>WOYI010498186.1_pt2 | contig 10391 bp, 9 predicted proteins | sample 6423411 | NCBI WGS metagenome assembly WOYI01 (sample SAMN13441803, study PRJNA592873) | oil field metagenome | biome: oil field; feature: oil-well bore; material: oil-contaminated soil; isolation source: oil-contaminated soil from oil-well borehole | place: Germany: Wietze | collected 2016-10-18 ... | reverse complement strand
TTTCGGCGCTTCGCCGGCCCATGGTGGTTCCATGGGCCAAGAAGCGACGGAAATAGGGACCGCACCGGCGGATGTGCAGACCGGCCGGCCAAAGCCCGACAGGCTCCTATAGCATCGCGCCGACGCGGCGCGGATGCCAGTGCCGTTTCAGTCGGTTCGCGCGTCAGGCGCGGGCGTCGTGTTCGCGCAGGCATGCCAGCACGCTCTCGGCGGCGTCCTGTTCCGCCGCGCGGCGGCTGGGGCCGCTGGCCTGGGCATCCAGCACCACCGGCTCGGCGATCGTGCAGCGTACGTCGAACTGCTTGGCGTGGTCGTCGCCATGGCTGGCAACCAGCTCATAGCGCGGCAGCGGCCAGCCGCCGGCCTGCAGATGTTCCTGCAGGCGCGTCTTGGCATCCTTGGAGGAGCGCGGCAGGGCAGCGATGCGCTCGGCGAACAGCTGGCGCACCGCCTGCCGGCAGGCATCGAAACCGCCATCCAGATAAACCGCGGCGATCATCGCCTCGAAGGCATCGGCAAGGATCGACTCGCGGCGGAAACCGCCGCTCTTGAGCTCGCCGGGCCCCAGTTTCAGGCGGTCGCCCAGCTCCAGCTCGCGGGCGATCACCGCCAGCGCCTGGCCGTTCACCAGTTGGGCGCGAAGGCGCGACAGCTCGCCTTCGCTCGCATGCGGGTGGGCCTCGAACAACATCTCGGCCACCACCGCGCCGAGGAGGGCATCCCCCAGGAACTCCAGCCGCTCGTTGTTCGGCCGTCCGACGCTGCGATGGGTCAGCGCCAGATCGGCCAGCGCCGGATCGCGGAATCGGTAGTCAAGCGTCAAGAATCATTCACCCACGGTGCCGGAAAGCGCCACGCTGTCGTCGAAATGCAGCAGGAAGTCGATGTTGGCGATGAACGGCACCTGCTTGTCGTAGCTCACCACCAGGGTGGAAGCGCCGTCGCTGCGCTCGATGGTGATGTCCGACGGCTGGATGGTGGCGTCATCGACGTACTGGAAGCCCATTTTGAAGATCAGGTCGCGGCGGATCGCGTCCAGCGAGCGGCCGTTGGCGCCGTCGGTGGCGATCTGGTTCATCGCCTTCTTCACGCCCATGAACTCGACGTAGGACGGCACCAGTTTCATCGCCATGAAGCCGAAGAAGGCGACCACGATCAGGATCATCAGAAATCCGATCAGCGTGATGCCCGACTGTTTTGCTTTCATAGTCCCCTCGCTAAGCCGACTGGCGGCAACCCCCGATGATGGCCGATTCGGCCCATTCCAACCCTGCCGTCGCAATGCGTGCGGCGAGGGCGATTCTGCCCGCCGCCGGCGCGCACGTCACGCCCCGGCCGCCGCCAATCAGTGGATCAGCGTGCCGATGCGCCTCCACGCCACCCCGCCGGTATGCAGGCCCTGCCAGCTGAACCAGATCAGGAATGCCTTGCCGGCGAGGTTCTTCTCCGGCAGGCAGCCCCACCAGCGGCTGTCCAGACTGTTCTCCCGGTCGTCGCCCATTACCAGGTAGCAGCCCTGCGGCACCTTGGAAGGCACCAGCGGGTTGGGAATCGGATTGGTCGGCATGCGCGACGGCATGCGTGCCACCAGGTGGTTGGCGGTCTTGCCGTTCTCGCCCGGCAGGTGCTCGTTCCACACCGAGGCGCCGTAGTACAGCAACTCGGCATCCTCCGCGCGCTGCGGGTTGCCCACGTAGGGTCCCAGCTCGTCCGAGGCGACCGGCTTGCCGTTGATCACCACCTGGCTGTCGCGCACCTCGATGGTGTCGCCCGGCAGGCCGATCACCCGCTTGATCCAGTTCTGGCTCTGGACCGGCAAGGCATTGGCCGGACAACGGGCGCCGGGGCCGAGCTGGGGCGGACCGCTCTCGTCGCCACCCACGCGCTGCAGCGCGCCGGACGCGTCACGACAGAGGTAGCCGGGGAAGCGGAATACCACCACGTCGCCACGCTTGGGCTCGCCGATGTCGAGGAACTTGTTGTTGAACGCCGGCAGCCGCAGGCCGTAGGCGAACTTGTTGACCAGGATGAAATCACCCACGTCCAGCGTCGGCATCATCGAGCCGGACGGAATGCGGAACGGCTCGGCCACGAACGAGCGCAGCAGCAGCACCACGAACACCACCGGAAACAGCGAGCGCGCCCAGTCGACCGGCAGCGGATCGCGGTATTCCGCGCCGGCCGCGTCGAGCCGGGCCTTGCGGCGGCGATAGAGCAGCAGTCGATCCAGCCCCCACACCACGCCAAACAGCACGGTCAGCCCGAGCAGGATGGCGGAAAAATCAAAATCCATGTGTCGCTCCGTCAGAAGTGAGTTGCGCCGATCGCCCGCGGCTGATGGCCGCGTGGCGTGCGTTGCCGCCCCTTATTTGTCCACCTTCAGCACGGCGAGGAAGGCCTCCTGCGGAATCTCCACCCGACCCACCTGCTTCATGCGCTTCTTGCCTTCCTTCTGCTTTTCCAGAAGTTTCTTCTTGCGGCTCACGTCGCCGCCGTAGCACTTCGCCAGCACGTTCTTGCGCAGCGCCTTCACCGTCGAACGGGCGACGATCTGCGCACCGATCGCCGCCTGGATCGCCACGTCGAACTGCTGGCGCGGGATCAGCTCCTTCATGCGTTCGACCAGCTCGCGCCCGCGGCGTTCGGCGTGCACGCGGTGCACGATCAGGCTCAGCGCATCGACGCGATCGCCGTTGATCAGCACGTCGGTGCGCACGAACGGGCCGGCCTCGAAGCGATCGAAGTGGTAGTCCATCGAGGCGTAGCCGCGCGAGACGGACTTCAGGCGATCGAAGAAATCCAGCACCACCTCGGCCAGCGGGAGCTCGTAGGTGATCTGCACCTGCGTGGCCAGATACTGGATCGAACGCTGCACGCCGCGCTTCTCCTCGCACAGCGTGATGATGTTGCCGATGTATTCCTGCGGCGTGAGGATGCTCGCCACCACGATCGGCTCGCGAATCTCGTCGATCTGCGGCATCGGCGGCAGCTTGGCCGGGTTGTCCAGCGCCATGATGGTGCCGTCGGTCTTGAGGATCTCGTAGACCACGGTCGGCGCGGTGGTGATGAGGTCCAGGTCGTACTCGCGCTCCAGCCGCTCCTGCACGATCTCCATGTGCAGCATGCCGAGGAAGCCGCAGCGGAAGCCGAAGCCCATCGCCTCGGACGATTCCGGCTCGAAGAACAGTGCCGCGTCGTTGAGGCGCAGCTTGTCCAGCGCCTCGCGCAACGCCGGGTAGTCATCCGCCGAGACCGGAAACAGGCCGGCGAACACGCGCGGCTGCATGGTCTGGAAGCCGGGCAGCGGCTTGTCGGCCGGCTTGCCGGCGAGGGTCAGCGTGTCGCCCACCGGCGCGCCGTGCACGTCCTTGATCGAGGCGGTGATCCAGCCCACCTCGCCCGCACCGAGCTTGTCCAGCTTCTTGCGCTTGGGCGTGAACACGCCGACGTCGCCGACCTCGTGGGTGCGCCCGGTGGACATCACCAGCAGCTTGTCGCCGGGCTTGATCTCGCCCTGCATCACGCGCACCAGCGACACCACGCCCAGGTAGTTGTCGAACCACGAATCGATGATCAGCGCCTGCAGCCTGTCCGTATCGCGCGGCCTGGGCGGCGGGATGCGCGCCACGATCGCCTCGAGCACCTCGACCACGTTGAGCCCGGTCTTGGCACTCACTGCCACGGCGTCGTCGGCGTCGATGCCGATCACCGCCTCGATCTCGCCTTTCACCTTGTCGATGTCGGCCGTGGGCAGATCGATCTTGTTGAGCACGGGCACCACTTCCAGCCCCATCTCCACCGCGGTGTAGCAGTTGGCGACCGACTGCGCTTCCACGCCCTGGGCGGCATCCACCACCAGCAGCGCGCCCTCGCAGGCGGCGAGCGAACGGCTGACCTCGTAGGAGAAATCCACGTGGCCGGGCGTATCGATGAAATTGAGCTGGTAGGTCTTGCCGTCGCGCGCCCTGTACGGCAGCGAGACGGACTGCGCCTTGATGGTGATGCCACGCTCGCGCTCGATCGGATTGGAGTCGAGCACCTGGGCCGCCATCTCGCGATCGGCCAAGCCACCGCAGATCTGGATGATGCGATCGGCCAGGGTGGACTTGCCGTGGTCGATGTGCGCGATGATCGAGAAGTTGCGGATCAGTTCCATGGGCTACGCTGTCGGCTTGCACCGCCCGGCGGAAACGCCGACGGCGTGCCCCCGGGATGGCGGCACGAACCCGGCATTATCGCATGGAACATCACTCCCCCCCGCGTCCCAGTCCCGACGACCCCCTCGCGGGAGGCCGCCGGGACGCCCGGGTCACTTGCCGTCCGGCACCGTGATGCCGATGAAGCTGCTCTGCTCGCCACGGCGCACCAGCAGCAGCACCGTGCTGCCGGCCTTGACGTCCTTGGTCGCCGCGCGGAAGTCGGCCACGCTGCTGACCGCGTGCTGATTCACGCGCAGGATCACGTCGCCCGGCCGCAGACCGGCCTGGGCGGCCGCCTCGCCCGAGATATCCGTCACCTGCACGCCCTCGCCCGCGCGCAGGCCCAGCTGCTTGCGATCGTCGGCACTGAGCGGTCCGACGGTAAGGCCCAGCGCCTGCGATCCGGAGGTCGGCACCGGTGCGGTGCCATCGGGCGAAACCGCATCGGGATCGCGCGGCGCCGTGCCCACCGTCACCTGCAGCGTCTTGTGCTTGCCGTTGCGCAGCACCTCCACCGGCACCTTGGTACCGGGCTTGGTCAAGCCCACCAGCGGCGGCAGGTCGCCCGGTTGATCGATGGTCTCGCCGTTGTACTTGAGGATGATGTCGCCGGCCTGGATGCCTGCCTTGTCGGCGCCGCTGCCCGGCGTTACCTGGGTCACTGCGGCGCCGGCGCCGCGATCGAGCTTGTAGACCTTGACCATGTCGTCGCTCACGCCCTGCACCATCACGCCGAGCTGGCCACGGGTAACGAAGCCCTTGGCCTTGAGCTGCTCGACCGCGTTCATCGCCACGTCGATCGGGATGGAGAACGCCACGCCGAGATAGCCGCCGGTGTTGGAGTAGATCTGCGAATTGATGCCCACCACCTGGCCCTGCAAGTTGAACAGCGGACCGCCGGAATTGCCGCGATTGATCGGCACGTCAGTCTGGATGAACGAGGTATACGGCTGGTCGCCACCACCAAGGTTGCGCCCCACCGCACTGACGATGCCCTGGGTCACGGTGTAGTCGAAGCCGAACGGCGAGCCGATGGCGAGCACCCATTGCCCCGGCTTGAGCGACTGCGAGTCGCCGATGCGCACCGCCGGCAGCGTGTCGCTGGTGTTCACCTTCAGCAGGGCGATGTCGTACTGCGGATCGGTGCCGATCACCTTGGCGGTCAGCGTGCGACGATCCTGCAGGCGCACCGTGACCACGTCCGCGTGGTCGACCACATGGTTGTTGGTGAGGATGTAGCCATCGCCGGAAATGATGAAGCCCGAACCCAGCGAGGTGTGCTTCTGCTCCTCCGGCGAGGGCAGCGCCGGCATGCCGAAGAAACGCCGCAGCATCTCGGCCTGGTCATCGTCGCCGGGGATGCCCGGCATCGCGCGGGGCTGGCGATGGCCGTTGTACTTCGCTTCCACGTGCACCACCGCCGCGGCGTTCTGCTGGACGATGCCGGTGAAATCCGGCAACGACGAGGCCGGCGCGGCCGTCGGGGTCTGGGCCTGGACGCCGCCAGCGGCGGCCAGTCCGATCAACACGCTGCAGGCAAGCAGGCGCACGCTGGGACGACTCATGATTTCCTCCTCGATACGGGGTCGGGCAAGCAGGAACCACCGACGCGCAGGGCGCGCCGGGGTGTGAAGGGAAACATCGCAAAGCGCACCGCGGCGACGCACACGCGGACGCCGGTCACTGCGTGACGGCTGCCTCGCGCACGGAGCGCCGGGCCGCCTGACGCGTGGGATCGATCAGCAGCAGGTAGCTGCCGTCGGCATTCTGCCGGGTGCGATAGCCGTTCACCCGGTACGGCGACAGCGATTGCTCATACGGCGAGATCGCGTCGCCAGCCGGGAACGCCGCCTGCTGGCTGTAGCGGAATGCATTGGTAGTGCTCAACCATGCCGGCACGGCGGCCGGCGCGGCCTGCCTGGGGGACGGATCCGGCGCGCTGACCCTGGCCACCGACGGTGCGGCCCGTGGCGCATCCACCGCCGCGTGCCCGGCCGGCCGGCTCGCCATCAGGGCGACCACGGCGACGCTGGCGGCAATGGCACCACCGGCGGAGAATTTCAGCCAGTTCGAACGCCGCTCGCGCGGAGCAGCCGCAGTGGCCGGCTCCGCCGCAATGGCCTGCATCACGCGCTCGGCAAAGGCCGAGGACGCCAAGGCGGGAAGCTCGCCGCGCAGGCTTGCCGATGCCACGTGGAAGCGCGACCAGCGCACCTGCAGCGACGCATCGTGGTCGAGCCGGCGCAGCAGGAAGCGAAGTTCCTCGGCAGCAAGCTCGCCGTCCATGCCGGCGGAGAGTTGTTCGGGGTTGTGGCTCATGTCTGATCCTCGCGATCGGACAACAGTGGACGCAATTTTTCGTCGATCGCCTCGCGCGCCCGGAAAATGCGCGAACGCACGGTTCCGATCGGGCAGCTCATCGCCTCGGCGATGTCCTCGTAACTGAGTCCATCCACCTCCCGCAGGGTGATGGCGGTGCGCAGCTCTTCGGGCAGGGCTTGGACCGCGGCGAAGACGGTTTGTTCCACCTGCTGGCGCATCAGCTCGCGTTCGGGCGTGGCGGTTTCCTGCATGCGGTCCGAGCCGGGCACGAACACGGCGTCTTCCGCGTCGATGTCGTCGGCCGGAGGGCGACGGCCCATCGCCACCAGGTGATTCTTGGCAGTGTTGACGGCGATCTTGTACATCCAGGTGTAGAACGCGCTGTCGCCGCGGAACGAGCCGATCGCCCGCCAGGCACGCACGAAGGCATCCTGGGCAATGTCCTCGGCTTCGGCGTGGTTGTTGGCATAGCGGGACACCAGCCCGATCACCTTGTGCTGGTACTTGCGCACCAGCAGGTCGAAGGCCCGCTTATCCCCCTGCTGGACACGCTCCACCAGCGCCCGATCCAGTTCGTTGTCGCCCATCCGGGCCGTCCCCTCGGTTGCTGTGGCCACTTCGATCGCATTCCTGGCGGCGGATGGAAGCCGCATGAGACACGCTGCGGCGCCGCAAGTTCATCCTGCGGCCCCACCGAGGTGGGGACGGCGCGCGCCGGCTCAAGCCGCGGTCGCGCCCTCACCTTCCCGCAGCCGCCGGCGTTCGGCCAGCAGGCGCTCGAAACTGGCCGGGGGCAGCGGCCGGCAGAAAAGGTAGCCTTGCAGCTCGTCGCAGTGGCTGGCGCGCAGGAACTCGAAATGCTGCTCGATCTCCACGCCCTCGGCCACCACGCCGCGCTTGAGGCGGTGCGCCATTTCGATGGTGGCACGCACGATCGCCTCATCGTCCGGGTCGATGCCGATGTTGCGCACGAAGCTCTGGTCGATCTTGATGCGATCGGCGGGCAGTCGCCGCAGGTAATCCAGCGAGGCGGCGCCGGTGCCGAAATCGTCGATGGCAATGCAGCAGCCCAGGCCATGCAGGCCGTGCAGGTTCTCCACCAGGTGGGGCACCTCCTTGATCGAGATGCTCTCGGTGACCTCCATCTCCAGCAGGCCCGGATCCAGCCCGGTTTCCCTCAGCACCCGCCCGACCAGTTCGAGCAGGTCCGGCTCCATCAGTTGCACCGCCGACAGGTTCACGCCCAGCCGCAGGCGCAGGCCGAACGCCTGCTCCCACGCCTGCGCCTGGGCACAGGCCGTGCGCAGCACCCATTCGCCCAGCGAGACGATCAGGCCACTCTCCTCGGCCAGTGGAATGAACACCCCCGGGCTGATGCCACCGAGTTCCGGATGCTCCCAGCGCACCAGTGCCTCCATGCCGACGATGTCCTCGGTCGCTGCATCCACCTGCGGCTGGAAGAACACCCGCAGCTCGCCGTTGCGTTCGGCATGGCGCAACCGGGAGATCAGCGCCACCTCCTGGTGCTGCGCCTGATCCTGGCTCATTTCGTAGATCTGGAAATTGTTGCGTCCCAGATGCTTGGCGGCGTACATCGCCTCATCGGCGTGCTTGAGCAGCGTGTCGGCGTCCGGCGCATCGTCGGGGAAGAAACTCACGCCGATCGACGCGGTGACCTGCAATTCCTCGCCACCGTCCAGATGCAGCGGCGCCTCCATCACCTGCACGATCTTCTCGGCCACGCGCAGCGCATCGTTGGCCTTGATGATGTGCCGCAACACCACCGTGAACTCGTCACCGGCGTAGCGTGCCACCGTGTCGGAGGCGCGAATCGAACTGCACAGTCGCTGTGTGACCACGCGCAGCACCTGATCGCCCGCGGCGTGGCCGTAGGTGTCGTTGATCGCCTTGAAACGATCCAGGTCGACGAACAGCACGGCGAAACATTCACCCGTACGGTGGGCCTCGCGGAGGATGGTGTCGAGACGATCGTTGAACAGCAGGCGGTTGGGCAGGCCGGTCAGCGCATCCAGCAGGCTCTCGGCGCGTCCCTGCTCGCGCGTGCGGCGCAGTTCGATCGATTGCGCAAAGCGCGCTGCCGCGCAGCGCAGCACCGGCTCGACGATCTCCATCCGCCCCAGCCCGCGGCGACGCCCCACCAGCAATGCGCCGAGCACACTGCGACGCTCGTCCAGCAGCGGCAGGCCGGCGAAACCGGCGATGCGCAGCCGCTGCAACAACGGATCGTATGCGGCCAGCCGCTGGCCATCGTCGGCATGCAGCATGGCCTTGCCGCCCAGTACCCGGCGCAGCGAGGTCTGCAGGGCCGGATCGGGCCAGTCGATGTCATCGCCGCGCCAGTGCAGGACGAGCTGCGAAGGCACCGCGCCGTCCCCCGGACGGGCCGACCACAGGGCGAGGTAGTCCAGCGACAGCTCGTCGATCAGCAGCCGGGCCGTGGCCGCCTGCGGATCGATGCTGTCGCCGGCCTGGAACATCCGCGCGAGCAGGGCCAGCGCCGCCGCGCCGCGGGCCTCGGCGCGATCGCTGCGAAATGCCAGTGCCACGGCGTCCTTGCCGCGATGGCGTACGCGCCGCGCGTTGGCCTGGCCGGTATCGGCGCCATGCCGGGTCCGTCGCTGGCAGGGGTGCCAGCGGCGATCGGCTTCCTGCAGCAGCTGATCGAACTCGACGCCTTCGAACGCAAGCAGCTGCGCCAGCGGCTTGCCGAGCAGATCGGTGACCGACAACTGGCTGTGCCGCAGTACGGCGGCATTCACGTCCAGCACGCGATCGCCGGAGGGATCGACCACCACCCACTCGCTGTCGCCGTCTTCGTCGTCGAAGGCGAAGCGGTAGGCCAGCGCATCTTCCGGCGACGCGGCCGTGGTGAGCTGCCCGATCGGGGCAGGCGTGCCGGCCATGGGCCGCGACCGGGCCCGCTGCCAGCGCACCACCAGTTCGCGCTCGAGGTGCGTGGCGTCCAGCCAGTCGGTCACCGAATCGGGCAGAAGCGTGGGCCCGATCTTGCAGTCGGTGGCGAATACCGCCAGCAGCGGCGCAGCCCGGCAGGCATCCATCGTGCGGAGCTGCTCGCAACACGCGCGTGCTGCGCGCCCGTCGCCCTCGAACGCCACCACGATGAGCGTCACCGGGCCGCGCCCGGCCAGGAGAATGGCGGCGTGGGCGCTGTCGCGTGCACTGAGGATGCGGTCGTGCTCCTCGCGGTCGAGCACGTCGAACAGACGTCGACGCAACTCCCGCTGCGCGGCGACCACGAGCATGTCGGTGGGTGCGGCCATCAGACGACCCAGCGTCCGTCGCGCAGGCGGGGACGTAGCGGCAGGTCCAGCTGCGAACTGATCCTCACCGCTGCCTCGCCAAGATGGTCGACCAGCGCCTGCGGTGCATCGAGCAGCACCACGCGGCGCACGTGCCCGGCCGGGGCGCGGGACAGCTGGCGCAGCAAGGTGGCATCCATCGCCGACAGCGGCAGCTCCAGGTCCGACAGCAGATAGACGCCGAAGTGCATGCTTTGCTGCATGTAGCGCAGCGCATTGCCCAGTCGCTGGCATCCCGGCACGCGCGCCTGGGCATCGCGCAGGCTGCCCAGGCCCTGGTCGGGCTGCCACAGGTAGACGGCCTGGCCAGTATGCCGGGCGATCGCCCGGAAGTCGTTGAGCAGCACCGAGCTGTCGCCACCTTCGAGCACGACCAGACCGCCCGGCGCCGTCAGGATGCGCTCGAAGATCTCTACCCCGGCCTTGGGCGGGCTGGACGCCATCATGGACTGCATGCGGTACGTTTGCGCACCGCCGGGCAATTGGCAATAGCGAACGTGACCGACTTGGCAGCCTGCCCGGCCGCACC
>WOYI010261120.1_pt1 | contig 10392 bp, 8 predicted proteins | sample 6423411 | NCBI WGS metagenome assembly WOYI01 (sample SAMN13441803, study PRJNA592873) | oil field metagenome | biome: oil field; feature: oil-well bore; material: oil-contaminated soil; isolation source: oil-contaminated soil from oil-well borehole | place: Germany: Wietze | collected 2016-10-18 ... | reverse complement strand
CCGCCTGGATGGCTTCTTCCAGCGCCTTGCGCTGCAAGCCGGCTTCTTTCAGCAAGCGGCCCACCTCACCCTTGTCACTAGCCAAGGCGAGTAAAAACATCTCTGAAGCAATGAACTGATCACCCGCCTTTTGCGCTTCCTTGTCGGTCACATTGAGCAGATTGTTCAGGTCGCGACCAATGGACACCTCTCCACCATGCCCCTCGACTTTTGGCAACCGCTCAAGCGCTTTACTCAAGGCTAGTTTCAGCCCACCTACATTAACGCCAGCACGTGCGAGTAAGGAAGCCGTGCCACCATCCTCCTGATTTAACAGTGCTAACAGCAGATGTTGCGGTTCGATGAATTGCTGGTCGTTACCCACGGCCAGGCTTTGTGCATCGGCCAGTGCTTGCTGAAATTTAGTAGTGAGCTTATCGAGGCGCATTGCTATTCCTTTCCAAAGTATTTCAAGATAGCTGGGGCAGCTTGACTTATTTTTCAAGAGTCATGCTGATTTTTCTAAAAAAAACTAATGTCCGGCTATCAAGCTGATGCGATTTAATCCGGGAATTTTTTGCAAAAAACGAAAAACAGGGGCGAAAAGCCGTTCGAGCCAGCGAACGCTGCACGCTGCAAACGGAGTATAAAACCCCCAGCTAAACGCGATCAGGCTAAGAAACACCCCCCCAATGAAAATATCCGTACCCCAATGTGCGCCTGCAACTAATCGGGGTAACAGAAAAATAGCGGTTAATAGGCAGATCAGCACACGCTGCCACGGCTTGGTGAACGGATAGAGAAACATCGCCCAAAGCAACAATACAGAAGCATGATCACCCGGAAAGCTATTGTTTGAGTTGTCTTTAATATGCGAAAACCGATCCCAGTCAGGGAAAAGTTCACCCAGACGCACTGCTCCATCCAGCACCAGCGACGGGCCATCGTGCTGCCAGTGCATGGCCTTGACCAGAGGTGAAAATAGTCCAATGCGGATAACCAGCAATAAAAACAAAACGGATAAAAATGCAAACAATGCCGTACGCACCTGGTCTTTGGCAAATAGCCAGTTTCCTTTGATCAGAAACCCCAGCATGATCAAGCCAACAGCCATATCTGCTAATCGCATACTGCCAAAAGCCCAAAAGTATGCCCATGTGTTGTGGTTGGCAAGTGGTGCGTTTAGAAGATGGAATATCCGAATGTCAAGCTGATCCCATAACGCGCGAGTGGGTTGCCATAGCCAACTGATGAGTAGCAGCATGGCGATGATGTGAAAAACAATAAGCCTGGACCAATCCCAGCGACCCTGGAGCAGCGCGGAGTTATCTAAGCTGATGCGGTAATTTTTCATAATCAGACACAGTCAAATTTTTGGGCCACTGAAGATGCGCAGAGAAAAACTAGCTATCGGCGCGCTGGATTTGTACCCGCTGTCGACCTTGAAGAAAAACAATCAATCCGGGGATGCTCACAATAATAAGCGTTATGCCATACAACAGCGACATCATCAGCACGATGGTTTTGTCGGCGCCGATCAAGGAAAACAAGCCAACTAAAGCGCCTTCGCGCACCCCCCAACCCGCAATAGATGCGGGAATAATCGTTAACACCAGTGCTGGCGGCACAATAGCAAAATAGGTCATCAGATCAAAGCGTAAACCAAGCGCCCATCCGGTGGCATAAAAACCCAGCATGGCGAAACTTGGTACAAGTATCGACAAAATGAGCAACATAAAACGGTTGTGAGAAAAAGCCAGATCAAGACGATCTGAAATAGCCTTTACAAAAGCCAGTTGCGGATAGCGATTGAGCCAGGAAAGTCGTTTTAACACGAGCAGACCTGCTATTCCAAAAAAGCCCAGTAAAGTAAGCAGCAACATCAGTCGATACACCGGCAAGGGAAGTAACGCACGATTAAAGACATAGGCTACAAGCGTTAGCAGTAGCAATGCCCCCAGCCCCGCAATTCGATCAATCGCTACGCCATACAGCGCATCGCGCTTGCGAAACCCGCGACCAGCGACATCCAGCACCCGTATGGCATCGCCACCAATGCTTGTTGGCAACCCCTGATTAAAGAACATCCCCTTGAAATAGCTGCGCCAATAGAAGGTGAACGACTGGCCAAACTGAAGGTTGCGCATAATCAGCTGCCAGCGATAAGCTGAAATTGCGGTACTGGCAAACTGCATTACCAGCGCGGCGACCAGTAAATCAGCTCGCGCATTCACCATGACGACCCATGCCTGCTGCGCATTGATCGAACGGACAATGAATACCAGTATGGTTGTTGTTACCAAAGCGCGCAATAGCAGCTTGACAGCGGGAACCGCAAAAAATGATTTAGCAGCAGACATGTATGGTCAAAAAATAATTAATCGGAAGAGCCGCCATCAGCAGTGTCAGATGGCTCATTAGTTGTTGATTTCTCCTGATAGCCTTTAACCAGCCGATAATAGTAACGTCCGCTTGGCTGGCCATTTTTTGAAACGATGACCTCCGAGATTTCACCTGCAGTCTTGACGCGCTCAAGCACCCGGTTCGTCTGTAAATGATTTCTATCATTGCTAACGAGCAACAATGTTTTGCCATGTTGCTGCACCAAAGGAAACCAGAACTCGTACATCAAGCCCACGCTGGCGAAAAGATGTTCGCTGGCCGTTTGCAAGGCCGGCACATGAGATGTTTTTTCCTTGTTCGTTTCAATATATTGAGTGCGATAAAAAGCCAATCCACTGGCAATCTTGTTTCTATCCATGCCCACAACCAGTATTTTTTCACCTGTTTCCTGTTCTAGTCGAGTGATTAATTGTTCCATCTCTCCGCCAAGGGTTCGCCAGCCAATCAGGTGCATGTTTTTGGGATAACCCACACCAGGAAGCCCCAGGCTTAACCAGTGCAAAGACGCACCATAAAAAAGCAGACAAATAACGAGTGTTGGCATCCATGCCCGGCAACACCAAGCCAGTAATCTTGTCGATGTTGTCACTGAGGCTGTCACTGATGTTGTAGCTGAGGTCGCTACTAATTTTGGCGTTAGCAGCAAGGCCAGTAAAGGCACCAGCGCAAGCCAGCTGGGGCCGGTCCAGTTCAATTTGCTCGCCCTGAACAGGCTAATGGCTGCAAACACCGCCACGGGAAATAATGCGAGCCAGACGAGTAAAAAGTAATTGCGTCTTAATTGATTTGTGGGCGATTGAGAAAAAGAGGCCATATTCGCCAAAAATGGCTTGCGCGATAAAACGATGGCAAAGACTGATAAAACGCCCGTTGGAGTCAGAAAAATAATGACGTTTCCGATAAAGCGCGGAAGAGAAAATGAAAATTTGCTGGCTAACCTGCCCTGACTCTGGAAGGTAAATGATGCCCAGTCGTGCTGGAAATTCCAAATAACCACAGGTGAAAAAAGCAGCAGCGCAATGACCACCGCAAGATAAGGCTCAGGCCGGGTAAGCCACTTTCTTGAAGGCTGGTCTATCAATAAAAACAGCACCATGGCAGCACCTAATAAAGCAATGGTGTATTTTGAAATCAATCCCAAGCCAATCGCGATGCCCAAACCCAGCCAAGCATGCTTTTTCTCATTGACAATAATCTGGTAGAAAAAGTACACCGCCATCGCCCAGCAGGCGGTCATCGGTGCATCAGGGCTCATGAAAAATCCAAAGGAAAAATAAACCGGTAACACCGCCATGATCGCCAATGCGCGATACGCGGTAGATCGGTTGAACAGCTCAAGTGTGAGCTTGAAAATACAATAAGCCGTCACAAACCAGCACATAAACGCGCCGAGGCGCACTGCAAATTCAATGTTTCCCAGCAAAGAAGTCGTTGCTTTTATGAGCCAGGCAACCATCAAGGGATGATCGAGATAACCTATATCCAGATGCTGGGCATAATTCCAGTAGTAGGCTTCTTCAAATAGAAGTTCAGGAGCCCCCAGATAGAACAACCTTAGCAGAACGGCATAGGCTGTAATCAATAAAAAGACAGTGTCCAGGCTTTTTTCAGGAGCACGGTGATCTGTTGGCCAATAAAAAGAAAAAACAGTGATAGCTCCAAAGAGTACAACGCCGGAAAAAACAGCGGCAATGAGCTGCGCGGTTATCAGCGGAACAGAGGTCATTTGAACCAGACTCGCTAGCAACCCGCCACGCAAAAAAAGTATCAGTAGCGCAATGAGTAGCCAAGTCAAAAAGCGCGGCAATCGGGGCACTTTTGCCAAATGGTTAAGAGGGCCGATCAAAGTCAATAGGCAGCCGAAAACTGCGGCAAGCATAAAACTCGTCATATGCGCGCTGGCCACATGCAAGTCTGCCACCGAACCAGCATTGGCCAAGAGAAAGCGAAAAATGGTCAGATCGAGAGCAACCGTCAAAAGGCCGATCACGAGGAGTTGGATTCGCGCAGATAAAAATCTTGAGGATAAATTCGATGGCATCTCTTATTTACTCGGTTGTTTTACTCGGTTGTTTGTTTGCCTCTGTCGATTTATTTTCCGCCAGCGCCTGGCGTAGCTGAGCTAATACCGCCTCAGGCTTGATGACTTGAAGACAGACATTGTCATTGCACGGGGTTTTGCGATGATTGGATGCACTAACACAGGGTGAGCAAGCAAGCGCTGCGTAAATCGGCGTGCTGTTGCCTAATGAACCATACAGCGCTGGAGTTTCGGGGCCGAACAAGACAAACGTGCGCAAGGGAGTGACTGCTGAAAAATGCCCGGGGCCAGAGTCATTGGTCAGCATGAGTTCAGCCACTTGATAAAGCGACGGCAACTCATCTAATTCGTGGCAACCCGCAAAATTGATACATCGATCACTATGAACATGCTTTTGCAAAACCCCTGCTCTGTCACGTTCCGCAGGAGAGCCAGTGATCAAGACAAGAATATTCTCATCATCCGCCAGCAAATTTCGCATGACGACGACAAAATTTTCTTGCATCCAGCGTCGTTGCGGTAAAAGATCGCTTGCATTCGGATTGATAATCACCAACCGGTGGCGAGTTGAGTCATAGGCCGGATATTCCTTGAGAATCTTGGCGCGCATCCCGGCAATTGCAACATCATCCACTGGTGCCTGCGCGAGCGTGATTTCACTGTCGTTCACCACGGTTTTTGAAAATGGATACTCTGTTTTTTTCGCCAGAGCCGCATTGACCAGCGCAATAAAATTTTTCGCAATGTGCCGGTGCGGGTTGTACATCACACGATGCGTGAGCATCGCACCCCGGTATAGCCCCTCATTATGAAAGGCATGAAAACCGGCTCGATTGACTGCACCGGACAATCCCGTCAATAGTGCGCTGTAACGAGAAAAAAGTTCCAAGTCGATGACGGTATCAATGCGATGACGCCGACTCCAGAACAAAAATCGCAAGCTATCCCAAGCGATATTGAACAAACTATTCTCATTGATCGTAAAAACATGGCTTTCGGGTACGGTGTTCAGTAACCGGAGGCTGACTGCATTCGATTTGAAAATTAGAAAATAGATCTCTGTATTGCCATCCCGCTGCATTTTGCGCATTGCGGGGTCCACCAGAATCGCGCTGCCCATTTCAGAGAGCTCAACGAACAAAACCTTTTTGGGCGGGCTGACTTTATCGCCCCATAACCATCCCACCAGACGCACCCAGAGCGTAGCCACAAGGCACAAGGGAACACCAGCAAAGTAATCCACTTTGCGCATGCGATCGATATTCATTCGATATTTACTCGTGAGATCAGATAATTGTTGCGCGCCGCTAAATCGCCTGCACGCCTGCATCAATGGACTGGGGGGCAAATTGTACTAGCAGTCACTCATTCCACGCAGGCACCGGTGTAAGTATCATTGCGACATCATGCAAAATCAGGTTGATCTTCTTATCATTGGTGGCGGCATCCAGGGCGCAGGCATTGCGCGTGATGCCGCTGGGCGCGGATTAAGTGTCACCCTCTGCGAGCAAAACGATGTCGCCGGAGGCACCTCATCTGCTAGCAGCAAATTGATTCATGGTGGCCTGCGCTACCTTGAAACCGGTAATTTTCGTCTGGTCCATGAATCATTATCTGAACGGCAAACCTTGCTGCGCATCGCGCCTCACCTCATGCAGCCCTTGCGGTTTGTCATTCCGCACACACCCCAACTACGCCCGGCATGGATGATTCGTCTCGGCCTGATGTTTTACGATTTTTTGGGTGGTCATCAAACACTGCCTTTATCCCAAACGGTAGATTTAGCAGCCTCAGTTTACGGCGAAGCCTTGCAGTCAAATTATGCAAAAGGCTTTGTTTACTCTGATGTTCAAACCGATGATGCGCGTCTGGTCATTCATAACCTGCGCGATGCAGCAGAACGTGGCGCCAAAATTCTCACCCACACGCGTTTGATCAGCGCACATCAAGAAGGTACGGTTTGGCATGCCCGTCTGGAAAATACCCGAACCAGCCAACAGATCACGCTGGCAGCCAGTGCCTTGGTGAATGCGGCTGGCATCCAGGTGGCTGCACTGCGTAACCAGCTACAACCCGGCGAGCAACGTCTTGGCCTACGATGGGTTAAAGGCAGCCATATTGTTGTTCCCCGGTTATATGCGGGTGACCATGCCTACACCCTGCAAAACACGGATCGCCGCATTATTTTCCTGATTCCGTGGAAACAAAATTACACCCTGATCGGCACCACCGACATCGAACTCAGCGAACAAGATAGCAAGACCGAGCCAATGCAAATCAGCACAGAAGAAATCGCCTACCTGTGCGCAGCCGTTAATCGATACACACAACGACAGATCCAACCCAGCGACGTGATCTGGCAATTCAGCGGTGTGCGCGCCTTGTTTGATGACGGAAAAGACAACGCCAGCGCGGTGACACGCGACTACCACCTGCAACTTGACGCCGCAGAAGGCAAAGCGCCCCTGCTCTCGATTTTCGGCGGCAAGCTCACCACTTACAGGCGGCAGGCTGAACGTGTCATGGAAAAGCTGCAACCCTGGTTCCCCGCCAGCGGTCAGGCATGGACGGCAAACAAACCGCTACCGGGTGGAGACTATCCGCTGGCGGAAACGACCAATCACCTGCAGACCAGCCATCCCTGCTTATCGACAACCTGGCTGGAACAACTCGCCCGCCGTCACGGTAGCCGCGCCTTGTCATTGCTCGCCGATGTATGTGAAACAAAAGACCTGGGCCAAGACTTTGGCGGCGGCCTGTATGAAATTGAAGTGATGCATTTTCTTGCGCACGAATGGGCGCAAGAAACCGAAGATATTCTTTGGCGACGATCCAAAGCCGGACTGCACATGACGCCAGAGCAACGCGCTCGGTTCGCCGACTGGCTTGCTTCACGCGAGTCGCACTAGCAAGACACTTGCTGGAATAAATCACGAACTTGAATCAAATGAAAGCAGACTTTCATGATTGCCTTCTTGACGGAATATAAAATAGGGCTTAATGTCCGCATAAATTCCCAGATAAGGCACCTCAATGGCTACAATTTTATTCACCGGTTCTGATAACGAAGCTGCCTGGGATTACCTCGCCGAGGCTCGCAAACATCACACCCAAGCCCATCTTGCCCAAGCGTTGGGTGTCGATGTACGTACCGTGCGCCGCTGGGAGGCTCGACAAACCCCCATCAAGGCCTACCTTGTTCCCGCCTTGCAACGCCTGCTGCCATTCGATACCCCAGCACAAAACGGGGACGGTTTCCGCTTTATTGACCTGTTTGCCGGTATCGGCGGCATCCGTGCTGCATTCGAGCGGATTGGCGGTCATTGTGTGTTCACCAGCGAATGGGATAGCTACGCGCAAAAAACCTACGTGCAGAACTACCCCGACGGTCATCCCATTGCAGGCGACATCACGCAAGTTGACGCCCAGGAAATCCCGGACCACGACGTGCTACTGGCGGGTTTTCCTTGTCAGCCGTTTTCGATTGCCGGCGTCAGCAAGAAAAATGCCCTCGGCAAGGCCCACGGCTTCGCTTGCGAGACACAAGGCACGCTGTTTTTTGACGTGGCGCGAATCATCGAAGCAAAGCAGCCACGCGCTTTTCTGCTGGAAAATGTGAAGAACCTTGTTTCACATGACAAAGGCCGTACTTTCGCCATCATCTGCCGCACGCTGACTGAAGACCTCGGCTACCACATTCATTACCGCGTCATCGATGGCGCGCACTTTACCCCGCAACACCGCGAACGCATTCTGATCGTTGGCTTCCGCGAACCGGTCGCTTTCGATTTCAATGCCCTGCCACTGCCACCCAAAAACGCACGCAAGCTGGCAGAAATTCTGCACCGGCTGGACGGTAGCGAACCCGAATTGCCGTGGGATGAAGGACGCTTTTTTGACCATGCGGCAAAGCAGGTCAACCCCAAATACACCTTGACCGACAATCTCTGGCGCTATCTGCAAAACTACGCTGAAAAACATCGCGCCAAGGGTAATGGTTTTGGTTTCGGGCTGGTCGGCCCCGGTGATGTATCGCGCACGCTGTCCGCGCGCTATTACAAGGATGGCTCGGAGATATTGATTGATCAAGGCGACGGCGTGAATCCGCGCCGACTGACGCCGCGCGAATGTGCGCGGCTGATGGGCTTTCCGGATACGTTCAGGATTCCGGTATCGGATACGCGGGCTTATAAGCAGTTTTCAGAAGCCGCTGTTGTTCCGATGATTGAAGCAACAGCTAAACTCATGTCTTCTTTCATCACCCTAGAGGAGGCGGACACCATGGCTAGTGTCGTGGCTGTGCCGAATGACATCGTGACTTCAGGACGCTGGACAAAAGAACAACTCAAGCTTGCATTTCACCTGTACTGCCAACTCCCCTTTGGCAGGCTTCATAGCCGGAATCCAGAAATCATCAAGCTTGCAACGCTCATTGGCAGAACACCTTCTGCAGTAGCAATGAAACTGGTGAATTTTGCCAGCCTTGACCCTGCTATTGTTAACAGTGGCCGTAGTGGTTTGGGTAACGCATCCGCCCTCGACAAAGAGGTTTGGGAGGAATTTCATGCTGATTGGGAAAAGCTTGCCATTGAATGCGAGCAGTTGCGTCAGAGTTTGGAGCATGGTTACGAGCCGGAAACAATCGCTGATGCGGTTGATGATGGCCTCGCTCTTGAAGATTTTACCGGCGAAACCAAACAAGTCTTAACGGCGCAACGAGTCAAACAACAGTTCTTCCGCCGCGCCGTTCTCAGCAGCTATCGGGGGCGTTGTTGCATGTCTGGTCTGTCTGAGCCGCGCCTATTGATTGCCAGCCACATTGTTCCATGGAGCAAAGACAAAACAAACCGCCTAAATCCAAGCAATGGATTGTGCCTTTCTGCCATTCATGACAAAGCCTTTGATAAAGGGCTTATCACGCTTACTGATGACTTCAGGATTGTGGTTTCAGAAGAGCTAAAACGACGCGACGAGGCATTCGTGAAGGACGTGTTATTACCGTTAAGTGGAAAACAGATTGAATTGCCAGAGCGGTTTATGCCCAGTATTGAATTCGTTTCACGCCATAGAGCAGACTTATTTGTTGATAATCGGAAAGACATAAATGTCTCGGCAGTCACCCTCTGAGCCGCTCCTACTGCACGAGGATGCCTTTTATGAATTCTTCGTCCCGTATCGCCACCCCAAGTCACAACTTGGTGTTTGGGGTGGGATGGGGCTAAATACTTTCGGAGATGACTTTCAGCTTGTCCGCAGCCTCGATGACTACTATTTATGGACAGTTGTCGATAGTGGCTGTAACTCGGATCAATGGATCACGTCTGGGGTTCATCATGTCAATCGAGTCTGCTATTTAGTAACAGAAAAACCGCACAACGGGCTGATGGTCGATTTTCTGGCACCTCATAACCTTAGATCACTTACCCCACTCGGGCTAAAGAGACAGCTGCGAAAGCTCGAAAAAGCAATGACCCGTATTGTGCCGCCGCTTGGTCATTTGGCGGATTGATGATCGGATGGAACAAGAAGCACGCCCAGGCGGCTTATGTTCCCTACGAAAGCGAAAAAGAAAAAGCGCCTGCTTATCGATACTTGAGTCCGACGTTAATGGGTGAAGGCACTGACCTTAACCACTATCTGGCAGAGCTTTGCGCCGGGCGGGTAATCTTTGATCCGGGTTCCAAGGTCATGCATGCCAGCACTGATCAATCTTCGGTGAAGGCGCGTAGCCAGTTCCGTATGTCTGTAAAGCATTTGACCGGGCTTTACCAGAAGTTCGGGCCGGTAGCGTATTAGTGCTTGTTGCTGTTTAGTGGCTGGAAGTTGATTTTTGGCTGATAGGCGACTATCCAATAAAGGCGCAACAAGCATCGTCCAGAAATCCCCGCCGTCTCACCAGCGCCGACTTTTCTTAAGGGCGCCTCGAAAAACCTCGTTACCTCTGTGATTGATAAAATTGCATTGTCCTG
>WOYI010096609.1_pt1 | contig 10399 bp, 10 predicted proteins | sample 6423411 | NCBI WGS metagenome assembly WOYI01 (sample SAMN13441803, study PRJNA592873) | oil field metagenome | biome: oil field; feature: oil-well bore; material: oil-contaminated soil; isolation source: oil-contaminated soil from oil-well borehole | place: Germany: Wietze | collected 2016-10-18 ... | reverse complement strand
GGGCGAAACAGCGGAAACTTCCGGCATAAAAAAGATTCAGAAGGGCTGTCTCAACCGCGTCGTCGAGATTATGACCCATGGCGACAGCCGTCGCGCCCTTCTTTTTCGCGTGGTTGAAGAGTATCCCCCCGCGCATGTTGGCGCAGAAGCTGCAGGGTGATCTCTCATCCCGGGTGCTCAGGATCTCCAGCACGGGGTATGGAACTACTTCGAATTCAACCCCCAGGCTTTCGCACAGATCCTTCATCGGGCCGGTCTCCGTATCGCCTCCGGTGATATCGACAAGGCAGGCCTCAAGATGAAAATTAACGTGGCTTTTTCCTCTCAGCACAGCGAGAGCGGCGAGAAGAAGGGCGCTGTCTTTTCCGCCCGAAAGCCCCAGTGTGATCCTGCTCCCCGGTTCTATCATTTTGAAGTCGCGGATGGATCTTGAGATCCTAGAAAATATCTTGGGGGAAAGATCTGGAAAATTTCTTTTTTTCAGGATTTTCTCCTCCCTCTTTCCGAACCTGGCTGAGGCACGCATGACCTCAATAGGTTATAATGCCCTTTATAGGTTTGCCTCATACTGATCTTCCGTTCTGCTTTTGAACTATACCATTGTCTGGGGTCGCAGGTTGAGATCTTTGCTCTCTCCGGTATTTTTCAAAGAAACATTCCGTCCTGGCGATCTCCTGGAGGTGGTTTTTTTGGATAAGACTCGCGTTCTTCTGACAATCCCGCACAGACTGCTTCGCGAAGCCCTTGGAAAAGCTATTGGACAGGAAGACGACATGTCGGTAGTGGCTGCCGCCGATGAAGGATCAGAATCCTTTCGCCTGGTCCGGGAGCATCGTCCGGATGTTGTACTATTCGATCTTGACTCAGTGAAGAGCGACTGGGTTCAGCTTGTGAGGGATCTCTCCGTTTCGTGCAGAGGGATCCGCTTCATGGCCCTTTCCGAGGACGGGCGCCAGGAAAAGATATCCGATCTTTTCGAGGCCGGCATTCACGGATGCGTCTCCTTCTCCTCCTCCTTTTCGGATCTTGTCAGGGGCCTCAGGAGCGTCTCGGGCGGCGAACTCTTTTTCGACGACAGGATCTCGGCCGAACTTCCCGAGATCCTCACCAGGGTCAATGAGGGGGCCCTTCTTCTAAGGTGTCTTACCGCCAGGGAAAAAGAGGTGGTCTACCTCGTCTCCCAGGGATTCAGCAATAAGCAGATAGCAAAAGAGATGGTTCTCTCCGAAAAGACCGTGAAAAACCATATCAGTCACATTCTTCGTAAACTTGAACTCAAGGACCGGACCCAGATCGCCATCCTTGCTTGGAAGACAGGTCTAGCGGAAAATGGTCTTTAGGTATTCCGCAGGGACTGAAATTTCAGATTAATACGGCCAGTGGGTTAATCGGTATCGAAGATCAGAGGCAGATCGAGGATCGGGAGGAATAAGTTTGCCCGTAAGAAGAGGTTTGGCCGCTTTCGTTGGGCTCTCTTTCGGCGTAAGCGCAATAGTGTTGATCTACAGTATAGACGGATCGACCTTCCAGATGATAAGCCACGCCCACAAACTGCGTTTGGCCTACGCGCTTCTTCTTGTAGGATCAGCCTGGATGTTTGATGCCCTCAAGCTTTATTTTGTGGTTAAGGCCGCAGGGGAGCGCATCTCCTTCAAACTCGCCGTTCTACTTAACTGGCTGCGCTACTTCGGGTGCGCCATCACTCCGATGCAGAGCGGGGGAGGCCCCTTCCAGGTCTACTTCCTCTTCAAAAACAGGATCCCCATAGGCAAGGGCGTTGCCATCACCCTCACAAGCACTCTCATGACCCTTTTTCAGCTGGGGCTGATCGTTCCGGTCGCTCTTTTCCTTCAGCCCGAGCTCCTTCAGGGGAGGAAGTTCCTGCAGGGGGTCTTTTCATACGTGCTTGTCTTTGTTCTCTTCTCATGGACCATTGTCGCACTCAGCCTCCTCCGTCCCAGGATAATCAAGAAGTTTGCCGGAGGCCTGACGCTGATCCTGAAACGGTGGGGTTTCTTCAAACCGGTCAAGGTGCTGCGTATCGTCCGCCGGATCAACCATGAGATCGACACCTACAACAGGAACTTCAGGCTCTTCTTCTCCTCCGGCAGGTCTTTGTTCGCCGTCGGCTTCATTTTTTCCTGCCTCCAGATGATAGCGCTCTTTTCGATCCTGCCCTGCCTGATATGGTCCATTGATATCGAAGTCAATTTTATCGAGGCTTTTCTGGCCCAGGCACTCTTCCTCTTCATCCTTTATTTTGTGCCTACCCCAGGGGGCAGCGGAGTGGCCGAAGGCGGGGGGGCCGCGATCTTCAGCCTCCTCGTACCCTGGAACATTGCCGGTGTTATGGCCATTGTGTGGCGCTTTTTTACTGAGTATCTTTCCATAGCCATGGGGGCGGCCGTAGCGGTAAAGATGATCGGATGGGGAATGGCCGACGAACTTATCAAGACGGACCCGGAGTTGATAAAGGATGAATGATACCTGCCCCGGGGCGCTCGCATTCCGCTTTCGCGGTGGAGTCTGGACGCTCTTTTTTCTGGCTGTCCTTCTTCTTTCAAACCCCGGGAGTGCGATCATCCTGCCGGGTCTTTTCATGGTCGCTTTTGGACAGGCGGTCCGCTTCTGGGCAGCTGGTACTATCACGAAATATCGCGGCGAGAAGGTCGGCGCAGATACTCTTGTGACATGGGGGCCCTACGCCCTGGCGAGAAACCCTCTTTACGTCGGGAATGCCCTTATTGGTGCTGGATGGTGCCTCCTTTCAGGGAGTTTCCCGGCCTTTTCGGTTTTTGTCGTTGTCTTTTATGTTCTTTACGCGCTGTTGGTGATACCATTTGAGGAATCATTTTTGACAGAAAAATTTCCCGGTGATTTCGCGGAGTACTCAAGGAAAGTCGGAAGGTTCTTCCCGCGTCTGTTCCCCGGGAAAGCTGACATTTCGGGACCTTTTGATCTCCATGTCTTATGGAGGAGCGAGAGACACTCTCTCTGGGTTACGATAACAGGAACACTTCTCATTCTTTCGCGGAGGTGGTGGTGATGCTTTCCTGGCACAGGAGAGACAGGGAAGAGGAGATCTCCGTCTCATACCTTGATTCCCCCTGCGGCAAGTGGGTTGTAAAGTGGGTTGCGAAGGGATTATACGGTGTTTTTTCGGAGAGGCCTTCAAAATTTGAGAGAAAATTTACGGACATTCTGCCCATCTGGCTTGAGAAAACATGGGCAATGTTCTGGCAGGGCCAGCGACCGCAGATCACCTACTGCTTCGACCGTCCGCTCTCCGCGTTCACAAGGCAGGTATACCAGGTGGTCTCGGAAATCCCCTTCGGAGAGATCATGACATACGGACAGGTCGCCGAGGCAGCAGGAAATCCCAAGGCTGCAAGAGGAGTGGGGTCCATAATGCGGTCCAACCCGTGGGCCCTCTTCATCCCCTGCCACAGGGTGATAGGAAGTGACGGAAGTCTTCGGGGGTACGGAGGGCCGAAGGGGATATCCTTAAAAAAGAGGATCCTTGCCTACGAGAAAAAACACAAAAATGACCCAGGGCTATTGGACAGTCAAATCAAACACCGTGATTCGTACCCTGGCTAAGAACGCCGGGCATTTTGCAAATTGTAAACCGGCATTGCAAACAAAACAGGGCCGGAGCGAGATCGCTCCGGCCCTGTTTCATGTCTTGAGTTTTCAGGTTCCCGATTCACTGTTCACTGTTCACTATTCACGACTCACGGCCCCTCATATCCTTATCATCTGGTTGCCGTAAAGGGTTTGCCAGAGGTTGTTGTATATCTCCCCTTTAGGTACCTCTTTCGCCGCGAACCCCTCCGCGATGGCTGCCTGCCCCACGGCCTCGGCTACACGTGGGCCACATTCATCGCAGAAGACATCCGGCATTATCTTTTTTGGTCCCAGTCTGCGCCTGTCGACAACGTTTGCAAGGGCTCTCGAAGCGGCAAGAAGCATGTTCTGGTTCAGGAGCGTCGCTCTCACATCCAGCAATCCTCTCATGATCCCCGGAGATGAGAGGACATTAGGCATGGCGTTGGGGTAGTCCGCGAGTCCAGTCGCCACTATGGCTGCTCCGGCCGCCATCGCTGCCTCGGGGCTTATCTCCGGCTCTGGAAGGGCCATTGCCATCAGTATCGGATCCTTGTCCATCCGCCTGATGAGATCGGGGGAGAAAAGTCTCTCTTTGGAGAGTCCGATAAAAAGGTTTGCCCCGGCTATTGCCTCCTCAAGCCCATTCTGTTTCTTGTCCGGGTTTGTTCTGGTGGAGAGCTCCTGCTGGATGTGGTTCATCCTCGGGTTGTTTTCATTGAGGATCCCCGCGCTGTTCAGTACGGTTATGTTCCTGGCTCCAGCCTTCAGAAGGAGCTCTGTTACGGCTATCCCGGCGGCACCTGCCCCGTTCACGACGATCTGCATCTCCTCGAGTTTACGGCCCTGTACTTCGAGTGCGTTCCATATTCCGGCCAGGACGATCACAGCGGTTCCGTGCTGGTCATCGCAGAGAACAGGTATGTTGACCCGGGTCCTCAGTTCCCGGACTATGGTAAATGTCTGGGGACTTGCTATGTCCTCGATGTTGATGCCCCCGAGTGTCGGAGCCATGAGCGTACAGAAGTGGATGATATCATCCGGGTCCTGTGTATCCAGACAGACCGGGTACGCGTTAACGTCGCCGAACAGCTTGAAGAGCAGGCATTTGCCCTCTATCACCGGGAGGGCCGCGTGGGGGCCGACATTGCCCAGGCCCAGGACAGCGCTTCCGTCGCTAATGACGGCAATACGGTTTCCTCTGCCGGTCAGCTCATAACTCATTCCCTCGTCCTGCTGGATCGCAAGCGCCGGGGGTACGCTCCCCGGGATATATGCCAGGGCCAGATCTTCCTCGTTATGGATGTTGATCGTGGGGTAGATCCTGATCTTGCCTCTTGCCCTTCTGTGAAGTTCCATTGCTCTTGCCCTGTCGACAGGCATTTTCTTTTCCTCCCTGTTTTGGTCTTTTCTGGTCTTTCAGCTCTTGAACATGGGGAGCATGGTTTTGAACTGCTCGGTACCGGCTCGCCCCAACATCTGGTAGACTACGCTTTCAACTGGAACCAAAAGTGCTCCAGCTGCGGCCATTGCGTCGCAGGCCATCCTGTGATGCTCCGGATCGCGGCTGGAGCATGCGTCCGCCGCTACAACCACCTTATGATCCTTTGCAAGAAGATCCATCACGGTGCCTAGAACACAGATATGGCTCTCCACGCCAGCGATAACGACCATATTCCTGTCGTCACACCACAGGAATTTGTCGAATCCTTCCTCAGCGCAGCAGGAAAAGTGGATCTTCTCCATCCGCTCTGCGTCGGGTGGAAGATATTTTGTCACGCGGGCCATGGTCGGGCCCAGCCCCTTCGGATAATGCTCAGTGAACTTGACAGGAACCTTCATCACCTCGCAGGCCTTCAGTAAAATTACCGAATTCTTCGCAACGGACTCCCATTTGGCGACCGCTGGAAGCATCTTTTCCTGCAGATCTATCAGCAGCAGTTGGGATCTTTCCGCATCGATCCTGAAAGGTTTCATCAGAACTCACCCCGTTCCCTGTAATTATCTTGGTCTTGAGGTTATTATAGGCGAAAGAAGGCACTGAATGTCCCGTGTGAATTTAACGGATATGTGCTATGCTCTTTAACTGAAAAACTCAGATAGCCCCAAGGGAGGTGTGTTTCATGGGCGCAAGGAATCCGAAACAGAACAACAGCGATGAAGAGAACTACGAGCTGAACGAAGAGTGGACCGTAGGGGATATTCTTCGAGCCATGTCCGGAAGGGACTGTCCCCCCTACATCGAAAGACTGACGTCTCAGATCCAGGAGTGGATGGTTTCGGCACTGTCGGGAGAGGGCGAACTCTCTGCGGAGGATTTCCTGTTCGGGTATGGGGACAGGAAACAGGGAGACCCTGAAGCACTCGTCTCCCAGCTCGAGTGGGTGGAGAAATATGCTGACATCCTTCCTGCCACCACCGAGCCGCTAGGGCATGAGGACGCGGTAGTCCTCTGTCTTGGGCCGGTCGATTTCGACGAGGGGATGCGCATGGCGATCGATTACGCTGCCCTCTTTGGCCGGGATCACTGTAAACGGGTCTGGATGATGAGCGACAGCCTTGTCATCGGCGAGGTCGTGCGTTACTCCCAGCATTTCACTGCCCTGGCATCCCACGGCGTGGAACTCAGATTCATCATGGTCACCCCGTGGGGATGGACTGAAATACCCATAGCGGTTGAAGCCGGGGACCCCGGCAGGCTCCGCTGGGAAGCCCGGCAGAAGCCCGGACAGAACAACTCCATACGCCCGAACAGGCTTGACGAACCGCATCAGAAATAACTCTGTTAAAACATGAAAAGGGGACCGGCCTTAAGGCCGGTCCCCTTTTCTTTTGGTTCTTCTAGCCTCCGCTGATCATGTGGATGATCTGAACGCTGGCCTCATCCTGTACCTGTTCAGTACCGAAGTTGTCCCTTGAAACGGAAACACCGTCGATCCAGACCGCCAACAGAGGGAAAACATACCTCTTTTCAGAGATAATGTCCTGGACGGTCATGCCTTTCTTCCATTCCATCTTCTCTCCGTTGACGGTTATCATGGGATCAGTCCTTCCACTCGTCCTCCGGCCTGGAGTACTTCTCGACTACTGCCACGACCTCGGGGATGTCCATTCCGAGCTCCTTCAGCTTCTTGACCGTGGGGATGCCGTTTTTGTTCCATCCGCGGCGCTTGTAGACGGTGTCCACAAGCTGTTCCCACTGTGCCCTGCGGATCTTCTGCAGTTTATCGCACTTTTCCTGCGAGGAGAGTCCTTCCGGATCCACTCCGCCTGCCTTGAGTTCGTTGTCGTAGTACTCGGTCCTTGCTTCCCACTCATCCGCCCAGACCGGCCCCAGTGCCCTGTCGGGGATGTTGTGGAACTTCCTCGTGCCCTTGCCCAGCCTGAGCTGGAAGACTCGCTGGAAGTTGTAGACGCGCTCGGCCTGGAGGATAAGATCTTCCTTTGTTATATTCCTGCCTGTAACAGCGTTGAAAATATCGACGTAATTCTGTACGTGCTCTGGAACCCTGGCAGCCTGCTGCGGCGGGTACTTCGTGGCGTTGTCGGCCGGTTCGATATCGTTCCAGGGAAGTTTGCACAGGCCTACAAGCGAGAACCATGTCCTGAAGTTGGGGAAGTAGTGAAGCGCCTCGGCCTTGTCCTCGAAAGTGGGCAACTGCTTGTTGACCCTGTCCATGAAGATCAGCCAGGCCTCGTCATGCTGGGGGCCTTTCAGCGTGAGGAAGAAACCGCCCCACTGGGCGATGGACTCCTTCGGCACGTACTCTGAGACCTCTATTCCCTGCCCCTCCATGCCGATCCGTTCCATGATCTCTTTGGAAGCGCCGTACTTCTCGGCAAATGAATCCTTCATCTTGTGGATACCCTTGCCCACAGTTGCGGCGAAGTCATCCTTGCCTGCGCCCATGCGGTGGATCAGCTCCATGATGTCGTCCTTGTTCCCGAACTTCAGTTCAAGTCCGTTGGTGTGCTTCTTGTTGATCAGGCCCAGTTCGTAGCACTCGCATACGAATGCGATGCCGGTTCCTGCGGATATCGTGTCAAAACCGTAGTGGTCGGCGTAGAAGTTGGTCTCGATCGTCCATTCCGGGTCGTAGACCCCGACGTTGGAACCGAAACTGGCGGCTGTCTCATACTCAGGTCCGTCGACCGAGACCTTTGTTCCCTTCAAGGGGCCGGTCTTCAGCACGAAACCGTCAACTGCCTTTGAACACGCCATTGTGCAGCCATACCAGCAGCCATCAGCGACCTTTTGTGAGAACAGTTTTTCGTATTTTTTAGAGTGAATCTTTTCGATATTGGCCGGATCGGAGTGCTGTCCGAACTTGTAATTATGGGTGGGAAGAAGGTGATACTCGCTCATGATCTCGTTGAGGTGAGCGGTTCCTGCTGTGCGCATCCTGCACTGTTTGGCGTCGAGCGTGATGATCTCCTTGTGCAGCTTGGCGCCGAGTTTTGTGATCGTGTCAATATCGGCGGGGTTGTTGGCTGTGCCGGAAAGATCGTGCGTCTTGACGACCAGGGCCACTATCTTCTTGTCCCTGAGGATCGTTCCGCCGCCGCCGCGCCCGGCCTGCTTGAGTCTGACCGACTTTCGGTGAGTATCCCAGAAGCTGCTGTTCAGGCAGCCCCAGTAGGTTGTTTCGGCCGCCTTGCCTGACGATACCACCGATATGAATCTCCTGTCGTTGATGTCATTGGGATCGCCGTAGTATTCATGAAGTGCCTCGGCAACGGTATAGGAGTTGACATCATCGAAAGGAGACTCCAGGATCTGGACTTTCTTCGCATCGGCATCGATAACGACTATGACATCCTTCTTTGATTTGCCCTGGATCTCGAGGGCATCAAATCCTGCGAACTTCAGCAGCGGGCCGAAGTGGCCGCCGGCGTTGCTGTCATAGGTCTGTTCCGTGAGCGGGGATACGAAAACTGCGTAAAACTTCCCCATCCCCGGGTACTGTGTAACTCCGCAGAGCGGTCCGCCGGATATTACGATCTCGTTCTCCGGGTCGTTCCACTTCGTTGTCTCCTTCACCGAATCCCAGAGCAGTTTCAGGCCGAAACCTCTGCCCCCCGTGAACTTCTCCTTCATATCCTCGGAGACATCTTTCGACTCGAACGTCATGTCTCCTACGTTCACCTTCAGGGACTTGCCGGTGTACCCCCTGAGAGGTTTTGCCTGGTCGTAAGACCATTCGGCAAGAACTTTCATCTTCTCCATTACATGTTTCCCCCCTTGGAAATATGTGTAAGAAAGTTTTGCAGAAACCGTCATGAGACGGCCAGATCGCCATTGTACGCAGAATATCGAAAGCGGAGACAATATTATCATGATTGTCCATAAGGTATCAATCTCGAGCGCGCAATTCATTTCTTCTGGAAAAGAGCCTTTTCGTTGACGGGTCGCTTCTTAAAGTGCTACAATGCCCGTCGTTCGGGGCGTAGCGCAGCCTGGTTAGCGCGCCTGCTTCGGGAGTAGGAGGTCGGAGGTTCAAATCCTCTCGCCCCGACCAACCGGTAATAACGGGATCCCGTTATAAAGCGGGGTCCCTTTTTTTAGTATCCGATCCCAAAAAAGTCTGACGAAAGTTGACTAAAGAAGAAAACGGCCTTATAATTGCCGCTGCGGAGGAGAAACATGGACGATTCAGTCGTCGCCAGAAACCGTAAGGCCCGACACGACTATTTTATTATGGAAACTGTGGAGGCCGGTATCGTCCTCACCGGTACGGAGATCAAATCCGTCCGTGCGGGGAAGGTAAATCTGAAGGACGGATACGCCAGAATTCAGGGTTCCGAGGTATGGCTTCACAACGTCCATATTTCTCCCTATGAGCAGGGGACGCACTATAACCATGAACCGCTCAGGCCCAGGAAACTGCTTCTCAAGGCCGACGAGATCAGGCGGCTGGGGGCAAAGACCAGGGAGAAGGGGCTCACGCTCGTTCCACTGGTAATGTACCTCAAGCAGAACAGGTGGGCCAAGGTCGAGATAGCCCTGGTGAAGGGCAAGACCGGATATGACAAAAGAGCGACCATCGCGGAACGCGATGCGAAAATGGACATCGACAAGGCAATGAAGGAAAAAAGGCAGAGCGATATTTGACAACCGAATATGGGGGCGATAGGTCTCGACGGCAGGATGGAGGGTTCCGGGCAGCGTGCCGAGTTGCCGAAACTCGTTAATAACCGGCACAAACAATAATTGCCAACGATAATTACGCACTGGCCGCTTAAGTAGCGACCCGTTCCTCGGGGTTTCCGTCGCCAGGATCCCGATGTGAACGTCACAAATGGTGACTGCTCCTTGCGTTTCGCTTTCGCGCGTGAGGCTAAGACTTAGAGAGCTCGGGCAAGGGTATCCCGTCTCCGGGAGACCCGAACCGACACTAAAGCGGAGACTGCGCACGGAGAAACCCGCAGCTGGCCCCTGTCGGACCGGGGTTCGATTCCCCGCGCCTCCACCAGTCTTCGTTCGAAACATTTGAGAACGAAGACTGCCACGGCGAAGTGTACTCTACGAAGCCGGGCTACCATATCAAGTTTTTCCTTCTTCTGTTTCGAACTACGCCTTGGCAAGCCAGCCAGAAGGCATTAAGTGAATTATGGTGTCACGGCATCTTGTGAGGGCGATTTGTCACAGGCGTTTTATCACGGCATAGCCGCATTATGGCGACGCCGGACGTCCCCCAATATCAAAAACCAAAGGCAGTCCCTGGAATTATCCAGGGGCTGCCTTTTTGTGTTTTGTGTTTTCTCCAAAAGTGGAAAAATTTGCTGACGTGAC
>WOYI010982812.1_pt1 | contig 10403 bp, 9 predicted proteins | sample 6423411 | NCBI WGS metagenome assembly WOYI01 (sample SAMN13441803, study PRJNA592873) | oil field metagenome | biome: oil field; feature: oil-well bore; material: oil-contaminated soil; isolation source: oil-contaminated soil from oil-well borehole | place: Germany: Wietze | collected 2016-10-18 ... | reverse complement strand
GCGTTGGAAGGCTTCGCGCACCCGGGCCAGCTCGGCGGCCGGGTCCTGCTGCCGCGGCCCTTCGTAGACGTAGAGGCCGCGCAGCCGGGCGTCATGCTTGCGGGCCAGGAGCAGGGCCGCCGCCACCCGGTCTTTACACGCCGGGGTCTGGTCGAGGTGAACCAGGATCTCTTTCAGTCTCATCGCGTTTCTCCCTGCCCTACCTGCCGGCATGGGCTAATGGTCCGACGCCGGGGCGCCGGTCTCCGTTGCTTTTCCTGCTCCGGTCCCCGCCTCAGCCGGCGCCGCACCGGCGGCGCGCCAGCGCCACCTTCGACCCGGTCGGCCGGCCGAGGGCACTGCTGATGAAACAGCCGGCATCGATCAGCCCGTCGAGATCGACGCCGCTCTCGACGCCGAGCCCGTTGAGCAGATAGAGGACATCTTCGCTCGCCACGTTCCCCGAAGCTCCCGGCGCGTAGGGACAGCCGCCGAGGCCGGCGACCGAGCTGTCGATCACGGCGACGCCGACCTCGAGGGCGGCAAGGATGTTGGCCAGGGCCTGGCCGTAGGTGTCGTGGCAATGGACCGCCAGCCGTGTCACCGGCACCTCCCCTGCCACTTCCATCAGGAGCGACTGGATCTGGCCCGGCGTGCCGACGCCGATGGTGTCGCCGAGGGAGACCTCGGCGCAGCCGAGGGCGGCAAGACGGCCGGCGAGTTCCGCCACCCGCCGCGGCGCCACTCTCCCCTCGAAGGGACAACCGGCGACACAGGAGATATAGCCGCGCAGCCGGATTCCCCGCGGCCGGGCGAGGGCGGCGACCTCGGCGAAGCGCTCCAGGCTGATGGCGATGGAGCAGTGGATGTTGTGCTGCGAGAAGGTCTCGGAGGCCGCGGCAAAGAGCGCGATCTCCTCGACCCCCGCGGCCAGGGCCCGCTCCAGTCCCTGCCGGTTGGGAACCAGGGCGCTGTAAACCACTCCCGGACGGCGCTTGATACCGGCCAGCACCGCGGCGGCGTCGGCCAGCTGCGGCACCGCCTGCGGCGCGACGAAACTGGTCGCTTCGATTGAACTCAGGCCGGTGGCGCTGAGCCGGTCGATGAAGGCGATCTTGGTCGCCGTCGTGACCTCGCCCGCTTCGTTCTGCAGGCCGTCACGGGGACCGACCTCGACCAGCTTGACCTGGCGCGGCAGCTTCATCCCTCCTCCTCGTCCGGCACCAGAGTGAGCAGCTCGACCCCCTCGCCGACGATGGCACCGACGGCAAAAGGGAGGCCCGCCACCACCCCGGCCGCGGGGGCGGTGATGGTGTGCTCCATCTTCATCGCCTCGAGGATCGCCAGCTTGGCGCCGCGCTCGACCCGGTCGCCTTCCCTGACCAGGAGCGCCACGATCTTCCCCGGCATCGGCGCGGTCAGACGGCCGCCCCCCGCCTCGATCACCCCCTGCAGCGCCGGGTCATCGAGAAGCAGCAGGTGGCTGCGGCCGCCGCTGAGGATGGTCAGCTCGCGGCCGTGCTGCACCACCGTTGCCCGGCAACGCTGCCCCCCCAGTTCGGCACAGAGTTCACCGGAGCCGTCGATGGCGCCGCTGGCGCTGAGCGATCCGCCCGGCAGGTCGAAGAGGTAAGAGTCGTCGCGATAATGGACGGTGACGGCGAGGCGCTCGCCGCCGTCGCAAAAGCCGAACTCGTGGTGGTTGTCGGAGTTGAGGCGCCAGCCGTCGGTGCGATGCCAGGGGGAGCAGGGGTCCGAACTGGCGGCGGCAGCCGCTACCGCCTCGGCCTGGCGCCGCAACAGCAGCGCCAGGGTGGCGAGCGCCAGCATCCGTTCGCTGACCGGTCCGGGCTCGGGAAAGAGCTCGGCGGCGTGGCGCTCGATAAAGGCGGTGTCGAGCTCGGCGGCGGCGAAGGCCGGGTGGGCGCAGAGGGTGGCGAGAAAGCCGACGTTGGAGCTCACCCCGGCGACCTGAAAGGCGCCGAGGGCCTGCTGCAGGCGTTGCAGGGCCCGGGGCCGGTCCTGATCCCAGACGATCAGCTTGGCGAGCATCGGGTCGTAGTGGATGCTGACCTCGTCCCCCTGGCGTACCCCGCTGTCGACCCGCACATGGGGCGATTCCGGCGGCTGGCGCAGGTGGCGGATGCGGCCGGTGGCGGGGAGGAAGTTGCGCGCCGGGTCCTCGGCGTAGATCCGCGCCTCGATGGCATGGCCGCTGATCGCCAGCTGCTGCTGGGAGCAGGGGAGCGCCTCTCCGGCCGCGACCCGCAGCTGCCATTCGACCAGGTCCTGGCCGGTAATCATCTCGGTGACCGGGTGCTCGACCTGCAGGCGGGTATTCATCTCCATGAAGTAGAAGGAGCCGTCGTGGTCGAGGAGAAATTCGACGGTGCCGGCGCCGACGTAATCGATCGCCCGCGCCGCGGCCACCGCGGCCGCGCCCATCTGCTCGCGCAGGGGGGGGGCGAGGCCGGGGGCGGGCGCCTCCTCGATCACCTTCTGGTGGCGGCGCTGCACCGAGCAGTCGCGCTCGAAGAGATGGAGCAGGTTGCCGTGCCCGTCGCCGAAGACCTGGATCTCGACGTGGCGGGGACGCTGCAGATAGCGTTCGAGCAGCACCCGGTCGTCGCCGAAGGCGGCGGCCGCCTCGCGCCGCGCGCCGGCGAGGGCGTCGCTGAAGTCGTCGCCATGGTTCACCACCCGCATCCCCTTGCCGCCGCCGCCGGCGCTCGCCTTGATCAGCAGCGGGTAACCGATGGCAGCGGCGGCGCGGCGCAGGCGCTCGTCCGACTGGTCGCTCTCGTGGTAGCCGGGGACGAGGGGGATACCGGCAGCGCTCATGATCTGCTTGGCGGCGCTCTTCGACCCCATCGCCTCGATCGCCGCCACGCCTGGTCCGACGAAGATCAGCCCGGCCTCGCCGCAGGCAGCGGCAAAGGAGGCGTTCTCGGCCAGGAAGCCGTAGCCGGGATGGATGGCGTCGGCGCCACTTTTCCGGGCCGCGGCGAGGATACGGTCGCCGTCGAGGTAGCTCTCCCGGGCCGGGGCGGGGCCGATGTGGCGCGCCTCGTCGGCAAGCTCGACATGGCGCGCGCAGCGGTCGGCATCGGAATAGACCGCTACCGTGGCGATGCCGAGCCGGCGGGCGGTGCGGATGATGCGGCAGGCGATCTCGCCGCGGTTGGCTATCAGCAGCTTGGCGATCATCGTATCATCCCCGGATCCAGTTGGGCGGGCGCTTTTCGAGATAGGCCGAGAGCCCTTCGCGCCCCTCGTCCGAAGCCCGTGCTTCGGCGATCCGCTCCGCGGTGTCGGCGATCAGGTCGTCGTCGAGAAAGCTGAGGGAGACCTCGGCGACCAGCTCCTTGACCGAGGCCATCGCCTGCGGGCTGTTCCGCAGCAGCAGCCGGCTGAGGCTGTCGGCCCGGGGTCCCAGCTCGTCGGGGGTGACGACCTCGTGGACGAGGCCGAGGCGGTGGGCCTCGGCGGCATCGAAACGCTCGGCGGTGATGAAGTAACGCCGCGTGGCCCGCGGCCCGATGGCGGCGGCGACGTAGGGGGAGATGACCGCCGGGATCAGGCCGAGCTTGACCTCGGAGAGGCAGAAGGTGACCTCGGTCGTCGCCAGGGCGATGTCGCAGCAGGCGACCAGGCCGACGCCGCCGCCGATCGCCGCCCCCTGCACCAGGGCGATGGTCGGCTTGGCGAGGTTGGCGAGGGTCTTCATCAACTCCGCCAGGTCCATGGCGTCGGCGAGATTTTCGTCGAAGGAGTAGTCGGCCATGCGCCGCATCCAGTTGAGATCGGCGCCGGAGGAGAAGCTCTTGCCGCGCGCCGCCAGCAGCACCACCCGCACGTCATCGTCGCGATCGAGGCGGCGCAGCTCCGAGGTCAGCGAGCTGATCAGGGTGTCGTCGAAGGCGTTGTGCAGGTCGGGCCGGTTGAGGGTGATCGTTGCCCGGCCGAACTCGTCGATTCCACTCAATAAGGCTGCATTGCTCATGGCTCACATCCTGAAAATGCCGAAGTCGGTTTTGGCGATCGGCGCATTGAGCGCCGCCGACAGCCCGAGTCCGAGGACCATGCGGGTGTCGGCCGGCTTGATGATGCCGTCGTCCCAGAGCCGGGCGCTGGCGTAATAGGGGTGCCCCTGGGTCTCGTACTGCTCGCGGATCGGCGCCTTGAAGGCTTCCTCCTCCTCGCGGCTCCAGCTGCCGCCGGCCGCTTCGAGGGCGTCGCGCTTGACCTGGGCGAGGACGCTCGCCGCCTGCTCGCCGCCCATCACCGAGATGCGCGCGTTGGGCCACATGAAGAGGAGGCGCGGGCCGTAGGCGCGACCGCACATGCCGTAGTTGCCGGCGCCGAAACTGCCGCCGATGAGGACGGTGAACTTGGGGACGGCGGCGCAGGCGACGGCGGTGACCATCTTGGCGCCATCCTTGGCGATGCCGCCCGCCTCGTACTTGCTGCCGACCATGAAGCCGGTGATATTCTGCAGGAAGATCAGCGGGATGCCGCGCTGGCTGCAGAGCTCGATGAAGTGCGCCCCTTTCAGCGCCGATTCGGAGAAGAGGATGCCGTTGTTGGCGACGATCCCCACCGGGTAGCCGAAGATGTGGGCGAAGCCGCAGACCAGGGTGGTGCCGAAGAGCTGCTTGAACTCGTCGAACTCGCTGCCGTCGACCAGCCGCGCGATCACCTCGCGCACGTCGTAGGGCTTGCGCACGTCGGCGGGGATGATGCCGTCGATCTCCGCCGGGTCGTAGAGGGGCTCCTGCAGCGGACGCAGCTTGAGGCCGAGCGGCGGCTTGCGGCGGTTGAGGTGGCCGACGATGCGCCGGGTGATGGCGAGGGCGTGCTCGTCGTTCTCGGCATAGTGGTCGGTCACCCCCGAGGTGCGGCAGTGGACCTCGGCGCCGCCGAGTTCCTCGGCCGTCACCACCTCACCGGTCGCCGCCTTGACCAGCGGCGGGCCGCCGAGGAAGATGGTGCCGTTCCCCTTGACGATGACGCTTTCGTCGGCCATCGCCGGAACGTAGGCGCCGCCGGCGGTGCAGGACCCCATCACCACGGCGATCTGCGGGATGTTGCGGGCCGAGAGGGTCGCCTGGTTGTAGAAGATGCGGCCGAAGTGCTCGCGGTCGGGGAAGACCTGGTCCTGCTCCGGGAGGTTGGCGCCCCCCGAGTCGACCAGGTAGATGCAGGGGAGATGATTCTCCGCGGCGATCTCCTGGGCGCGCAGGTGCTTCTTGACGGTAATCGGGAAGTAGGTCCCTCCCTTGACCGTGGCGTCGTTGGCCACGATCATGCACTCCTCCCCCTGCACCCGGCCGATGCCGGTGATCAGGCCGGCGGCAGGGATCGAGCCACCGTACATGTTGAAGGCGGCGAACTGGGAGAGTTCGAGGAAGGGGGAGCCGACATCGAGGAGGTGGCGGATGCGCTCCCGCGGCAGCAGCTTGCCGCGACCGACATGCTTGGCGCAGGGCTGCTCGCCGCCGCCGCGCTTGATCTGCGCGACCTGCTCCTCGAGGTCCGCGACCTGGCGCCGCAGCGCCTAGGCATTGGCGCGGAACTCCTCACTCTGGCTGTTGATCGAACTCTTGAGAAGGGTCATGGTATTCGCCGTTCCCTACCCTTGCGGGTGGTCCTCGCTATTTTTCGCCGCCCGCGGCAGCACGGCCAGGGTCACCAGCGCCCGGGCCACCAGCTGTTCCGCTCCGGCCTGCTGTGTATAGACGCTCGCCTCGGCCACCACCAGGCGGCGCCCGGCCTTGATCACCTCGGCCCGGGCGCGCAGCTCCTCGCCCCGCGCGGCGGCGAAGATGGCGGCAGTGGCGGCGCGATAATCGGGGTTGCGAAGCTCCATTCTCACTCCGGGATCAGGCGGCGACCAGCTCGCCGAGGAAGTCGCGCACCTCGGCCAGCACCTCGGCTTCGGCCTGGCGGTGGGGAATATGCGCACAATCGGCGAGGAGACAGCTGCGGCAGACGCCGCCTACCCCGGCCGCGATCGCCTGCAGCTGGCGGACGGTGCCGAATTCGTCCTCTTCCCCCTGCAGGGCAAGGACCGGACAACGCACCGTGGCCATCCGCGCCTCGATGTTCCAGCTGCGGAAGGCCGGGTCGAGCCAGGTCTCGGCCCAGGTGGCAAAAACCGTTTCCGCCTTCGCCCCGTGGTAACGACTGAGTCGCTGACAGAGGTCGCTGTTCTGCCAGCGCTGGACCACGGCGCGGATTCCCGCCAGGGTTGCCTCCTCGACGAAGAGATGGGCCGCCTCGCTGATCACCGCCAGCGGTCGCTCCGGGAAGGCCGCAGCATAGAGCAGGGCCAGGGTCGCGCCGTCGCTGTGGCCGAAGAGGAGCGGCCGAGAGATATCGCAGGCGCTGAGCAGGGCATCGAGGCTGGCGAGCTCGCGATCGAGGTAGTCGAGCCCGCGGGGCGCCGGCAGCGCCTGGGAGCCGCCGAAGCCGCAGCGGTCGTAGGCCATCACCGGCAGGCCGGTGGTGTTGGCCAGGGTTTGCGGGAAATCGCGCCACTGGGCGATACTGCCGAGAGCCTCGTGCAGCAGCACCAGGGTCGGCTGGCCACCGGCCCTGGTCGGCCGCTGCGGCCGGAACCACTGCACCTGCAGCCGCTCGGCCAGCACCGTCATCATGATCGGACCCTCTCTCTTCGTCATCCTGCTCCCGTCCCGACGCTCAGCTCGTCTGCTCGAAAAGCTCGCGCCCGATCAGCATGCGCCGGATCTCGCTGGTGCCGGCGCCGATTTCGTAGAGTTTGGCGTCGCGCAGCAGCCGCCCGGTCGGATAGTCGTTGATGTACCCGTTGCCGCCGAGAGACTGGATCGCCTCCAGCGCCATCCAGGTGGCGCGCTCGGCGGCGTAGAGGATCGCCCCCGCCGCGTCCTTGCGCAGCGACCCCTTGCCGGCGCAGGCCTTGGCCACGCTGTAGACATAGGCGCGGCAGACGTTGAAGGTGGTGTACATGTCGGCGAGCTTCCCCTGCATCAGCTGGAACTGGCCGATCGGGTGACCGAACTGCTTGCGCTCGTGCAGGTAGGGGAGGACGACATCGAGGCAGGCCGCCATGATGCCCAAGGGGCCGCCGGCGAGGACGACCCGTTCGTAGTCGAGGCCGCTCATCAGCACCTTGACCCCCTTGCCGACGGCGCCGAGGACATTCGCTTCCGGCACCTCGCAGTCCTCGAAGACCAGCTCGCAGGTCCCGGAACCGCGCATGCCGAGCTTGTCGAGCTTCTGCGCCGTGGAAAAACCGGGGAAGCGCCGTTCGACGATGAAGGCGGTGATGCCGTGCGGGCCCGCCTCCATGTCGGTCTTGGCATAGACGACGAAGGTATCGGCCTCGGGGCCGTTGGTGATCCACATCTTGTTGCCGTTGAGGAGATAGCACTCCCCCTCCTTGTCGGCGCGCAGGCGCATGCTGACGACATCGGAACCGGCGCCGGCCTCGCTCATGGCGAGGGCACCGACCTGCTCGCCGCTCACCAGGCCGGGGAGATAGCGGGCGCGCTGTTCGGGGGTGCCGTTGCGGAAGATCTGGTTGACGCAGAGGTTGGAGTGGGCGCCGTAAGAGAGGGCGACCGCGGCGGAGGCGCGGCTGAGCTCTTCCATCACCACGACATGCTCGAGGTAGCCCATCTCGGCGCCGCCGTACTCCTCGCCGACGGTGATGCCAAGCAGGCCGAGTGCTCCCATCTTGGGCCACAGGTCCATGGGAAAGTTGTTGCTGCGGTCGATCTCGGCCGCGCGCGGGGCGATCTCGGCCCGGGCGAAACTGCGCACGGTTTCGCGCAGCAGCTCGACCGTATCGCCCAACTGAAAATCCAAACTGGGGTAGCTTTCCATGGCTCCACTCCCTGCCTGAGACGGTTGCCGCCAATCAAGGGTCACCTCCCTTAATTGCACGGGCGATACCAACCCCCCTTGCAGCGCGACGACTATTTCATCGGAAAAGTCCAGCTATCTGTAATCATTAAATAGTTTACTTTTCTTTCCCTCCGCGCCCGCTCCCCGGGCCGTCACCGCTGTAAACAAAGGCAACGGCGGTGCCGCCATCCGGGACAGCCCGGCACGCCTCAGCCGGCGAGGGTAAACTCCCAGGCGCACCAGTAGTCGTCCGGATGGGCGTCGGGGGGGCAGGCGATGCAGCGGGTGACGATGCGCGGGTCGATGGTACTGGCGAAGCCGGAATACTCGACGATCCCCACCGTTTTGCAGGGGAAGTCGGGGAGCCCCTTGCGCTTGCGCGCCGACTGCACCCGGCAGTCGACCATGCGAAAGACCACCCGGCTGTCGCTGACCTCCAGCGCCTCCTGCAGGTTGAGGCGGGCGTAGAGGCGATGCTTGAGACATTCGACCAGCGCCGGGATGCCGCCGCCGGGGGCGAGACCAAGACGGGCCATGATGCGCTTCGCCTCGATCACGGTGAATTTCTCCCAGGCATCCTTGTCGGCGGCGATTGCCGCCTCCATCCCCGCCTGCTGTTCCACCGCCTGGAACCAGAGACCGTCGTGGGCGAGCCAGTTCTTGGCGTCGTCGACAATGATCGCGATCAACTCTTCCCTGCTCAGGTCCTGGAGCACGGCAAGCCCTTCTTCGAGGTTGGCTTTCATGGTTGTTTGCCCTTTCCGGTGAAGATCATAGGTCCCATGGGTCCCATAAGTCCCATGGGACCCATAATATGCTCTAGCCTTTGGTGACCGCGGCGCCAATGACGATGCGCTGCACTTCGCTCGTCCCTTCGTAGATCTCGGTGATCTTGGCGTCGCGCATCATCCGCTCGACCGGGAAGTCGCGGGTGTAGCCGTAGCCGCCGTGGACCTGCACCGCCTTGGTCGTCACCCACATGGCGGTCTCCGAAGCGGCGAGCTTGGCCATCGCCGACTCCTTGCCGTAGGAGAGGCCGGCGCTCGCCCGCCAGGCCGACTGGTAGACCAGCAGCCGTGACGCCTCGATGCGCAGCGCCATGTCGGCGAGCAGGAACTGCACCGCCTGAAAGCCGGCAATCGGCTGGTCGAACTGCTTGCGCTCGCGGGCGTAGGCCAGCGCCGCCTCATAGGCCCCCTGGGCGATGCCGAGGGCCTGGGAGGCGATGCCGATGCGGCCGCCGTCGAGGGTCTTCATCGCCACCTTGAAGCCGCTCCCCTCGGGGCCGAGAAGATTCTCCACCGGGATCCGGCAGTTGTCGAAGACCAGCTCGCGGGTCGGCGAGGAGCGAATTCCCATCTTCGACTCCTTCTTGCCGAAGCTGAAGCCGGGGGTCTCCTTTTCGACGATGAAGGCGCTGATGCCGTGATGCTTCTCGGCGTTCTTGTCGCTGCGGGCGAAGACGATGTAGATCTCCGCCTCGCCGCCGTTGGTGCAGAAGATCTTGGTGCCGTTGAGGACCCAGCTGTCGCCGTCCCTGACGGCAGTGGTCTTGGTGCCGCCGGCGTCGGAGCCGGCCGAGGTCTCGGTCAGGGCAAAAGCGCCGAGCTTGCTCCCCTCGGCGAGGGGGACGAGGAACTTCTGCTTCTGCTCCTCGCTGCCGAAGAGGTAGATCGGATTGGCGCCGAGGGAGAGGTGGGCCGAAAGGGTCACCCCGGTGGAGGCGCAGACCCGCGAGAGCTCCTCGACGGCAATGGCGTAGCTGATGTAGTCGGCGCCGGCGCCGCCGTACTCTTCGGGAAAGACGATGCCGGCGAGGCCGAGCTCGGCGACCTTGTCATGCATCAGGAGGCGATCGAAGCTTTCCGTCTCGTCGCGCGTAGCGGCCCCGGGCTTGATCTCTTTTTCGGCGAACTCGCGCACGGTCTGGCGGATCAGCTTCTGTTCTTCGCTCAGTTCGAAATACATGGCGCCTCCTTATCGGTACGGGTAGGGAATGGTTTCAGGCGAGCCCGCGCAGGATCTCGCGGGCGATGATCAGCCGCTGGATTTCACTCGTCCCTTCGTAGAGGGTGGTGACCCGGACATCCCGGCAGTAGCGTTCGACCGGGAACTCGGCGGTATAGCCATAACCGCCGAAGATCTGCAGCGCCTCGTAACAGGCGCGGTTGGCGGCCTCGCTGGCGAAGAGCTTGGCCATCGACGCCTCCTTGGCGAAGCTGCGGCGCTGTTCCTTGCGAAAGGCGGCGTTCATCAGCAGCAGCCGCGCCGCCTCGAGCTCGGTGCCGCTGTCGGCGATCTTCCACTGGATCGCCTGGAAGTCGGCGAGCGGCTGGCCGAACTGCTTGCGCTCCAGGGCGTGGCGTGAGGCGGCGTCGATTGCCGCCAGGCCGATGCCGAGAGCGAGGGAGCCGATGCCGATGCGGCCGCCGCAGAGCTCGGCCACGGCGATGCGAAAGCCGTCGTTGAGCCGGCCCATCAGGGCGTCGGCCGGCACCCGGCAGTCCTGGAAATGCAGCTCGCTGGTGACCGAG
>WOYI011499004.1_pt2 | contig 10405 bp, 9 predicted proteins | sample 6423411 | NCBI WGS metagenome assembly WOYI01 (sample SAMN13441803, study PRJNA592873) | oil field metagenome | biome: oil field; feature: oil-well bore; material: oil-contaminated soil; isolation source: oil-contaminated soil from oil-well borehole | place: Germany: Wietze | collected 2016-10-18 ... | reverse complement strand
TATCTGTGCCTGGGCGCCGGCCTGTACTTCTCGGTGCGCACCCGCTTCATGCAGGTGCGCGGCTTTGCCGAGATGATCCGGTTGATGTTCAAGGGCCAGTCCTCGGCCTCGGGCGTGTCCTCGTTCCAGGCGCTGGCCATGTCGCTGTCCGGGCGCGTGGGCACCGGCAACATCGCCGGGGTGGCCACGGCGATCGCCTTCGGCGGCCCCGGCGCGGTGTTCTGGATGTGGATGGTGGCCTTCCTGGGGGCCTCGACGGCGTACGTGGAATCCACCCTTGGGCAGATCTACAAGGAGCGCGACCCTTCCGGCCAGTACCGCGGCGGCCCGGCCTACTTCATCGAAAAGGCGATGGGCCAGAAGTGGTATGCCTGGATCTTCGCCATCGTCATGGTGATCGCCTCGGGGCTGCTGCTGCCGGGCGTGCAGGCCAACAGCATCGCCCAGGGCATGAACACCGCCTGGGGTGTGCCGACCTGGGTGAGCGCGCTGGTCGTGGCGGTGGCGCTGGGCTTCATCATCTTCGGCGGAGTCAGGCGCATCGCGCGCTTTGCCGAGTTCGTGGTGCCGTTCATGGCGGTGGGCTACATCCTGATGGCGCTGTACGTGATGGCCACCGACGTCGGCCAGGTGCCGGTGGTGTTCAGCCTGATCGTCAAGAGCGCCTTCGGCATGCAGGCCGGCTTCGGCGCGGTGCTTGGCCTGGCGGTGCAGTGGGGGGTCAAGCGCGGCATCTATTCCAACGAGGCCGGGCAAGGCACCGGCCCGCATGCGGCGGCCGCGGCCGAGGTCTCGCACCCGGCCAAGCAGGGTTACGTGCAGGCCTTCTCGGTCTATGTGGACACGTTGCTGGTGTGCTCGGCCACCGCGTTCCTGATCCTCTCCACCGGCATGTACAACGTGGAGAACCCGGCTGGTGGCTTCCTCTACCACGGGCTGCCCGGCACGGAAGTCGGGCCGTCCTACACCCAGGCCGCGGTGGAATCGGTGCTGCCCGGCTGGGGCGCCGGTTTCGTGGCGATCGCGCTGCTGTTCTTCGCCTTCACCACCATCGTCGCCTACTACTACATGGCCGAAACCAACATCGCCTACATGAACCGCACGGTGCACCGTCCGTGGCTGATCCACGCGCTGCGTCTGGCGCAGATGGCGGCGGTGGCCTATGGCTCCATGCGCAGTGCGCAGCTGGCCTGGGGACTGGGCGACATTGGCGTGGGTCTGCTGGCCTGGCTCAACATCATCGCGATCCTGATCCTGCAGCGGCCGGCCCTGATCGCGCTGCGCGATTACGAGCAACAGAAGAAGGCCGGGCTGGACCCGGTGTTCGACCCCGCAAAGCTGGGCATCCAACATGCGCAGCTGTGGAACGAGAACAAGGCGCCCTGAGCAATGGCTGGACCCTGGCAGAAACTTCCCCCGCGTCGCCAAGCCGGCGTGCGTGCGCCGCGTGAACATGCTTCCGGCGAGCACGCCCCGCGCGATGCCGCAGTGGATGGCGCTGAAAGTCCGTACACGCAGGCGCCGCCGCGTCCTTCGCGTCGTGGCGAAGAAGTCCGGCTGTATGGACTCAATGCCGTGCGGGCGCTGTTCGAATCGCGCCCCGAGGCGCTGCGCAAGCTGTACCTGAGCCAGGCCCGCGTGCCCGCGCTCAAGCCGATCCTGGCCTGGTGCGTGGCCCATCGGGTCGGCTACCGGGTGGTGGAGGAGGCCGACCTCAACAAGCTGGCCGCCAGCGCGCACCACGAAGGGGTGGTCGCCGACGTGCTGCGGCGTGCGCCGGTGTCGCTGGCCGACTGGATCGGCGCGCTTCCGGCTGGCCCGGCACTGGCGCTGTGGCTGGATGGGGTGGGCAATCCGCACAATTTCGGCGCGATCCTGCGCTCGGCCGCGCACTTCGGCGTGGCCGGCCTGCTGCTGCCGCAGGATTGGCCGCTGGCATTGTCCGGCGCCGCCGCACGCGTGGCCGAAGGCGGTGCCGAAGCGGTGACCCTGGTCCAGGCCGGCGACAGTGCCACGGCCTTCGCACAGCTGCGCGCGGCCGGCTTCAGCCTGGCCGCCACGCTGGTGCAGGGCGGCGAAGATCTGTTTGCGACCAGGCTCCCGCAGCGCCTGGTCTACGTGCTGGGCGCCGAGGGCCAGGGCATGGACCGCGAGCTGGCTGGCCGATGCGATCTGGCCCTGTCCATCCCCGGCAGCGGCCGGGTCGAGAGCCTCAACGTCGCCGCGGCCACGGCGGTGCTGCTGGCGCAGTGGGCGGGCCATCGCGCCTAGCCAGATGGCACCGTCGAAGCCGTGGCGGTTACGACTGTTTTTTCAGCGAATCGCGGATCTCGCGCAGCAGCAGCACGTCTTCGGGCGTGGCGGCCGGCTTGGCTTCCTGCGTCTTCTTGAAGCGGTTGAGGGTGCGCACCACCATGAAGATGGCGAAGGCCACGATGATGAACTGGATGACCGTGTTGATGAAGCTGCCATAGGCCACCACGACCGCGGGCACTTGCTTGCCCGTCGCATCCACCGAGGCCTCCTTCAACGTGATCGCCAGCCTGGAGAAATCCGCGTTGCCGACCAGCATGCCGATCGGCGGCATGATCACGTCGTTGACCAGCGAGGTGACGATCTTGCCGAACGCGGTGCCGATCACCACACCGACGGCCAGGTCGATCACGTTGCCGCGCATGGCGAAGGTCTTGAACTCGCTCAACATGCCCATGGGCTTTCCTCTTGGATGGGGAAGTCGCTGCCAGCCTAGCGCAGCGGCATGTGGAGGCAGGTCAAGCGATGATGGTGCCGCGCACCTGGGCCACGCCATCGAGGCTGCCGACGAAGGTATCGCCAGGCTGCAACGCGGCCACGCCGGCCGGGGTGCCCATGAAGACCAGGTCGCCGGCCTTGAGCGCGTAGAGCCTGGACAGTTCGTGCAGGATGTCCGGCACGTCCCAGATCATGTCGGTCAGCGGCGCGTGCTGGCGCACGGTGCCGTTGACGGTGAGGGTCACGGTCAACGACATCAGGTCGGCCACCTGCGCGGCGGGCACCAGTTCGCTGATCGGCGCCGAGTGGTCGAAACCCTTGGCCGTGTCCCAGGGCTGGCCGGCCTTTCTGGCCACGTTCTGCAGGTCGCGACGGGTCAGGTCCAGGCCGATGGCGTAGCCGTAGATCAGCGCGGCGGCGTCCTCCGGTGCCAGCACGCCGGGCGGGGCGTCGGCGCCCAGCGCAACCACCAGTTCCAGTTCGTGATGCAGGTCATTGGTGCCCGGCGGGTAGGGCACATCGGCATTGCCGGTGACGATCGCATCGGCCGGCTTGGCAAACAGGGTCGGCTCGCCGCGCTCGGCCTTCGAGGTCGCCACCTCCGAGCCCATCTCACGTGCGTGGTCGGCGTAATTGCGGCCCACGCAATAGATGCGGTGTACCGGAAAGGTGCCGCCACCACGGACGGGCACGCGCGCCTGCTGTGGCGCTGGAATCACATCGGACATCGGGGACATTCCTGGCTGACGAGGGAATGTCAGAGTGTAATGGTCACCCGCCCAATTCAGTGCGAGAGCGGCAGCGCCTGCTTGCGCACGACCCGGTACTCACCTTCCACCACGTGCTGTTGCGCGGCGGGGCGCTGGCGCGGCCGCAGCAGGCGATAGGCCAGGCCGGCGGCAAGCATCGTGGCACCGACAAACACGCCGAAGAACACCAGCACGCACAGCACGGCCAGACCCAGCAGGCCCACGGCAATGCGCAGCAGCCGATGGCGGGGTTTGCGCGGGGCGAACACGGCGCGCAAGCGATGGCTGTCGAAGGAGAAGGTGCGGATCATCGGACTGGTGACACAATGTGTAGGAACCGTGACGCAGTATGGTCGCCTCTTTCGGCAGTGTGTGAAACCTTTGTTAATCCCATGGATGTGATTGCCCTGGAGGCGCTGCCCGATGGCGTCCCGGCCGAGGCCGAGGCGATGATCGAGGGCAGCGCGCAATCGCTGCTGCTGGTGCGCCAGGGCCAGCAGGTGCGCGGCTGGCTCAACGTCTGCCCGCATGCGGGGCGGCGACTGGACTGGGCGCCGGGCAAGTTCCTGCTGACCAGGACCGGTGCACTGGTCTGCGCCGCGCATGGCGCCACCTTCGAATTACAGGATGGACAGTGCCTGTCCGGGCCATGCCGCGGGCAGTGCCTGCAGGCGGTGGCGCTGCAGGTGCGCGATGGCCAGGTGGTATTGGGGTAGAAGCGCACCCGCAGCGACCGGGCGTTCCCGGTAGGGCGGGTCTCGACCCGCCGTCACGCTCTTGCCGGATAGCGGCGGGTCGAGACCCGCCCTACGGTTCCTGGCGCCGCGCTTATTCCTCGATGGTGTGGCCGGCCGCGCGCAACGCATCCAGGCCTGCGCCCAGCTGTGTCTGCTTGACCATCACGTAGTCGGTGTCGAAGGTCGATACCGCGAAGATGCCCACCTTTGCCTCGGCCAGCGGCTGCAGCACCTGTGCCAGGATGCCGGTCAGCGCGAAGGCGAACGGTCCACGCAGCATCAGGCTGCGCCAGCCACGTTCGCACTGCACCTCCTCCGGCACGCGGCCTTCGTCGCAGACGATGGACAGTTCCTCATCGGTCCAGCTGACATGCGAGAGCGCGCCATGGACGAACCAGTGCGGCACCGCCGATCCGGCAGGCAGGCGGCAGATCGCGAACTGGCCTTCGAGCAATTTGAGTGTCAGTGCCATGGGCGCTCCTTGCCGAGCTCGATCAGACCCGGCTGCTCCACCAGAACATCAGGTTGACCATGGCCACCACCACGCAGGTATAGATCAGCGACAACGGGCCGCCGATGCGCCACATCTGCCGTGCGCTGTAGTTGGCCGGGCCGGTGATCATCGACACCACCGGGTTGGAGGCGGTCATCAGGTTATTGGACGCCGACAGCGCGGTGACCAGTGCGAACGCGGTCGGGTTGCCGCCTGCGGCCAGCGCCAGGCTGATCGCCATGGGCACCATCACGATGGTCGCGCCGACGTGGCTGATCACCAGCGAGAAGGCCGTGGTCAACAGCGCGACGGCAAGTTCCAGCACCCACACCGGCAGGCCTTCGGGCAGGCGTTCGACGGTGTGGCCGGCGACCCACGCCGCCGCGCCGCTGCTGTCCATCGCCCAGCCCAGCGGGATCAGCCCGGCCATCAGGAACACGGTTTTCCAGTTGATCGAAGCGTAGGCCTCGTCCATACGCAGCACGCCGGTCAGCAGCATGCCGGCCACCCCGGTCATCAGGGTCAACGCCACCGGCAGGCGCGAGGTCAGCGCGATGATGATGGTCAGGGCGAAGATCGCCATGGCGATCTTGAACTTGTGCGGGCGCTGCTCGCCCTTGGGGTAGTCGGTGACCACCACGAAATCGCCATTCTTGGCCGTGGCGGCCAGATCCTGCCAGGTGCTGTGCAGCACCAGCATGTCGCCGGCGCGCAGCGGCACCTTGCGCACGTCCTCACGCATCACTTTCTTGTCGCGGTTGATCGCCAGCAGGCTGATGCCGAACTTCTTGCGCAACGAAAGCGCCGCTGCGCTCTTGCCGATGAAGCTGGAGGTCGGCGGGATCACCGCTTCGGAAATGCCGGCACGGCTGGGATTGAACAGGTCGCCGAAGTGGCGCAGGCGCGAGGACAGGCGCAGGAACTGGTTCTGGGCGAAGTCGGCGATGTCCTGGCGCTTGCCCATCACCCCGATCACGCTGCCCACCCAGATGCGCATGTCCGCCGGCGGCGCCAGGCGGGTGTCGTTGCCGGTCTGCAGCGCCAGCATCAGCGGCGCGCCGTGCAGGGCCTCGGCTTCGCCCAGGGTCATGCCGACCAATGGGCTGTCGGCGCTGACGGTCAGTTCAAACACCTCGCCCTCGATCCCGTAGGTGCTGGCGAAATAGCTTTCGGTGCGCGCCGGGATGGCGCTGCTGGTGCCGGCAGTGCCGACGGCTTCTTCCTTCAGCTTGCGATCGCCGTAGAAGCGGAAATACGCCAGCGAGGCCAGCAGCAGCGCCACGCCGATCGGCAGCGGCGCAAACATGCGCAGCGGTTCCAGCGTGGCCATGCCCGAGGGCAGGTTGTTGTTGGCCGACACCAGCAGGTCGTTGAGCAGGATCAGCGGTGAGTTGCCGACCATGGTCAGCGCCCCGCCCATCACGATCGCCGCGCAGACCGGCAGCAGCAGACGCTGCAGGTTGAGCGTGGTGCGCGAGGCCAGGCGCGCGGTCACCGGCAGGTACAGGGCCATCACCGAGGGGTTCTGCATGAACGAGGAGTTGAGCCCGGCGATCGCCGAGGTCAGCAGCAGCAGGCGTTGCTCGACCCCGTGGCCGCGCCGCAGCAGCCAGGAGGCCAGCCGGTTGAGCGCGCCGGTGCGGTCCAGGCCCGCGCCCAGGATGGTGGTGGCGATGATGCTCATGACTGCGTTACTGGAGAATCCGCCGAAGATCTCCTCCGGCGCCACCAGCCCGGTCAGGCCCAGCACCACCAGCACCACCACCGCGACCACGTCGGCGCGGATGCGCTCGAACAGGAACATCACCATCACGAAACCGACCAGCCCCAGCACCAGGCGCATGTCGTTGGTCAGGGTCAGGGCGGTATCCATTACCTGCGATGCACTCGGCGTGGTTGCTCAGCAACGGTCATACAGCAGGTCCCACACGCCGTGGCCGAGTTTCTGGCCGCGGGTTTCGAAGTGGGTCTGCGGGCGCCAGTCCGGGCGCGGCACCGTGCCGCGCGCGCCGGCCCGGTTGCGCAGGCCCGGCGTGGCGTCCAGCACGTCCCACATCTGCTCGGCGTAGTTCTGCCAGTCGGTGGCCGCGTGCAGGCGGCCGTCCGGCGCCAGGCGCGAGGCCAGCAGCTGGGCAAACGCCGGCTGGATCAGGCGGCGCTTGTTGTGGCGCTTCTTGTGCCAGGGGTCGGGGAAGTAGATGCGCACTTCGTCCAGCGCCCCTTCGGCCACTTCGTTGTGCAGCACTTCCACCGCATCGTGGTGGTAGATGCGCACGTGGTCGGCGTCGTCTTCGTCCAGCGCATTGAGCAGGCGGCCCACCCCGGGCGCATGGACCTCGATCCCGATGTAGTCGCGCGACCGGTCCTGGCGGGCGGCAAAGCGCAGCGCCTGCCCATTGCCGAAGCCGATTTCAAGCACCCGTCTGGCCTTGCGGCCAAAGACCGCGTCGAAATCGCGCTGCTGGCCCTGGTAGTCCAGGCCGAAGCGCGGCCACTGGGTCTCCAGCGCACGCTGCTGGGCTTCGGTGAAACGCCCCTGGCGCAGCACGAAGCTGCGGATCTGGCGACGGCCTTCGGTGGCGGTGAACGGCTTGGGCGGGGCCTTGGCGCCGGGGCTGGAAAACGGATCGGTCATCGGCCGTTCGAGCCGTCCGGCCGTGGCAGGGTCTGGCGGTGGTCCGTGCGGCCGCTGGCGATGCCGGCGATCTGGATGTCCGCAGCCGCAGCCGGGCCATCGCTTTGGCCCGGATCCTTGCCCTGGCCGATGTCTGCCGAAGGAGGGGAAGGACAGCTGCGCAGGTCGCTGGCCAGCGGATCACGGCGATGAAAGGGGTCCATCCGGCGATTATCACGCATTGCCGTCGGCCGGTGTAGGCGCCAGCCAGGGCGTGCGATGGGGCTGCAACGGGAGCGTCACACGGACATCACCACCGTGCAATCTCCCGGGTCGATGCTCGTGCGCTGCCGGTGAGGGGACGCCGGCATTTCCTGTTCAACCACTGTGAGAAATTTTGCATGCCATCTGAGGTCTTTCGTCCCGGTCATTCGATCCGGCGCACGTTGCTGTGGAGCGCGCTCGTTGCGCTGCTGTCTGCCAGCGTGCACGCGCAGGCTTCCGGCCAGGTCGATCCACAGCATGATGCCGGGGGCGGGGCACAGGCCGCGCAGGATCTGGACCGGGTCATCGTCACCGGCCGCGCCGGCGTGGGCCAGAGGACCAAGGCCGAGACCAGCTACTCGGTCACCAACATCGAGGAGGAGACGCTGCGCATGCAGGCGCCGACCAGCGTCACCGAGGCCATGAAGTCGGTGCCCGGGTTCTGGGTGGAGTCGTCCGGCGGCGAAGCGAGCGGCAACATCCGCGCACGCGGCGTGCCGGTGGACGGTTACGGTTCGGTGCAACTGCTCGAGGACGGCATGCCGGTGCAGCACGACCCGGCCCTGGGTTACCTCAACGCCGATCAGGCATTCCGCCTGGACGAGACCATCGATCGCATCGAGGTCGTTCGCGGCGGGCCGTCGTCGATGTTCTATTCCAATGCGCCGGCCGGGGCGATCAACTTCATTCCGCGGCAGGTGGGCGACCAGGCCGAAGGGCTGCTCAAGCTGACGGTCGGCGACGATGGCCTGTATCGCACCGACTTCTGGTATGGCGCGCCGGTCGGCGAATGGAAAGCGGGTATCGGCGGCTTCTACCGCTCCGAGGATGGCATCCGCGATCCCGGCTTCACCGGCAGCCAGGGCGGCCAGCTTCGCCTGCGACTGGGTCGCGAGTTCGATGGCGGCAAGGTCGATTTCGATCTCAAGCGGCTGGATGACCAGGTCATCTTCTATACCGGCATCCCGATGCGCATGACCGAAAGCGGCGACATTCGCGCGGTCCATGGCTTCGACGGGAACTTCGGCACCCTGACCGGCCCGGAGACCGCTTCGCTGCGCATGGTCACCGGCGACGGCGGCCGGGAAGACTACGACAACACCGTCGGCACCCAGGTCGAGCGCACCCAGTTCACCACCCACCTGCAGTTCGACCTTGGCGATGATTGGCGGTTGAACGACAGGCTGCGCTACACCGACACCGACACCCAGCGCAACGGCCTGTACCCCAACACGCTGCAGAGCGCGAGCAGTTTTCTCGGGCAGGCCCCGGCCCTGTCCGCCGCCTACCTGGCCGCCGTGCCCGGCGCCGCCGGCGTGCAATTGCGCTACACGACCTCGCCCGAACAGGTCTACGACGTGTCCGCCCAGAACGGCAACGGCCTGGTGGTGGTGGGTGGCCTGCGCGGGCTGACCCTGCCGGTCACCGAGTTCATGAACGACCTGCAGCTTTCGCGCGGCTTTGATGTCGGCGCGCAGCGCCATGACCTGACGCTGGGCTACTACTACGCGCATCTGGAGGAGGACTTCGACCGCAATTCCGCCGCGGTGCTGCTGGACGCGCGCGACAATGCGCGGCTCCTGGACCTGGTGGCGGTGGACGCCGCCGGCAAGCCGCTGGCGACGTTGACCGACCACGGTGTGTGGCAGTACGGATACGAGTGGGAACATGCCTCCGGCGAACAGACCACGCACGCCTTCTACGCCGCTGACGAGTGGCAGGTGACCCGGGCCCTGCGCATCGATGCCGGGCTGCGCTGGGAGCGGATGAAGGCGCGCGGCTGGGTTGAGCAGAAGCAGACGGTGGACCTGGGCACGCTGCCGACCTCGAAGATCCGCACCGGCAACGGCCAGTTCCTGCATTACGACGAGACCTTCGACAAGTTGGCCTGGACGGTCGGTGCGAACTGGCAGTTCGAGGGGCAGTCCGGGCTGTTCGCGCGCTGGACCTCAACCAACCGTCTGCCCAGCTTGGGCAACTACGTCACCAATGCCACGGCCAACGCGATCGTGCAGACCATGGACCTGGCCGAAGTCGGCTACAAGTTCGGCAGCCCGCTGCTGGACCTCTACGCCACCGCGTTCTGGACCAAGTACGACAACGTGGCGTTCAGCAACTATGTGTTCGACCTGGGCAGCGGCGTGTCCACGTCCGAATCGCGCTACGCCGACACCCGCACGCTGGGGCTGGAACTGGAAGGTGCATACCGCCCGAGCGACTGGTTCGACGTGTCGGCCACGGTCACCCTGCAGGACCCGCAATACCGCGGTTTGCGCTTTACCGACAATACCGGGGCTGACCGCGATTACGAAGGCAACCAGTTGATCCGCGTGCCCAAGGCCAGTTACCGGGTGGTCCCGGGGGTCAACCTGCTGCAGGGCCGGCTGCGCCTGCAGGCCTCCTACGAGCACGAGGGCCAGCGTTACGTCGACACCGCCAACTCGGTGCGCCTGCCGTCGTACTACACGATCAACGCCAGCGCGCGCTTCGATGCCACCGATCGGCTTTCGATCTATGGCTACGTCGACAACGCTACCAATTCGCTCGGACTGACCGAGGGCAACCCGCGCGCGGGTGAATTGAACAACAGCGATGCCGGAGCCAGCACCTTCATCGCCCGTCCGCTGCTCGGTCGCCAATACCGCATGGCGTTGATGTACCGGTTCTGATGATGGAACCGGTGCAGCGTTCCATCCGCCACGGCGTGCGTGGCGGCATCCTGCGGATGGTGTGCATCGTGGCCACCCTTGCCGGGGCCGCGCAGGCGGCGTCGCCCGTGCGCGCGCCGCCGGCAGCG
>WOYI011193106.1_pt1 | contig 10408 bp, 10 predicted proteins | sample 6423411 | NCBI WGS metagenome assembly WOYI01 (sample SAMN13441803, study PRJNA592873) | oil field metagenome | biome: oil field; feature: oil-well bore; material: oil-contaminated soil; isolation source: oil-contaminated soil from oil-well borehole | place: Germany: Wietze | collected 2016-10-18 ... | reverse complement strand
GGGCGCGTCCTCTCCTCTACACCACCTGTTCCATCGCCCATATCCCGCAGGGACAGATCCCCGCACAGATACCGCAGCCAATACAGAGGTGATCGTCGGAGACGTACTCGAAGCCGCCGCCAACGGTTTCGACCCGGCGGATCGCCCCTTCCGGGCAGGCCTCGAGGCACATCGAGCAATCGCGACAGGTCCCGCAGGAGAGACAGCGGTTGCTCTCGTCCCTGGCGTCGGTGACACAGAAGCGGCCGCGATTGCGCGGCTTGAAGAGCTCCTTGGAGAGGCAGCTCTGCGGAATCAGCTCCGGCTTTTTGATCGGCACCAGCGCCTTGCCGGCGAGGTAGTCGTCCATCAGCAGGGCAACCTCGGCGCCGGCGCCGATGGCGTGGGTGAGAAGCCCCGGCTTGATGGTGTCGCCGATGGCGAAGACGCCGGGGGCCTTGACCGCCTGCCAGCAGGCATCGACGTCCATCATCCCCTTGTCGGTCAGCCACTCGCGGGGGACGTAGGAGAGGTCGGGGCGCTCGCCGATGGCGATGATCACCGTATCCGCCTCGATCAGTTCCCCCTCCTTGGTGACCAGACCCTGCTCGGTGATCTTCTCGGTGAAGAGTGGCCAGCGGATCTCGCCGCCGAGCTCCTTGACACGGTCGATCTCGTGCCTGTAAGCCGCCGGGCGCTGGACGTCGATGGCGATGACCTGCTTCGCCCCCACGGCGTAGGCACCGAGGCAGACATCCATGCCGGCGTTGCCGGCGCCGATGACGACGACCCGCTCGCCGACCTGGGGCCGGCCGCCCTGGTTGATCTCCTTGAGGAAATCGAGCCCCTTCAGCATCCGCTCATGGCCGGGGAAGGGAATCACCACCGGGTTATGGGCGCCGCTGGCGATGACCACGGCATCGTTCTGTTCGCGGATGCTGGCAAAAAGGGCCGGATCGACCTTGGTCGAAGTACGCACCGCAACGCCGAGGCTCTTGATGCGGTCGATCTCGTTGTCGAGAACCTGGCGCGGCAGGCGTTCGGTGGGAATGACCTGGCGCAGCTTGCCGCCGACCTCGCTGTCCGCCTCGTAGACGGTCACCCCATGCCCGGCGAGGCGCAACTGCCAGGCGGCGGAGAGGCCGCCGGGGCCGCCGCCGATGACCGCGACCCGCTTGCCGGTCTCCGGCTTCGGCTGCGGCGAGGCGGCGTCGTGGGAGAGCCGGCCAAGCTCCTTCATCGCCACCGGGTGGTCGATGAAGCGCCGGCTGCAGGCGTCCATGCAGAGATTGGGGCAGACCTCGCCGCAGACGCTGGCCGGGAAGGGGGAATAGTTGAGCACCAGCTCCAGGGCTTCCTGGACTTTTCCCTGGCGCAGCAGGTTGATCCGGTCCTGGGTCGGGATCGCCGACGGGCAGGTCGCCTGGCAGGGGGCGCCGTAACGCTTGTCCTGCCAGCGGGGAATTTTCAGGCGGTCGTCGCCGGCATTGACCAGCCCGGCGACGTGGGCGTAGTCGTCCTTGACAATGTCGCCGAAGATGCCGCCGCTGACCCACTTCTGGCTGCGGAATTCCCGCATGGTGATGCGGTGGTGAACCTTGCGTTCCTCGTAGGTCTTGGCGACGATCTTGCGCCACTGGCCAAAGTCGGAGAGCTGGGCGAGGAGCTGCGGCCGCTCGATCTTGTCGAGGAAGACCGGCAGACCTTCCCGCAGAAAGGCCCGGTCGGCGTCATCGAGGTCAAGCAGCCAGACATCCTCGGAGAGCCCTTCCACCTTGCCGCGGACATAGATGGTGCCGCCGACCATGCCGGCGCAGCCGCGGTCGCCGAGGACCGAGTCCAGCTCTTCGCAGCCGAGGCCGCAGATCACCGCCAGTCCACCCCCCATGAACTCGAAGGAGAAGGAGCCGGTGTTCTTCAGCACCCAGAATTCCGGCGGTTCGTAGGCCGGGTCGTGCTTCATCAGCGACCCGGAGCGGGTGCCGACGCGGCCGGCGACGTAGATCTTCCCCGCCGCGGCGCAGTGGGCGGTGGTGTCGCCGCCGTCGCCGAGGATGGTCAGGGTGGCGCCGGCGTTGAGCCAGCCGGCGTCGGCCGGCGCCGAGCCTTCGACGACGATCTCGGTCCCGTCGAGGCCGAAGGAGCCGACCCGCTGGCCGGGGTTTTTGACCCGGAACTTGAGCGGGGTGCCGTCCTCGGTCCACAGGGGGCCGCCGATGTCATGGTGACCGGAGGAGAGGACCTCGAACTCGGTCTCCCCCGCTTCCAGGGAGGTGTAGATCTGCTGCAGCAGCTGCTGGGTGGAGATCCGTTTGTTGTTGGCGTCGAAGCCGGATATCTGGGCCATATCGAAACCTCAAAGAAAATTTTAAATTGCGAATTTTGGATTTTGAATTGAATTCAAAATTTAGAATTCAAAATTCAAAACTGGTTTGCGTCAGCAAACATATTGAATCTGCAGCCGCTCGGCGACCGCCCGGTCGGTGGCGACCAGGGCGTCGGCGCGACCGACGGGGAGGGACGAGTTGCCGATGGGCGCCATCAGCTTCTTCAGCTCCTGGTCCATCGCCAGGAAGTAGTTGACGATGTTCTGCGCCGCGCGGTCGACGTCGAAGCGGTGCACCAGCGCCGGCTCCTGGGTGGTAATGCCGACGGGGCACAAGCCGGTGTTGCAGGCATTGCAGCGCCCCATTTCGTTGCCGACACAGCCGGCCATCTGCAGGATCAGCTTGCCGGTGAAGACGCCGTTGGCACCAAGACAGATCATCTTGAAGGCGTCGGCGGCAAGATCGCCGGTCTTGCCCAGTCCCCCGGCGGCCCAGAGCGGAATCTGCCCCTGGCGCCCCTGGTTGACCGCGGCGAGGTAGCAGTCGCGCAGCTTGGAGACGATCGGGTGGCCGGTGTGGTCGAGGGAGACCTCGTGGGCCGCGCCGGTGCCGCCGTCGATGCCGTCGACGAAGAAGCCGCCGACGATATTGTAGGGGTCGCGCACCAGGTTGTTGAAGACGCTGACGCTGGTCGCCGAGGCCGCCACCTTGATCGCCACCGGCACCCGGAACTTGAAGGCGGCGTTGAAGGAGAGGAACATCTTCTGCACGCTCTCCTCGATGGAGTAGAGCCCCTGGTGGTTGGGGGGCGAGAGGAGATCGGCCTTGGGCACGCCGCGGATCGCCTGGATGTGCTCGGCCACCTTCTGCGCCATCAGCAGGCCGCCGTCACCCGGCTTGGCCCCCTGGCCGATCTTGATCAGCACCCCGGCCGGGTCTTCGATCATGTGCGGCATCGCCTTGGCGATACGGTTCCAGCCGAAGTGGCCGGAAGCGATCTGCAGGATCATGTACTTGAGGTATCTCGATTTCAGCAGCTTGACCGGCACGCCACCTTCACCGGAGCACATCCGCACCGGCAGGCCGCACTCCTCGTTGAGGTAGGCGACGGCAATCGCCACCGCTTCCCACATCCGCCAGGAGAGGGCGCCGATCGACATGTCACCGATGATCACCGGGTAGATCCAGTGCACCGGCGGGGTGTGGCCGTCGGCCTGCAGCAGTCCTTCGGGGCTCACGCCCAGCGGCAGCTTGCGCGACGGCAGGATGCGGCCGAAGGGGGCGAGCATGTCGAAGCTGTGGCGCTGGGCGTCGAGGGACGGGTCGGTCATCTGCGAGATACGCCCCACGCGCAGCTTGTCGAGGGTGCGTGTGGTCCCCTCAAGATTCTTGCGACCACCGCGCTTGATCGAATCGCCGCCGAGGCAGCGGGTGACGATCGGGTGGCGGGAGTCGACGTTACGCACCGGGCCGATGGCGTCGTTGGGGCAGACCTTTTCGCAGATACCGCAACCGCGGCAGTAATTCTTGATTGAGTGGGTCTGGCGGATCACCGGCACCGCCGAGAAACGCTGCTTCGGCTCGGGGAAATCCCCCTCGGAAAAGACCATCCGGCGCCGCTCGACCTTGGGGATGATGGCGCGAAAGGAACAGGCCGCGACGCAGGAACCGCAGAGAGTGCAGCGGCTGGCGTCGTAACGGATCTTCCACGGCAGGTCGTTGGCGGTGATATCGTTCACTTTCATTGTTTCCATCTGTGCACCTCCAGGCTGCTGTCGATCGCCACCACTTCGCGCTCATGGGGGTAGATGTCGGTCTCCCAGTCACGGTCGGGGAGGATCTCGTTGATCCCGCAGACCTCCGAGGAGAAGACCACCATCTCTTTCGAGCGACCGATCACCACCGGCCGCAGCTTCTTGGCGTCGCAGCAGGTAAAGAGGGTATTGTCCGGCAGCACGCCGATAATCGTGTTCGGGCCGTTGATCTCCAGGTGCGCCAGCGACTGGCGAATGGCCAGCAGGGAGGCCTGGTCTTCCCGCTTGCCGATCTCCTCGAAGGGGAGCGGGGTGATGACATGCTTGAAGTAGGAGAGGGGCCAGCCGAGTTCGCGATGAACATAGTGCAGGGTGTAGAGGAAGCACTGCGAATCGGATTCAAAACCGATGTAGCCGCGATGCAGCTTGCGCTGGTACTCGACGTTCTTCAGGTAAAACGTATTTTCACCGTTGGCCAGCGCCGTATACCCCTGCAGGAAGAAGGGGTGAGCGGCGTAGCGGACGATGTCATAGTTGGTATTCTGCCGGCACTGGGCGGTGATCACCTTGGCGGTAAACTTGTTGTCGGGCTCCCAGAGGTTGAAGTAGGTACCGATATCCTTGGGATCACCGATCTCCTTGAGGGTCAGCACATCAGGCCAGAAGGAGTAGACGAAGCCGAGCTCGTCCTTCTCCAGCGCCTTGCGCAGCTTCAGACGCATGTCGAGAAGGAGGTCCTCCTTCTCCTTGGCTTCCGCCTTCTTGTAGTGCTTCGGATAGTCGAAGGTCTCGAAGACATAGTTGGGCATGGCGTTGATATCGAGACCCGGCTGCTGATTGACATCCGGAACCCACTGCAGCACCCGCTGGAAACCGGCGGCATGCAGCATGTCCTCGGCGATCTTCAGCCCCTCGTCGGTGCAGGCCAGTGACAGCGTGGGAAGATGCTTGTAGCCTTCGAAGATGCCACCGAGGTCGTGCATGACCATGGCGAAACCCGAGTTGTCATGCCCTTTCTGCTGCGACTGCATGAGCAGCAGGGCCTGGCTCGGATGAACATAGTTGAGGCTCTTGATGGCGCCGATACGACACATGGCCGCTACCTCCACAAAGTTGGTGTCCCGCGGATGAAACGCGCGGGCCGAAAGTTTCAATGCAAACCTGATACCAGTTTGATAAATTCATCCCTGAACCCAGGGCTTAAACCCATCTATTGCTGGAATAACGACGTTTTCCAGCGAGATACCGCTGCCAGCCAGGTCTGTCCCGGCAACCTTCCACCGCTCCCCGGAGCCGCTTTACCAGTGTCTAAAAACTCAATTGTGTAGCCTGGACACACAAAAACGGCGGCGCCTTCCGGCGCCGGCAGCCACCACGCCGATGACCTGGACCCGGAGCAGAAGGATATTGCCGGCCTGCCAGTCGGGCGGGAGCGGCGGTGAGACAATTATCAGAGCGGTCTGCTATAACAGGAACCAATCCACAGGAGGGGAGACCTTATGCTTTTCGGATACATCGTTGCCGCTTCACTCGGCGCCCTGGCCGTAGTTCTCGGCCTGGTGATTCATCACCTGTTGCAGGGGGACCCCGGCGAGCCGCGCCGCAAGGACCCCTGACCCACCCATTCATCACTTGACTCCCCCGTCCCGGTTGTTAGAGTGTTTTTAACTAACAACGACCGGGACGGGAGGTGGCAATGCGCATTCTCTTGTTTGACGACGATAAGGATACTCGCACCCTTTTCAGCATCTTCCTGCGCGGGAAGGGGTATGAAGTGCTTACCTTCGCCTCCCCTGCAACCTGCGCCCTGATCTCGGCCAACAAGTGCGCATGCCCGCGCAATTTCGCCTGTGCTGACATCGTCATAACCGACATGAACATGCCCGTGATGACCGGACTGAGGTTGATTCGGCACCAGTTGTCGATGGGATGCCAGGTGCCACCCGAAAACAAAGCGGTCCTTTCCGCCGCACTGACCTCCGAACAGGAAGATGAATTCCGATCCCTGGGCTGTCGGCTTCTGCGTAAACCACTGAAGCTGAACACCCTGCTGAACTGGGTTAAGGATTGCGAGAAGAGGATTCCCTCCGGACGGGAACTTGCCCCCGTTGAAGACCTGCTGAAAACAGCCGTTGGCTCAGGCTAAGAGGGACTTTGGCCTCATTCCGGTCCTCACGACGCCCCATGCAGGGTTCGGACAAAATGCCCCCACCACCGGAGCGAGCTCACAAACAGCAAAAAGCCCCCGTCGGCAGGACGAGGGCTTTTTTGTCATTCAAACGGTTTCAAAGCGACCGAGCTAAAGCAGCGTCACCCAGCCGTGGGGGTCAGGGAGCCGGCCATACTGGATTCCGGTGAGGGTATTGAACAGCTTCATGGTCAATTCGCCGGCCGCGCCGCCACCAAGGGTCGCGGTGCGCTCCCGGTAGGTAAACTGGCCGACCGGTGAAACCACCGCCGCCGTACCGGTGCCGAAGGCCTCGGTGAGCCGGCCGCTTTCCGCGCCGGCCAGAATCTCGTCAATGGAGAGCGCCCGCTCCTCGATCTGGTAGCCCATCTCCTTGACCAGGGTAAGAATCGAGCGGCGGGTTATGCCGTCGAGAATGGTCCCCCTAAGGGGCGAGGTGACCACCTTGCCGTCATAGAGAAAGCAGATATTCATACTCCCCACTTCCTCGACGTATTTGCGGTGCACCGCATCGAGCCACAGCACCTGGTCAAAGCCATGCTCGGCGGCCTCCATCGACGCCCGCAGACTGGCAGCGTAGTTGCCGCCGGTCTTGGCCTCGCCGGTCCCGCCCGGGGCCGAACGGACATATTCATCACTGATCCAGATCTTCACCGGGCTGAACCCACCCTTGTAGTAGGCCCCCACCGGCGAGAGGATGACATAGCAGAGATAGGTATCGGCAGGCCGGACCCCGAGGTAAGGATCGATGGCAATCATCGTCGGCCGGATGTAGAGGCTGGTCCCCTCGCTGCGCGGCACCCAGTTCGACTCGAGTTTCACCAACTGCTTGATGGCATCGAGGAAAAAGTCGGGGTCGACCTGCGGCATGCACATCCGCTCGGCACTGTGATTGAAGCGGGAAACGTTGTCGCCCGGGCGAAAGAGGGCAATGTTGCCATCGGGACGGCGAAAGGCCTTCAGCCCTTCGAAAATCTCCTGGGCGTAATGCAATACCGCGGACGCCGGGTCGAGGCTGAAAGGGCCGTAGGGCTGGATGCGCGCCGTATGCCACCCCTTGCCGGTGGCATATTCCATGACCAGCATGCGATCGGTGAACTGCTTGCCAAAGGCAAGCTTCGATTCATCCTCGATCGGGGGCTTGGGTGCGGTGATGGGCAGAATCTGCAGTTCCATGGGGCGACCTCCGGAGACAACAGGATGGGAGCAACGGGTCAGATTTTTTAGCATACAACCACCCACCCTGGCAAGAAGCATTCCGCGCCAACGCAAAACGCCGCCAGCGAAGGGCCGGAGGCGTTTTGAAGGGGGGGCAGGCGGAAGGTCAGCCGGGCTTCTTGTCTTTTTCGCCCGCGGCGAGGCTCGCGTCGCCATAGAGGAGGTTGCGCATGTTGTTGACCTTCTCTTCATCGTGGAAACGCCTCAGCAGCAGATCGTACTCTGCCCGGTCACCCAGGTCGTTGACGCGGTAACCCATGTCCCGCAGTTTCCATAGATCTTCCATGACCATCCTCCTGATAGGGGGTTGCATAACCCGGGAACGACTGCGTCATCATGCTAGCACTTCGGAGACGCCGGTCAAGGTATTTTTTACCCGAAAAAGTATAACGCCGTTCGCTCCTCCCCGCTGGCAGCATTGCCCACCTCCGTTAAACGTGATAAGAGTGGCAATCAGTCGTTCTAAACTCGTACCGGGGGGTAAGAGATGAATTACCAGGAATTGGCCCGGGCGCTACGCGTCCTGGGGCTCGGAGAACGGGCGAGCCTTGCCGAAATCCGTGGTTGCTATCACCAGTTGGCGCGCCGGCACCACCCCGACGCCGGCGGCGAAGATGCCACGGCAATCCGCCGCGTCAATGCCGCCTACCGGCTGCTGACCAGCTATTGCCGCAATTACCGTTTCTGCTTCAGCCAGGAAGAATTCCTCGAGCAGTTCCCGGAGGAACGGCTGCGGCAACAGTTCAGCGACGACCCGGTATGGGGAGGGGGGAACCCGGAGGGGTGAGTACTGGGGACTGGGCAGGAAATCAGGAGATCAGCTCGAAAAGCTGACTTTCATCGTTAAAACTGAAGATTTCACCGGTTTCAATAATGTAGTGCCACCCATAGATGTTGAGCGTCCCCTTTTCGTAACGCTCCTTGACGTAGGGATAGGTCAGCAGGTTGCGCAGCTGCACCAGGATATTCACCTGCTCCGTCAACCACTCCCGTTCTTCCGGCGAATCCCCGGCCATCAGGCGGTCGACCCGCCCCCGCACCTCACTCGAAACATCGAGCCACTTGCGCACGTGGGGGAGATGCTCAAGCTCTTTGGCGCTGAGGTTCATCGCCGCGCAGCCGCCGCAGTTGGAATGACCACAGACGACGATGCTGTCGACCTTCAGGGCCTGCACCGCGTACTCAACGGCAGAGGTGGTGGCGACATACTCCTCGGTCTTGCGGTAGGGCGGAACGATATTGGCAATATTGCGGACGATAAAGAGTTCGCCCGGGTGGGTGTTGGTGATCAGGTTGGGCACCACCCGTGAATCGGAGCAGCCGATGAAAAGGGTGTGCGGCGCCTGGCTCCGCCCCAGCTTCTGGAAGAGCTCCCGGTGACCGGCAAAGTCTTCCTGGCGGAATTTCATGTACCCCTTGAAGAGTCGTTCCATGGCGCTTCCCGGTAATTTTTCAGTCTCGCTAAATTAATCCTGCCCGCTAGATACCCCACCACATCCCCTCTTGGCAACAAAAAACGCCACCGCCCCCGCGCCGGTCTCCCGATTACCGTCGAAAAAAGCGGACCTCAGCTGGCGACCGGCCACGAGAGTGAACAGTTCCGGTCTGCCGGAATCTCGCCGCAAAGCCGGCGCACGCACTCCAGAAAGACCTTGAGCAGAGGCTCTTCGGCGCGGTGACGATGCAACACGGCGCTACGGCAGCGTACCTGCCGGAAATCAGGAACCCGGTGCGCACAGAGGGTTCCTGCCGCCAGCTGTTCACCGACCAGGCTGCGGGAGATGAAGGAGATGCCATTTCCGGCCTGCACGCTTTCGATGGTCAGGCGCAGGTCGTCCGAGATGACGACACTGCCGAATTCCCCCATGTTGCTGCCTATCGCTTCCAGATTCTGCTTCAGCAGAGATTTCGAGCTGCAGCCATCCCGCCGCGCGTAGAGACGTTGCCTTTGCAGCACGCCCAGTTCCAAAATCTCACCTCCCAGTCCGAGCCCGGGCGCACTGATGAAGACCAGTCCATCTTCCGGCAGAGGGAAGACCAGCAAGCCCTCAAGATCACCATTCTGACAGTGCTCGATCACGGCCAGATCGTAGGCATTTTCCCGTAATCCCTTTATCGCCGACTCGGGCTGCATGAAGATGAACTTGAAATCGGCCATGTCGGCATTCTGCAGCATGAATTGGTTAAGGACCCGGGGGAGAAAGGCGGTACCAAAGGTCGGCGTACAGGCCAGCGAAAGGCGCTTGCCTGCGGCAAAACGCTGCAACTCGTCGAGGAGTTCCTGCTCTTTGGCCAGCACCCCCCGCGCCTTGTCGACAATCCGGGCACCGACCTCGGTCAGCTCAAGGACGGAGCCGGAACGGTCAAAAAGTTGCTGATCAAAGTGATCCTCTAGAAACTTGATTCGTTGGGAAACCGCCGACTGGGTCAGGTTCAGGGCCTCGGCAGTCCGCGAAAAACTGCAGGTTTCGGCGGCAACCACCAGGGTCTTCAAGTAGCGGGTTTCCATGGGTGATTCCTCCTCAGCAACGCTCTGATAAGAATCGCTTATCAGGGCAGAAAAATTATTGGCTTCACCTTAACATTATAAGAGTTTAATTTAAAACAAATTTCCGCACCGCCCCGGTGGCGGATCATCTTCAAGGAGGCGCTCCATGCAAAACAATCACTATTGGACCTGGCTGCGGATGCCCATGTTGCTGCTCGCGACGCTGGCGCTGCTGACCGGCTGCGGCAGCAGCAGCAACCATGCCACGCCACCGCCGACGGTAGCTGAACTGCTCTCCTCCGGGCTGCACGGCAGTCGTGAAGGGAAGGCAACCTGGTACAACGATAGCGACGGCTTCAGCAGCGTCGTCACAGTGAACTATGCCGACCTCCCCTGCGCAGGCTGCCACAACGCCGCCGCCTGGAAAGATATCGACGGCGTCGACCAGTGGCCC
>WOYI010545612.1_pt1 | contig 10412 bp, 11 predicted proteins | sample 6423411 | NCBI WGS metagenome assembly WOYI01 (sample SAMN13441803, study PRJNA592873) | oil field metagenome | biome: oil field; feature: oil-well bore; material: oil-contaminated soil; isolation source: oil-contaminated soil from oil-well borehole | place: Germany: Wietze | collected 2016-10-18 ... | reverse complement strand
GCTCCAATCCTTGTCATGCATGCTGGAAGAGCATTTACTGTTGATGCGCAAAGCAATTGGTTCGCCACAGGGGCTATCGTCTTCTTTTCATTTGTTTTTGGTGGCTTTGTTTATTGCGTGCAGGACTCATTTTTCCAGTCCATCGCAGCAGCCGCGCTTTTCCTTATCATCATTCTTCAGATGAGATTTATCTGGCTATTATTTTGGCAGTTCGATATCCCACAACAATATTACAAAAAACTCATTGAAGCTCGCAAAGCAGCTGATACTGGAGACTGTGTTGAGTCTTACAGACATCTGCGTGAGCACGGGAACTCTTTCTTTATTGTCTTCTTTGAGTTTGGCCTGGCATTTATTTTGTATTCATTTACATCTGGCCCAATGGCGGGGCACGATATATCCGCTAACGATTCAGTTAGAAATTTGTCTTTACTCCTGTTTTTATGGGTTATCCCGCCTGCATTTATCTGGGGCTTTGGCACAAAACTCGAGCAATCTCTTGTCAAAATGGATCCGAAATGATCCTCTCCGCCCTCTCCCAGTCCTCGCGTTACGAAACCCTGCATCCGCTGTTCGCCCGCGCGTTCGCACACATTCGCAGCACCGATTTCTTCAGCCTTGCGCCGGGACGTTATCCCATCATTGGTGACGATCTGATCGCCATCGTTGAACAGGTACCGGCCAAGACAAAAGAGATGGCGAAACTTGAAGCACACAGAAAATACATCGACCTCCAGCTGGTGCTGGAAGGCGATGAATCGATGGGATGGAGACCGCTAGAGGATTGCCTGAATCCGGTGAGCGAACACAGCGAGGAGAAGGACATCCGCTTTTTCCACGACGCACCGGTTTCCTGGGTGCCGGTGCCGCCGGACCATTTCTGCATCTTCTTCCCGGAGGATGCGCATGCGCCGCTGGTGGGGACCGGCACGGTGCGCAAGGTGATCTTCAAGGTGGCGGTGAGCCCTGCCGCCTGAGAACTTCGTCATTCCGGCGCAGGCCGGAATGACGGAAGGCTAATGGTCGTCGAACGCCACGTCGTCTTCCGCGACGTGATCGCCGACCTTGATACCCTTGAAGTCGAACAGGTTGCCATCGAGCAAGTGCGAGGGCCGCACGTTCTGCATGGCGGTGAAGATGGTCTGCGAACGCCCCGGATACTGGCGCTCCCAGTCGGCCAGCATCTGCTTGATGTTCTGCCGTTGCAGGTTCTCCTGCGAGCCGCACAGGTTGCAAGGGATGATGGGGAACTCCATGCCGCGCGCATAGCGGGCGATGTCTTTCTCCGCACAATAGGCCAACGGACGGATCACTACATGGTCGCCCTTGTCGGTCACCAGCTTGGGCGGCATCGCCTTTAATTTTCCGCCGAAGAACATGTTCAGGAACAGCGTCTCCACCATGTCGTCGCGGTGATGGCCCAACGCGATCTTGTTCGCGCCCAGTTCGCCCGCCACCTTGTAGATGATGCCGCGCCGCAAACGCGAGCACAGTGAACAGGTGGTCTTGCCTTCGGGGATCTTCTCCTTGACGATGGAGTAGGTGTCCTGTGCTTCGATATGGAAATCTACACCGAGGTTCTTCAGGTAATTCGGCAACACATCTTCCGGGAATCCCGGCTGCTTCTGATCGAGGTTCATCGCGATCAGCTTGAAATCGATGGGCGCGCGCTTCTGCAACGTACGCAGGATATCCAGCAACGTATAGGAATCCTTGCCGCCGGACAGGCACACCATCACCACATCGCCGTCCTCGATCATGTTGAAGTCACCGATGGCTTTGCCGACCGAACTTTCCAGGCGACCTTTGAGACGATTGAAGTTGGTGGAACTGTGTTCGAAGTGGATGGGTTGGATAGTGTCGTTCATAATCTGCTCAAGCCTAAAGAAAATAGTCCACGAAAAGCACGAAAGTCAAGAACAAAAACTGTAAATGGCAGTTGTTCGTGACTTTCGTGCTTTTCGTGGAAAAAACTGCTTTAAATATTGATACTGCGGCCGCCATCGACTGCGATGACCTGCCCGGTGATGTACGGCGCGTCGGCAATCAGGAATTGCACCGCCTTGGCGATGTCGTCCGGGCTACCCTCTCGTTTGAGCAGGGTATGTGCCACGATCTTGCGACGCTTCTCTTCGTCGTTCCACTCATCGCCTTCAGGCCACACGATGACGCCCGGCGCGACGGCGTTCACGCGTACCTGCGGTGCCAGTTCCTGCGCCAGGCCCTTGGTCAGCGCCACCAGTCCCGCCTTGGCCGCGCTGTACAACAGATGCCCCTGCATCGGTCGCTCGGCGTGGATGTCGACGATGTTCACGATGCAACCATGCCGGCGGCGCAGCTCGGCCATCGCCGCCTGCGACAGAAACAACGGGGCCTGCAGATTGGTGCCGATCAGATCGTTCCATTGCGTAGCATCGATCTCGTCCAGTGGTGTGGCATAGAAACTGGAAGCGTTATTGACCAGCGCGTCCAGATGGCCGAAATGCCGCACCACCTCCTCTACCATGCGCGGCAACGTCGCGCTCTCCAGCAGATCGGCCTGCACGCAGAAGGCGGAGTTCTCGCGCAGGTCGTTCAGCGCGCCGCGCAGCGCGAAGGCCTCGTAGGCCGAGCTGCGAAAATGGATGGCGACGTTCGCACCCGCCGCATGCAAGCGGCGCACGATGGCCGCGCCCACGCGCTTCGCACCACCGGTGACCAATATTGTTTTGCCCTGCATCGGAAACCCCACTAAACTCTGCACACACAAACCGATTTAAACCATCAATCCACGAAACACACGAAAATCACGAACCACTGCGTCTTTTCCACGATCCAGTGTGTCGCACAATTACTGAATCGCGCCAGTTCAGCGCTTTAGATCCATTTAGTGGCTTTCGTGCATTTCGTGGACGATTTGCTTTGAGGATTATACCCGAGCATGCAAGTTAACCTCCCGCCCCCCAGCACCGACGCCCTCGCCCACAGCGCCCGCCTGTGCGAGCTGCTCCGCAACGACATCCAGAGCCAGGGCGGCTGGATACCCTTTTCGCGCTTCATGGAATTGGCGCTGTACGCGCCGGGGCTGGGTTATTACACCGCCGGCGCGCGCAAGTTCGGCGAATCGGGCGATTTCGTCACCGCGCCGGAGATCTCTTCCCTGTTCGGTCGCACCCTGGCGCGCCAGTTGCGGGATGTCATGCAGACCAGCACGCCGCATATCCTCGAACTGGGCGCGGGCAGCGGCAAGCTGGCACTGGACATCTTGCGCGAACTGGAACGCCTCGGCAGCCTGCCCGAGACCTATTCCATCCTCGAAGTGAGCGCCGACCTGCGACAACGCCAGCAAGCCCTGCTGCAGGAACATCTGCCGCACCTGTTCGCGCGCATCCAATGGCTGGACGCCTTGCCCGACACCATCAGCGGCGCGGTGTTCGGCAATGAGGTGCTGGACGCGCTGCCCGTGCATCTGGTGTTCTGGGACGAAGGCCGCATTCTGGAGCGTGGCGTCGCCACCGAAGACAACCGTTTCGTCTGGGCTGACCGTCTGCCACAGAACGAGGCACTGCTCGACATCGCCAAAGGCATCGCCGTACCGGACGACTACCTGAGCGAAGTCTCGCTCACTGCGCGCGGTCTGGTATCCAGCCTGGCCGAACGGCTCACGCGCGGCGTGCTGCTGTTCATCGACTACGGTTTCGGTGCGCGCGAGTATTACCACCCGCAACGCCATCGCGGCACGCTGATGTGCCACTACCGCCATCACTCGCACGACGACCCCTTCTATCTGCCCGGCCTGCAGGACATCACCGCGCACGTTGACTTCACCGCCGCCGCCGAAGCCGCCATCGACTACGGCGCGCACCTGCTGGGCTACACCACGCAAGCACACTTCCTGCTCAACAACGGCCTGCCCGACCTGCTCGGCGAAGTCTCGCCGGAGAACGTGCGCGAATATCTGCCGCTCTCCAAACAGGTGCAGAAGCTCACCAGCCCGGCCGAGATGGGCGAACTGTTCAAAGTATTGGTGATGGGCAAAGGCATCGACGCGCCGCTGCAGAACTTCATGTCCGGCGACCGTTCGCGCATGCTGTGAGCGCATGCAACGCCTGAACAGTTTTCCGCCTGTTGCAGATCCCACCGCCAAGATACTCATCCTCGGCAGCATGCCCGGCCAGCGTTCACTCGACGCGCAGCAGTACTACGCCCATCCGCACAACGCCTTCTGGAAGATCATGGGCGAACTGGTCGGCGCGCATCCCCACCTGCCCTACGAGCAAAGACTGGAAGTGCTTAAGCAAGCAGGCATCGCACTGTGGGACGTGCTGCATTCATGCTCGCGCGAAGGCAGCCTGGACAGCGGCATCCAGCATGAGCAGGCCAACGATTTCGCCGCCTTCTTCGCCGACCATCCGCACATCACGCGCGTGTACTTCAACGGCGGGAAAGCAGAACACAGTTTCAGGAAGTCCGTACTGAAGGAACAGGCATTGCCGGAGCTGAAGTTGCACCGTCTGCCGTCAACCAGTCCGGCGCATGCGGCAATTGTTTATGAAGGAAAGCTGGCAAAGTGGCGAGCCATCATCGAGTTGTGAAAATATTTCTTCCGACCATAACTATCAATACCCGCCGCTGCAGGGGGCAATTGGCGAAGCGCATTGCCCCCGAATGTCGGGTACTGCCCGCCAACCAGAATGGCTGTCTGCGTTGTTTTCTGCAGCGCATGGAAAAATCTTGGCTGGTCGCCCGGCCGGAATCAATCGTAACCGGCAACCACGGTTTAGCCCGGTATGCGAACGATGCGGAATTCGTCAGGCTCAACCTGCGAAATGCGTTTGATACAGCTTTCGCAGTCGGCATGTGGCTGGCCATTTTGCCAAAAGAGGCCTGGCGGGCCATTTTCCTGAATGTGGGTTTTGCCTCTGTTACTTTTGCAAGATGCACAGCCCCAAGTGCGTCTGCTTTCGCCGGCTTCTCTTTGTTCTCAACGGCATGGGCAATTGATTTTTTCATGGCGGCATCCCGGCACGTTAATTTTTGGCCATTCAATATCAGTATCCGGCCATCACAGCATTGGGCATCCCGCACACTGCACTATCTCTTCAACCAAAACGTCGTTGCGCTTCCACCGCCAGCCCCGCACCAATGCTGCCGAACAAGTCGCCTTCCACGCGCCGGGCCTGGGGCAGCAGGGCGGCGATGCGTTTGCGCAGCACGGGGACGCCGCTGGCACCGCCGGTGAAGAACACGGTGTCCACTGTCGCGCTATTCACGCCGGCATTGGCCAGCAAGGGGCTCAGGGTGGTGCCGATGCGCTCCACCAACTTTGACGATGCTTGTTCGAATTCGAGCCGTGTCAGCGTGTGGCGCAGGTCGGGTGCCAGCCGGTCCAGATGCAGGGTGGCGCTATCGCCGTTGGACAGCGCGATCTTGGCTTCCTCAACTTGCATGGCCAACCAATGGCCGTCGCGGTCTCGGATCAGTTTGAACAGGCGGTCCATGGCTTCGGGTGCCAGCGTGTCCAGATACAGTTCCTGCAGGTCGGCCCAGGTGCGGCGCGAATAAGCTTGGTTGATGGTGTGTCAGGTGTCCAGATTGAAGTAGTAGCTGGAGGGCATTTCCAGTCCGCGCTTGAGTTGGCTGCGATAGCCCAGCAGCGGCATCACCCCGGCCAGACTCAGTTGCTGGCCGAAGTTGGTGCCGCCGATGTGCACGCCGCCGTTGCCCAGCAGGTCGTCGCGCCGGTCGGCGACACGCGCCCGCTGCGGCGAGAGCCTGATCAGCGAAAAGTCCGAGGTGCCGCCGCCGATGTCGGCGATCAGCACCAGTTCTTCGCGGTCGATCTGGCGTTCGTAGTGATAGGCGGCGGCGATGGGCTCGTACTGAAAACTCACTTCGCCAAAGCCGCTGGCGCGGGCGGGTGTTACAACAGACATGGGCGGGAGAGGACCAAAGAGCGGGCCGGTAAAAAATGGGCGGCGATGCTACCGCCAGCGAGGACAAATGTCGAATGGATGCGTCACGTCGCGAGTGGCGACTGTCAGGGCGCCCGGCCCCGACGTTTTGACTTCTACGCAGAAAATCCTTAGGCCGTCATACCGGCGCAGGCCGGTATCCAGCCAGGAAAGATCACCCTGCGAAGCAGACAAAACCAATATTTCGTCCCACTGCGTGGGGCATTATTGAATCATCTGGATTCCCGCCTGCGCGGGAATGACGTTGCTAATGAACTATCTGGGATCAGCTCTCCCAGGGGAATCTGGGCAAGCCCATCAGCGCCTGCACCAATCCCTGATTCCATGCTTCGGAAAGTTCTTTGGCGAAAGGATCGCTCTCGGTGAGCGTCATGCGCTGGCCGAAATCGAGCGCGCCTTTGCGGTAGATGAGCAGGTCGATGGGCGGGCCGACGGTGAGGTTGCTGCGCGTGGTGGAATTCATCGACACCAGCGCGCAACGCGCGGCGCGCTCCAGCGGCGTATCGCGCTTGATGATGCGGTCGAGGATGGGCTTGCCGTATTTGACTTCGCCGATCTGCAGGAAGGGATGGTCGTCCGATTCGTGGATGTAGTTGCCCTGCGGGTAGATGAGCAGCGTCTCCGGTTTGCCGTTGCCGACTTGGCCGCCGAAGATGAAGGTGGCTTCGAAATTGGTGTTCGCCGTATCGCGCTCGGCATGCTGTTTCTGCACGGCGGCACTGATGCTGGCGATGTAGTCGGAGGCGGCGAGCATGTTGGGCACGCTGCGCAGATTGACCGTTGCCGCTTCCTCAATGTCGCTCCACAGGCGTTTCACCACGGCCTGCGTGGTGGCCAGATTGCCCGCCGACAACAGCACGAAAGTGCGCTCGCCCGGCCACACGAAGGAATGCATCTTGGTGTAGGTGGAGATGTTGTCGAACCCGGCATTGGTGCGCGAATCGGAACAGAACACCACGCCTGCGTCGGTGTTGATGGCCATGCAATATGTCATAGGGATGCGATCATTTCTGGTTGAGTAAGTCGCCGTGCAGCGGCGACGCGTCTATCGGGCGCGCAACACTAACACGCGCTTTCATTGCTGGGCAAACTCGATCTCGCCCTGCGCCTGAGCGGACGGCAGCGCACCATCCTGCCAGGCGTGAAAGTAGTTCTGCAACAGCGCATCGTGGATCTCGCCCAGCTGCATCTGCAACAGATCGATGTATTCGTGCAGCGCAACCGCATCCAGATCGGCCGTGGCGTGCTGTGCGATCTTGAGACGCAACAGCGCGGTGAGCTGCTGCAACTGCTGCGACTTCGGCATCAGCCGGAAGCAGTTCTCCATCTCGTGCAGACAATGCGACACGCTGCGCGGGAAGCGCATGTCCTGCAGCAGGAAGCGGATCGCATCGTTGCTGCGCACATGCATGGCGACCAGACGGCGATAGGTCTGGTAGGCGGACAGCGATTCGAGCGTGCTCATCCAGATGCGTTCCACCAATGCCTCGCGCACCACGCTGTCGTCCGGGAAGCTGATGGCGGAATGCAGGTCGAGGATGCGCGTGGTCATGTCGGCGCGTTCGATGTTGCGCCCGAGTTTGATCAGCTGGTAGGCATCGTCGTGCGGCATGGTGCCGGAGAACAGACCGACGATGGCATGCCGCTGCTGGATGACCTCGTTCAATATGATGTAGCGCTCTCGGCGGCTATTACAGGCAGCCTGCGCGTGCTGCCGCACATACAGATACAGACTGTTGATGCGTTCCCACATCTCGGCGGGCAGCACTTCGCGCAGGGTGCGCGTGTTCTCGCGCGCGTATCGCACACAGGCGAAGATGGAACTCGGGTTGGTTTCATCCTCGATCAGGAAGCGCATGATGGATTCTTCGTTCGCCTCGGGATAGGTCTTGGCGAACAGGTCGTCCAGTCCGGCGATCTCGGCCAGATTGGACCAACCGAACGTGGCACCGTGCGGCAGGTCGAGCAGCACATGGGTGGTGCTGTTGATCAGACGCGCGGTGTTCTCGGCGCGCTCCAGATTGCGCGCCATCCAGTACAAGTTCCCTGCAACGCGGGCAAGCATCATGCTGCGTCCTCCACGATCCAGGTGTCCTTGCTGCCGCCGCCCTGCGAGGAGTTGACCACCAGCGAACCCTTGCGCATGGCGACGCGCGTCAGGCCGCCGGTGGTGGCGTAGAGTTTGTCGGACTGCAACACGAAGGGCCGCAGGTCGAGGTGGCGCGGCGCGAGCCGGCCGTCCACCAGCGTGGGCGCTGTGGAGATCTCCAGCGTCGGTTGCGCCATGTAGTTGCGCGGATTTTTGCGGATGAGTTCGGCGAACTGCTCGCGCTCTTCCGGCGTGGCACGCGGGCCGATCAGCATGCCGTAGCCGCCCGATTCGTTGGCCGGTTTTACCACCAGCTTGTCCAGATTCGCCAGTACATGCTCGCGCTGTTCTTCGAGCATGCACAGATAGCTCGGCACGTTGGCGAGGATGGGCGCTTCGTCCAGATAATATTTGATGATCTGCGGCACGAAGGTGTACACCACCTTGTCGTCCGCCACCCCTGCACCGGGCGCGTTGGCGATGCCGACATTGCCCTTGCGCCAGGCGCGCATCAGCCCCGGCGTGCCCAGCACCGAAGCGGGATTGAACACTTCGGGATCGAGGAAGGCATCGTCGATGCGGCGGTAGATCACGTCCACGCGCTGCAGGCCGGTGATGGTCTTCATGTAAACGATGTCGTCCGCGCCCACCACCATGTCGCTGCCTTCCACCAGATACGCACCCATCTGCTGCGCCAGATAGCTGTGCTCGAAATAGGCGGAGTTGTAGATGCCGGGCGTGAGTACGGCGATCACCGGCTGCTCACCCGCGCGCGGTGAGAGTGAAGCCAGCATCTGATAAAGCTGCATCGGGTAATCGTCCACCGGCAGGATGTTGGTGGTGCGGAACACCTCGGGGAAGATGCGCTTCATGACCTGGCGGTTCTCCAGCATGTAGGAGACGCCGGACGGCACGCGCAGATTGTCTTCCAGCACATACACCGTGCCGTCCTTGTCGCGCACCAAGTCGGTGCCGCAGATGTGCGCCCACACCCCGAAGCGGGGCGTGATGCCCACGCACTGTGGACGGAAGTTGGCCGAATCCTGCAGCACCTCGGCGGGGAACACGCCGTCCTTGATGATGCGCTGTTCGTTGTACAGATCGTTGATGAACAGGTTCAGCGCGCGCAGACGTTGCTTCAGTCCGGCCTGGATGGATTCCCACTCCTTGCGTCCCATCACGCGCGGGATCGGGTCGAACGGCCACACGCGGTCGATGTTGCCCGCCTCGCTGTACACTGTGAAGGTGATGCCCATGGCCATGATGGTGGCGTCCACCGCCTGTCGCCGCTTGGCCAGCTCATCCTCGTGCAGCGAGTTCAGATAGTCGAACAAGGGTTGTGCCGCCGCGCGCGGTTGCAGCGCGTGATCCAGCAATTCATCGTAGGCACTATGCGTTGCGTATTCGTCTCTGGCGAGTTCCATGGCTTGGTACTGTCGGTTTTCTTACAAAGCATCAAGCGAATAGCGTGCCAGCGCGGCTGCGTTGATTACGGGAATAATAGTTGACCCGGCTGTCTGGACAAATTACGGTGCGTCCTCGCCCCAACTTCTGCATGGTCTATCAAGGAGGCTGCATGTTCGATCTGTTCAAAAGCGCGTTACTCGCATTGCTGTTATCAGCCAGCTCGCTCGTTAGCGCGTCCGCGCAATGCCCGCCTCCGCCTGCCGCACCGACACCGGATGCGATTCAAAATGCCATGAGCCACGCGAAGGACAAAGGCTTCCTGTGGCGCATCAGCAAGGACGGGCGCGATTCATATCTGTACGGCACGATCCATGTCGCCAGATTCGAGTGGATGTTTCCGGGACCTGCCGTGATGCAGGCGTTAAGCAACAGCGAGGTGTTGGCGCTGGAGCTGGACATGATGGATGCCGACATCCGGCAACGGACGACGCAAGGCATGGCCGCGCTTTCTCTCCCGGGGGGCAAGACATTGCCGCCCGCGCTGACGGCCAGACTGCGCAAACAGGCCGAAGCCAGTTGCACGCCTTACGACTCGATCTCTGCATATCCCGGCGAGATGCAACTGATCACCATCACCCTCATGAAAGCCAGACTGGACGGGCTGGAATCCGCCTATGCCATCGATGCCGTTTTGTCCGGCATCGGGCATGCTGCGCACAAGGAAGTGATCTCGCTGGAAACGCCCGAATCGCAGATCGCCACGCTGAAGCAGGACGACGCGCAGGCGGCCATCCGCTATCTGCAGACATCGCTCGAAGAGATGGAAACCGGCAAGGACAGGGAGCAGCTGCGCCGCATCGCGAAAATATGGGATGAATCGGACAGCGCCGAACTGGCCCGCTATGAAGAATGGTGCGACTGCGTGAACACGCCGGAACAGCGCCGCTTCATGCACAAGCTGC
>WOYI010602201.1_pt1 | contig 10414 bp, 8 predicted proteins | sample 6423411 | NCBI WGS metagenome assembly WOYI01 (sample SAMN13441803, study PRJNA592873) | oil field metagenome | biome: oil field; feature: oil-well bore; material: oil-contaminated soil; isolation source: oil-contaminated soil from oil-well borehole | place: Germany: Wietze | collected 2016-10-18 ... | reverse complement strand
TGCTTGCGGGGGTCCACGAAGGGAAAGATATAGACCTCTCTACAGTTTTTGAGACAGTCGGCCGCTGCATCGCCGGCAAGGCCACGGAAGAGGAGCTTGAAGCCATAGAAAACGCCGCATGCCCAAGCTGCGGTTCCTGCGCCGGCATGTTCACGGCGAACACGATGAACTGCATGATGGAGGCCCTTGGGATGGCCCTGCCGGGGAACGGGACCATACCCGCCGTCTTCGCCCAGCGGGAGCGTCTTGCGAAGGATGCGGGGCTAGCCATTATGAAGCTGTTCAGGGAGGATATCAAACCCCGGGACATTCTTACGGCAAGATCCTTTGAGAACGCCGTCGCGGTGGACCTTGCTCTTGGAGGTTCGACCAATACGACACTTCACCTACCGGCAATAGCCCACATGGCCGGGTTTGAGCTTTCACTCGATCTTTTCAACACTATCGGGGACAAGGCGCCTCATCTTTGCAGCATGAGCCCCGGCGGATCCCATCACATCCAGGACCTTTTCAGGGCCGGGGGGGTCCAGGCGGTAATGTCCAGGCTGGCTGAAAAGGGCCTGATCCACGGTGACTGCGTGACCGTCAACTCGAAGACCGTTGCCGAAAACCTTACGGGAGTGCGCGTCCTGGACGACGATATCATCCGTCCCCTGGATGACCCCTATCATGAAAAGGGGGGGCTGGCCTTCCTTAAAGGAACGCTTGCGCCTGACGGAGGAGTGGTCAAGCAGTCGGCGGTGGCGGAGAACATGCTCCGTCACAAGGGTCCGGCGCGTGTCTTCAACAGTGAGGATGAAGTAAGCGTGGCGATCCGCGCCCTTTCCATAAATCCGGGAGACGTGGTGGTCATCCGGTATGAAGGCCCCAAGGGCGGGCCTGGGATGAGGGAGATGCTGTCGCCGACCTCCTCTCTTGCGGGCATGGGTCTCGACAAGAGCGTGGCGCTGATAACCGACGGCCGTTTCAGTGGAGCTACCAGGGGTGCCGCAATAGGCCACGTTTCGCCTGAAGCGGCAGCTGGCGGCCCTATCGCCCTCGTCAGGGATGGTGACATGATCTCGATAGATATTCCTGGCAAGAGGCTTGACCTCCTAGTCGACGAGAAGGAACTGTATCGTCGCCGCGCGGAGTGGAAGCCCTGGGTTCAGCCGTGCGACAGCCCCTTCCTCAACCGTTACCGGACCTTTGTTACTTCGGGAGTGAATGGAGCGGTACTGAAGGACACCCTGGAATAGTCTTCAGGGGACAGGAGAAGGGGGGCTGGAACTCCAGCCCCCCTTCTCCTGTTGGCATTCAGAATATTTATTCCCTGCCGTGTTTACCCCGAAGATCGACAGCATCCCCGAGCATAAGTCAGGTTTTGGTCCCGCTGAGCCGGACTTGTCACGGCGACTTGTGAGGGCGTCTTGCCACGGCGACTTGTGAGGGCATAGTTGTTCATAACGAAGCCTCAAGTCGAAGACGAAGCCGGACGCCGGAACTCACGCCTTTTTTCTTGACGCCTGTTCGCTCCTCATCCAGGACTGGAGGTCGTTGGATGTGTAGGCCAGGTGGTTGGCGAGTGCCTCGATGGACTTTTTGAGGTCCCTTGCAGTCACGGCCTCGAGGAGATCCCGGTGCTGGCGCTCGGATTCCTTCCTCATAGAGGCCAGGTGGGTGCGGATCGTGCGGTCGGTCTTCTGGCGAAGACGGGCGACCATGTCCAGAGTCAGCGGCCTGTCGGCGGGTTCATAAAGAAGCGTGTGGAAGAGAAAATTCAGGTCACGCCAGCGGATACAGTCATCCTCTGCCTCCATCTTGTCCAGGACACCTCCGGCCTCTTCGATGATCCTGTTCGTTATTCCGGGGAATGCGATCCGCATCAGGCTGGTCTCGAGGGCCGCGACCATTTCGTAGAGTTCGCGGGCCTCCTCCAGGGAAAGCTCTGTCACGAATGCTCCCCTGTATCCGCGAAAATTGACGAGCCCCTCGGTTTCAAGAAGGCGCAGGGCTTCCCTTAGTGGGATGGGGCTTACGCCCAGCCGGGCTGCTATCTGGGCCTGGTGAAGGGGCTTCCCCTCCCCCAGGATGCCCCGATAGATGGCCTCCCTCAGTACATTGGCTATGTGGTGGGGGGCGCTGATATCCCCGCTGATCCGTCCTGCCAGCTCCTCGAGCTCTTTTACTTCGTCCATCGCTCTGCCGCCTCCCGTAACCTCGCAGCTTCACATGCAGAATAATATATTATCTGCCGACAAAATATATTAAGCACCCACGAAACTATACCTCGTTGACACTCAGGCGGGCGCAAAAGGATACTATATTCACCCTAACACAAATCCGGGACAAGGAGTGATCACCATGGCTGTTCCCATGAAGTTTCTTACTGAAGATCTGGAGGCGATGAAAAGCGCAGGCCTCTACGGGACCATCCGCACCATCGAAAGCCCCCAGGGCGCCTGGGTGCAGATAGACGGCAAGAAGTTCATCAACCTCTGCTCCAACAACTACCTGGGTCTGTGCAACGACCCCAGGCTGGTGAAGAAGGTCAAGGAGTACGTGGACAAGTACGGTGTCGGCCCGGGTGCCGTCAGGACGATCGCCGGAACGATGACCCCGCACATCGAGCTCGAAACCAAACTGGCCGCGTTCAAGGGCGCCGATGCCGCCATCGTCCTGCAGTCGGGCTTCTGCGCAAACCTGGCCGTCATACCGACGCTGGTTCCCGCAGCTGAGGACATCATCTACAGCGATTCTCTAAACCACGCATCCATCATCGACGCTTGCCGCCTCTCCAAGGCGAAGGTCGTCCGCTACGAGCACTCCGATATGAACAGCCTCAGGGAAAAGCTCGAGGAGTACAAGGGAGCCCCCGGCAAACACCTGCTCGTGACAGACGGCGTCTTCTCGATGGACGGAGACATAGCGAAACTTCCCGATATCGTCGAGATCTGCGAAAAATACGGTGTCATCGTTGTTGTGGATGATGCCCACGGCGAAGGGGTGCTGGGCCGCGGCGGACGCGGTATCGTCGACCACTTCGGCCTGCACGGCAAGGTGGACGTAGAGGTCGGCACCATGTCCAAGGCATTCGGCGTCATGGGAGGAGTTGTCGCGGGAAGCAAGGTCCTCATCGACTACCTTCGCCAGAAGGCTCGGCCGAACCTCTTCAGCAGCGCCCTCACCATCCCCGACATCGCGGCGAACCTCGCCTCGGTCGAGATACTCGAGGAGAGTGAAGAGCTCGTGACGAAACTCAGGGCGAACGGTGACTACCTCAAGAAATAGCTTTCTGCCATAGGATTCAACACCGGCAACAGCGAAACGCCCATCACGCCGGTCATCATCGGAGAAGCTCAGGATGCCAAGACCTTCAGCGCGAAGCTCTTCGAAGAGGGCGTATTCGCCACCGCCATCGTCTTCCCCACCGTCCCCAGGGGCACCGCAAGGATCCGCTGCATGGTCTCCGCCGCGCATTCGCAGGATGACCTGGCCCTTGCGGTGGAGAAATTCGCCAAGGTCGGCAGAGAGATGGGTGTCATATCTTGAAAAGGATAATTGTCACCGGATCCAACGGCCAGATAGGGGTAGAACTCACCCCCCACCTGCGCAAGATATACGGAGATGAGAACGTCCTGGCCACGGCACGGCGCAAGGTTCCGGGGACAGTATCCGAGGGAGGCCCCTTCGAGCTTCTCGAGGTCCGCGACGGAAAGACCTTCTCGGGGCTGATCCGCTCCTTCAAGGCCGATACGGTCATCCATCTCGCCGGTATCCTTTCGGCGAAGGGCGAGGCCGACCCGCAGGGATCGTGGGACATAAACGCAGGAGGATGCTTCACTGCCCTCGAATGCGCTCGGGAGCACAATGCGGCGTTCTTCTTCCCCAGCTCCATAGCGGCCTTCGGCCCCTCGACGCCTGCCAACAACACTCCCCAGGACACCATCCAGCGCCCGACCACGATCTACGGAGTGGCGAAGGTGACAGGGGAACTTCTGTGCGACTACTACCACCTGAAATTCGGCCTGGACACGCGCGGGCTGCGCTTCCCCGGGCTGATATCCTACGAGGCTCTCCCAGGCGGAGGCACCACCGACTACGCCGTCCACATCTACTACGAGGCAGTCTCCAGTGGGAAATATACCAGCTACATCGCTCCCGGAACTCAAATGGACATGATGTACATGCCCGACGCGCTCAACTCGGTAGTCCAGCTCATGGAGGCCGATCCGTCGCGCCTGGTGCACCGGAACGCCTACAACATCTCTGCCATGAGCTTCGACCCGGAACAGATCGCCGAGTCGATCAGGAAGGTCATTCCGAACTTCGATATATCCTACGACGTGGACCCGGTCAGGCAGGGCATAGCAGAATCGTGGCCGAATTCGCTCGACTGCACGGCAGCGAAGGAAGAGTGGGGTTTCGCGCCCGAGTACGGTCTCGACCGCATGACGGAGGATATGCTTGAGAGGGTGGGTAAGAAATAACAGGCGACAAGGCTGCAGGAAGACCTTAAAACAAGGCGGCAGGATGAAGGAGGCAGGAAAACAAACCAGGGGCCTGCCCTGAGAAGATCTGTTTTCTGCCTCCTTCAAGGGGTTCTACGATCAATGTCTTGCTTTTGAAATTACCCGAGGTTTATGTCGAGAGGTTTCTAAACAGAAAACGCCTCTTCCCGCTCGTGACGAGATACCTGACGACAGGTTGCCCCGCTATCGTTTGCTGCCTTGGCGACAGCCTTTGCCACGGCTGGAACGACCCTGACATCGAGTGCGCCCGGGATGATGTATTCCGGAGTCAGCTCCTTATCAGTAACCAGATCCGCAAGCGCATTCGAAGCAGCGATCTTCATTTCTTCGTTTACACACTTTGCCCTGACATCGAGAGCTCCTCTGAAAATACCCGGGAATCCGAGACAATTGTTGATCTGATTGGGGAAATCGCTGCGGCCGGTTGCAATGATGGAAGCTCCCGCTTCTTTCGCATCTTCCGGGAATATTTCCGGCGTCGGGTTCGCCATTGCGAAGAGAATGGGATCCCTGGCCATGGATCGGACCATCTCCCGTGTTACCAGACCGGGTGCCGAGAGGCCGAGAAAAACGTCAGCTCCGCGGATCACTTCAGCGAGGGAGCCTTTTTCCCGTCCGGAATTGGTGATACGGGCGACTTGATCCTTTGCCGGGTTCATGTTCTCCCGGCGCCCCTGGTAGATGGCGCCAATACGATCGCAGAGAAGGAGCTCTCCGGCCCCGGCGGAGAGCAGGAAGCGACAAATGGCGATCCCGGCAGCTCCGGACCCGCTCATGACTATTCGGGATGTCTGGATTTTACGCCCCGTTATCTTCAGAGCGTTCAGCAAACCTGCTAGAGTGATGACCGCCGTGCCGTGCTGATCGTCGTGAAAAACGGGGATATCGAGGGAGGCCTGGAGTTCCCGCTCTATTTCAAAGCAGCGCGGCGCGGAGATGTCCTCCAGATTGATTCCCCCGAAAGAAGGGGCGATCAGGGAAACAGTCTCCACGATAACGGCAGGGTCTTTGGATCTTACGCAGATCGGGAAAGCGTCAATGTTTGAAAAGCGTTTAAAGAGAACGCATTTCCCCTCCATTACGGGCAGGGCTGCTTCGGGACCGATGTCGCCCAGGCCCAGAACGGCGGTTCCGTCAGTCACAACGGCAACGGTGTTCCACTTGGAGGTCACTTCGTAGATGGAGTCCGGGTTGCGCTCGATCTCTCTGCACGGTTCAGCGACACCGGGTGTGTAGACCAGGGAAAGATCCTCCATTGTCTCTACTGGTATCTTGCTCTCAATGGAAATTTTGCCACGGTATTTTCTGTGCAACTCCAGAGATTCCTGAAACAACCGCTCGCGTTTGTCGGTCATGGATGACTTCCTCCTGAAGGCTTGATCCTGAGGGTCAGGATCGATCCTGAAAAATATGAATTGCCGAAACCCCGCTCTAAGTCGGAGCATATTTCAGAGATGTTCCCCTCACAGCCCAAAATTACTTTCCCGTCATTATCGGAAGAGTAGACCCTCCGGCAGGCATCACTATCACACGTGCCGATGACCCCATGAGCAAAAGGGCCTTCCTGATGGCTGATTCGATATCAGGAAATGGCTCCACGAAAAATGATCTTGCAGTTTCATCATAAAGGTCAGAGACCAGAAATATCGAGGCCTTTTGAAGCGCAATAGCAATGGCTGCCGCTTTGTGGCCTCCCAGCTGAAAATCTCTTCCAGTTCTATCGATCAGATCTTCGAGACAAGCGGACTGGTGGATCCAGTTCTCGAAAACCTTTGAACCCAGGCCTTCAGAGCAGGAAGCCACCCAGATCACTACCCCTCCGGGTCGGACGGCCCAGACGGCATTATCCAGAGCCTTCTGGGCCTGATAAACATTGATGTCCTTCGGGTATCCACCGGCGGAGACAATAACGATGTCGGCCTGTTCCTGAATGGCCACCTTGCCAATAGTGTCCAGAAACCTGCAGCCGGCCCGGTGGGCCTCGATATAATGGCCTGCCACAGCGTGAACGATCTCCTTTTGCTGGTTCAGGACGACGTTGAGGATAAAATCGATGGTCAGAATGTTGCCGATCTCATCAAGATCATTACGGACGGGGTTGCTCTCAAGGTTGCCGGATCGGGCGCCATCTTCGAGCATCATCCGGTGGTTGGCCTGAATGGCTGAATTTGTGGATACCCCCGGGAAAATAGCTTTGGAGCCTCCGCTGTAGCCGGCAAAATAGTGAAACTCGATGTTGCCCAGACAGATCCTCCTGTCTGCTTCTACAACTGCGCGAAAGATTTCGACGGGTGTATGCCTCGAAGTTTCCCCCAAACTCAAACAATCCGATGGGTCGTGGTCGATACAGCGGTATTTTCCAAAGATCTTGTCGCCCACGAGTTTTTGCTTCTCTTCTTCGCTGTGTCTTCGGTGGCTGCCGAGAGCAAAGACGATAGCGATGTCCTTTTTATCTATACCCGCAGAGTGTAGCTCGTTCAGCACCGGTGGGAGGAGTTCATGGGAGGGGCAGGGTCTGGTAATGTCGCTTGTGATGATGGCCACAGTTTCTCCGGGCTTTACGATCTCTTTAAGCGGTGGAGATCCAATAGGGGAAGACAGTGCAAGCCGAAGTATTTCATCGGGTGTTCTTTCCGGAGAAAAATGGCGTGGCTCCAGAACAGCCGCGATCATTTCATCCGCGAGGGCAAAATCAAGCCACTGCTTACCGTAAGCCAGCCTGAATCTCATGTCTTTTACCTTTCCTTCAACAGTGTGTTGTACACGTTTCCCAAATCTTCACCTAATGGGCCCGAAGGGTGCAAATCCGCCCAGGCAGGGATTGGAGCTGCTGAACCAGATAACGCCATCCGTCAGATCCATGATGGTGGAATAGACAGAAGCAAGCTGTTTTCCCTCGGGATCCCCTGGATCTTCGTGTCTGCAGATGGAGTCGGGGTAGCTTATGTGATCCGACAGAAAAGTCTTGCAATGCTCGAAATCCATTTTGCCTTCATGTGCGGCCAGAAGCGTGTTGATCCGGCCGAGTCTCTGGAAAGAATCGGGAAGGAGAACCTTTCCTTTATCCTTTGCGAGACCGGGAAGAAAGGTGGCAGTAAAGTGATTCGTATGGGATATCCACCCTTTCTCCGCGTAGAAAACCCAGAAATCATCGGGCGATGCCTCAATATCGATGACCTCTCCTTCTGAGCTTCCGACAATAAAGTTCGCGGAACTTGCCCGTGGGGAAACCGCCACTGCCTGGACGGCATCCGCAAGTCCGGGGGCATCAAGCATACCTCGAAGCAGGACGTGCACGGGAACTCCGGGCTTGCCGTACCCTGTTGTAAGAGCGTTGAAACCGACGCCAATTCCTGAGCTGTTGATGCCTTTCCCGCTGATTATTCCGGCCTCGGCGATCATGAGAACCGTCGGTTCCGGAGGTTGCTCGATCTGGATAATGGCCAGCGATTTCTCCTGTCGGCGGATCCAGTCCCAATTCTGGCAAAGATATGTTTTGCCGTCGGAAGTCACCGCTGGGGTGGCTCCAAAGGCGGTGCAGCCGTCAACCTGTGTGTCCAGGACTATCTCGCTTCTGGAGTTAAGGGTCAGGATATCTCTGAAATCCCTCTTCGAGCCTTCTGCGATCCCTTCCATTTCCTCAACGATCTTCGGACTATACTCCCTGATAAATGGAAGGAATTCCATTGATCGCCTGCCAGCATCCTCCCAGCTTACCCCGCTGAAATCCCTGAACATTCCGGTGTAGTTGGCAATGCTCACATCGATCTCGGCCCGGAAAGTTCTCCCGTAAAGGCGCCCCCTCTCGAGGGGATTTCCTGAAAGTTTCAGGAAAGGGTACCTTTTGCCAGCCATTCTCTTTCCCCCGTTCCAAAAAGTATGCTGTGCCGGATCCGTTATTCATTACATTGATAGATGAATCACAATATTGACAGTTCTGAAAAACACGTGAGAAGATGCTGTTATTGGTAAGAGGTCAGACCACAGACCAACGACATAATACCACAGATCCTGTTTTTGGAATATTCGCGCAGAGGAGGTGAAAAATCGGATGAGTTTATCTTTCAGGCGCATCGATCGTTCCACAATTACGGAAAATATTATCGAACAGCTCAGGGACAAGATACTCTCCGAAGAGATAAAGCCTGGCGACAAACTTCCGCCTGAGCGTGTTCTTGCGGAAAATTTTGCTGTCGCCCGGACCTCTGTTCGTGAAGCCATCCGGGCACTTCAGTACATGGGTATTCTTGAAGTGCGCTGCGGAGATGGGACTTTCCTGAGTGAAAATACCACTATCCTCACGGATCATTTCAAAGCCTCGCATCTTCTGAGGCGTTTCCCCCTTATAGAGCTGATCGAGGCGAGGAAGATCATCGAGGGCTCCACTGTTTATCTGGCGGTCGAAAGATCCTCCCCCGAAGACCGTGAAGCTCTACAGGAGTTTTTCAGGTTTTCTGAAAAAAGCGCCAACGATGAGAATGAATTCTTGAAGGCAGATTTTGATTTTCACAGAAAGATCGCCGAAATGAGCCAGAACTCTGTATTGCTGGAAATGTTGAATGCCATGAGGGAACTGACAATTGAGGAAAATCTCGATGTCATAAAAAAACCCGGTCAGATAAAAAACGCTCTATCTTTTCATCGCGAGATTCTTGATTCCATCCTCTCCTGTGATGCGGAGCAGGCAAGGCAGCATATGCTCAGGCACCTTGAAAATATTGAAGGCATCGTCATGGAGCTTGTCGAAAACCGGATACCGGAAGAGAGGAGTGATGCGCCTGAACCTGATCCGGAATAGAGACGAATCCATCAAGTAAGGAGGTGATTTGCGCTTGTCAAAATATTCCGTATTCATGACCGACAGCATCTTCCCTGACACTGATATCGAGGAGAAGGAACTGGCATCGATAGACGCTGATCTAACCCTGTCGAGCAAACAGAACGCCTCCACCTTCCTCAAGGAGGGTAAGGACTGTGATGCCATGCTCGTGGTGTATGCCCCCGTAGTGGCTGACGTGATCGAGGGGCTGACACGCTGCAAGGTCATTGTAAGAACAGGGATAGGCTACAACAACATCGATATCGATGCCGCATCGCGCAAGGGCATCATGGTGGCAAACGTTCCGGACTACTGTATCGATGAAGTAGCCGATCATACCATAGCACTCTTCCTTTCCGGGGTAAGAAAGATCAATTTTCTCAACTCAAGGGTCAGGGAGGGTGTCTGGAACGTCAATGAAGCGAGCCCCATCCCTAGGTTGAGAGGCAAGGTCTATGGTCTTCTCGGTTGCGGAGCCATAGGTCAGCGTGTTGCAGAGAGGGCCGCTGCCTTTGGGATGGAAGTGGTGGGTTTCGACCCCTTTGTCCCCGATGGGGTCATGGCCCAGGCCGGGATCCGCCGTATTGGTGATCTTGACAGCTTCTTCGCATCCGTTGACGCTTTTTCACTACACGTCCCACTGACAGAAGAGACTCACCACATAATCAACAGGAAGAACCTGGAAAAGATGAAGAATTCCGCCTTCGTGGTTAATACCTCGAGAGGTCCCCTTGTCAACGAGAAGGAACTCTTTGATGCACTCAAGGAGGGGGTAATAGCGGGAGCGGCATTGGACGTGCTTGAGAAGGAGCCTCCCGAAGGAGTTCACCCCCTCGCGGAGTTGCCAAACGTTATCATCACACCCCATGCGGCGTTCTTCTCCGATGGAGCCGTACCGGAGCTCAGGCTTAAGGCTGCCAGGGAGATAGTGAGAACCCTGACGGAAGGTCAACCCAAGTTCTGGGTCAACAGAAAGCAGATGGAACGTTGAAGACATTCGTTCGCTGCGATTATCAGGAGGAATAAACAACATGGCAACGATCCATAATAAAAGCGCGACGCCCTGGAAAACAGAAAAATGGTA
>WOYI010736037.1_pt1 | contig 10416 bp, 6 predicted proteins | sample 6423411 | NCBI WGS metagenome assembly WOYI01 (sample SAMN13441803, study PRJNA592873) | oil field metagenome | biome: oil field; feature: oil-well bore; material: oil-contaminated soil; isolation source: oil-contaminated soil from oil-well borehole | place: Germany: Wietze | collected 2016-10-18 ... | reverse complement strand
TATTATAACCCAACAAAAGAATGGGTATTTTTTGTCTTTAATTAGTATAAACAAAATCATATGAAAACTAAAGTTAAAAGCTTTGCTAAAAGCAAAATTTCTTATCCCTTGCCTAGTTTAATTTTTATGCAACAAGAAAGTTGGAGGCAATTTTGGGAAGAAGAATTAAAAGAACTTTTTAATGAGGTTTCTCCAATTAGGGACTATACAGGCAAAGAGTTTGAATTGGACTTTTTAGACTATGAATTAGGCAAACCCAATTATCCAACGGGTTTTGCTGCAAGAGAAAACAATGATTCATACGAGGCTCCCTTGAGAGTCAAGGTTAGATTAAAAAACTTAAAAACGAAAAGAACTCAAGAACAGGAGATATTTTTTGGAGATTTTCCCATATTAACAGATAAGGGGACATTTATTTTAAATGGAGTAGAAAGAGTTGTAATATCCCAATTAACTCGCTCTCCGGGAGTATTCTTCCCATTAAATATTAATAAAGGCAAAAGATGTTTTGCTGCTAAAATTATTCCTAACCGCGGTTCATGGTTAGAGTTTGAAACAGAGGCATCAGGTATTATTAATGTCAAAATAGATAGAAAAAGAAAGTTGCCAGTGACAACTCTTCTTAAAGCCTTATGAGGTTTTAACGATGATGATATTAGGCAACTGTTTACTGGCTTTGATAATGGAGAAATATCCTATATCGAAGAAACAATAAAGAAAGATATTACTAATAATCAAGAAGAAGCGCTTTTAGAAATATATCAAAGATTAAGGTCAGGAGAAATGGCTAATCCAGATGCGGCAAAAGAATTAATCTTTAATATGTTCTTTAATTTTGATAGATATGATTTGTCTAAAGTTGGAAGGTGGAAAATGTGGTCCAGAGTTCCTGGATTAAAAAAGAAAGAAGAAATTAAGAAAGAAGATCGTGTTTTATCAATCGATGATATTGTAGCGGTCATAAAAGAGATTATTAGATTAAATAATGATCCTAGAGCAGAAGCAGATGTGATTGATCACTTGGGTAACAGGAGAGTTAAAACAATATCAGAATTACTCTCAAGCAAGTTAAGAGTTGGTATTGCTAGAATGTCAAGAATTATTAGAGATAGAATGTCAACTCTTGATTTTGAAAATTTAACTCCAGCACAATTAATTAATCCAAGACCATTTTCTGCCCAGGTAACTCAATTCTTTACCGCAAGTCAATTCTCTCAATTTATGGATAATGTTAACCCTTTGTCAGAAATAGAACACAAAAGAAGATTAACCGCAACTGGTCCCGGAGGATTAACAAGAGAAAGAGCTGGCTTTGATGTAAGAGACGTTCAACCATCTCATTATGGAAGAATTTGCCCTATTCAGACACCAGAAGGTCCTAATGTTGGTCTTGTTACTCACCTAGCTCTTTATGCCAGATTAAATCCTTATGGCTTTTTAGATACTCCATATTTTAAAGTCAAGAACAAGAAGGTAACAGATGAGGCTTTTTATATGGATGCTAATGAAGAGGAGCAATATAATATTGCGCCAGCAAGTGTTTTATTGAACGAAAAAGGAATAATTAAGAACGATAGAGTGACAGCAAGAATTAAAGGAGAACCGGGAGAAACAGAAAGAGAAAACATTGATTATATTGATGTGTCTCCTCAGCAATTTATATCTGTTTCAACAGCCTTGATTCCATTCTTACAAAATGACGACGCCAATCGTGCGCAAATGGGTTCAAATATGCAAAGACAAGCAGTCCCATTAGTTAATCCAGAAGAGCCTTTTGTTGGTACTGGAATGGAATATTGGGCAGCTAAGGACTCAGGACAATTAGTAGCTTGCCAGGAAGCAGGCAAGGTTGTTTATGTTGATGCTAACGAAATTCATATTAAAGAGTCATCATCAGGAAAAATTAAAAAATACTATCTTAGAATTTTTGATAGAACAAATCAATATTCTTGTATGCATCAGAGACCAGTAGTTAACAAGGGAGATATCGTTAAAAAAGGAGATGCTTTAATTGAAGGTGGCTCCATAGCTCAAGAAAGATTAAGTTTGGGAAGGAATCTTTTAGTTGCCTTTATATCTTGGAAAGGAAGCACATATGAAGATGCTATTGTTTTGTCAGACAAATTAATTAAAGAAGATGTCTTTACTTCTGTTCATATTGAAGATTTTTTCTGCGATGTTAGAGAAACAAAACTTGGTCCAGAGCTAACCACCTCAGATATTCCTAATGTTGGAGAAGATAAATTAAAGGACTTAGATGAAGATGGAATAATAAGGATTGGGGCGGAGGTTGGTCCTAATGATATTTTAGTTGGCAAGATATCTCCAAAAGGAGAAGCAGATCTTTCAGCGGAGGAAAGATTGTTGCGTGCCATTTTCGGAGAAAAAGCTAAAGAGGTCAAAGATACATCGCTAAGAGTTGAACATGGCAAAAGGGGAAGGGTGACCGATGTTAAAGTTTTTTCAAGAGAGGAAGGATACACATTGGAACCGGGAGTTATTAAAAAGATAAGAATTAGAATTTCAAGCGCAAGGAAGATTCAAGTTGGAGATAAACTAGCTGGAAGGCATGGGAACAAAGGAACCATTGCTAAAATCTTGCCTGCTGAAGAAATGCCCTTTTTGGAGGATGGAACTCCAGTAGATATTATTCTTAATCCATTATCTGTTGCTTCAAGAATGAACTTGGGACAAATTTTAGAAACTCATTTAGGCCTAGCGGCAAGCAAGTTAGGTTATCTGGCCGAAACACCATCTCTATCAGGAGCTATAGAGGAGGATATAAAGGAGGAATTAAAGCTAGCTGGATATCCTGAAGATGGAAAGTTGAGGTTAGTAGATCCGGAGACGGGAGAATTCTTTCCCGAAAAAATTACTGTTGGCTATATGTACATGATGAAACTAGCCCACATGGTAGAAGATAAAATTCATATGCGTTCAATTGGGCCTTATTCTTTGATTACCCAACAACCATTGGGAGGAAAAGCACAATTTGGAGGCCAAAGATTTGGAGAAATGGAGGTTTGGGCATTAGAAGGTTACGGAGCGGCATATACTCTTCAAGAGATGCTAACTATCAAATCAGATGATATTGCTGGACGTGCTGCTGCATATGAATCAATCTTGAAGGGAGAAAAAATTAAGAATCCTAATATTCCCGCATCATTTAATTTATTATTATCAGAGTTAAAAGCTCTCTCTTTAAATGTAATAATTAAGGAAAAAATTGAAGAAGAAGATTAATTAAATAAAATAAAAATATGTTTGTCTCTAATTTGGAATCAATCAAAATTAGATTAGCTTCCCCTCAAGAGATTCTTGGCTGGTCATATGGAGAAGTAACTAAGCCAGAAACTATTAATTATAGAACTCAAAGACCTGAAAAAGATGGATTGTTTTGTGAAAAGATATTTGGACCAACTAAAGATTATGAGTGTTATTGCGGGAAGTATAAAAGAATAAGGTATAAAGGGATTGTTTGTGATAGGTGTGGAGTTGAGGTAACTAAATCATCTGTTAGAAGAGAAAGAATGGGACACATAAAGTTAGCTACCCCTGTTTCTCATATCTGGTTTCTAAAAGGCGTTCCATCAAGGATAGGAATGGTTTTAGGCGTTCCTTTGCACAAAGTCGAAGAAGTTATTTACTTTGTCTCCTATATTGTTACTAAAGTTGATGATAATTTGAAAAAAGGAATATTAAATGAAATTGAGGAAGAGTTTAAATCAAAATCAAAAGATATCAAGAAAAATATTGAGAATGAGAAGCAACAAGAAATTGCATTAAATGATCTTAAAAAAGCAAAAGATCAAGCAAAAAAGGAGCTTGATTCCATAACTCCATTGACTGTTTTAAATGAGAATGAATATCATGCACTTTCTCTAAAGTATGGTGAAATTTTTGAGGCCGGAACAGGGGCCGAGGTTATTAAAGATTTGTTTTCCAAGATGGATTTAAAAAAAGAAATTGCCAAGATTGAAAAGGAGATGGAAACTAAGAAAAATGCTGAAGACAAAAAAACAATTCAAAAGAGATTAAAAATATTTAAAGATATGCTTGCTGCAGAAGTAAGACCAGAATGGATGTTTATTGATGTTTTGCCAGTTTTGCCACCAGATTTAAGACCGATGGTTCAATTAGATGGAGGGAGGTATGCTTCTTCCGACTTAAATGATTTGTATAGAAGAGTAATTAATAGAAACAATAGATTAAAAAAGCTTCTAGAAATTAATGCTCCCGATGTTATCGTTAGAAATGAAAAGCGAATGCTTCAAGAAGCGGTTGATGCTTTGATTGATAATAATATGAGAAAAAGCACGACTACTCAGGCCTCAACAGGAGGAAGAAGGTTATTAAAGAGTTTGGCCGATATGCTTCAAGGTAAAAATGGAAGATTTAGACAAAACTTACTAGGAAAAAGAGTTGATTATTCAGGAAGAAGTGTAATTGTTGTTGGGCCAAACTTAAAATTAGATGAATGCGGTGTTCCTAAAAAAATGGCCCTAGAATTATTTAAACCATTTGTTATTAAAAAATTACTTGATTGGGAATTAGCTTTTAATGTAAGAGGGGCATCAAGATTAATAGAAGAAGAAACTAATGAAGTTTGGGATGCGCTAGAAGAAGTCGTTAAGGAAAAATATGTTTTACTTAATAGAGCACCAACATTGCATAGATTAGGCATTCAAGCATTTAAGCCGGTATTGATTGAGGGAGAAGCAATACGTTTACATCCCTTAGTTTGTACTGCTTTTAATGCTGACTTTGATGGAGATCAAATGGCTATCCATGTTCCATTATCATCTGAGGCACAAGCAGAAGCAAAAGAAAGGATTCTTTCTACGGCCAATTTGTCGAAACCATCAACTGGAGATCCAATCATGACCCCAACAAAAGATATGATTTTGGGTTGTTATTACTTAACTAAAATTGCTCCAGGCGCAGAAGGAGAGGGTAGGTTATTTGGATCAAAAGAAGAGGCTTTAATTGCCTACAACTTAAAGAAAATAAATGTTAGAGCCCTAATCAAAGTAAGGATTAATGATGAGATAATTGAAACAAGTGTTGGAAGAATTATTTTTAATAATGTTTTACCCGAAGGTTTTGAATATCAGAATGAAATAATGAATTCAAAGAATATAAAGAAGATGATTAATAAGGTAATTAATGATTATAGTTCTGATGCGGTTAATACATTAGATAAAATTAAAAAACTAGGTTTTGATTTTGCAACTCGTTCAGGAATTACATGGGGTATGGATGACCTAACTGTACCCAAAGAGAAGCCAGCTCTAATAGCTGAGGCGGAAGAGAAAATTAAAACAATTGATGATTATTATGAAAAAGGTCTTCTTTCTCGAGATGAGAAAACAACTCAAGTGATTGAAGTCTGGAAAAAAGTGAAATCAGAGATTGAAAAACTTGTTCCTCAATCAATTTCATCTGACAGTCCTGTTTTTAGTATCATTGATTCTGGTTCAAGAGGTTCATGGTCTCAGCCAGTACAAATGGCCGGAATGAAAGGACTAGTTGCTAGCCCAACAGGTAAAATTATTGAATTAGCGATTAAAAGTTCATTTAAAGAAGGTTTTGATGTCCTAGAGTATTTTATCTCAACTCACGGGGCTAGGAAAGGTACTGCTGATACTGCGCTAAGAACAGCAACATCGGGATATTTGACTAGGAGATTAGTAGATGTTGCTCATGATGTAATAGTTAATGAAAAAGACTGTGGAGATAAAGAGGGCCTGGTTATAACCAGGAAAGAAGCTGAAGAAATTAATCAAAGCTTTGCTAGTAAGATGTTTGGTAGGGTTTCATTAGAAAAAATAGTAGATCCAGAAACTAAAAAAGTAATTGTTAAATCAGGAGAAATGATCGACCTTAAAAAATCTCAAGAAATAGAAAATATTTCTAGTATAGAAAAAATTAAAATTAGATCACCCTTGACATGTAAATGCACCAGAGGGGTTTGCCAAAAATGTTATGGTCTTGATTTAGGATGGGGAGGATTAATTAATATCGGTGAGGCAGTTGGAGTAATTGCCGCTCAATCAATTGGAGAGCCGGGAACTCAGTTAACAATGAGGACTTTCCATACTGGAGGTGTAGCAGGGGAGGCAGATATTACTCGAGGACTTCCTAGAGTTGAAGAGATTTTTGAGAGAAGGCCCCCTAAAGGTGAGGCAGAGATTGCTCTTAAAGATGGAAAAGTTACTGAAATTGATGAAAAGGAAGGTCTTATTAAAGTTTTAACTATCGGAGCAAAAGAAGATGAGACGATTGAATACTCTTTTTCTTCTTCAATTGAGGTTTTAGTCAAAGAAGGAGAAATTGTTTCAAAAGGGCAACCATTAATTGCTGGCTCAATTGATCTTAAGAAATTATTTAAATTATTAGGGCCAATTGCAGTTCAAAAATATATTATTTCTGAAGTACAGAAGGTATACATTTCTCAAGGTGTAGGAATCCATGACAAATATATTGAGACAATTATAAGACAAATGTTCTCCAGAGTTAAAATTAAAGATTCTGGAGATAGTCGCTTTAGTGAGGGAGAGATTATTTCTAAATCATTAATGATTGAAGAAAATGAAAAATTGAAAGAGGCGGGTAAGAGAATAATTGAGGCAGAAGGTATTCTTTTGGGAGTTTCAAAAGTTGCTCTTAATACTGATAGCTTTTTATCAGCAGCATCATTTCAAGAAACATCAAAAGTATTAATAGAGGCATCTCTAGAAGGTAAAGAAGATAAGTTGAGAGGGCTAAAAGAAAATGTAATTTTGGGTAAACTACTTCCAATTGGAACGGGATTGAGCTACAATAAAAAAGAAGAGTAGCTATGGCAAAAAAGAAAAAGAAAGAAAAAAAAATAGTTCCACCAAAGAAGAAATTTGATTTTTCCTTACCTGAGAAAACAAAGAGGTATTTGTTTGCTTCTTTGTCTTTTCTTTTGGCAATTATTTTTGCTTTTTCTTTCTCAGGAAATGCTGGCACTGTTGGAGAAACTCTTAAAAAGGCATTTAGTTTTTTGATTGGTAATGTTATATATATTTTTCCTGTAGTTTTTATTATCCTAGGTATTATCTTGTTAAAAGGGGGTAAAGATTTTCGGAAAAACAGAAATTCTATAATTATTTCAGCGCTTATCTTAACCTTAGGTTTATCTGGATTTCTTACTTTATTAAATCCTGAATTAAAGGAAGCCTTTGTTTGGAATAAATCTTTAGAGGGTGGCTGGATTGGCTATTTGATATCATGGCCAATCTTAAAAGGCCTTGATTATATTGTTTCTTATTGTTTATTCTCAGTGGCTATCCTTATCTCTTTATGGATTATTATCCAACCTTTTAGAAGAAAGATTAAAGAAAAAGAGGAAGAAGAGGGAGAGATAAAAGTAGAAGTAGCAAAGAAACCTTCTTTTGATTTAAGTAAATTTGTACCGGTTAAAGTAGAAAAGCCTAAAGAAGTTAAAAACGAAGAAGAGACCTTCAAACCATTTGAACAAAAAAAGCAAAAAGATGAAGAGTATAAATATCCTCCAATTAATTTATTGTCTAAAAAAGAAGATCATCCTGAAGGGGGAGATATATCATATAATTCTTCAATTATAAAAAGGACATTGCAGACTTTTGGGATACCAGTTGAAATGTCCGAAGTCAATGTTGGTCCAACAGTTACTCAATATACTCTAAAACCTGCAGAAGGGATAAAATTATCTAAAATTACAGCTCTTCAAAATGATTTAGCTCTTGCTCTGGCTAGTCCAACGATCAGAATTGAGGCACCAATTCCCGGAAGATCACTCGTTGGAATAGAAATAGGGAATAAGAAAAGAGCCGTTGTAAGCCTAAGAGAAGTATTAGATACTGATGAATTTAAGAATTCTCCTAGCCCTCTTTTAATGGCCCTGGGAAAAGATGTAAAAGGGGCACCAACTTTTGCTGATCTAGCAGAAATGCCCCACCTATTAATTGGAGGAACTACTGGATCTGGTAAGACAATTTGTCTTAATTCTATTATTCTCAGTCTATTGTATAGGAATAGTCCTAATGAAATGCAATTGATTTTAGTTGATCCCAAGAGAGTAGAGTTTCCAGTATATTCTGGCTTAGAACATTTACTCTGCCCAGTAATTTATGATGCTAATCAAACACTTGTTGCTTTGAAATGGTTGGTAGGTGAAATGGAAAGGAGATTTACTATTTTTGCTGAAGCTCATAGTAGAGATATTGCTTCCTATAACCAAAAAATGCAAAAAAAGGGCGAAAACAAGCTTCCTTACATAGTTTTAATTATTGATGAATTAGCTGATCTGATGAGCATTAAAGGAAAAGAAATTGAGTCATATGTTGTAAGATTAGCCCAAATGTCTAGAGCAACGGGGATACATTTAATTCTAGCTACTCAAAGGCCATCAGTAGAGGTTATTACCGGCTTGATTAAAGCGAATATCACATCAAGAATTGCTTTGAAGGTGGGCTCGTTAGTTGATTCAAGAACTATTCTAGATAGTTCTGGAGCCGAAAAATTATTAGGTAAAGGGGATTTGCTTTTTCTTTCAAAAGAATTTACTAAACCAAAAAGAATTCAAAATCCATTCATATCTGAAAATGAAATCAAGCGGGTAATTAATTGGATTGTCGATTCAAATTTTACAGGCAAGGAAGAACCTGAGCCATTGATAGAAACAGAGCCTGAGGACAATTCTTTAATTAATGAGTTAAATAGGGCAGAAGAGTCTCCAGAAGTACAAATGGACAGTTTTTATTCTAAAGAAGATCCAATGTACGAAGAAGCAAAAAGAATTGTTATCTCATCAAAAAAAGCATCAACCTCACTCTTGCAAAGAAGGTTAGGAATAGGTTATGCTAGAGCTGCAAGATTAATGGATATATTAGAAGAAAGAGGAATTGTTGGTCCTCAGGAAGGGGCTAAGCCAAGAGAAGTATTTTTGAGTGAAGAAGATAATTATTAATAAGACGAGAAGCTCAACTGAGGACTTAGGTATTTAGATAGTTGATTATAAAAAAATAACTAATTTATGGTAAAGAAAAAAGAGCAAAAAGAAAAAATCAATCTTGAGGAAGCAATATCTGAAATCCAGGAAAAATATGGCGAGGGGGCGATCATGAAACTGAAAGATGCTCAGAAAGTTAATGTAGATGTTGTTCCAACAGGTTCTCTTTCTTTAGATTTAGCTTTAGGAGTGATGGGTATTCCGAGAGGAAGGATTATTGAAATATATGGGGGAGAAAGTACGGGAAAAACAACTCTTTCTTTAAGTATAATTGCTGAAGCACAAAAAGCGGGAGGTGTTGCTGCTTTCATTGATGCTGAGCATGCTCTTGACCCTGATTATGCAGAGAGGATAGGAGTTAATGTAGACGATCTTTTGATTTCTCAGCCCGATTCAGCAGAACAAGGATTGCAAATTGTTGAGAGTTTAGTCAGATCAGGGGAAGTTGATGTGATAGTAGTTGATTCTGTTGCTGCCTTAGTGCCAAAAGCAGAAGTGGCTGGAGAAATGGGGGAATTACAAGTTGGTCTTCAGGCAAGATTAATGTCACAGGCATTAAGAAAGCTTTCTTCTATTGTTTCAAAAACAAAAACGATAGTTATTTTTTTGAATCAAACAAGAATGAAAATTGGTGTTATGTTTGGAAATCCAGAAACCACGCCCGGAGGGCTAGCTCTAAAGTTCTATGCATCAGTAAGAATTGAATTAAGAAGAATTGCTCAAATAAAACAGGGGGAGAGTATCGTGGGTAATAGAATAAAAGCAAAAGTTGTTAAAAACAAAGTTGCGGCACCGTTTAAAATAGCAGAGTTTGATATTTATTATAATGAAGGAATATCAGAATACTCTGAGGCGGTCAATTTAGGTGTAAAGGAAGACATTATTAAGAAATCAGGAGCGCACTTTAATTATGGCGATATCAAACTAGGTGTGGGAATGGAAAAAGCAAAAGAATTCTTGAAAGAAAATCCTAAGATCTTGAAAGAAATAGAAAAAGCTATAAAAGAAAAGAACCTTTAAAAGGTTCTTTTATCTTGCTACAAAGGGGAGTAGTCCCATTATTCTTGCTCTTTTTATAGCCATGGCGACTTCTCTTTGGTGTTTTGAACATGTGCCCGTTTTCTTTTTTGGTTTAATTTTTCCTGACCTTGAGATATATTTTTGAAGAGTCTCAGTGTCACGAAAATTAATCTCATCTCTATTTCTTTTACAAAAGTAACAATACATATTTTTTATTTTTATTAAAAGGGAATATCCTCAATATTTATTTCATCTCCGTCTTCAATAATTGGAATGTCATCATCTTTTTCTTCTTGGTGTCCTTCATCTTTTTGACCTCTAGGTCCCATTTGTATGGATTCACCGACTATTTCAGTAGTATATATCTTAACGCCATT
>WOYI010511228.1_pt1 | contig 10416 bp, 8 predicted proteins | sample 6423411 | NCBI WGS metagenome assembly WOYI01 (sample SAMN13441803, study PRJNA592873) | oil field metagenome | biome: oil field; feature: oil-well bore; material: oil-contaminated soil; isolation source: oil-contaminated soil from oil-well borehole | place: Germany: Wietze | collected 2016-10-18 ... | reverse complement strand
CCGACCGCGGCCAGGTGATCTTCCACATGGACGACCTGGAACTGGCCTCCCAGCTTATTGAAGGCAGCTTCCCGGACTACCGCGCGATCGTGCCGCAGAACTTCAAGACCCACACCCTGCTCTCCACGGCCGGCTTGCTCAAAGCCTGCAAACAGGCCGAGATCATCGCCCGCGAGGGCACCAACGTCGCCCGGCTGAACATCATCCCCGAGACCAACGACGCCAACCCCGGCACCATGGAGATCTCAGCCCAATCCGAACAGACCGGCACCTCCGAGGTATTGGTGGATGCCTCCGTGGACGGCGTGCCGCTGCTGGTGGCCTTCAACGTCCGGTTCCTGCGTGAGGTCTTGGAAGTGATCAAGTCCGATAACGTATGGCTGGAGACCAACGCCGCCAACACCCCTGGCCTCCTGCACCCGCAGGGTGATGACCACTTCAAACACATCATCATGCCGATGCATATCGGCTGATCAAGCTCAAGAAATTACACAAAGCGCCTGCACAAACAGGCGCTTTTTTATTGCAAACCCTACCCCAATCCCCTCCCTGCATGATGAGAGAGATACCCTCCTTACCCCAATCCGTTGGGATAGAGGTTAGGGTAAACAAGATTGCAGGTCACGTAGGGCGGGCCGGCCGCTATCCGTGACATCGAACAGCACCTCCTCTTGTTTTCTCTTTAGCATCATGGGTCTTGTGATATATAACCTTCACCCTTGCCAATCCACACAAACGCATTCCGAAAAGAGCAGGTCGTTATGCAGAATGATTTCACCTTTCCAAATAGCAAAACGACCTGGATCTTTCCCATTTTCCATAGAATCCATTAGAATTAACTCTATCCATGCCCGATTCTTAAGGTGAAACCATTATGACGCTCCCTCCCAGCGCAACCGATCGACTCCTGAGCATTTACCTGGTGCTGTCGCAATACCCGGTGCTCTCCACCCGCATCCGGGACCTGATGCGGCGGGAGCTGTATTCCCGGGGATTCCTGACCCCTGACGACTTCGAACAGGAAGTGATCCGCAAGGCTATCCAATCCCAGGAGCGGGAGGGCCTGCAGCGCCCGCAAATTGAAGAACCGGCTGACGTCTGGGAGCGGCGCAAAGCACGAGTGCGGGACCAGCTGACCGATTTTTACTTCAGTCACTATCTCAGCTTTGAGCTGATCGAAGACCTGATCGAAGAGGTCCTCAACGAACGCGGCGTCACCAGCCATGAGGCGCTCTACGAATTCAACCCGGAAGTGGCCCCTCAGGAATTGCTCTTCAACCAGGGCATGATGATCGAGAACCTGCCCACGGCCGAGCGCCGGCCGCTGGAACCGCGCTTGCGGGAGATCAAGGTGGTTCTGATCCGCAACATGATCAGCGACCAGCTGCGCTATATCAATATTGCCCGCAACTGGTTCACCATCTCAGACCTGGCAGAGGTGCGCCGCCATAAGATCGGTCACGGCCGGATCGGCGGCAAGGCCGCCGGCATGCTGCTGGCCTATCGCATCCTGCGGGAAAGCCCCAATGACGACGTGCGCCTGAACCTGCGCACACCCGAATCCTATTACATGGGCTCCGACCTGCTCTATACCTATATCTCGGTCAACAACCTGCACCATTGGAACGACCAAAAATATAAGCCGGAAGAGGAAATGCGCCGGGACTATCCCAAGATCATCGAAGATTTTGTGGCCGGCGAGTTCACCCCCAGCGTGATCCAGCGGCTGGAGACTTTGCTGACCACTGTGGGCAGGCAGCCCCTGATCGTGCGTTCTTCCAGCCTGCTGGAGGACAACTTCGGCACGGCCTTCGCCGGCAAGTATGAAAGCATCTTCCTGCCCAACCAGGGCAAATTTGAAGAGAACATGCAGGCCCTCACCGAAGCCATCGCACGAATTTACGCTTCAACCCTCAACCCGACCGCCCTGCTCTACCGCCGGAGCCGCGGCCTGCAGGACTACGATGAGCGCATGGCCATCCTGATCCAGACCGTCGAAGGCAACCGCTTCGGGGACTATTACCTCCCGGACATCTCGGGCGTAGCCTTCAGCCACAACCAGTACCGCTGGTCACCCCAGATCCGCCAGGAGGATGGTTTCATCCGCCTGGTCTGGGGCCTGGGCACCCGCGCCGTTGACCGCGTCGGCAACGACTATCCCCGGCTGGTAGCCCTCAGCCACCCCACGCTGCGCCCTTCCAACACGGTCAAATCGATCCGGCGTTATTCCCAGCAATATGTGGACCTGATCGACCTGAAGGACAATAACCTGAAGACCCTGCCGATCCACGAAGTGCTCAAAGGGGACTATCCGCCGCTGCGCTTCCTGGCCCAGGTGGACCAGGAAGGCTACTTCCGTTCCATCCGTTCCCGGCTGGTGGACGCTGACCCCAAACAGCTGATCCTCACCTTTGAAGACCTGCTGCGCCGGACGCCTTTCGCCGAGCGCATGCGTTACCTGCTGACTGTGCTGGAAGAGCAGTACGAATCCCCCGTGGACGTGGAATTCATCGCCGACGTGATGGAAGACAACGGCCGGCCGGAAATCAAGATATCACTGATCCAGTGCCGCCCGCTCAGCTACATGAAAGAGGAGAACCAGGTCAACCTGCCTCAGAATATTAACCCGGAGGACGTGATCTTTTCCTCCAGCATCATGGTCACCGGCGGTTGGCTGGAGGAGATCAACTACGTCCTCTTTGTCCCGCCCGAATCCTACTTCAGCCTGCCCACCCAGGCGGCCCGCAACAAGCTCGAGCGCGCCATCGGCCGGCTGAATACCGCCCTGTATAACGAGTCCTTCATCTGCGTGGGACCGGGGCGCTGGGGCACGTCCAACCCCGACCTCGGCGTACACGTGGACTACGCCGACATTTTCAACAGCAAGGCGCTGGTGGAACTTTCCGGCGAGGGCATCGGCCCGGCGCCCGAGCCCTCCCTTGGCACCCACTTCTTTCAGGACCTGCTCGAAGGCCAGATATTTCCCCTGGCCACTTATATCGGCGAGGACCAGTTCAAGCGAGAGTTCTTCTACGAAACACCCAACCGTCTGGCGGAATGGATCGAAGCCGAGCCGGCGCTCTTTGACCGCCTGCGCCTGATCAAGGTCAGCGACTTCCGAGCCAACCACCACCTGGAATTGGTCATGAACGGTGAAGAAGAGCGAGCCCTGGCTTTCCTCTCCGAATCCCCCCGGGGCCGCAACGGGCGCCTGCAATAATAATCGCCCTGGTGAATTCAGTCCCCCACAGGTAAAAAAGCCCGGTGCCGGTTCAGCCGGTACCAGCGGCCATCCAGCCCGCGTACGACACCTTCGCCGCTGACGGCCGCCCAACGCGCCAGTTCATAAGCCAGCAGCAGGCCCAGATCCGCAAGCTGTTCCCGGCTCAAATCAATCCGAACCCCCTCAAGTGCCTCCTGCAGGAAGGTCCCGAGCGTTTCAGGTGCTTCAGCCAGCACCGCGGCCAGGTCACCCCGAGCCGGCTGATCGAAGTTGAACAAGGTCACCATCACCGGCCGGTGACCCGCCGGGCCATAGAGCAGCGCAAAGCGCCGCGGCTCACGCACGGACGGGCCGGCCAGATGCAGATGCTCCCTCGCTGGTTCAATCAGCGCCGGGTCCAGGCCGTACTGGCGGCACAGGGTCTGGTAATTGGACTCCGTCACCGCCGCCAGGATCGCCTCCGATGCAAGCTCCGGGATACGCTTCCGGTTGAAAACTAAAATCGAATAGATATCCACTGCACCTCCGCATCTACGATAACCGCCTTCCAATTGCCTGTCAAGCCGGCGGAATGTTTCACGTGAAACGTCACCAGCCTCACCTGAGTGACACGGATCGATCATCCGCCCGGGAGCATATTTGTTTCACGTGAAACCTGTCATAATCAGGGCCCCTCACGCAGGACCGCCATTTCCAGGGTAAAACGAGCCAAAACCACCTGAACGCCCCAGTTGAGGGAAGCCTGGAGTGCTTCAAAAAATCCGGAGCTATTTTTAACAGGACGCATTTTAGCGCGGTCCGCAGAACAGTGATTGGTTTACGATCGTCAAAAAAGCGCATCTGGATTGATGCGCTTTTAGCATGCTGGGTTATTTGTTGCTGAGCCGCTTTCTTATCTATTATAAAAAGCAGGCATAAAGGGCGTATTCAGGCACTGTTAAGAACGGATTGACAATTGATTATCATCTAGGTCATCCTCCGCCAGGGCGGGCGATCAGCTCTTTGGTCTCCGGCAGCGACTTGCCATCCAGGATCTCAAAGCCGTATCCCAATTCCTGCAGCAGGGCAATGGTCGGGCGGTGAGCCTCGCGCTGATGGGTATCGAGGAACAGCACCGGCTGGTATTTTTTGAGCAGGTCCCGGGCGCCTTTCAACACCGCGTATTCTGCCCCTTCCACGTCGATCTTCATGAAATCGGGCGGGGGCAGCTCGCCCGCTGCCATCATTTCGTCCAACGCCACCATCTGCACGGTGATGCCGCCGCTCTCGGTCAGGTGGCCCATGGCACTGCTGGCGCCCGTGTCGAAGGCGGCCTCACCGCTGCGCTCGGAGACGGCGGCCGGGACGATCGCCACAATATTCCCCAGACCGTTCAGGGCGACGTGACGGCGCAAAAAAGCCAGGTTGCGGGGCAAGGGCTCAAACGCGAACACGCGCCCCTCAGGCCCGGCCAGGACGGCCGCCAAAAGGCTGAAATAGCCCACGTTGGCGCCGATGTCATATACCACCGCACCGGGGAAGATCTCCCGCTCAAAGGCCAGGCGTTTATTCATCTCATAGCTGCCCAGCCAGTACCCGTGCTCCCCGGCGCCTACGACCCACTTCGTGCCGCGCAGGCTGCCCTGCAGGATCGGCAGGACCGCCTTTCCGGGGATCAAACGGAGCGGCAGCCGTAAAAGCCGCCCCCAAAAACTGCGGTAATTAATTTTCGAAAAATTCATCGCTCATCTTCTGATAGCCAGTTCAAAATCGCAGGCTAATTATACTTGTCTTCACCGCAACCCGAGCCTGCAACCCATCCAACGGTTTGGGGTTATAGGATTAAAGGTCAACGGTTGATGGAATTATAATAATGTTCGTCTACCCTTGATATCATCCGGCCTGTGTTCTGAGGGACGCACCGTAACGCATCATATTTGAGTGACTGAAATGAACTCTAAGGAAGATTTCAATCTGACCTATCCCCGTCGTTGTTTGCTCCGCTCTGGCCTGGTGGCTATTTCTCGGACCTTTTTGTTCCTGCTGACCCGGACTCAAATCCATGGGCGGGACCGCCTTCCCCAAAAGGGGCCCCTCATCCTGGCTGGCAACCATGTGGCCGAGCTTGAAGTGGCGCTGATGGTGGCCGCCACACCCGCACAGGTGGAGTTTATCGGCACTGGCGATATCCCGCTGGACGACAGATACGCTTTCCTGGCTAACGCCTACGGCATCATCCCCATAAAACGCGGGAGCCTGGATCGTAAGGGCCTCTATATGGGATTGGAGGTGCTCAGGCAGGGCGGCGTCCTGGGGATCTTCCCCGAAGGCGGCACCTGGGACCCGGCTCACATGCCGGCCCAGCCCGGCGTGGCCTGGCTGAGTTATAAAGCGCAGGCCCCGGTCCTGCCGATTGGATTCGGCGGGATGCAAGACAGCCTCCAGGCGCTGCTCCATTTAAAGCGCCCGAAGTTGACGATGGCTGTGGGCAAACTGCTCCCTCCCGTCACCCTGCCCGATAACAACCGGCCGATCAAGGAAAACCTGGAATACGCAGCCGATCAGATTATGAACAAGATCAACGAACTCATCCCCGCAGAAGAGCGGACCAAGGTCAACGACCGGGTGGATGAAGTGTATCGGCTGGAAGTGAAGGTGCTCTCAGAGCAGGGGGCACTGGAGATCCCCCAGGAATATGAAATCCGGCATGGCGCGGCTTACGCCCGGGTGCTCTTCAACCCCACCGTGACGGATGCGCTTTACCGCAACCTGCACCTGCCGATCCAGGCTCTCAAAAAGGTCAATACCCTGACCCAGCCGGAATCCCTGCTGGAGGCCTGGCAGGCGATCCTGAATTACCTTGAGATCAATCCGGGGTATTTCACTTATCGTTTTGGCGTCCAGTCCGGCCTGGCCGTCAAGCAGGCCCTCCAGGAACTGCAGCGCCTGGGCCAGTGGGCCTTGAATTGCGGCTATGACCTGGTCATCAACCCGGTCCGCTCCTACCGGAACGCCAACACCGATGTGCTGGTGACCGAGCAGGGCGGCCATTTTCCTGCGGATATGTGATAAAGAAGACCGCTTTTATAATTAATCTTCGAGGCCCTGGTTCAGCGCCAACACCCGCCCCCAGGCAGGCGGCAGGGAAACCCTCAGGCGGCTGTTTGTGATCTCAAAGCCGGCCTTGTTATTGAGCCGGTCCCGCAGCCAGCCGGAACCCCACGGCAGGGTCAGGTCCAGTTCGACGGGGGCCTGGTCGCTGTTCAGCATAATGAGCAGCGATTCGCTTTCCGTCCGCCGCAGGAAAACCAACTGCTGGTGATCAACGTGGATTGTCCGGTAATCACCCTTGCGAAGTGCTTCGGACTGCCGGCGCAGTGCCGCTAACCGGGCAATGGTTTGGGGCAGGTCCGGCTGGGGTGCAGCGGTTCGGAGCCGTTCCAGTTCCAGCGCAGGCCGCAGGGGCGCATCGGACCATTCCCCTTTGACGGCTTTGATACCGAATTCGCTGCCGTAATAGACCGAGGGGACGCCGGGCATGGTGAAAAGCAGCAGATAGAGGGGGTAAAGCAGCGCCGGGACGTCCAGCTTGCTGGCCGCCCGGTCCACATCGTGGTTATCAACGAAGTTATACAAGCCCAAATCGCGGTAAATTCCATTCTCCCCAAACTGGCGGTCCAGTTCATAGGCGATCTCAAAATAATTCTTCTCGGCCAGGCTGGAATATAGACCCTTATAGCATTCATAGTTGGTAACGGAATCAAGGGTCGAGGGGTTGACCCACTGATTGTAATCCCCATGCACCACTTCGCCCATCAGCCAGAAATCTGAACGGCGGGAGCTGGTGATATCACGCAGTGTCCGCATGAAGTCAAAATCGAGGCAGTCCGCGGCATCCAGCCGCAGCCCATCAATGCCAAAGCGATCCATCCAGAGCCGGACGGCATCGAACAGGTGATCCCGCACGTGCGGGTGCGCCAGGTTGAGCTTCACCAGGCTGTAATGCCCCTGCCAGCCTTCGTATTCAAAGGGATCACCCAGTGGGCTCTGCCCGCCAAACCGCAAATTATGGAACCAGTCCTTGTACTGCGATCTTTCACCATGTTCCTGCACGTCCCTGAAGGCCCAGAAATCCCGCCCCACATGATTAAAGACCCCGTCCAAAACCAGCCGTATCCCGCGGCGATGTACCTCCTCGGCAAAGCGGGCGAAGGCGTCATTATCGCCCAGCCGCCGGTCCACCTGATAATAGTCAACCGTGTCATAGCCATGTGATGAGGACTCGAAAATCGGGCCGAGATAGAGGGCGTTGGCACCCAGGCTTTGCAGCTGGTCCAACCAGGGGACCAGGACGTCAAACCGGTTTACCGTCGCCGCGTTTGGGTCCCGCTGTGCCGGCGCCCCGCTCAGTCCCAGCGGATAAATATGATAGAAAATGGCATCCTGCCACCCTTCGCGCTTTTCAGTCAAATAAACTCCTCAAACTTACCTGATTTAACAGTAAGTATATTTATTAGAATAATATTAAAATTCTCTTTTTTACGTCGCTTTCTAATTTTAGCTGAAAATGCCATGCATGAACTGGTGAACGGTCAGATAGACCACTTCGTTGGTGAGATCCAGGCTGTCATTGAGATAAAGCCCGATCATCACGTTGATCTGCCCCAGGAAGGCGGCTGCAGTTCGCTGGTGCCGGCCGCGTAAATTACCATGGTCTTCGGACGCCTGAACGAACACGCCCTCCAGGATGTCAGACTGCTCGCGGGAGAAAGGCCGGATGGCCTGGTTAGCTTCACTTTCCGGGGGCGCAAAATACATCGCCAATTGCATCCGGTAGAAAACAGTGTGGGTCCGGGCGAGGTCAAAATAGACTCGGACGATATTTTCAAGCGTCAGCACCAAGTCCCCCTGGTAAGCGGCAGCCCGCAGGAGCTGTTCGAGCATATAGCCGCCCTCGCGCTGCAGCAGCGCATCCAGCAGCCCGCGCTTGCTGTCGAAATAATGATAGAGCGTAGGCTTGGTAACGCCCACCGCTTCCACCACTTCCCGCACGCCGACCGCATCATAGCCGCGTCGGCTGAAAAGATCGAGTGCCCGGTCGAGTAATGCCTGGCGATTGTCCATAGATCGAATCTATACCGATCGGTATAATTTGTCAAGGCTCGATTAATCTTCGGGCGGCCGAGATTTTATTGCGCACGCATTAAAACAGCGCTGCATGGGTCAGCGCTTTTCAGAATCCTCTTTTTAGCAAAAACAGCTCATTCAACATAGGTGGTCACTTCTTCCACCGATTTACGCGGGCGCAGCCGGGGCTTCTGGTCGGAGTAGCCCAGCGAGACCGCCGCAAGCATCTGCCCGGGGGCCCCCAGCCAGGCGCAAAGCTCTTCATAGCCGAAGTACACATCGCAGATCCAAAGCGACCCCAGGCCGAGGTCCGTCGCCGCCAGCAGCATGTGCTCGATGGCCGCGCCGACGGACTGGATATCCACCACATCAGAATAGGTCTCCAGAGTATCGCGTTTTTCCAGCGGGTGCTTTCCGGTCGGATTAAATACGAAGACGGTCACCGGGGCCTGCGCCAACACCCGGATCGAATGACGGGCGCTGCCGGTGCTGATTCCCTGGCCCTCCAGCCGGTCCATGCCCTTCTGCATCTCGGCCACCATCTCCGTCCGCTGCTCGCCCCGCACCACATAAAAATGCCAGGGCTGCTTATTCTTTCCGGAAGGGGCCAGGGTCGCCGCCTTGAGTATTCTTTCGAGGATGTCCTGCGGAACGGGGTCCGGCCTGAATTTCCGAATGCTTTTGCGAGCTTCAATGACCTCAAAAATATCCATCAGACAACCACCTTTCACCTCAAGGCCTTTTGATTGGAATCCAAACCCCTTTGAAAAAGGATCCTTCTTTGCTTTGCAATGTCCTTCTCATTATCGCCGATTGAGTTACCTCGTCAAATTCCGGCCGATTCTGAGGTCTCCAGTCTGTTCTGGAGGAATTAGAATTGAAAGAACCTTTTTATGCTTCATCATCGAATTTATTATAGCCGGTTTGGATTAAAAATCAGAAAACCCGCCCTTTGCAGAGCGGGTTAAATGAATTTTCTTTCTCAGGAGAAAAATTCAAGCAGGTTTGGCAACTTTGGTAGTGACTTTAAATTCTGGTGATTGTTCAAGGTGCTTCTTAACCGCGCAGTGTTTAGCTGAGCGGATCAGGCTTTCATGGTACTTCTCGGGGAAGCTGGGCGGCACCTGGATTTCCAGGTCCACCTGACTGATCAGTCCGTTTTGAGTGGAGCGGTGCATGCGCCGTACGATGAGGTGTTTAAAAGATTTTATTCACGTTTATATTTATAGAATCTTTAATTCGTCGTAGTCGTAGGGACTGTGGAAATGTGGATAAAAGGGTTTTTATTCAAGGACTCCCGACGAATCCCGGTTTATCTTGGGGTCTGATGATGTACCGGCGCCAGATATCCTGTTCGCCGGATTAGCGGACTCTCCACAGTGACGGTGTGGAAAACGGGCCAAAATCTGGAGAGAATCGCGGCCAACTTAAAGTGCCATCTGATTCGCCCGAGTTATCCAGATTCTATCCAGAGTCGCTTTCCACGATTCCTGGAATATTTGAGCAAGTTATCCACATTTCGTATAAGTTATCCACAGTTTTGGGGTGTTTATCCACATGTGGATAAAGTATGGAGCCGCTGCGGCCGGCCAATTTTAAGGAAATACGAAAAATTTTTATGCGCCCACTTTGGTAAAATGGAGAAAATGTGGCCTGACAGGGAAAGAAGACCATGCAACCCCGCTTCAAAGATTCATTTATCGGCTTGACCGTTTTTCTTTCATTGAGTCTCCCCGTCTCGACCATCCAGGCGCCGTCACAAGCGAATACGATCAACCAGCACCGCTGACGCCGGGACGGGGACGCTGCGGGCGGCATTGGCCGCTGCCCAGCCCGGCACGCACATCGTCTTCGACCCCGCCGTCTTTCCCCCCGACGATCCCCCACCCCTTTTCCTGGCCGAGGAACTCCTCCGACTCTCAGGATATGAGGTCGCCTTCCGGCCGCGATATTTTCGGTTGGAAGAAGGTGGTTTGGTTGGTCTTCAGCCTGGCGGTCTTTGTGTATATGATTTTCATGCCCGCCTTCACGGACGTGGACGCCATGCGCCAGAACGATTACCTTACCATCTATAATCTATATCATTG
>WOYI010723607.1_pt1 | contig 10424 bp, 8 predicted proteins | sample 6423411 | NCBI WGS metagenome assembly WOYI01 (sample SAMN13441803, study PRJNA592873) | oil field metagenome | biome: oil field; feature: oil-well bore; material: oil-contaminated soil; isolation source: oil-contaminated soil from oil-well borehole | place: Germany: Wietze | collected 2016-10-18 ... | reverse complement strand
GTATGGTTTCCCTTGCGTCGCCCGGATGCGCTGGAATTGGCCGAAACCGGCGGCCGGGGCCGGCCGGATTCAGCTCAGGCTGTCTTGCAGCAGGGATTCCAGGACTTGCACGCTCGGCGCGACGTCGATGAAGTCGCGCAAGGACGGATCGGCGAAACCTTCGCCGATGATCCGCTTGATCATCGCGAGGAGCGGATCCCAGTAGCCTTCGGTGTTCACGAGGACGATGGGCTTCTCGTGCAGACCGAGCTGGCGCCAGGTCAGCACCTCGAAGAACTCGTCGAGCGATCCGCCGCCGCCGGGCAGCACGACGACCGCGTCGGCATTCATGAACATCACCTTCTTGCGCTCGTGCATCGTCTCGGTGATGACGAAGGTGGAAAGGTCGCGCTTGCCGACCTCGCGCGCCAGAAGGTGGGTGGGGATGACGCCGAAGGTCTCGGCGCCGGCGCCCTGCGCCGTGCGCGCCACCTCGCCCATCAGCCCGACATCGCCGGCGCCGTAGACCAGCCGCCAGCCGTTCGCGGCCAGCATCCGCCCGGTGGCGCGCGCCGCCTCGGCATAGGCGGGCCGGACGCCGGAGCGCGAACCGCAGTAGACACAGACGGATTTTGGCGGTCGGGTCATGGCGGCCTCGTGCTCAACGGTTTCTTTGACCCGTGATAGCGGCGTTGTTATGGTCGCTCAAGCGCGCCCGGAAAGCGGCGCGGCGTTGGGGGACTTCATGACGGACAAGAAGGTTGCGGGCGTATCCGGCGACGGGGCCTCGAATGGCGGGCAGGGTTCCGCACTGGGCTGGATCCTCGGCGCGGTGGCGGGCCTCGGTGTCGCGGGGCTGATCTGGTATGTCGGCTTCCGGGGCGAGGCACCGGAAGAGGCGCCGTTGGCGGTGACCGCGCCGGAGACATCACCGGCCGACGCGGGCGCGGACCTTGGCGCCCTGCCGGCAGCGCCCGCCGAAATGCCCGCCGAAACGCCCGCCGAAACGCCCGCCGCGCCCGAAGCGGCGACGGCCGAGGTGGCGCAAGAGCCGGCAGTGCCCGCCGAAACGGTCGCCGCCGAGCCGGCTGCCGACCCCCCGGCCGCGCCGGCGCCGGAGGCAGAGGCCGGGACGGAGGCCGCGATGGCCACCCTGCCGCCGAGCTTCGATACGGTCCGGGTCGATGCCGATGGGTCGGTCCTGGTCGCCGGTCGGGCCGCGGCGGGGGCGATGATCTCGATCCTCGTCGACGGGGCCGAGGCGGCCTCGTCCGTCGCCGATGCGCGCGGGACCTTCGCCGCCCTCTTCACCCTGATGCCGAGCGAGGCGCCGAGGGTGATGACGCTCGTGACCCCCGGCGCGGACGGGGCTATCGTTGCCTCGGAAGCCGAGGTGATCGTGGCGCCCTTTGCCGCGCCGGTCGCGGTCGCCTCCGTGCCGCCCGAACCCGCGCCAGAGACCACGGCGGCGCCCCAGACCGAAGTCGCGACAGCCGAGCCCGAAGCCGCGCCCGAGCCGGCCGCCGGGCCCGAGATCCTGATCGTCGATGCGGGCGGGGTGCGCAAGCAGACCGAGGCGGTGCCGGTCGCCAACATCGTCATCGACACGATCGGCTACGGTGCGGCGGGCGAGGTCGAGATCACCGGGCGCGGAAGGGCGGGGGCGTTCGCGCGGCTCTACCTCGACAATGTCGAGGCCGATACGGTGCCGATCGGTGCCGAGGGGGGCTGGCGCGCCGCGCTGGCTGGCGTCGCGGCAGGGATCTACACGCTCCGCGTCGATCAGATCGACGGCACGGGCAAGGTTTCCTCCCGCTTCGAGACGCCGTTCCAGCGCGAGGCGCCAGAGACCGTTGCGGCGGCGCTGCAATCGGCCGCGACCCCGAGCCCCGAGCCGGGCGCCGCCCCGGCGCCGCCTCGGCCCGAATCGCTGGCGACAGCCGTCGCGCCGGCCGAACCCGAGGTGCCGGCCGTCCTGCCGCAGGCCGGGACGCCCGAGATGGGCGCGGCCGCGTCCGTGGCCGAGGTGGCGATCGCCGAGGCGCCGGCGCCATCCGGCCTTGCCGCCGCCCCGGACGCGCCGGCCTCGCCGTCGACGAAGGCGGTGATCGTCACCGTCCAGCCCGGCTTTTCGCTCTGGCGGATCGCGCGGGAGAATTACGGCGAGGGCATCCTCTACGTGAAGGTCTACGAGGCCAACAAGGACCAGATCCGCGACCCGGACCTGATCTATCCCGGCCAGATCTTCACTGTGCCGGGCGAATAGCCGGGGCCGGATGCAGGCAGCAGGCCGAAATATCCGGATGCCCCTTGCAGCAATCGTTGAGAAGGTAGGAGATCACCCCTCCGATCCCGTTCGCATCGGCGGCGTAGAAGACATTTCGCGAGGCGCGGCGCGAGGTGATGAGTCCGGCCTGTTCCAGCGCCGCGAGGTGAAACGACAGCCGGGATGACGAGACGCCGAGCCGCCGAGCGATCTCGCCCGCCGCGAGCCCGTCCCGCCCGCCGGCGATCAGCGCGCGCACAAGTTCGATCCGCGTTTCGTTCGCCAGCGCCGAGAGGGCGGCGAGGGCTTTGCTCTGGTCCATGCTTCAATTGCTCATGAAGTGTTGAATTATGCCCCTTGATACCCGAGCCAGTCTCTGCGATCAACCGGGCAGCAAGTGATCGGGGATCGGCGGGCAATGGCGGGCGACACGCGAGCGACGGACGGCTGGAAGCGCAGCGGGCGCACCTTGCGTCGGGTCGCGCCTTACCTTTGGCCCGAAAACGAATTCTGGGTGAAGCGCCGGGTCGTGCTGTCGCTCATCGCGCTGGTGCTTGCGAAGGTCGTCTCGGTCCTTACCCCGTTCTTCTACAAGGCCGCCGTCGATTCGCTGTCGAACGAGACGCGGGGCGACGCCTGGCTTCTGGCCTTCGGCGCGATCGGGCTGACGGTTGCCTACGGGATGGCGCGGATCGGCTCGATCGGCTTCAACGAATTGCGCGACGTGCTTTTCGTCCGGGTCGGCCAGCGGGCGCTTAGGAAGCTCGCGCTGGAAACCTTCACCCATATCCACCGCCTCTCGATGCGCTACCACATCACCCGCAAGACCGGCGGACTTTCCCGCGTCATCGAGCGCGGGGTCAAGGGGGTCGAGTTCCTCCTGCGTTTCATGCTCCTGTCGGTCGGACCGCTGATCCTCGAGCTCAGCATGGTCACGGCGATCTTCGCGCTGGTCTTCGACTGGCGCTACGCGGTCGTCGTCCTCGTCACCATCGCGCTCTACGTCGCCTATACGTTAAAGGTGACGGAGCTTCGGGTGAAGATCCGCCGCGAGATGAACGCGCAGGATACCGATGCGAACCAGAAGGCGGTGGACAGTCTTCTGAACTTCGAGACGGTGAAATACTTCGGCGCCGAGGCTCGCGAGGCGGCGCGCTACGACGACGCGATGCGCGGCTACGAGGCGGCGGCGATCAAGACCGGGCAATCGCTCTCGGCGCTCAATTTCGGTCAGGCCTTGCTGATCTCGGCGGGGCTCATCGTCGTGATGATCATGGCGGCGATGGGGGTGCAGTCGGGCGCGCTGACCGTGGGCGATTTCGTCATGGTCAACGCCTACATGATCCAGATCACCATGCCGCTCAACTTCCTCGGCACGGTCTACCGCGAGATCCGGCAGGCACTGGTCGACATGGGCGAGATGTTCGACCTTCTCGAACAGCCGGCCGAGATCACCGACAGACCCGGCGCGCCCGATCTGAAGGTGACGGGCGGCGAGGTCGAGCTCGACAATGTCAGCTTCGGCTACGAGGCCGCGCGGCCGATCCTGAAAGGCGTCAGCCTGAAGATCGGCGCGGGCGAGACGGTGGCGATCGTCGGGCCGTCCGGCTCGGGAAAGTCGACCATCGGCCGGCTGCTCTTCCGCTTCTACGACGTGACCGGGGGCGCCTTGCGCATCGACGGGCAGGACGTGCGCGACGTCACGCAGGATTCGCTTCATGCCCGGATCGGCGTGGTGCCGCAGGACACGGTGCTCTTCAACGACACGATCCTCTACAACATCGCCTATGGCCGCCCCGAGGCCAGCCGCGAGGAGCTGATCGCGGCGGCGAAGGCGGCGAAGATCCACGATTTCATCATGTCGCTGCCCGAAGGGTATGAAACCAGGGTCGGCGAACGCGGGCTGAAGCTTTCGGGCGGCGAGAAGCAGCGCGTCGGCATCGCCCGCACGCTTCTCAAGAACCCGCCGATCCTCCTGCTCGACGAGGCGACGAGTGCCCTCGACACCCAGACCGAGCGCGACATCCAGGACAGCCTCAAGGCGATGGGCGAGGGGCGGACGGTGATCACCATCGCCCACCGGCTCTCCACCATCGCCGATGCCGACCGCATCGTGGTGCTCGAAAAGGGCGTGATCGTCGAGGAAGGCCGGCACGAAGCGCTGCTGGCGCTTGGTGGTCGCTATGCCGCGATGTGGGCGCGGCAGTCGGCCGAAGAGGAAGACGACGGCGAGCGGATTCCGCGACCGAAAATTCCGGCGGATAGCCCGGACGACGTCACCGATCTGCCGGCCGATGGCCGCTGGCGGCGCGCCCTGTCGCAGTGACGGCCCCGGTCTTGGCAAGCTATCGGACTTGCGTGTAGACAGGGCCGGAACTCGGGGCCGTCGCGCGGTCCCGACGGGTGGGAGCAGGCGCGTGAGCGAGACCGACAGTTTCATCGACGAAGTGACCGAAGAGGTGCGCCGCGACCGGCTCTTCGCCATCTTCCGCAAATTCGGCTGGATCGGGATCGCACTGGTGGTGCTGATCGTCGGCGGCGCGGGCTGGAACGAATGGCGCAAGGCGCAGGCGCGGGCCGGGGCGCAGGCCTTCGGCGATGCCGTCGTCGCGGCGCTTGCCAGCGACGATCCGGCGGCGCGGGTCGCGGCGCTCGACTCGGTCGGCTCGAACGCTTGGGGCGACAGCGCGACGCAGAAGGCCGTTCTCGGCTTTCTCGCGGCGGACGAGGCTTTGCGCGGTGGCGACCGGGCGGGCGCGCTGACCCGGCTGGAGGCACTGGCCGAGGATCCGGCGCTCGCGCCGAGCTACCGCCAGCTTGCCCGGCTGAAATCGGTGATCCTCGCCGGCCCGTCGATGGAGCCGGCGGCGCGGGACGCGGCACTTTCCGACCTTGCCCAGCCAGGCGCGCCGTTCCGGGCCTTGGCGATGGAACAGCAGGCGCTGGCGCTTATGGCCGACGGCAAGGACGAGGAGGCGCTGGCGCTGGCGCGGCTGATCCTCGAGGAACCGGATGCGACCGCGGGCTTGCGTCGCCGGGTGACACAGTTGATTGTGGTTCTGGGCGGCGATCCGGGGGCCGCGTGACGCGGCCGGACGCGCCGCAACGGGCGCAAGGAACGAAGGGGCAGGCAAGGTGAGATTTTCGCAAGGCATGGGTGCTCTGGCCGCGTTGGCCCTGTTGTCCGCGTGCGGTCAAGGAGAGCTGGTCCTCGACGGGCCGCGCCAGGACGTGCGCGACGCGGTGATCGGCGCCGAAGAGGTCGCCTCGCTGGCGCCCGCGCCGGTCGTCGCGGTGCCGATTTCGCTCGGCGCCGCGAGTGTCAATGGCGACTGGACCCACCGCGCCGGCAATGCCGCGCACCGGGCCGGGCATGTGGCGCTGAATGGCGCGCTCACCCCGGTCTGGGCCGCGCCGATCGGCGCCGGCGACGGCCGCAAGAACCGGATCACCGCCGATCCCGTGGTCGCGGGCGGGCGGATCTTCACGCTCGACGCCAATGCGACGGTGACGGCGACCGGCACCAATGGCGCGACGCTGTGGCAGGCGAACCTCACGCCGTCCACGGAGCGCGAGGGCGATGCCTCGGGTGGCGGTCTGGCCTTCGGCGAGGGCCGGGTCTTCGCGACGACCGGCTTCGGCGAGCTTGTGGCGCTCGACCCCGCCTCTGGCGCGGTCGCCTGGCGCCAGCGCTTCGACGCCGCGGTGGCCGGCGCGCCGGCGGTGTCGGACGGGCGGGTCTATGTCGTGGCGCGCGATGCCTCGGCCTGGGCGGTCCGCGCCTCGGACGGCAAGGTCGAATGGGTGCTGCCCGGCACACCCTCGACCACCGGCGTGATGGGCGTGTCGGCCCCGGCGGTCGACGCGCGGCAGGTGATCTTCCCGTTCTCCTCGGGCCAGATGGTCGCGGTGGCGAAGGACACCGGGCTCGGCCTCTGGGGCGCCTATGTCGCCGGTCAGCGGCGCGGCCGGGCCTATGCTTCGCTTTCGGACCTCACCGGCGATCCGGTCATCGCCGACGGCATGGTCTATGCCGGCACCTCGGCCGGGCAGCTCGCCGCCGTCAACGCCGATACCGGCCAGACCGTCTGGACCGCGCGCGATGGCGCGATGGGGCCCGTGGTGGTCGCGGGCGGGTCGCTCTTCCTCGTGAACGACGAAGATCAGCTTCTGCGCCTCGACGCCGCGAGCGGCGCGGAGGTCTGGCGCGTCGACATGCCCTATTTCATCAAGGACAAGGAAAAGCGCCGGCGCAACATCGTCGCCCATTACGGGCCCGTCCTTGCCGGCGGGCGGCTGGTTGTCGCCTCTTCGGACGGGTTGATCCGCAGCTTCGATCCGACCTCGGGCGCGCTTCTTTCCCCGGTCGAATTGCCGAACGGCGCGGCCTCGGCCCCGGCGATCGCGGGCGGGGTTCTCTATGTCGTGACGAAGGATGGCAAGCTTCGGGCTTTCCGCTGACGTGAAGCTTGTGTATGAGGGCGGCTTCGACCCTCAAGGAACAGGCGCATGAGCTTTACCCTCGCCATAGTCGGGCGACCGAATGTCGGCAAATCGACGCTGTTCAACCGGCTCGTCGGCCGCAAGCTCGCGCTCGTCGATGACCAGCCGGGCGTGACGCGCGACCTGCGCGAGGGCGAGGCGCGGCTCGGCGATCTGAGGTTCATCGCGATCGACAGCGCCGGGCTTGAGGACGTGACTGACGACAGCCTTCAGGGCCGGATGCGGCGGCTGACCGAGCGCGCGGTGGAGATGGCCGACATCTGCCTGTTCGTCATCGACGCGCGGGCGGGTGTTACCCCGCAGGACCGGGTCTTCGCCGAGATCCTGCGCAAGAAGAGCGCCCATGTGATCCTCGCCGCCAACAAGGCCGAGGGCGCGGCCGCCGATGCCGGGGTGCTGGAGGCCTATGAGCTCGGCCTTGGCGAACCCTTGCGCCTGTCGGCCGAGCATGGCGAGGGGATGGACGAGCTTTACCACATGCTCCGCCCGCTCGCCGCCGAGTTCGAGGCGAAGGCCGCGCTCGACGCGCCCGAGGTCGATGTCGACGTGGTCGACGGCGAGGACGAGGGTCCGCGCGTGCCGACACGGGAAAAGCCCTTGCAGATCGCGGTGATCGGCCGCCCGAATGCCGGCAAGTCGACGCTGATCAACAAGATCATCGGGGAAGAGCGGCTTCTGACCGGGCCTGAGGCCGGGATCACCCGCGACGCGATTTCCGTCAGGGCCGATTTCATCGGCACGCCGATACGGATCTTCGATACGGCCGGGATGAGGAAACGGGCGAAGATCTCTGACAAGATTGAGAAAATGTCGGTTTCGGACGGGCTGCGCGCGGTGCGGTTCGCCGAAGTCGTGGTGGTCTTGCTCGACGTCGCCATCCCCTTCGAGCAGCAGGATCTGCGGATCGCCGACTTCGCCGAGACCGAGGGGCGGGCGGTGGTTCTGGCCGCGAACAAGTGGGACCTCGAGGAGGAAAAGACCGAGAAGCTGAAGGAGTTGCGCGAGGCGTTCGAGCGGCTCCTGCCGCAGCTTCGGGGCGCGCCGCTGGTGACGGTCTCGGCCAGGACCGGCAAGGGGCTCGACCGGCTGCATGCCGCGATCATGAAGGCGCACGAGGTCTGGAACCGCCGGGTGGCGACGGCGAAGCTCAACCAGTGGCTCGGCGCGATGACCGAGGCGCATCCGCCCCCGGCGCCCGGCGGGCGGCGGATCAAGCTGCGCTACATGACCCAGGTGAAGACGAGGCCTCCGGCCTTCATCGTCATGTGCAACCATGCCGACAAGCTGCCGGAGAGCTATTCCCGCTATCTCGTCAACGGGTTGCGGGCCGATTTTGACATGCCGGGAACGCCGATCCGGCTGACCTTCCGCGATCAGGGCGACAAGAACCCGTTCAAGGACCGGAAGTTCCACACGCCGTCGCGGCTGAGGAAGCATGTCGGCAATCCGGTGAAGAAATAGCGGAAAGCCCGCCCGGGGCGGGCTGCCTCCGGCGGGGATATTTCCGGCAAGATGAAGTCAGGCGAGCTGGCCTTCGGCGGTAATCCGGGTCTTGCCGCCGAGCCAGGGGTGGAGCGCCTGCGGCAGGTCGACCGAGCCGTCCGCCTGCTGGCCGTTTTCCAGAACCGCGATGAGGCAGCGCCCGACGGCGAGGCCGGAGCCGTTCAGCGTGTGGACGAAATCGGGCTTGCCGCCGGCGGGGCGGTAGCGGGCGTTCATGCGCCGGGCCTGGAAGTCGCCACAGACCGAGACCGAGGAGATCTCGCGGTAGCTGTTCTGGCCGGGGAGCCAGACTTCGAGGTCGTGGGTCTTCCGCGCGCCGAAGCCCATGTCGCCGGTGCAGAGCACGATGGTGCGGTAGGGCAGGCCGAGGCGTTCGAGGACGGCCTCGGCGCATTTCGTCATCCGCTCGTGTTCGGCGAGGCTGGTCTCGGGCGTGGTGATCGACACCATCTCGACCTTTTCGAACTGGTGCTGGCGAAGCATTCCGGCGGTATCCTTGCCCGCCGAACCGGCCTCGGAGCGGAAGCAGAGGGTGTGGGCGGTCATTCGGATCGGAAGCTGCGCCTCGTCGAGGATGTCACCCGCGACGGTGTTGGTGAGCGTGACTTCCGAGGTCGGGATCAGCCACCAGCCGTTGGTGGTGCGGTAGCTGTCCTCGGCGAATTTCGGCAACTGGTTGGTGCCCACCATCGCCTCGTCCCTGACGAGGACCGGGGTCATCGTCTCGGTCAGCCCGTGCTCGGTCGTGTGCAGGTCGAGCATGAACTGCGCCAGCGCCCGGTGGAGGCGCGCGACGGCGCCGCGCAGGAGGACGAAGCGGGCGCCGGAAAGCTTCGCGGCGGTCTCGAAATCCATCCCCGGCTTCACGCCGGCGATCTCGTAATGCTCGACCGGGGTGAAATCGAAGCTGCGGGGGGTGCCCCAGCGGCGGATCTCGACGTTGCCCGCCTCGTCCGCGCCGTCGGGGACGTCGGGCAGGGGCAGGTTGGGGATGGTCAGGAGAAGGTCGCGGAGGTCTTTGTCCAAACGATCCGCGTCCTTGACGTAGTCTTCCGACGCGGCCTTCCGCTCGGCCACCAAGGTTCGGAGCCGCTGAAAATCGCCCTCCACCCCGCGCGCTTTCGCTGCCCCGGCTTCCTTCGACAGCCGGTTGATCTCGGCCTGTGCCTCCTCGGCCTGCTTGATGAGGCCGCGCCGCGCCTCGTCGAGGCTGAGAATCTCGGACGACAGCCCCGGCAGCCCCCGCCGCGTCAGCGCGGCGTCGAAGGCGGCGGGGTTTTCGCGGATGGCGCGGATGTCGTGCATTATTTCACCTTCAGGACCGTTCGGGCGCGAGTTATGCCCGATCCGGGGGGCGAGGGGAACCGGGAATCTCAAGCGTTCGGGGGGCGTGATTTCACAGGGATTTCACGCGTGAAAGGATTTTCAAGCCGTTGATATCGAAGGGTTTCGCGAGTTTCGTTAACCTGAATGGAAGGGTTTTCACGACATGTCGGCTGGCCCCCGCAAGGCGGGTTTCAACCCACCTTCCCCGGAGAAGGCGCCGATGACCGGCGCGGGCGGCTTCGTTCAGCGGCCTTTGCGTCCTGCCGTGAGCGGAACCACATTGGCCTGCGAATGATTGGAATAGGTATCCCAAGTCGGCGTGTACTCATCGGCCTGATTGCCCCAGACCGTCCAGCCGATGCGTGGCCCGCGGGCGAACATCTCCAGCCGGGGGCTGTTGCTGCAACCTTCGATCAGATCATACTGTTCGTCGGGCTTGCGGCTGTGTTCGCGTTTCTGCGTCGAGATGATGTTTTCCTGCGTCCGGCCCTGTTGCAGGGTCCGGGCGTTCTTGCCGCGCACACCGAAGAGCAGGATCTCGGTCACATTGCGGAAATAGAAGCCGACGCCGCGCCGGTCCGGTCCGCCATCCTTGCGGATCTTGTACCAGATGATGTTCGACTTGTAGCTGAAGCCCCAGTTCTCCATCACCTTCAGCCCTTCGGGCAGGAGCGCGTTCGGCACCCAGAGATAGAGATGCGCGGTCTCGGCAACGATCGCTTCGACCGGAAGGTCGCAGATCTCGCGCAAGGTCATCGTCGGATAGCGCGACAGGCGCTTGTGTTCGGGCGCCATCTTTCCGGTGCGGTTCTGAAACTGCCACGGCGGATCGGCCAGGATGGTATGG
>WOYI011355451.1_pt1 | contig 10428 bp, 10 predicted proteins | sample 6423411 | NCBI WGS metagenome assembly WOYI01 (sample SAMN13441803, study PRJNA592873) | oil field metagenome | biome: oil field; feature: oil-well bore; material: oil-contaminated soil; isolation source: oil-contaminated soil from oil-well borehole | place: Germany: Wietze | collected 2016-10-18 ... | reverse complement strand
TTGCTTGGAGAGCCGGTGATCATCTATGTTTTTTCAGGTTCGGGCAACACATGGACAGTGGCGCGGGAGATCGCTGATGTCCTCCTTGATGGGGGAGTCTCGACGGCACTCCGCCCCCTTGAAAGGAGCACGCCCGAAGACTCCGTCAACGCAAATACGTTAGGTCTGGCCTTTCCAGTCGCCATGTTCACTGCCTACCCTTTTGTCTGGAAGTTCATTGAGGATCTTCCCGATGGAAGAGGGAAGAAAGTCTTCATGGTCGACACCCTCGCAGGTTTAAGCGGCGGTATCGTCGGTCCCCTCAAAAAAACGCTTGTCCGGAAAGGTTATCGTCCCATAGGTGCCCGGGAGATAAGGATGCCGTCCAACTACTCCAGGAAAGAGCCTGAGGGCGAAAAGGATGCCCGGATCCGCCTGAGTGGTCTTGCAAATGCCGCTTCCTTTGCTCGTGACCTCCTGAAAGGAAGGTCGTCCTGGTCGAGTTTTCCGATCTTCTCTGATATCATCAGGAAGATCGGTTATTGCTCCAGCGGTGCGGCCTGGCGGTCAGTACGGAGAAAATTCCCCCTTGCCGCTGACAGTGACAAATGCTCCCGCTGCGGTCTTTGTGAGAAGCTTTGCCCCGTTGGGAATATTTCCATGGCTGGAACGCCTGATTTCGGGGATGCCTGTGTTTTTTGCCAGAGATGTCTGTCGTTCTGCCCGGAGAACGCCATAAATGTTGCAGGGAGTTCCCTTGTCCCTTACAGGGGTGTCGACCCGGCTGTTTTTCTTGAATTTCTCGGGATCGACTGAAGAGACTCAAGAGGTTCCTCTGTTTGGCGATATCGCTTTTCAGGGGGAGTTTTGACTTGAGTTAATGGTTTTGACAATATGCTGAAATAATGAAATACTAACAAGATGATGCTCAGGACTCGTTGAAGTGATATAATTCGTTCTGCTGCGGTAAGATCCGTGAAAGATAGCCCCGGATATAGTGCATTTCTTTCATCGTTGGAGCCTCAATTCGGATCCATTGAGGAGTGACGCTGAAAAGTTGGACCGAAAGGAGGCGAACCCTAATGTCCGAAAAATGGAAAGATGCTCTTACCGAGCAGCTGGCAAAAGCCATCCTTACGCTCAAATCCAGCGAAGAGGTTTACGATTTTCTGGAAGACGTAGCTACGATAGGCGAGATACGCGCTCTTGCCCAGAGGCTCGAAGTTGCAAGACGCCTTAACGATGGCGAGACCTACCCCGTGATCGCGCAGCAGACCGGGGCCAGTACCGCCACGATAAGCCGTGTAAAGAAGTGCCTGGATTACGGGGCTGACGGTTACAAGTTGGTTCTTGAAAAGATGAAGTAGAAGCGACTTTTCAGTTGCTTCAGGGCAGCGGGCATCCCGCGAAGCGGAGTGCCCGTTTTTCATCAAAGGAGTGAACGCCGTTATGGCAAGCCTTTTCCGCTTTTTTGCTTTTTCAGCCCTCATTATTACTCTTGTCATTGTCTGGGCATTTTTCGACTTCCGGAGAAACAGGAAAAAAGCCTCTTCATACATCCGGGAGAACCTTGGAATGTCCGGAAACAGGTTCACGATGACCAGGTTCGTCAACATGGCCCGGATCGTGGAGCAGGATCCGGACCGGCTGATTGCTGTTTTCTTCCGAAAGGGCAAACATCTGGAGATAAAGGATTTCCGGCCGGACAAAGTGGTCGATCTCCCCACGGACGGGGTTGTCCTCTCGGACACAGAGAGGAACCAGAGCAGGATCTTCGTGGAGAGAGGGCGCAAGATCTTTTCCCTGAAAATGGATAATTTCGTTCCCGGAGATACCTGTATCGTAAAAAGAGGTACAGGAGGGGTCAAATTCGGGGTGGAGGAGATACCTGCCAGCAACAGGGACTGGTTCCTGATAGACCAGGGCAATGGAAGATCGTGCTCGCCTTCCCTTAAGGAGTCCGAGTCCTGGCCCGGTGAAGGTTTTTACTTTTACGAAGGATTTGCTCCGACTGAGGGGTTTCTCCTCAACGAGGAGGGGGGGATCCTCATGGTTGATGAAAAAAACCTGACTTCGGCTTTCCGCGAAAGCTCCAGGGAACCCCTGAGGCTTTACGGATCTGACGATATCCTTTCCGTTTCACCTTCTGCGGATGACCCGGATTCTCTTGACTTCAGGGTCAAAGACAAGGATCGCCCCGAGTTCTCATTCGAGTTCGACGATGCTGAAGAGGCCCGATACTGGATGGACTGGTTTCTCAGGAGCAAAAAGGAAAAGGGTGCAGCCGTAAGCTCAAGGTTTGTAGCTCCGCTTCCTCTTCAGAATATCTAGAAAGAAGGATCTTCAGCTCTTGGAACCTCTCCTGGTCTTGCCCTGTTTATGGCGGATGAAAATTGCCTTGTTCCCTGATTCGTTGTCCACAGCCCTTGCTTCAACCTCGAAAAGTCCCGTGGCCTTAACCAGCGAACTCAGTTTTCTGAATCCGTAGTTCCTGGAGTCAAAAGAAGGAGACTGGTTGGAAATATGCTGCCCTACGTTCCCAAGGGCCGCCCATCCATCCTCGTCCGCGACAGCGTCAACGCTGTTGCGGAGCAGGGTTGCCAGCTTGGTGTCCCCCCTGAGGAGTTTGGGTTCCAGGGGTTTCTTGGTAACAGGCCCCTCATCTGCTGGCCGTCCTGGTTCTTCCTCATCTTCCTTACCCAGGATCTCTGTGTACAGGAATTTGTCGCAGGCGCTGACGAATGCGTTCGGTGTCCCTTTCTTGCCGAATCCATAGACCGTTACGCCACCCTCGCGGATACGTGTCGCCAGGCGGGTGAAGTCACTGTCGCTCGACACCAGGCAGAAACCGTCGAAGCGGTTGGAGTACAGGAGGTCCATCGCGTCGATGATCATGGCGCTGTCGGTCGCGTTCTTCCCGACCGTGTAGTGGAACTGCTGGATCGGGTGAATGGCATACGATAGCAGGACCTCCTTCCACCCCTTGAGATAGGGCGAGGTCCAGTCCCCGTATATCCTCTTTACGCTGGAGATGCCGTATTTGGCGATCTCGGCAAAGAGATTATCGATGATGGACGGCGAAGTATTGTCTGCGTCTATCAGAACCGCCAGATTTTGCTGTTTTTCAGTTTCCGGTATCATTGTCTTGCCCCCTGCCGAAAAAACTCACTCCTATGTCATTATAACGCTTCAGCGCCCTTTAGACAGTACTTCTTCCAACCGTCCCAGCAGGCTGTCCACCAACACCGCAAGCATCGCGGCTGACAGGGCTCCCTGAAGCACCAGCGCCGGATTCTGGGAGATAAGCCCTGAAATGATCGGAGCTCCCAGGCCTCCCGCTCCAATAGTCGCCCCAATTGTGGCTGTTCCGACGGATATCACGGCTGATGTGCGGATCCCGCCCATGATCACCGGCAACGCGAGAGGAAGTTCCACCTTGAAAAGCGATTGCGCCGGGCGCATCCCTATTCCCAGTGCTGCGTCGAGAATCTCGGGGTCGATGGAGCGGAGCCCCGTCACGGTGTTCTGTAAAACCGGCATAAGTCCGTAAAGAAAGAGTGCGAACAGGGCAGGGCGAAACCCGAATCCGAGAGATGGTACTGCAAGCGCAAGAACCGCCACGGGGGGGAATGTCTGCCCGATCGATGTTATATCATCCACTATAGGTATGAAATCCCGGCCCCCTTTCCTCGTCACCAGTATCCCGCCCGCAACCCCCAGGATCGTTGCAAGAGCGGAAGAGAGACCGACGAGAGCCAAATGTTCACCAGCAAGCCGGATCATGCTGGAGCGTTCGTAAATGACGGAAAGCTGTCCCGGGAAAATGAACCGGAAAATGATTTCCCAGAGAGGTTCTGCAGCCATAAGGGTCGCGAATACACCTATAAGGAAAAACGCACGGGCCCAGGGCGCAAGCTTCGGCGGGATCTTCATCGACCGCCCCCGGGCTCCATTATCTCTGCAGCCTTTTTAAGGATGCAATCGGCAGTCAGGGCAAGGATCACCGTCGGAAGGGCTCCAAGCAGGATCAGGTCGGGAGCCGCCTCCCCCAGGCCCTGGAATATGAACTGACCCAGTCCGCCGGCCCCTATGAGAGCCGCTACGGCTGTATTGCCGATGGCCTGGACTCCCGAGATCCTGACGCCGGTCATTATGACCGGCATCGCCAGCGGCAGTTCCACTCTGAAGAAAAGCTGTTTCCTGCTCATTCCCATCCCCAGACCCGAATCTATGATGCTCGGGTCGATAATGGAGAATCCGGAGATGGTGTTTTTGATCACCGGCAGAAGTGAATAGACCACGAGAGCTATAAGGGCCGGGGCCCAGCCGATGCCGCCTATCCCCAGGGAAGCCAGCGGCTGGAACGAACGGGCTGCCCATGCCAGGGGCGCTATCAGAAGGCCGAAAAGGGCAAGGCTGGGGATGGTCTGCAGGGTGTTGGCCGTGGAAAGGATTGCTGTGCGAAGACGTTTCCTGCGAAAAGCCGTTAATCCGAGCGGGAATCCCAGAAGAAGGCCTATGCTCACGGCCGAAAGGGCCAGGGTAACATGGCGAAGCAGTTCCTGCCTGAAGCGGCCGCTCCGGTTAAAGAATTCCACCATGAAAGAGAGATCGTTGAGCCCTCCGGAAGCGACCAGCATCACCAAAGCAGCGTAAAAGCCCAGGCAAAAAATAGTGAAAAGTTTCTCCCGGCGGGCCGCGCTCCGGCATGAGGACATGACCATAAATGCACCGAGCAGCGAGAGCCATGCTCCGGAGCCGGGGGATATCCTTGCGAAAGGAAGATCAGGACCGGACATGCGGGCAGCCGAAGCACCGGCCTGCCAGAGGATGACAAGGATAAGGGCCCGGGAAATGGATGCCGAAGCGATTGTACGCGAATGTCTGTTCCTGAGGCCAGACGAAACAAACGAAGCTCCGACGAGCCCTGCGATCACTGCCAGTGGGGTGATCCTCAAGGCCGTGAAAACAGACACTCCGTGGGGGGGGGATATTCGTGTCTCCCTTATTATGAGAAAGGGGAGGAGAGAGAGGGCCAGCAACATCAACAGCGAACCGGCCATTATGACCCTGTCGCGCCCTTCAGGGGTTACAGGTTCACCTCCCCTGTGCCTTTCCATATATCCTGTACGTCCTTATTTGATAAAACCCCTGGAACGCAGGTGGTCTTCCGCCACGCGGGCCGGGTCCTGCCCCTCGACCGCTATTCTGCCGTTGAGCGTCTGGAGAGTCACCAGATCAAGTCCCTCGAATACCGGGTTCAGGATCTCGGCAATGACAGGGCTCTTGTCGAGAGTTCCCTTCCGGATGATCGGAGCGGGTTCGTAAACAGGCTGAACTCCGAGGGAATCCTCCAGCACCAGAAGGTTAAGGGCGGCTATGCCTCCGTCAGTTCCGTAAGACATCGCTGCGTTGACACCATCGCGGCCCAGAGATGCTGCCTGCTCCGTCTGTGCAGTGTTGCCGCCGGAAAGTATGAGAAGGCTTTCCTTTCCGAGCTTGAAGCCGTAGGCGGACTCAAAGGCCGGAAGAGCGTCCGGTCGCGTGGCGAACTCCTCCGAGCAGGCAAGACGGATCCTGCCTCCCTTGTTGATAAAGGCCGACAGATCCTCAAGTGTCGACAGACGCTCTTTCACTGAGAGGTCCTTTCTGACGGCAATGGCCCACGTATTGTTCGCCGGAGCGGGTTTGAGCCAGACTATCCCGTTTTTCTCGAGGTCCAGGGCCGACACTCGCTCGAAGGCCTTCTGCGGATCTTTCCATATCTCCGTGTTCTTGTCCTCGAAGAAGTAGTAGCCGTTCCCTGTATATTCGGGGTAGATGTCTATCTCTCCCGCAATGATGGCCTGTCTGACTACATTTGTGGCGCCGAGGCCTGTTTTGTCGACGACCTTGAATCCGTTCTCCTTGAGGAGCATCACTATCATCTGACCCAGAAGGCTTCCCTCGGTATCGATCTTGGATCCCACCGTAATGCTTTCACTTGCCGGGGAAGCAGAGGGTGCTGCCAACGGAATGACAGCGAAGAGGAGAAACGCCGCCATGGCGAACGCCGCTATGCGCATGATCTTCGAAAGCGGTGTATCATTAAGCATATTTTCGCCTCCCTGTAAAATAGTTTCATCACGTTACAAGAGATACTAAGTGCTTTCCGAAATTATGTCAGAAAAAGGATGTTTACACAAGCGCCTATGCTGCCTATACTGCGAAAGCAAATCGCGCAGGAAGTTATCTGAAGCAGGCAGCAGCACGTTGCAGGATCTTTCGTATCTCGACTTATGCTTTATCAGGGAAGGATATTTTTATGTCAATATCGGCACTTGCGGCACTTGCTGTTTTTACCGCAACGATAATTCTGATAGCCACGGGGAGAATGCGGCGCAGCGTTGCGACACTTCTTGGCGCGAGCCTTCTGATGGCTTTTAACGTGATCCCGGCCGAAAAGGCCGTGGGCTATATCGATTTCAACACGATAGGTCTGCTCATGGGCATGATGGTCATCGTAGGGATTCTTTCCCGCACAGGGATTTTCCAGTACATTGCCGTCAAGACGGTCAAGGCGACCGGCGGCAACATCCCCCTGACCTTTATCGCCGTGATATTCGTGACAGCTATTCTTTCGGCATTTCTCGACAACGTGACGACCGTTCTGCTGATCAGCCCGGTGGTGATCTCCCTGGTCGAACTGATCGAAGTCAACCCGGTGCCCTTTCTGATCGGGGAAGCTTTCGCTTCAAACATCGGGGGGACCGCCACTCTTGTGGGAGATCCCCCGAACCTCATCATAGGTTCTTTCGCGCACTTCTCGTTCATGGATTTCATCGTAAACCTTGCGCCGGTGACCCTTGTCATCCTAGTGGTTGTCTGTGGATGGCTTCTTTTCCATTTCCGCAAGGAATTTGCCATGTCCGCGCCTTCGGCTGAAAGGATCGCGGAAGTTGATGAAAGCAAACTCATTCACGACCGTTCCCTGATGTTCCGTGCCGTTGGAGCAATGTCGTTTGTCCTCGCCGGCTTTGGAGTTCACCACATGCTCCACCTTCCCGCATCCGTCGTGGCTCTTCTTGGATCGGCTCTCCTGCTCGCGGTGGTTCCCGCCAACGGTGACGAGGTCATCCACAAAGACATTGAATGGCCTACCATTCTCTTTTTCGCCACTCTATTCATAATCGTAGGCGCACTGAGGGAGACCGGGGTCATTTCTATGGTATCCGGGGTATTTTCCACCCTTTTTCAAGGCCGTCCGCTTCTTGCGCTCCTGGCTATCCTCTGGTTCTCGGGCCTTACATGTTCTTTCGTAAACAATGTGGCCTTCACAGCCACTTTTGTATTTGTCGCAAAGGATCTTGCAATTTCGCTGGGGATGCCGGCGGCTCCTGTTTTCTGGGTGCTGGCCCTTGGCGCCTGTCTCGGCGGGAACGGTTCCTTTCTGGGTTCCGCAGCCAATGTCATAGTCGCGGACATGGCGGAAAGGAGCGGAAGCAGGATATCATTCAGAGCCTTCATGGATACGGGACTCCAGGTTGTTATTGTTTCACTGGCGGTGGCCAGTTTATATGTGACAGTCAGGTGGGGTGGATCTCTGTAGCGACGATTGACCGCTTTACCTTATGGCCCACAGAGAGGATACTGGACAAGAAAGCGGCATGGGAGGTGTCCGGATGCTTGTAGGTGAACTGATGGATCGTGATCTTACCGCGGTTTCGCCAGATACGACAATCGGAGAAGCGGTAGAAGTGCTTGCTGCACACAGGATCTCCGGTCTCCCTGTCGTCAACGACGATGGCCGGGTCATTGGATTTTTAAGCGAAAAGGATATAGTCAAGGCGGCTCTTCCAGGTTATTTCGACCTGTTGAGTGATTCGTCCTTTTTGCCCGACTACGGGCAATTCGCCAGGCGTCTTCAGAGGGTGAGCCGTGAGACTGTCGAAAAGTTCATGAAAAAGGACGTCATTGTCTTCGAGGAGCATGACACCGACCTGCACGTTGCCATGGTCCTGATTACAAAGAACCTCAAAAGGGCCCCGGTGGTCCGCGACGGGATCTTTGCCGGGAGTATCAGCAGGGCTGACCTTCTCGACTATATCCTCCATTCGCGAAGGGAGCCATCGGATTGACGAATGAAAAAGGTATCATTCTGAAATTTTCTGGCCCCTGGCGGACGGTCTCCGGTATTGAGGAATATTTTCTACCAATGAGTGAAAGCATCACCCTTAAGGAACTCATGAAAAAGATCGGGAGTATCTTTGAAGCAGACCCCGGACCCCGCAGCGACGGTTTTGTCTGTCTCTTCGATGAGCACAGCGGCCCCAGGGCGATCAGGCCCGACGATATTGTTTCACCCGGCTCGACGCTGCTCTTTCTCGGCACTGTCGAAAGCGGATAAAAAATCAGGGAAGACGGGAGGAAAAGCCGTGAAAGGATACCAGGGAAAGATAGCCTTGATCGATCTGACGGAAAAAACGTCCAGAGAGATGACTTTTGATGACGATTTCGCCAGAAAGTACATTGGAGGTTCCGGAATGGGGACCTATTTCCTTCTGAATTTCTGCACTCCGAAGACCAGGCCGCTCTCCCCGTCGAACCCCCTGATCTTCATGACGGGGCCCTTTCTCGGCTCCGGGATACCGACATCGGGGCGGCATCAGATCGTCACCAAATCACCCCTTACAGGTATTTTCCTGGAATCTGATGCCGGCGGGAGTTTTGGTTTCCATCTTAAGAGAAGCGGATTTGACGGGCTAATAATTCTCGGAAAGTCCGATTCACCCCTCGTCCTGACACTTATCGACGGCAAGGTGGGTTTCGCGGAGGCCCGGGATATCTGGGGTCTCGACACGATGGAGACCGATGCCCGACTGAGATCTCTTTACGGGGAGAACGCAGGAGTTTCGTGCATTGGTCCGGCTGGTGAAAAGCTTATTCCCCTGGCGGGGATATTTCACGACGGGACAGACGCAAGGACCTCCGGACGCGGCGGAGCGGGGGCTGTTATGGGAAGCAAGAACCTCAAGGCCATAGTGGCAAGAGGAAGTTCAGTGACCCCGCTCTCCGACAAAAAGAATCTAACGGAACTCGTTTCGAAGAAGAATGCACTCCTCAAGGAAAAGGGCGCCGGCATGAACCTCTATGGCACCTCCGGCGGCATGTCCCTCTGTGAGGAACTCGGCGACCTTCCCATCAGGAACTGGAAGCAGGGTTCCTGGAAGGAAGAGGTCAAGGCGATAACCGGCCAGCGGATGGCCGAGACGATCCTGACGGGTGATTACGGATGTGTGGCCTGTCCGATAAGATGCGGGAGGGTCGTTGGGATCGATGGAAGGAACGTAGGCGGGCCCGAGTACGAAACAATGGCCATGCTTGGAAGCAACTGCCTGGTGAACGACCTTGACGCCATTGCAAGGGCCAATGAACTCTGCAACCGCCTTGGAATTGATACCATCTCCACCGGATCTGCAGTTGCTTTCGCAATGGAGTGCTACGAGCACGGCATCATTACCGAAGCCCAGGCAGGGATGCCCCTCGAATGGGGGAGCGGAGAAGTTCTCAACTTTCTCGTAAAAAAGATCGGTGAAGGGGAAGGCATTGGAGAGCTGCTCGGGAAGGGTACAAGGACTGCCGCGAAGGAGCTGGGCAAAGGTGCGGAGCACTTCGCCATTCACTGCAAAGGTCTCGACTTTCCAGCGCACGACCCGAGGTGCTATAAAAGCCTTGCAGCAGGCTACGCCACCTCCACCAGGGGTGCCTGCCACCTCAATGGCTACTCCTACCCCTGGGAGAGATCGACGTCGTTCCCCGAATTCGGATACAACGAGAAGCAGGACAGGGGGGCAGATGAGGGGAAAGGTGTCATGAACGCCAGGTTCCAGAACCTCTCGAGTCTCCTCGATTCGCTCAAGATGTGCAAATTTCCCATGCTGCTGGGCGTAACACTGGCCGACCTGGGATATTGGATGAAATGCGTTACCGGCTGGGACATGACCAACGAAGAGCTTGAGACCATCGGCGAGAGGATATACAACATGAAGCGTCTCTTCAACGCCGGACACGGGATCGGAAGGGATCAGGACACGCTTCCGGAGAGGATACTTAATGAAGTGAGGGGTACAGGCGGATCGGCGGAGGCACTTCCCGACCTTGCATTGCAGCTTGACGAGTACTACGGCTACCGCGCCTGGGACGAAAAAGGTCTCCCCACAAAGGAAAAACTCGAAGAACTCGGACTGGGTGAATTTGCCCTCTGGCTCAGAGCCTGATAAAGAACCCGGGTATTGTTGACAGTTGGAAATGAAGGTATAATTATCGGTACATAATCGCAGCATGGTGAAGAGTGCCTCAGGTGATGAGGAAGCAGCAATGCGGTAATCACGAGGAGGGCGATATCCCATGGAGGTGCTTAAGGTCTCTGCAAACTCTCAGCCAAAATCCGTGGCCGGCGCGATCGCCGCA
>WOYI011431238.1_pt1 | contig 10430 bp, 11 predicted proteins | sample 6423411 | NCBI WGS metagenome assembly WOYI01 (sample SAMN13441803, study PRJNA592873) | oil field metagenome | biome: oil field; feature: oil-well bore; material: oil-contaminated soil; isolation source: oil-contaminated soil from oil-well borehole | place: Germany: Wietze | collected 2016-10-18 ... | reverse complement strand
ACACCTACACCGAGATCGCCGGGAAACTTGAGTGCGCCCGGAGCACCGCCTGCCGGTATGTGCTCTCGGAGTTAGAGAACCTCGCCGACCAGTGCCGCGAGGAGGCCGGGCAGGTGCGGGATCTCGAACTCGCCCGGCTCGATGACCTCTACCTGAAGGCGTGGAAGGCGCTGGAGTCTGCCTCTGCCCTCCTTGCTACCAGTGTCGCCCCTGACGAACACGGCCGGGACCGCCTCACCGACGAGAAGCAGTATATGCTCGCGTCGAGGGCGCTCTCTGACGCGGAAGGGCGGTGCCTAAATATCATGGAGCGCCGCGCGAAGCTGCTTGGGCTCGATGCCGCCGAGAAGGTCGATGTCAAGGGCATCGCAGAACTCCACTTCGACAAGGAGGACGAGGGGCTGTGAGCGGCATCAAGAAAACCGCAAAGCAGCACCGGGCCGTCGCCCTCATGAGTGACCCGGAGATCCGCTACCTCCTCCTCTCCGGGGGCTCCCGCAGCGGCAAGACGTTTATCTGCTGCTATGCCCTCGTGGTGCGGGCGCTCAAAGCACCGAACACTCGGCACCTGATAACCAGGTTCCACTTCCGCGATGTCAAGAACGCGGTCGGGCGGGACACGATGCCGAAGGTCTTGAAACTCATCGGCACCCCCTACACCCTCGATAAGACGGACTGGTTCTTCACCCTCACGAACGGCTCCGAGATATGGCTCGGCGGGCTCGATGACAACGAGCGGGTAGAAAAGATCCTTGGCATGGAATACGCCACGATCTACTACAACGAGTCGAGCCAGACCTCCTACCACGCATTCACCACCGCACAGACCCGACTCGCGCAGAAGTGCGACCTCATCAACCGGGCGTACGTTGACTGCAACCCGCCGACAAAATCCCATTGGCTGCACCGCCTCTTTCTTGAACACATCGACCCCGAGACCCGCGTCCCGGTCCCGGCCCCGGAGCGGTATGCGGTCCTCGACATGAACCCGATGGACAACCGCGAGAACCTGCCGGAGGGCTACATCGAGGATACGCTCGCCTCCCTGCCCGAACGCAAGCGCCGCCGGTTCCTTGACGGCGAGTGGCTCGACGACCCCGAAGGAGCGCTCTGGAAGCGGAGCATGATCGACGACCACCGGCACGTCGGGAAACTCCCGGATCTCAAGCGCATCGTGATCGGGGTAGACCCTGCCGTCACCGGGAACGCATCGAGTGACGAGACCGGGATCGTCGCCGTCGGCAGGGACGCTCTCGGGCACCTCTACGTGCTCGGTGACTACTCCGTCAGAGGCTCCCCGCTCGACTGGGCCAAGCGCGTCGCATGGGCGGCAGACAGGCACAAGGCTGACCGGGTGATCGGCGAGGTGAACAACGGCGGCGATCTTGTCGAGGTCAACCTCCGCACCGTCGCCAAGTCCCTTCCGTTCAAGAAGGTCACCGCGAGCCGGGGTAAGTACATCCGGGCCGAGCCCATCGCCGCACTCTATGAGAAGGGCGAGGTGCATCATGTCGGCGCGTTCCCCGACCTCGAAGATCAGATGTGCGAGTGGGTCCCTGACGACGACTCCCCCGACCGTATGGACGCCCTCGTATGGGCAATTACCGAACTATCCGAACCCACACAGGAGTTCGCATTCTACGCACTATGACGACCCTCCGCGAAACACTCATCACGCACCTCGCCCGGCTCCTCGGAGTCGAGGCACCTGTCCGCATCGTCGCACTCCCGCAGGAGGTCCGCGTGCCGCAGCCTGCGCCGCCGGTGGACTACGTCGCCACCCTCACCGACGAACCCGGGCGCGTCTACGTCTGGATCGTCCGGGAGGGCGCGACTGATGACAAGATAACCAAGATTGTCGAGAGCCTCGCCGATGCCCCGCCGATGAAAGCCTTGCACATCGTGACCCGTGACATCGCCGAGATCCGCCGCCTCGCCCCGGAGGACATCAAAGCGCACCTGCTCCCGGTCGTCAAGGCAGCCGAGGAGGCCGGATGGCAGTAGTCGCCCCAGGCATCAAGCAGCACGGCGTCGGCACGCTCAACGGAGCCGCGAAAGGACCGGCCGCCCTTGACCTCGCGCAGTCGATCTTCTTCAACGCCGGGCGAGGTATCCCTCGGCACGAAGACCTCTTCACCGCCCGCCGTTTCTCCCTGTCGCACACCGTCTCGATCCCGATGACCGCGATCAAAGGGCAGGTGACGACGACAGAATGGTCGGTAGTCCCAACTGTCGACCGGCCCAGTGCCCGCCACTTCGCCGCGTGCGACGCGGTGATCGACTTCCTCGATGGAGGGTTTACTACGAACCCGACCACGTTCGACGCCCTCTGCAGAGCATGGCTCGACGACATCCTCGTTATCGATGCCGGGGTGCTCGAACTCGTCCCGGGGGAAGATGGTTGGCTGCAAGAGATTTACGCCCGCGATGGGGCCACGTTCACCCGGTCGCCGGATGAGTATGGGCGGCTCCCTGCCCCAGGTAGCGATGAACCGGCATACTGGCAGGTAGGGGCACAGGCGAGTATCTCACAGGACAGCACACTCTCGCGCATACAGGGACTCCCGAAACTCTCGGATCTCGCTGGGTTCGGGGGATACACCTACCGCACGATAACGCCGATCCCCTTCTCTCGCGATCAGATTGTATGGACCGAAGAGAACCCGATGACGTGGAGGTCATATGGGTGGAGTCGGGTGCAGGAGGCGTGCCGCCTCATCGAGATCCTGATCAACCAGGACGTCTCGAACCTGAAGTACTTCCCCGAGAATGAGCTGCCGGACGGGGTGCTCAACCTCGGCGGTATCAGCAGCGACGAACTCGCTCGGTTCAGTGAGGGGTGGAAGACTGAGATCGCAGGTAAGCCGCATAAACTCGCCCTCATCAACGCGCCTGATGCAACATGGACGGCGTTCCGGGCTACGCCCCGGGAACTAGAGTTCCTCGCCTCGCAGGAGTGGTATAACAACCTTGTCTGGATGTGCTTTGGCGTCTCCGCGAATGAAGTCGGGTATGTGCAGGATGTCAACCGCTCGACCGCTCAGGAGCAGGCAGAGGCCGTCTGGCGTCGCACCACGATCCCGCTCCTCGAACTCCTCGCGGGGGCAATCAACCGCTCGATCCTCCCCTTCATGGAAGCGTATTGGGATGTCGCCGGGGAGATCGAGTTCCGGTGGGATCCTCATAACCCGATCGTCGAGAAGCAGAAGCGGATCGACCGCCGCGAAGACCTCCGGCTCGGCCTGTCCACCCCGAACCGCATCCTCGTCGAGCGTGGCGAGGAGCCGGTGCCGTGGGGGGACATGCCCCTCGCGCTCGTGGACAGCCTCGCCCGGATGCACCCAGAGTGGTTCGCCCGCGAGATCATCGGCATTGAGAACGCTCCCGAACCCCTCTACGGCGGCGGGCTCCTGCTCTCCTCTCCGGACCCGATCATGAAGGCGCTCGCCGATATCAAAGCGGCCCCTGACGACGAGCCGGAGGAGTGGCGGAGCCGCATCGAGGCGCTGCACCGCCGGGTTTCTGGCGTGTTCGACGACGCCCTACAGAGCCTCCGGCCGGCAATCGAGGCGGCGTTCCCGGCGGAGCGGAGCGAGGACGGCGCAAAGCCACTCGTAGACCTCGACGCTGTGCTCGACACTATCACGATCGCTGAGGACCTCCTCGCCGCCACCGCCGAGCCTCGCGCCGACGCGCTCAAGCACGGGATCGCGCTGGAGAGCCGGATGCTGGAGCAGGAGCTCGAAGGCAGGATCGGCAAAGGGCTCTACCGGGTCACGATCACCAAAGACTTCGACGTCCTCCAGACCTTCGCGTTCCGCCTCCTGCAGCAGCGTGCGGCGCGGAACATGCGGGGCGTCGAGGACTCGATCAAGGACCTCGTGAGAAACTCCCTCTCCCGCGTGGTCGCCGATGGGGGCAATGTAAACGACGCATGGCTGGCACTCCAGCGCGACGTCGCCGGCATGACCGACGACCACGCTCGGCTCGTCGCGAGGACCGAGATCATGGGGGCGCAGCGCTACGGCAAGCAGGCGCTCGCCGAGGAGACGGAGCACCTGCTCAAGGGCAAGACCTGGCGCTCCCGCGGCATCAAGGGGCGGTCGAGAGAGTGGCACACGGCGATGAACAACGTCACCGTCGGCGTCCGCGAGTCGTGGACCGTCCCGGCAACCGGAGCAACGGGGCAGCCGCGAGACTATCCCAAAACCTGCTACGTCGTCGGGGAGGATCAGCCCTACAACTGCATGTGCGACCAGAGGCTCGCACTCGCAGACGATCTCCCCGACACCGCGCAGGAACTCCGGAGCGTCAAGGGGCTAGTCCTCGAACCGATGAGCAAGCAGGCCGCCGTGCTGTTAGAGCACGGGCAGCCGCATGAATCGCTAAATGACCTCCTCCGCAGGATGGAGAAAACCATGAGCAAGAACCAGACCTCAGAACACCTCGGAATCTCGAAAGCGACTCTTTACGAGTGGCGCAAGCAGGAGCAGATCGAATGACAACCGCAGGAGTAATTATCTCCGGACAGACGTACGGCGAGGTGCTCGCCGTCAACCAGATCGCTTATCTCAAGAGCGACGGAAAGTGGTGGAAAGCACGGGCGAACGCTGAGGCCACGAGCACCGGCGAGATCGGCCTCACCCTCGATGCAGGCAGCACCGGGCGCATCCTGAAACTTGGTTATCAGGTCAACGCCGCGTGGGCATGGACTCCGGGCTCGCCAGTCTACCTCTCGGCAGCGACCGCCGGAGCCCTCACCCAGACCCGGCCGATAGGGGAGGGATCTGTGGTCCGTGTCATCGGTTACCCGTCGAGCGCTACGGTGCTCTGGGTGGGGCCAGGTGACCCGCAGACGATCGTGACGGTCGAGGGGCTCGCAACCGAAGTCGGCGCACTCATTCAGGGGGGGGTCGCCGCGTGGGAGAAACTTTCTCCCGGTGCCCCGGGGAAGGTTTTGACCTCGAATGGCGCTGGCAACGCAGTGTCTTGGAAATACCCCAACACCTCTGATGTGGTGGGGATTGAGTGGGATACGATGAGCACTTCGTCGACCGTCACTCGGATCGATGCGGCAGGAAACCCACTCGGGAGTCTCCAATCTGGATTCTTCGACGCGCACCCCATATGGGGCGGCCGGTGGCGCTGTGTCCGTGACCGGACCACAGGGGCGATCACCTACGGCACAAACGCTCGCGGCGACGGCCTGACGCTTGACGGCACGGCAGGTGACGTCCTTGTGCGGAAACCTCTCTACTACGCCCGGCATGAGTTCGACGCTGACACCAACCTCGCGCGGTATTGGGTCAGCCCCACAGCACGGCCCGGATTCGAGGCGCATCCCTATTGGTACATGCGCGGCGAGGGGGCACTTGCATCCGAGATGTTCGGCGGCGCGTATGAATCATACGGCTATCTGGATGATGTCACCTACAAACTCGGCAGCGCTACCGGGAAAACGCCGGTTACGGGCGAAGTCGCGTATCCCGATCTCCCGAACGCCGGACGACTCCATATCAACGACGCCGAGGCATACGCCGGGAACGTCGCGCCCGGGTTCGGCTGCGAGTCGTTCTGGGGCTACTGCGCCGACCAACTCCTGATGTATATCGAGTATGGGTCTCTCGACATCCAGACCGCGCTCGGCAAGGGCATTGTGGATCTGGCGAGCGGTACCGGGTTTGCCGGGAAGAATACCGGGGCAGACGGGATCGATGCGCTCCTGGCGGAGAACGGCACCGGGGTCGGCAGTGGTCTGAACGGGCAGACGCCGGTCTGTTGGCGCGGGATCGAGAATCCCTACGGAAACACCTGGAAATTCATTATCGGGGCGAATACCTACCTGGACGGCTCCTATCGCCTGATCCGGCGGGACGGGACCGGCACGCTCGCCGGAACCCTGGCCGAGGGGTCTTACGAGTCCGGGACCGGTCTGCCGTTGGCAAACGGGTATATCTCCGGGCTCCTGCACGGAGAGCCGGCGGGTCTCGCGTTCCTGCCGTCTGCGGCAGCAGGGTCGGACAGCTCGTATCTTGCGGATTACTGGTACGCGTGTACGGCGAACGGAAATATCCTGCTGGCGGGGGGCGGTTGGCGCTGGGCTCGGGGTGCGGGGCCCGGCTTTCGCGGTGCGTATGGCGGTCCGACGTATTCCTCTCGCTCTGTCGGCGCCCGCCTCGAGTTCCGGCCACCTCAGGGGGTGTGATCTGACGTTCCCAAAATTTTCCGATTTTGCTACGGAAGAGAAACCCCTCGACGGGGAGAAGATGAGTATCGATGCCGTGGTCAACAAAGAGGTTCTGATCCTCGGATTCAAGACGGGGCAGAGCAAGTTCAAAGAAGGCGGATACACTACCGTCCAGTTTGAACTCGACGGCGAGAATATGCAGCAGAACAGAAGGGAATCAAATGTCCAAACTGGTTAGAAGCACCATCGAGCCGGCGACAGTCGGCATCGACGTAGTAAAGAACGGGTCCGTCCGAATCCTCTGCCGCTGGGATATCCGGCAGGTCGAGGTCGAAGACGAGATCGGAACGCGGACCGAGTTCGAGTATGCCGAGAAGGTGATCTGGTGGGCGCTACCGTCCCCGGACTACCTGACGAGGCAGGGGAGGCGCCAGGTGCTCACGGAGACCGGCAGAGCATACCTAGCATCGGTGGAGACCGAGATCCTCGGCTGGGCTCAGGCTGCAGGGGTATAGGCATGCAGTTCCGGCAGATGGTGAAGGTGATCGGGCTCCTCTGGGCCTACTCTCTCGCCATCCTCCTCGTGTGCATCATGCTCGTCGCCTACGCCAGCCCGCACCACTCGGTCACGATCCTCCTCGACTCGTTCGGCGAGGCATCGGCCGAGTTCTGGTCGTTCTGGGTCGTGGCCCCGATCATGACAGTGGCGGTCGCCTACGTGCTCCGCCAAGAAGGGCGTCAGGCACCGTCGGCAACTTCCGACCGGGCTGAACCCATCCCCTCAGACGACAAATAGAGGTCTAAGCAATGCCTGAACTAAAAACCAAATCGATCGCCGCCGCCCCCGGACAGACGAAGATCTGGAAGGCCGCGGTCGTCAAGGACGGCCCCGAGGTCACCATGATCCGGGTGCCGATCTCTTCGACGACCGAGGACCGCGACGGCGACGAGTTCTCCGCCGCCGGGCTGGAGTCCCTGCTCGCGGCGCTCAAGAGCGGCAAGGTCCCGCTCTACCTCGACCACGGTTACCTCCCCACCGGAGCCCGCCTCTACGGGGCGCTGGATATGTGTGGAGTCTGGGTCGACGGCGAGCAGGAGGGCACGATCCTGTACGGGGTCGCCGCCCTCGAACCCGAGAACTGGATCGCCGACACCCTCGCCCGCAAGGTCGAAGCAGGGATGCCGGTGGGGTTCTCTGTCGGGTTCGGGATCCTCAAGTCCCGAGGCAAGGATAACGGCGGGCTGATCTTCGACGAGGTAAGCCTCTGGGAGGTCTCCGCCGTCGGCATCCCGAGCAACCCCGACGCAGTTAATTCGGTCGCCCTCGCGGCGGTCGTCAAGGCCCTGCGGGTCAAAGTGGGGCTGGAGTCTGATATGAAGCGCAAAACGAAGGAAACCGAAGAGGAACCGACCGAAGAGGAAGAGGAGGAGCAGAAGCAGACCCCCGAGCCCTCCGAAGAGGAAGAGGAGGAGAAGGTACCGGAGGACGAGCCCGCCGAGGAAGACGAGGAAGAGGACGAAGAGAAGTCCGTCGCCGTCTTCGATGAGGCCGCGATCCGGCAGATGGTCGCCGAGGAAGTAGGCAAGGCTCTCGCGCCGGTGCTCGAAGCGCTGAAAGGAGTCTCTGCCGAGGTCAAGACCTTCGCCGAGAAGGCCGTCGCCACGAAGGCCGCACCCCGCCCCCGGGGGATCGTCGTCGTGAAGCAGGAAGAGCAGAAGAACACCGAACCGGCGAAATCACAGTACACGCCGCTGTTCTAAGGAGGCACACACACATGGTCATGAAAGTCAAGTCAGTATTCGGGCTGTCCAGCCCTACGCAGCTCTACGAGCACTTCTGGAAAAAGCAGGGATTCACCGCCGGGTCTGATGGCCTGACGCAGTCGATCCAGGGCATGATGCGCGACCCCGCGAACCGGGCAAAATACGCCGGATTCCTGCAGCGCGGCATGAAGAGCATGATGGATCAGATGGCAACGAAGGTCACTTCGACCACCGTCACCACTGCGATCCCGCTCGTCTTCGATCCCGACATCCTCGATATCATGCGGACGGACGCCCCGCTCCTCGCCCGGCTCCCCATGAGGGGATATCAGGGCGATCCGGTCAGGGTCAACCCGATCACCGCGAGAGATGCCCCGGTCGGGTTCGTCAGTGAGGCAGGCGGTCTCGCGCTGAACCTGCAGGCATCGAACGACTTCACCGTCACCAACACCGACTACAACCACAAGATATACGCGGATGTCGTGCAGATCAGCGACTTCGCGGAGCGCGTGGCGGCAGAGGGGCCGATCAATGTCCGTGAGACCGCACTCGGTGCGAGGGTCTCCGAGTGGGCACAGAGGAAAGAACAGGCGATCCTCTACGGCGACCACGCACAGGCAGGCAACGACGGCAGCCCCGGTGACGCCCAGGCATTCGACGGTATGATCGTCGAGACTACCGCTGGAAACATCGTCAATAAGGCCGCCGTGGACCTCTCCGCCTCCGATGCCCTGCTCAAAGATATCAAGGCCGAGATCAAGACGCTCCTGCAGACAGTCGGCGTCAACAAGAGCGACCTCGAAATCTGGACGAGCCACACGCTCTTCGATGAACTCGAAAATGAACTCCAGATGCGGGCCACACTCAACCAGGATCAGAACTCCGCCAACTACGGCTACGAGACGATCACGATCTCCGGCGTCCCGGTCATTGCCTCGCACAACGTCGATCAGCATACCTGGTGCGGCGGTGCTTACACCCCTGGCGACGAGGGCGACGTCTTTATCGCCAACATGCGGGCCAACGCCTTCGCCTCCCTCGCGCCGCTCTTCACGGTCCCGCTCGGCAGGACTGGTCTCGGTGACGAGGTCGCAATGGGTGAATACGGCACCTACATCGACCGGGCGAATGGACGGTTCTCGAAGTATCTGCAGGCGTACAACATCTGAGGGGTGTACTGGATGACAATCCTAGTCCCGCCCCGGGCACATGCGAACATCGCCTGCGCAGTGGAGGGGTTCTCCCTCTCCAACACCATCTCCGGCGTCCAGGAAGTGCTCACCGGCACCGTGGACGCAGTCTCCGCAGCAGCCGACACGATTGAGGTCACCGTCACCGCCGCGAACATGGCTGGCACCCCGGCGGCCGTGAATGTTGGGCTCGCGCTCGCGGACACGAAGCCGCAGGTAGCCGCGAAGATCGCCGACGCTCTCGCGCTCGACGCAGGGATCGCGGCATGGTTCGATATCGCGACTGACGGCGACGATGTCGTGCTCACTCGCAAGATCCACGCGGCAAACGACCCGGCGATGGCGATCGCGGTTACGGCAGACCTCGGCGCGACCGGCGTCACGATCACCGATGCGATCACGACCCCCGGCTCGCTCGCGACCTCCTGCACGATCACGCTGACCCCCGAGGTCACCTACGCGGCAGTCCCGGCACTCGTCGGCGCTCCGCAACACATCAAGGGGGTCGGCAGCGCGGCCACCAAGATCGATAACTGGGCGATCACCACGCAGGCCGTCGGCGGGGTCACGATTACTGCCACGCTTGACGCAGCGCCCGGTGCCGGTATCACCGACACGATCGTCTTTGTCGGCGGCCTGATCGGCATCCCGGCACGGTGATCTCAATGGCTCATGTCATGACGATGGATAACGGCTCCCCGGTGCCGGTAGACCGGGAGGAGGAGGACGATGACCCGAGGGATTCCACCGATACCTGAGAGCATCGCCGTTCCGGGTGTGGCCGCCGTCTACTCGACGGTCGCCGACCTCCGGGGCATGGGTGAGGCGGTCTGCCGGGTCACGAACTCGACCAACAAGGCCGTCACCGTCACGATGCAGACCGCGCTCGGTGACGATCCGACCTTCACCAAGCCTAACGAGGCCGGAGACGGGTTTGTCGGGGCAACAGACCTCGGCGGCATCAGTGTCACCGGGTTTGTCTCCCCGGCGACCTCCTCTGTGAGTCTCGCCGCCGGCGCGACCACGTTTGCCCGTGTCTCGGGCGCATGGTCGTATGCCCGGGTAAAGGGCGTCGCGGCAGCCGTGCCGGGCGCAGGCGGCACCCTCGGTATCGCATGGGGCGTAAAGCACCGGGGCGATTGAGGTGTCGGCATACGGTGATGCAGCCCGGATAGTTACCCGGTCGGGCATCACGTACGCCGACCTGGGCCTCACAGACGAGGCCGCTCTTGCGTCTCTGGCGGAGGATCTCGTCGAGCAGGCATCAGACATCATTGATACCTGCTGCG
>WOYI011257146.1_pt1 | contig 10448 bp, 9 predicted proteins | sample 6423411 | NCBI WGS metagenome assembly WOYI01 (sample SAMN13441803, study PRJNA592873) | oil field metagenome | biome: oil field; feature: oil-well bore; material: oil-contaminated soil; isolation source: oil-contaminated soil from oil-well borehole | place: Germany: Wietze | collected 2016-10-18 ... | reverse complement strand
TGCCCCCGCCCGGATTTGAACCGGGGACAACCAGATCTTCAGTCTGGCGCTCTCCCAGTCTGAGCTACAGGGGCTTCTGCCTTACAATGTTGTCGGTCGTTCCTAATAAATACTGTGCTTCGCGGACGGCAGTCTCCCGGGCCGGATGGCAGGAGGCATCGGGCTTAAGACCGCCTGTTTATCACATCGCACACCGATGTATAACCAATGGGCCGGAGAGATCACAAGCCGGATTCCCGGGGCACGAACCTGATGCAGGCGCTCTCCGGAAGGACGGAGACCGTCGTGCACCTCACGCATAACGACCTCGACGCCGTCGGCGGCGATGCCATACACCGCAGGAAGTACGGGGAGGTCTTCACCATCTGGTCTTCGGTCGGCAAGTTTCTCTCCCTCTTCGATGCCGTGGCCGGCTCTCCGGGACGGGGCGACCTCCTCAGCATATCGGATATCGGCTACCAGCAGGGCGTCGAGCAGAGGCTCGCCAAGGCCCGGTCGAACGGGTGGCGGATCGAGTGGCGCGACCACCACCGCTGGAAGGACGAGGAGATCCGGGCCGTCGAGAAGAAGACGAGCCTCCTCCACATCGACGTCGCCGTCTGCGCCACCGGGATCGTCGCACGCGACCTTGCCCCCGGCGACGCCGTGGCGGAGGAGATTGCGCGGGTCGTCTGCGACTACGACCTCTGGAAGCACCAGGACCCCCGGTCGAAGATGCTCGGCCAGGTGGTGATGCGGAAGGGCTGCCGGGAGTACGTCCGCGACAACCTTGTCCGCGGCACCATCATCGATGCGAGGGTGGAGAGCGAGTACGCGGGCATTGTCCGGGAGATGGAGCGGGATATCAAAAAGAGCCTCCGGCACACCACCGTCATCGCGGACGGTCGCTACCGGATCGCGTTTGCTCCCCTCTACGGCTACCCGAGCGAGACCGCCCATACCATCCGCGACGAACTCGGCACCGACATCGAGGTGGTCGTCTCCTCTAACGGCCGCATCTCCATCCGGTCCGTCCCCCCGATCAGCCACCTCATCGCCCGGGAGTTCTCCGGCGGCGGCCACCCTCACGCAGCAGGGGGAACGTTCACGTTCAGCCTCCTCGACCGCCTTCTCTTCTGGGCCATAAAACGGAACCGCTACTACCGCCGCCTTGCCCGGGTGGCGGAATCTATCGAGGAATGAACGCCTGGTCTACGAGGTGCTTCCAGTAGTCCGGGCAGCCGTCCTCGCAGTAGCCCCCGGCCACAAGCATATCCGGGTCGGTGAATGCGGCGGCGGCCGCGAGGTCTTTCACCTCCGCATCGAGCAGGATCAACTTCCGGACACGGAACCGCTCCATCAGGTCCGCTGCCCGGCCGAGGTCTTTTGCCGGGAGGACAAGGTCGCCCTGGTACTCGAGCAGCAGTTCCAGGTCGAAGGTCCCCGGGTTTGCCGGGAAGAAGAGGATCTTTTTGCCGGCGAGCACCTCGAGCTCGATCGCGTCCGCCCTGTCCGCAACCAGGATGTGCCCCGGCACCCCGATATCGCGCATCTCCCGCGCAAGCCGGGCATACCCGTTTGCGATGGTCTCGGAGAACTCTTCTTCATCGCCGATGTAGGCGTCGCGGAACCCGAGCATATGGGGTGCCGGAAGAGAGAACCAGGCATCCTTCCGCCTCGCCCGGACGAACTGCACATCTGCGGCCAGAGCGGCCGGCTCGATACCCGGCTCGTCGACGAGCACCCCGTCGGTCATGCCGGAGAACGCTTCCCGCCAGCGCTCGCCGTAGAAGACGCCGCCGGCGGCGGGCAGCCCCACGCCCTTCTGGGCGTCGAGCGAGCGATCGAGCCGATAGGTGGTGAGGTCCACCTCCTTCCCCCTCTTCTCCTTCAGCCACTCCGCGAGCTCAGCGACCGTGGGCATCCCTACCTCGGAGCCGAAGGACCTGACCGGTATTGTAATACGTCGTGCCATGCGCTGGTGTCTTTATTAGCATCGCAACCAGAGTAGATAAGGATGAGTGGTAAGCCGTTGCTGGTAACGTGTGGGCTCCCGTACACGAACGGTCCCTGCCATATCGGGCACCTGCGGACCTATGTGCCGGCGGATTTTTACGTGCGGTATATGCGCCGGTCCGGGGAGGAAGTCGTCTTTGTATGTGGTTCCGACAACCACGGAACACCGATCGTGATCAGCGCCGAGCAGGAGGGCTCGACACCCCGCATCCTCTCGGAGCGCTATCATCAGCACTTCTTCGAGACGTTCCGGCGGATGGAGGTCGTCTTCGACCGGTTCGGCATGACCGACGATGCCATGAACCACGAGACCACCCAATCGATGGTGCAGCGGCTGATCGAGAACGGCTATGTCTACGCCAAGACCATCAGCCAGAGTTACTGCCCCCACTGCGAACGGTTCCTCCCGGACCGCTACGTAGAGGGGATCTGCCCCCACTGTGGGGCCGTCGCCCGGGGCGACGAGTGCGACCAGGGCTGCGGGCAGCACCTCGAGCCCGGCGAGATCAAGGATGCGGTCTGCAAGGTCTGCGGCGGGAAGGCGGAGTACCGGGAGCAGGAGCACTACTTCTTCAGGCTCTCGGCATTCCGCGAGTTCCTCCTCGACTACCTCCCCAACCTCCGGGGCACGTCCACCGCCCGGAACTACGCTCTCGGGTGGGTGAAGGAGCTCCTGCACGACTGGTGCATCACCCGGACGCTGGACTGGGGCGTCAAATTTCCGGGGAGCGACGACCTCGTCGTCTACGTCTGGGTCGACGCACCGATCGGCTACATATCGTTCACGAAGGAGTGGGCACAGAGTGCAGGGGCCGACTGGAAGGACTACTGGTGCGGCGACGAGACCGGAGTCACGCACTTCATCGGCGGGGACATCATCTACCACCACTGCATCTTCTGGCCTGCCCTCCTCAAGGCGGCGGGCTACGGCCTCCCGAATGCCGTGGTCGCGAGCGGCATGGTCACGATCGAGGGCAAGAAGTTCTCGAAGTCCCGGGGCTACGTCGTCTGGACAAACGACGACTACCTGGACCAGGGGCTCCCGGCGGACTACCTCCGCTACTACCTCCTCTCCTACACGAACCACACCAAGGAACTCGACTTCTCCTGGAAGGTCTACGCCGAGCGGGTGAACAACGAGATCGTCGGGACGCTCGGGAACTTCATCTACCGGACGATGTACTTCGCCGAGAAGGAGTTCTCGGGCGTGCCCGACCTCGCCCCGCGGCCGGAGATCGTCGAGGAGATCGAGCGGTCGTTATCCGTGGTCGATGCCCTGATGCGGGATTACGACTTCAAGAACGCCGTCGACTCGATGATGGCTTTGGCGTCGTTTGGAAACACCTACATCCAGAACAACGCCCCCTGGAAACTGATCAAGGAGGACCGGACAGCGGCAGAGCAGGTGATCGCCGACTGCCTCCAGATCGTGAAAGCGCTCGCCCTCGTCTTCGAACCGCTGATGCCTGACGCGATGCAGCGGGCCTGGACGATGCTCGGCTGCGACGACGATATCGCGGACCATCCCATAGCCGAGGCCACGGTGCCGATAGGAGCACGCATGCTTGCAAAGCCCTCTCCCCTCTTCGTGAAGATCGAGGAGGCCCAGGTCAAAGACCTCGAGAAGGTCCTCAATATGCGGGTCGATGAGGCGGATGCGGCCGCCAGGCCGAAGAAGCGCACCGTCTCCATCGAGGAGTTCGGCAGCCTCGAGATCCGGATCGCAAAGGTCGTCTCGGCCGAGCCGATCAAGGGCTCGAAGAAACTCTACAAACTCATCGTCGACTTAGGAGACGAGAAACGCCAGGTGGTGAGCGGCATCGCGCAGTTCTACACCCCAGACGAACTGGTGGGCAAAGACGTGGCGATGATAGCAAACCTCGCCCCGGCAAAGATCTTCGGTGTCGAGAGCAGGGGCATGATCCTCGCCGCCGGTGAGGAGGCCTCCCTCCTCGTCCCCCTCCGCCCGGTCAGCCCGGGGACGCCGGTCCGTTGATCAGGACAACCTGATCGATCCTGTTTTTCATCGAGTTCGTATCGTAGACGACGATGCGCCACTGCCCGCCGGGCGAGAACGGACGGATGCCGGGGTGGTAGGCGGCTGTAAAGATCATATCCGGCTCGTCGGTGATCCAGTAGCCGGACGCGGCCGGCCGGTCGTCTCTGGGAAAATTGAAGATGTACACTGTCTGCCCGGCACCGAGCGTCGTGTTCTCCAGGATCGCGGTCTCGACACCCCGGAGGGTCCCTTCGGGGTCGATGAGGTAGATCCGGCACCTGGTGAGGTTGATCGCACTCTCTGTGCCGGATATGCGTATTGCCGGGGCATCGGCATACCCGGTGACGGCCTCCACCGGGAGGGTCAGGGTCCGGCCTGCGACTCCGGTCTCCTCTCCCGGTATCAGGAGACCTGCGGCTACGACAGTCATCAGCACCGTGGCTATGATGATGGCACAGACCGTCGCCGTCCCGGTGGAGATAGGCCCCCGTCTCACGAGCAGCCTTTGGGCATCAGCCTGTATTTGAAACTATGGGTGGAGGGGCGCGAAGAGAGGATGAGCAGAAAGCAGAGGCATGTTCTGAAAAAAAGGGCTCTGTTAAACCCCTATTCTGGTCTTCCTCCCTATCCTGATGAGGCTGGTGCCGGATCCGGCCTGTCCCCGGGACGACCTTTTTTTCTCGGGCATCTCCTCATGCTGTGGACCGTGGTGGCTATCGCCATGGGGGTGGGGCTGACGGGGAGGGGTCTCCCCCTCCCCTGTTTCGCGCGAAGATCCGCATAACTCAGACCCCACCCCGCCCGCGCTTCGCGCTCCTCCCCCGCCCCAGGGGCGGGGGCAGTCATGGCGATACCCGGGGGAAAGCCGTGCCCCGGAGTGCGGCCATCGGGAACAACAGGTGGGTGTTCAACAAAGCCGAAAAAAGGGAATCGGGCAGAACGTTCTAGAGACGGTCGAGCGCTTCTTTCCCTGTCATGCCGACGGCAACGCCGCGCTCGCATGCAGACCTGTTCGCCCCCTTGATCTCGCCGCGGAGGAGATCCTCAACGGTCTCGATCGAGGATGCGCTTCCTGCAGGTTTCACACGCGCTGCGGGGTATCCGAACTTTTCAAGCGCGTCGACGTCAAACGCGCCGCAACCGACCATGCCTGCATCGGTCACCACTGCCACAAGGTTTACCGGGCCGAGGGGTATGACATACCCGTCGGCGTCTTTGCCGGTCAGTCTGACCGTTTCACGCTTCATGAGATGTCATTGGCCATCCGCCGCTATCAACCTCGCGCTTTTTGCCGGACGAGCGCGTCAGCAGGAATCTCTGCATTGACCGGGCCGGTTCTGTGGCATGCGGCGAGGAGCATTCCGTGGATTGGATGCTGGTATCCCTCTTACGGCAAACAGATCTCAAAATTCGACGGGCCTGGGGGGATTCGAACCCCCGACGTCCGGGTTAGAAGCCCGGCGCTATGTCCTGGCTAAGCCACAGACCCCTGTAGCATTCCTATACATTTTGGTCGTCTCGGGATATTAACCCTTTGAGGGGCCGGACGCCCGGACTATAAAAAATGAAAACGTATCAGCCGGCCCGGTAACACGCCGACCTGATGATCTCGACCTTGGTCGGGTCTCCCCACTTCCGCCCCTCCACGTCGCGGGCGATGGTCGTTCCCCGGAACTGGACCTTGATCCGGGCCGACATCCGCTCCCGCTCCTCGAAGAAGAACGGGTTGGCGACCTCGATCCGTTTCATGCCGATGTTGAGGACGAGGAGGTCGACCATGATCCCCGGGTCTCCGGGCGAGAGGTCTTCCTCGTTGACCGAGGTTACGAAGATGCACTCCCCCGGGGCGGTCTCGGTCAGCGTGATGATGTTGTGGGCGCTGTTCAGTTCGAGGGTGCGGGCCTTGCCGGTCTTGAGTTCGGCAATGACTGACGGCGATATTCCTGTTAATGCGGCATATTTCATAGCCATCACCCGTACATCGGCAGCTGCTCTCTCCGGGGCGAGGCCTCGGTCTTCTGCACCTGCTCGGCGATCTGGGACATCGCCGCCTCGATCTCCACCGCCTGTTCGAGCAGCGGGTTGATGTCCAGATTGAGGTCGTATATCTTGTTCAAGACCTCAATCGTGGCCGCCGAGGACCGCGGGTCGGGGGTGTTCACCGTCTCCCCGAGGAGTCCTATCCCCGGGATGCCCCGTGTCTTGCACTCCGTGAGGATGCTCGCCGCGACACCGGAGATGCTCCCCATGGGAAGAATGATCGTCTGGTCCTCGATACGCTGCAGCGTCTCGCTGCTGGTCGCGATCCCAAAGACCCTCTTCTCCGGTTCGTTCGTGATGATCCCCGCGATCGTGACGATCTCCTTGATATCGAACCGGGTTAGCCAGTCCATGATGCCGTTTGCCACCTCGTAGCAGATCATCGGGTGAATGGGAACATCGGAGATGACTGCGGCGAGGTGATCCTTCTCGTAGAGGCGCACGGGGGCGTTGATCACGCCCTTCGTCATGAGGGCGACCGGCGGGAAATATTTGCTCGTGATCGCCCCGATCTGTTCGAACTCCAACTGTTCGACGAGGTATTGCAGGGCAATACTCCCGACGAGCCCGCTCCCCGGGAACCCGATCAGCACCGTTTTTTCGGCGCCGGCGAGCGCTCTGGATATGACCTTTATATCGTCCATGGGATCAATCACTCACTCCTGGATTAGTTTAACATAGCTGGGTGTCCCTTAAAAATATTATGCAGGAATACCAGATCAAGCGCGGATACACAAAAACTCTTACCGATTCCATGGCGCAGGGTCTCCGCGACCAGTTCGGGACCGAACCCCGTGCGTCACCGGAAGGGCGCTACATCATCACCTACGGAGCGCTCCTGCGCCTTGAGGTCTGGCCCGGGGCTGAAGGCAAGACGCTGATCGTCGATACCGAGGCGGACAAAGATGCCGACGACGAGACGATCATCGACACCAACCGCCGGTTTAGGAACTACCTCCAGCAGGTGACCGGGTATACGGCGAAAGAGCGGGCGAAGAAGGCACAGCAGGCACTTAAGGGAAAGGAATAACCGGATTCTTCCCTCTCCGGCAGGGCGTTTCTTCCATTTTGCGGGCTGTAAATCCGCATTCTTCATTCCGATTTTCGGTGCAGCGAGGTAGGGTGCTCCTGCCGTTCTGATGTCGTTGCCTGTCACTTTGTATCTGGTCTTTTTCCGTTCTCCAGTCAATTGCACGAACCAGTGCACCGTTTTCCATTGGCTATCGCCACGCACTGCCCCCGCCCCTCGGGGTGGGGGGCGAAGGGAACAGTCTCTCAATCAGATCCAGAGCACCAGAGATGGGTGTCGGAGACAGGGGAGGGGGGCAACCCCCCCTCCCCGTCGGCCCCACCCCCAAATGGCGATACCCCCACGGTCCACCGTACCGGGCTTTTCCCCCGCTTTGGTTGTTCAAAGACAGTGGCCTTCATCCTTATCGCATACCAGATCCTCTGCCCCGGCTCCACCGCCGACTCTCCATGGAGATACGAGGGATGTGGGGGATGGACGCTTAAAAACCGTGCTCAAAAAACAAGCGTAAAAAAAAGTGAGTATCCTACTCGATCACAATCGCCGGCTTGAAGGGCAGGGCCCCCGAGGCCTTCGGGTGCGTGCTCTCCTCGGCGTTCCTGACCGTCACCGGCACACCGAACTCGTGCTCCAGGAACGATCGAGCGCCTTCGAGGACTGCCTGCTCGTCGGGGGACGACCCTGCGAGCTGCTTCACGAGTTCGGGCGGCAATTTCAGCACGAGTTTCGTGATCTGCTTTGCCGCGTCCGTCGCCTCGCGCCCGCGCTTGCGCATCTCCTCGTTCTGCATGATCTCCCGCACCACCCTCGTCTTATCGGTCGAGGCTGCGATGATCCGGAAGGCCTCGTGCTTCCAGGCCGGAGCGACGAAGAGGCTGATGGACTTCGGCTCGATCGGGATGAGTTTGACGATCGACTCGATATCCTCGACCGTCCTTGAGAGGAGTTCTTCGGCGAGCTCGACATCCGGGTTGACCCGGGCCTCGTCCACCTCCGGCCAGGGGGCGAAGGAGACCATGCCTTCCCCGCCGATCTCGCTCCAGAGCGTCTCGCAGGTGAAGGGGATGATCGGGGCAAGCAGCCGCACCCAGGTGCGGCAGAGGTCCTGCATCACGGCCCCGCCGGTTGCGCCCTCGGGCAGGCGGCGGCGGTACCACTTCAGGTCCGCCTCCACCCCGAAAAACGCCTCCTGCAGTGCCTGTCGGGTCTGGAACGAATCAAGCGCCGCGGTGACGCTCTCGATGCGGTGCTGGAGCCTGCTCGCGAGCCAGGCATCGATGTCGGAGGCTCCTTTGGCCTGCTTTGCCTCCTCGACCGTGGTCCAGAACCGCTCGATCTGCTTTCTGGTCGACGAGACGAGCTCGTTCCTCCAGTCAAAGTCCTGCCAGGGCTCTGCGCTCCCGACAAGGAACATCCTGACCGTATCGGCGCCGAACTCCTCCAGGGCATCCTCGAGCAGGAAGACGTTGCCTTTGCTCGACGACATCTTCGCCCCGTTCAAGAGGCCCATGCCGAAGACCACCATGCCCTTCGGCTGCAGTTTTGCCGGGAAGATAGCCCGGTGGTGGAAGAGCTGGAACGTGAGATGGTTCGAGATGAGGTCCTTTGCCGAGAACCGGTAATCGTAGGGATACCAGTAGAGAAACTCGCTCCGGATCCGGTCGAGGGTCTCGCGGTCGACCGTGGTCGGGTTCCCCTCGCCCTTGAAGATGTACTCAAAGACGTCCGGCGTCAGTTTTTCCGGCGCTATGGCATTTAAGTGGTGAGCGATCGTGTAGTAGGCCATGTAGATCGTCGAGTCGGAGAGCGGCTCGATGATCCAGGTCGGGTCCCAGGGGAGCTTCGTGCCGAGCCCCACCCGCCGGGTGCAGGCCCAGTCCTTTAACCAGTCGACGGTCCGGTTGAACTCGGTCCTGACCTCGGGGGGAACGAGCGCCATCTCATCGAGCTGGGTCTTCACCTGCTCCTTCCAGCACGGGTCGCTGTACTCCAGGAACCACTGGTCGTGGAGGATCTTCACAAAGACCCTGCTGCCGCACCGGCAGATCACCTGGCGGTTGTCGAACTCATACATCGGGATGGAGCCGTAGCGCTCCATCATCAGCACCGCCACGTCGTCCCGGGCCTCCCGCACCGGCTTTCCGCCATATTTGTCAAAGACCTTCCCGCGGGAGAACTCGGCGCTGTAGACCTCCTGGGTGAGCGCCTCCATTCCCGGATCGTTCTGGTCGCGGATGCCTGCCCGTTCGACTGCGTCCTTTGCCGGGATCTCGCCGTAGCCCTCTACGGAGATGAGCGGGACCGGCCGGATGGCCGTGTACTTCCCCTGCTGCTGCAGGTCGCGGAGCGCGATGTAGTCGAAGGGTGCGTGGGCGGGAACGCTCATGACGATCCCGGTCCCCATATCCGGGTCCACGAACGTCGCCGGAAGGACCGGAATCTCGCCGCTTAAGGGGTGAGAGACCGTCTGGTCGATGAGCGCCGTCCCGGGGATCTCCTCTCCTACACGAACCTCGTGGTCCTGCAGGGCGAGTTTCGCTGCCGCCTCCCGGCTTAAGATCCACTCTTTGCCGTCGAGCGTCACCCGTACGTAGGTGGTCTCCGGATTGATCCAGAGGTTCGTCACGCCGTAGACCGTCTCGGGCCGGAGCGTTGCGCACGGTACCAGGGCATCGCCCCAGGAGAAGACCACCAGGGTGAACTTGATGATCTCGGCCTTGTCGCCCTCGAGCAGGTCGTGGTCGCCGACCGGGTTCTCGCACTGGGGACAGTACTTGACCGGGTGGGCACCCTTGACGACGTGCTCGTCCTCGTGCAGGTGCGCATACTGCCACTCGATGAACTTGCTGTACTGGGGGTCGACGGTGATGAACCGGCGCCGCCAGTCGATCGAGAGCCCGCACTTCTGCATCACGCGCCGGTACTCCTCCGAGAAGTGCCGGACAATCTCCATCGGGTTGATGAACCGGTCGAGGATATCCTGCGGCACCCGGTAGAGGTCACGGTACAGCCCGACCGTCTTCGCGTCGCCGTTTGCGATCCTCTTCGATATCCCGATGACCGGAGTGCCGGTGACGTGGAACGCCATCGGGAAAAGGACCTGCTTCCCCCTCATCCGCTGGTACCGGGCGACGACATCCGGAACGATGTAGGTCCGCCCGTGCCCGACGTGCATCGCCCCGCTTGGATACGGGAATGCCACGGTCAGGTAGTACTTCTCCTTCTCAGCCGGATCAGCCTCGAACGCGTGCTCCCATCGGGCACTGCACTCCCGTTCGCTGCTTCGCATATCAAGTCCGCTCACTCTATGCCTCCAAACTCTGGATCAGTCATAATAATCAGGCAGGAGACCCCCGGTTTCAACCGGGGGAGGAATGCCGTCTG
>WOYI010040874.1_pt1 | contig 10455 bp, 8 predicted proteins | sample 6423411 | NCBI WGS metagenome assembly WOYI01 (sample SAMN13441803, study PRJNA592873) | oil field metagenome | biome: oil field; feature: oil-well bore; material: oil-contaminated soil; isolation source: oil-contaminated soil from oil-well borehole | place: Germany: Wietze | collected 2016-10-18 ... | reverse complement strand
AGATGAAATACGGCAATTGGAAGAATCGATATCAAGAACCAGCAATGTTGGAAAACGTGACTACGCAATGGTTACATTATGCTCCAGGCTTGGACTTCGGGTATCGGATGTTGCAAATCTCAGCCTCAAAGACATTAACTGGGAGAATAACAGCATCAACATCATACAGTACAAAACTGGAAATCCTCTGACCCTCCCTCTATTACCTATCGTAGGCAATGCTATAATCGACTATCTCAAGAATGCACGTCCAAAGTCTACATCAAACAAGGTCTTTCTGAGTTGCCGCCCACCATATGGTGAAATGAATCCAGGTTCGGTTCATAGTGCAATCGCTGTTGCTTTCAGGGAATCAGGCGTTAACTTCGGTGACCGTCATCATGGTGGTCATGCCCTGAGGTTCAGCCTGGCTCAGAGGATGCTCGACAAATCCACACCAATACCTATCATATCTGAAACACTAGGACATACGGAGGTGAATACAACTAGGACATATGTGCGAATAGGCCTTACGCACATGATGAGGTGTGTATTAGAGGTCCCGGAGACCAGTGATGCTTTTTACACACAGAGAGGAGGATGGCTCTATGACTGATCCGTTTAACTACAAGGGAGTATTGGCCCCTTATATGAAGGCCATAATCCGCATGAAAGAGGTCTGTGGCCAGACAATCATATCGACGAAATGGACTTATAAGGAGTTCGACGAGTTTACAATACAATATGGTCTTACAGAACCGATTATCACCAAAGAACTTACAGATGCATGGGCCGCGACAAGACTCAATGATTGTAGCCGGACATTCCATGGGAAATGTTCACGGATAGCTCAGTTAGCAAAATACATGAATGAACATGGCATCAAGTCTTACATAATGCCATTGCCAAAATGTGATAATGACCGTGCGTTCATACCGTATATCTTCACGGAAAAACAAATGCAGGATATTTTCAGCCAAACGGAGCTTCTATTACGTGAAAGTCACAGGAAGGATGATCCAATCATATCTATACCTTGCCTGTTTCGTCTTCTTTACAGCACCGGTTTAAGAATCACGGAAGCTGTCTCATTAAGAAACAAGGATGTGGATCTGGAAAGGAATATGCTGCGAGTTGGAACATGGGGCAATACGAAGAATGGAGAAGAACGTTTGGTGCCAATATGCAGTTCACTCAAAAACAATCTGTTGAAATATCTGCATTATAGGAGTATGTTGCCAATCAAGGATATAACCGTCGCTGATCATACTTTCTTTGTGAAACTAAATGGAGACACACTCTCTTCAGCAAATGCCTATCGATGGTTCAAAAAAGTATATACGCGTTGTGGCATTGCGTATCGAGGAGAACACTTCGGTCCACGCGTTCATGATCTAAGACATACCATGGCATCTCATTCACTTGTGAAGATGATACGGAAAGAGATGGATATCTATGCTGCACTTCCGTTGTTGGCCGCATGCCTTGGGCATAAGACACTAACGGCAACAGAAGGATATGTGCGCCTTACATGTAGTGAATATCCAGACCTGTTGCAGCAATGCTCATCGTTGAACAACTTCATATACAGGAAAGACGATGGCATCGAATGATCTTGCAAAACAACTCTCGAGATTCCTCAGTATATATCTGCCCCACGAAAGGAATGTCAGCCCCAATACAGTTTCTGCTTATCGAGATGCTTTTATCTCCTTCTTTTTATACTTGAGGGATGTAAAGCATATCAAAGCAGAAAAGGTGACACTTGCTGATATGAACAGGGATAATATCGTCGGATATCTTCAATGGCTTATTGACAAGCAAGGCTGCAGTATTGCAACTCGAAACAACAGGCTGGCAGCAGTCAGATCCTTTGTGTCGTATCTCCAGTACGACAGCGTAGAGCATATGGAACAGTGGCAAAGAGTCTTAGCAATCAGAGGACTGAAAAAGGAACACACTATTCCATCGCACTTCACAAAGGAAGGGATAAAACTCTTGCTTGAACAGCCGGATACGACCGATCCGAGAGAACTTAGGCATCTTGTAATACTTGCCTTGATGTATGATACTGGTTGCAGAGTTCAGGAACTCGCTGACCTGACGATCGATTCATTGAAAATACATTGTAAACCATACTCAATTAAAATCTATGGAAAGGGGCGGAAAACGAGAATCGTTCCTTTATCTGAACATGTCGTTGAAATCCTGAACAAATACATGAGTTGCTATCACATTGATACAGATATCAATAAAAAGAATCCACTTTTTTGTAACAGATCAAGGAGCAAGCTCACAAGGGCGGGTATAACGTATGTACTAAAGAAATATGCTGTAATGGCTCGAACGAGCAATCCGAATCTCATTCCCGAGATCACCAGTTGTCATCAACTGAGACATAGTCGGGCAATGCACCTTCTTCAATCAGGAGTCAACCTTGTATGGATACGAGACTTATTGGGACACTCCTCAATACAGACAACCGAGGTATACGCCAGAGCCGACTCAAAACAGAAAAGAGAGGCTATTGAAAAGGCATCTGAAAACCTCACTCCATCTGATGTTATTGGGGAATGGGTTGATAATAATGACTTGATCTCATGGCTCAAAGGACTCGGTAAGAAATGAGTATTATGTAAAGTCCAAACGTAAAGTATGCTTGTAACATAACGATAATCAATATACTTTGCACTGGGCTTTACATAATCAAATTGTTTCCATAACCTTTTAACTCAATATGAATGGCATTATTAACAAGCCTGTCCATAATGGCGTCAGCAAAAGTTGGTTCAGCTATGTATTCATACCATTTATCTACCGTTAACTGTGATAGGATGATCATGGATTTTCTGTCGTAACGTTCTTCCAGGATCTGTAGCAAAGCCAGTCTTGAGTTCATATCTAAGGGCTGGAGTCCAAAATCATCAAGGATTATCAGGTCGTTCTTCTCCAAGTGAGTAATCACTTTAAGGAAGTTTCCCTCTAGTTTTGCCAGTGCTATTTTTTCAATGAACTTGTTCATATTCAGGTATTCGGTTCTAAAACCCAGGTAGCAGGCCTGACGTCCCACTGCACAGGCTAAATACGTTTTACCGCATCCGGTAAGACCCGTGATAAGGATATTTTCTGCACGACGGATAAAGCTGCAGTCACCGATTTCTGAGAGTTGTACCTTGGATAAATTCCTTTCAGAAGAACATTCGATATCTTCCAAAGAAGCATTAAAGCGTAGTTTGCTTGTTTTTAAATACATCTGTGTCCTCTGGCCATCCCGGTACATGCGTTCCGCTTCAGCGATTTTGGCAATGGCCAGTTCCATTTCGGGACGTTCTGACACAGGCATGATGCTCATAGCCTTGAAGGCTTCTGACATCCCTTTAAGTTTAAGATGATATAGGAGATCTATTGTTTCTTGATTGTTCATGGCCGCTTATATTATTTTTGCATAAATGGAGGCCCCTCTGACAAAATTATTGACAGGAAGGTTCGATATGATCTCAGTTTTACCTGATTGTACCGCTTTGTCCATGTTTTTCTCTATCATGGTTTTTAGTACCTGGAAAGAGAAGTGTTCCGTTTGTTCATGGATCAAGGCACATGCCTCTTCGATCCGCTGTTCTCCGTATTTACTAGTGAGTGTAAAGAAAGCTTGGCAGCTTCTGTAAGCATATTGAGGAATGATACCACTCTTGATCAGATTACTAACGGCCCACCTTGCCTGCGGACCTATGCCCAGAGCACGTTTCAGGTAATCACTTGCATTGAGTTCTTTAGAACGTTTGTAAGCCAAGTGATTGGGTGGCATGTGACATTCCTCTGTCGTATATGAAAATTTGTCAAAAGAACGTTTATGGATGGCTATTCGTTCATTGTTATGATATATTTCTACGGTATCCACATCCCATAAGACACTGACTGGCAGAGATACATATTTGTATGGTACACTGTATTTATGTTGCTCATGACCTACCGATATATGATAGTCTGGTCCCACAGTAACGTGTTTACGGTACCTAAAGCGGAAAGACTTGGCCGGGAGATCTTTCATTACCGGGTATTCTTTTTCATAAAATACTTGATTGCGACTTACTCCCTTCTTCTGCATAGGTCTGTTATTAAACTCATCCATGAGCTGAAAGATACGGGCATTAAGTTCCTCCAGGGTAAAAATAATCTCATCCCGTAGGCGTGCATAGACGTAACTATAGAGTTTACTTACAAAGCCCTCTACCGGCCCCTTATCTCTTGGCTTTTTTACTCGTGTCACGTCCGGTATAATATCATAATAAAGTGCCCATTCATCCGTGGAATCTGTAAATGAAGGCTCATAACGGGAACAGCGTTTTACCCATTGTGACATATTATCGCTTTTGGCTATGACAGGAGCTTTGCCAAAGTAATCCATACATCTGGAAAGACAATGAAACAGGTTTTCCATCCGGGCATCCATGGCCGCCATGGCAAAAGAACGATTGCTGTATGGCATGGTACAGCAAAGAAGAACCACGGGGATACTCGCTCTGGTCTTCTTATCTGTCAGGTATAAAGGATCACCCGCGTAATCAATCTGTATTTCTTCTCCGGGTTTGTATTCGTTGTGATATGAATACTCTTTGCTCTTCTTGTATTCCAGCAGGTACTTTTTGAACTGCGTATACTGATAACCCTCAGGGTATGTCTTGATGTAATCCTGCCAGATCAGCAGAATGGTCACATAAGGTTTTTTCAATCGTTCAAGATATTCCTCTATAAGAGTATCCAGAAGAACCTTTCTTCCGTCCGCTAAGGGCTCAGGAGAGTCTGGTTGAAGTAGAGCCTGGAGTTTAGCGTCCTCCATTTGTCGCAAAACGGGAACAGGAATACCGCTCTGCTCAGCTAGTTGTTTGTAATTGTGTACGGTACGCTTGCTCATATGTAACTCTGAACATATCGTGTTCAGGGAACTACCTGTGTCAAGCAACTGTAACAGCCTCTTAAGTTTAAGCATTGTAATTTTTTCGTTTGCCATAATAGTACCTCCTATACGAAGGCAATATTATGAAGTTATTAGTAAAAAATTACAGGCTTTGAAACGGTATCCTTTGGAGCGCTACACCGGTACCTATTGGAGCGCTACGCCCGGTACCCTTTCCAGCGATATGGGTGGTACCCTTTGAGCGATATTATCACATAGCACCAAGGGGCGTAAGTACCACCGAGCTGTTCTCGAAAAATTCTCATAGGACCAACCTACCGGCAAATGGATGGCAAGGCTTAGGCTGTTTGCTTTATAATTCAGATTTATCCCCAAAAAACACTTGATGTTTGAAAAACGAGTTAAGGAGATAGTGCAGTCTGTCTCAAGAACCGGATTTTCCCATGCTGTGTGGGAAGATTGGAAAGAGTAATCAATCCCTGCTTCAGAAATCAATTTGAACTGTTTTATCTGTTTTGACAGAGATACTCTGTTTGAAGTTTCCATTATTCTATAACCAACCTTCTGCATGGTAACCTCTTGACCCTTATCTACTTCCAGAGATTGATTACTACTGCTGTAAAATGTCTCCGAAATAACAGTAAAAGTGGTTTTAGCAATTTTTTTTGTAAATTGAAAATTAATCCCTGCAATGGAGTAAGGCAGGTGAAACTCCTGTTGGGTGTTTGTTCCTTTGAACAGTGATGAATTGACCTCTGAAAAATTCAATTTGCCGTACAGCTTGTTTTCCAGAAAGTACTTTTCCGTATTTGCGGTTAACAGATGTTCCAGTTGATATACCTGCTTTTTATTTAGATGGTAGTTATTTTCCAGTACAGTAATAGTGTCCTGACCGGGTATGAAATAACGTGTATGCTGCACAGACCGGCTTGTATCGCGTGAATGAATATAACTAATATTCAATCTGGACTCCAGATTGTCGCTCCATTTTGACAGATGATTGATAGCTCCCAGGTAACTTGTATTAAGGAGGGAAATAGAATGGTCAATTGAGGGTGGTATCTGTGGCCTGCCTACGCTAAAATACATTCTTTCCGTTGGATCCTGTGTATTTATGGCTGCATACCTGTAGAATCCCGATTGCATCCTTTGCAGATTGAATAACTGCAGCTCATCAAACAAATCTTTTCCCGTATTATCTGCCTTCACAAGAAAAAGAGATTGTGAATTAACGGCAAACCGCATAAGAAGTGCACTTTCTGACCACAGAAAAGGAGTTGCTCCTAAGGACAGATCCAGAGAAGCCATCCACCGCGACTTGTATTTTTGTTTTAACCTAAGATTAATCGCTGCATTGGCAGGTCGGACATCTTCTCTTAAAACCTTCACAGGCTGATGACGTTCCAGGATTTCGGCAGTTGAAAAATATTCAGCAGCCATATTTTTTGTTATCAGCCCATACCTCCCGCCCATAAGATCCATATTTTCTATATAAAACCGATTGATTGGCAAGCCCCTGTACCTAATGGCACCTGTTTCCTGTACTTCTATACCCGGAAGCTTTTTTAACAAATCGCCAATTGTCTTGTTATCAATGGTTGCCAAAGTTGTCAGATCGTAGCGGATGGTGTCTCCACTTTGTTCTACAGCCACCGGCTTTATATGAATAGTTTTCAGTTGAATTATGTCTTCTTCCATAACAACCTCCATAAATGAGGGAAGGTCTTCCGGCAGATCCATCAATACCGTTTTGTAGCCCATGTGCTTTACCGTTAATTGTAATGAATCCGGCCGGCTGGAAAACCGAAGAGTGAAGGAACCATCGGAACGACTGATAGTATAAGCAACCGTTTTCCCTTCTTCTTTCTGCTGTAGATAAAGTATAACTCCCTCCAGATACTGTCCGTCTGTCGCTCTTATCCGGCCTTCCACTGTAAGAGAATGCTGACCGGACAAAGTGCCATAAGAAAAAAAAGCGAAGGCAATTACAACAATTCTCAGGCATTGCATCTTAATACAATTCAATGGGTATATACGGTATTTTAATTGCGGTAATGTCCCTTCCCTGCTCATCTGTTAAACGAAATGATTTGACATTACCTGAGGGATCAAAATTTTCTGTCCAAACACGATAGCTTATTTGAAGGTAACGCTTCTTGTCTATCTTGTTATAATTGTGTCCATAAGCTTGTAGCAAGGGAACATGGCAGTCTTCAATTCCACTCATTTCAAAAATAAAGAATTGATCTTCATCGTTGATCCTGAGAATGAGTCCCGGTAATCCGGAAAACTTGTAAGGGCCGTCACTTATAGGTATATGGGTAGTGAACCAGGCAGTCCACATCCTTCCCCCATACTCACATACCGCTTTTTGACATGGAAAGCCCAGGATACTGCACGTGTCCTGTCTCAGGGACCATTGAAAATCAGGAGTAGGTTCCTTGTAATAAAAACGTGAGGTGACCAGAAGGTCACTAAATACAATTTCTTCCGGTGTTTTCACAATAACGTATTTTTTTCCGTATCCATACACCCTAAGCTCTTCATGAATGAAATAGACGTTTTCACCTGCTGCCAACATCGCTGTTTTTGCAGAGTCTTTCAGGTATTCTATCCGACTGTAAAACCTAGAGGTATTGTTTCCCCAGTCCAGAAAAAACAAGTCATTATGGTAACCTTTCTTAAGGCTATCCCGTTTGTATTTGCACGTATACTGAAACCGGTGTGTTGATGTACCCAAAGTATCCTGTGAAGCCACCTGTTGGCAGGACAGGAAAAATAAAAAAAAATAATAGTACCTGATTTTCATCTTTTATCAAAAAAAAACTCGATTAGACGCATATCTTTTGTCATAATTCTTCCTTCCCCCGTCATTTGCTGGATCAGGGGAAGGTTCATTTTGCGGGTGGTTGTCAGTCCTTCCGGGAAAATGACTTCCGCTATGTATTGGTTTTCTTCGTCCGGGACAGCAGCAATATTATTGATATATCCATTGATCATGCCATACTCCATGTACGGATAACCGTCCAGCCGGATAATGACGGTCTGTCCTTTCTCTACACTGCCAATACCTTCAATAGGGATGTAAAGCCGTCCGGTAATTTTTTCACTGTCTTCGGGAATTATGCTGACCAGTCTTTCTCCGGCCCGGATCCACTGGTTACTGTGCCAATAATTCACAAAGGTAACCTGTCCGCAGGCGGGGGATATGAGCAGGTATTGTTCTTTCCACGAATGAATGCTGTTTATTAAATTCTGCCGGCTTTGGCTGATATGCTGTTCAAATCCGTTAATGGTATTTGCATATTCAATAGAAAGTTCTTCGGCCTGCTGTTGTGTCTCTATGCCGGACAATCTTGCCGAGGCCATATCCGCTTCATTGCCTATCAGAGTACTTTTCATTTCCAATAGTGCACGTAAAGAAGTTTCGTACTCAACCGGGGTTATCATTTTTCTCATATAAAGTAATGAATCCCGCAGGAAATTCCGGTATTGGAAAAGAAACACCGAGTCTTTGATTTGTTTTTGTTTTCCAAGCCAGTGGTAATAATCACGGTTATGATCCAGTTGTTGTTCAATAAGCCTTTTCTTCCCGCTCGTTACATCCGATTCCAGGTAATGCCGGTAATCCAGGCAATAAGTTTGAAATTCGCCAAAAACAGATTGAATTTCGCCCAGAACGTAATTTTCTTCCACCCACGGTTCTCGGATGAGTGCCAGGAAATCGGGTGGGGCGGTATAAGCCAAATTGTTTTCAATACAGGTAATGTCCTTATAATCAGCCATACTGGAAAGCATCAATATGATATCTCCTTTTTGTACGCGGCTGTCGTTGGCCACAAAGAAAGAATCAATATGTCCGTCACGTCGTGCTATAAGATCTACCGGCGGATTAAAAGACGAAATGACAATTTGTGCTTTTATTGTCCGGGGATATTTTATAAAATACGATCCGGCCAATATCCCGGCAAACAGGATGAATACCAGCGTAATACCCCATCGGATAATCCACCGGGGCAGAGTCCCGATAATCTCGGAAGCTTCTTCACTGAAATAGTTATCTGTATCAGGCATTGTTTAGTTCTCCAATTCTAGTTGGTTTTTAACCAGATTATAGTAATTACCTTTTTTTTGCACCAGTTCCGTATGGGTTCCTTCCTCCACAATAGAGCCGTTTGAAAGGACCACAATATGATCCGCATTTTTTACTGTACTTAACCGATGAGCTACAATGACCACCGTTTTCCCCACAAAAAAGCGCCGGAGGTTTTCCATAATACATTTTTCGTTATTGGCGTCGAGCGAGTTGGTAGCCTCGTCGAATATCAGGTAAGGGGCATTTTTATAAGCTGCCCGGGCAATCAGCAACCGTTGTTTTTGTCCGGTACTCAAACCCTGACCTTCTATACCAATCTGTGTCCGGTATCCCAGGGGAAGCGATTCAATATAATCCCGGATATTGGCAATTTCCGCCGCCTGTAACATTCTTTCCCGGTCCGGTTCGGTATCCGAAACACTAATGTTATTAGCAATGGTATCTGAGAAAATAAAACCCTCCTGCATCACAACCCCGCAATGTTTCCTCCAGCTGCTGTCGCTATATGTAGCCAGTCGCCTGCCTCCGAGTAAGATCTCTCCTTCCGAAGGCGGATAAAAGCCAAGGATCAGTTTCAACAATGTAGTTTTGCCGCTGCCGCTTGTTCCTACGATGGCCGTAATTTTATGTGCAGGAATCATAAGGCTGATATTATTCAGTACTTTTTCGGACCTGGGACCACCGTATTGAAAGGTAACGTTTTTAAATGTTATATCGGCTTCTACAGGTATATCGGGATTTTTTTCGGAGCCCTCGGGTTCTTCGTCTTCCCGTTCGTGGATTTCATTCAGGCGTTCGAGACTTATTTTGGCATCCTGCGTAGCCTGAACAAAAGAAATAAACTGCGACAAAGGGGCGTTCAACTGGCCAATAATATACTGCATGGCCATCATCATCCCAAGGGTCATGCCTCCGTCAATGACCGCACCGGCTGCCAGAAACGAGATGATAATATTTTTAGTCTGGTCTATAAACGTACCGCCCACTTCCTGCGTCTGGCCCAGCTTCAGACTACCAATGCTTACCTTATACAAACGGGCCTGTATCCTCTCCCAGTCCCAGCGTTTCTGCTGTTCGCAGTTGTTCAGTTTAATTTCCTGCATGCCACTGATAAGCTGGATGATATTACTTTGATTGGCCGAGGCTTCCTGAAAGCGCATATAGTCCAGTTTCCGCCGTCGTTTCATGAACAACAGGATCCAGGCGATATACAACAAGCTTCCCAGTACAAAGACTCCCAGTATGTAAAGATTATAGCCTGCCATTACGATACTGTATACAATTAACGATACAGCAGCCATCGTTATACTGAGTACCGTGCCGGTCAGAAACGTCTGGATGCGATTGTAATCTCCTATGCGTTGCATGATGTCACCCACTCTTTTGGAATCGAAAAACGAGATGGGCAGCTGAAGTGGTCTAAAAAAACTGGACAGAAAAAATGTTTACATTTAAAATTTCTGTC
>WOYI010725402.1_pt2 | contig 10459 bp, 5 predicted proteins | sample 6423411 | NCBI WGS metagenome assembly WOYI01 (sample SAMN13441803, study PRJNA592873) | oil field metagenome | biome: oil field; feature: oil-well bore; material: oil-contaminated soil; isolation source: oil-contaminated soil from oil-well borehole | place: Germany: Wietze | collected 2016-10-18 ... | reverse complement strand
CCAGAAGGCGAAACAATCCCGTTTCGCCTTTATGATTCCTGATGCTTTTCATCTCCCCCTTGAATGCCAGGCGCTCATTCCATTCCCGGATAAAGGCATCACCTGGCAACAATTCTCGCAGCTCTTGCATGGATTGCAGAATAGCCCAAAGCCAGGCTTCAGCATCCAAACTGCAGCCGGTTTCGCTTAAAACATCGCTGGCCGGGTAATTCATCGGTGCATTTTCTCTGAAGGCGCCAGGCAGAAGGTTTACCCCCACCCCTACCACGACCGCGTTGGCGTTCCCAGCCTGCAGGTCAGTTTCTGCGAGTACCCCGCAAATCTTCTTACCATTGAGCAAGACGTCATTGGGCCATTTCACCTGTGCTTCTACACCAGTTTTTGTCTGGACCGCCCGAGCTACTGCCAAAGCTCCAAGCGCGGTAAACCGCCCCAATAAGGTTAGCTCTTCCTGGTTCGGTCTGAATAATACCGAAAAGGTCAATGAACTTTTTGGCTGACTCTCCCAAGTGTGGTTTCTCTGCCCGCGTCCCTTGGTTTGCTGCTGCACCCACACCACCAGGCCATCCTCAGCGCCGGATCTGGCTGCTTCCAAAGCGACATCGTTCGAAGAGCCCACCTCTTCGAGATTTGTTAGCTGGAACTTCACAACATGATCTGGCTTTCGGTCTTAATAGGCAAAGTAAAACAAATCCTTGCACCCTGATGATAGGTTTCATCCACCCAAATTCTTCCCCCATGCGCCTTTACAATCGATTGGCACAGGTACAAACCCAAACCGGTGCCTTTGGTAGTCTTGGCCACTGCATTCGACCGGTAGAAGCGATCGAAGACATGCGGAACATCGATTGGGTCAAACCCTTTGCCCTGGTCTGTAATACAAACTTGGATATTTTCATCGATTTTTTTGCCATCGATTTTTATTGTCCCGCCCTCAGAATACTTGATTGCATTTGTGAGTAAGTTGGATATCAACTGGCTAATCCGCGTCTCATCAGCAACAATGATGGGAAAATCTTCCGAAAGATCCGTCAGAATTTGGTGCTTATCGCTTTGCAGCGCGAACTTCTTGCTTAAATCGTTGATCAGTGCCGCCAGATCCACTTCTGTCTTGTGCAGCGTGATCCCGCCCGATTGCAGCTTGGTTGCATCCAGTAAATCCTCGACCATTGCAGTCAGATGATCCGCCTCTTCGTCGATTACCTGCAGACCCTCTTTGACCATCGCCTGATCCCATTCCACATCGTCTCGTAGGAGTGTGCTGGCATAGCCTTTGATTAAGGAGATCGGGGTTTTGAGTTCGTGGCTCATGACCGAAATGAAGTTCGTCTTGAGTTCTTCCGCCTCCCTGAAACGAGTAATATCGCGTACCGAAGCGATAATATTCAGGAGCTCGCCTTCATCCGAAAACAACGGGGCGTACGTGATCTCCACGGGGATCGGATCCAATGGGCTGTATCGCAGCATGTCTCCTTCCAGGAAGAGGTCTTTCGTGGCGCCCCACTGCCGCTGGGACTTAACTACCTCATCCAGTTCAATCCCCTTCGGTGGTTTTGCCCACCGCACCACCTGGTCAAATGGTTTATTAATCAATTCTTCTGCCGGCGCGTTTATCAGCCGTTCGAAGGCATGATTTACCTGGATTACTGTCAGGTCTGGATTAAGAATGAGGATGCCGTCCGCAACTGAACTAAGCAGTGCCGCCATCCGCAAGCCCTGGCGGCTCACCTGGGTGTAAAGCCTGGCGTTTCGTACAGCAATAGCCGCCTGGTTGGCGAAGTTGTTCAGAATATAGTAATCATTCGCCGAGAAAATGGCTCGATAGTTGCGGAAAACATAAATTTGCCCGATGGTAGCGTGCTGGACGGTCATGGCAATGCCCACGCCTGTGATCATGCCCATGCTGATCTCACTCAACATGCGGTTGATTTCCGGAATGCATGCTTCTGCGCCTTCATCGCCGCAACTGAGGCTTTCCAGCCAGGTCTCAAGATAAGACAATAACGCTGGTGGGATGCCCTGGTTGATCGCAATGTGCCAATCGCCCGCATCCCCTGCCAGGGCAATAAAGCCGGCATGCCCACCCAGCATCTCAATCGCGATGTACAGGATGCGGCTCAGAAGTTTGTTGAGGTCCAATTCCTCGGTGAGAGCGCGTGAGATCTCGAGCAGATACTCTCTCTGGCGTATACGATAATCAGGTAACATAGGCTAATTGTATCCCAGCTCAGCAGCAACTATCAATCAGGCGGCGTTCCAGCCTGGCTAAAACCCTGACTTTATCCCATCGAGTGGTTCAATGTCTCCAGTAAAGCCTTGTTTGTCATGTCCATTTGCAGCGGTGTTACGGAAATATAGCCTTGCTTGATCGCCCAATAGTCAGTACCTTCATCCATCAAGCCAGTCGGTGCTTCTCCACCAATCCAGTAATAAGGTTTCCCGCGAGGGTCCAGCCGTTTCTCCAGCACATCCTGGTACAATCTGACGCCCTGCCGGGTGTAGAGCACGCCTTTATACTGCCCATCTTCCCGGTACGGCAGGTTGACATTCCAGATCGGCTGTTGGATCTTCACAAACGTATCAGCGAGCAACCCCTGGATTACCTCCACCGCCACTTTGGCAGCAGACGCAAAATTGAGCTCCCCATCATAATGTTCCGGCGCGTCGAGCGAAACTGCGACACCCGGCTTTCCATTAATCGAGGCTTCCATCGCCGCCGTAACTGTTCCGGAGTAAGTCACGTCCAGACCCACGTTTGCATTCGGGTTGATGCCCGATACAACCACATCGATCGGTTTTTCGATCGCCCCCATGATGGCAATTGCCACGCAGTCTGAAGGCGCCCCATCGCAAGAAAAAGCCTGGCTGCCATCGGCCAGCTTTACATCCCGCACCCTCAGCGGACGGGTCATGGTCTTGACATGCCCGCAGGCTGACCAATTATGATCCGGAGCCAACACGCTCACTTCGTAACCCGGGATCTGCCGGATCGCCTGAACAAGCGCCAGCAGACCAGGCGCAAACACCCCATCATCATTCGTCACCAAAAAATGGGTCATTCCCTTACCTCTTAGTGGCGTTTTCGCCGCTTCTTGTTCGAGCTCGATTCAGTAGCAGGCTTTGGCTTTGGCTCTGCCCCGCCTGTGGCTTTTACCGGAGCAGGAGTCGCGATAGCATTTTGCGGTTCGGCTGCTTTCGTCGGGCGGTAGCGGAACATTCGGCTGATCACTGTCTGGCGGACCTCCGAAAGCATCTCTGTAAACAGCGTACTCGCCTGGCTCTTATAGCGCACCAGTGGGTCGCGCTGGGCATAAGACTCCATGCTGATCGAAACCCGCAACGCTTCCATGCGGGTCAGGTATTCCACCCAGGTTTCAGTGATTGTGCCAAGCAGCAAATCGCGATAGATGCGATTTTGGGCTTTATCACCCAGAACTTCGCGGATACTTTCGTGCAGAGTCTCCGGGATATCCTCTATAGCCAATCCCGAGATCGCTTCGAATTCCTGTTCACCAAGCTTGGCGTTTAATGCGTCCTTTGTCGCTTTTGGCAGATCTGCCAATGTGAAATTGTTATTTGCCAGATGTTGAAACTCAAACTCCCCGAAAATTTCAGCAAGCTTCTTTTCTGCACCTTGTAAATGAGTCAGAACCTCTTCTGTGACTTTTTCAGCCGGCTGCTTTAGCAGCTGCTCTGACATAGAGAAAAGGTAGCTCAACCTCAGCTGGGTTTGGAAAGTTTTCCGATGCGAGTGGGCATCAAAAGCGATTCTCTTGCCCTCGGTGGTCAGCTGCACCAGTTGGACGCGCGCGTCTTCAGAGGTTAACGCAGCCTGCAGCAGTTCCGGGTTCGCTTCGAGGTCGCGCCGCACTTCGCCTTCAGCCCCAAACAGCCGATCCACTCGCTTTTCGAGCGCATCGTTGATCTGGGAATCGATTTTTTGCCGCACTTCTGCCCAAGGCAGTTGCGCCAGGTCAATGGGTTTCATCGCCCAGTTATCCCCAAAGCGTTTCTCAAGCGTCAGGAGGATCCGCCGAACCGTCGTCAACATCACGCCTGTCCGCAAGGCTTCCTTGAGCGGGGCTTTCATGCTCATGGGGTCTTCCATGAAGCTGCGTTGTTGGGCTGACGACAATCTCACCGGAGTCTGCACGATCGCGCCAATCTCCGCTGCCAGGTCATGCTGCTCACTCGGATCAAAGCTATCCAGGTAAGCGTCCAGCATTTCATTGCGTTCTGCCAGCTGAGTCTTCATACTCTGTTCGCTGCGTTCAAAGAGCAGAGCCGCCCCTTCGCGGATGTGTTCATTCTCGCTCAGCACGGCATCTTTTGCCAATGCCACGAGTTTTTCGATCAGGGCATCTTCATCACTTGGAGTGCCAAGGCTGTCCAGCACCATCTTCAAGGAATAACTTGGGTAACTGCCAAAGTCTGTCTGGATGGAAGGCTGGATGTCCTCCAGGAATCCCAGTAATTTCCAGGGACCTTCTTTGTCCTCGAGACCGGTGCGTATCCTGCGGCCAAGCTCAGTGACCAGCATTTCGCTTACGTCTTCATGCAGGTCGTCCTTGGTAAAGATCTTGTCCCGCTGGCTGTAAATCCGGTTTCTTTGCGTGTTCAGCACATCATCGTATTCCAGCAGATGCTTGCGCACATCAAAGTTAGCACCTTCCACGCGGGTCTGAGACTGCTCAACCAGCCTATTCACCAGAGGAATTTCGATTGGCATGTTCTCATCGATCTTGAAGCGCTGCAGCAACCCTTCCATTTGCTGCCCGCCAAACATTCGCATCAGGTCATCATCCAGTGCCAGGTAAAATCGCGATGAGCCCGGGTCTCCCTGCCGGCCAGCACGACCGCGCAGTTGGTTATCAATGCGGCGCGCTTCATGTCGTTCTGAGCCAATGACATGCAAGCCGCCCAGTTCACGCACTTTTGCCATGTTCTCCATGTAGACCAGGAAGCCGTTCACTGCCTCTTGCTGGGTCTCGTCCAGGTCCCCATCCAGTGCCTTCACCGCTTCTAATCGTTCGGGCATGGACATGTTGTAGGGGTCAGCCTGGGTTTTCTCCGCCAGCACCTGGTTTACCCGCGAGAGCAGGCCTTCCGAAAGCTCCCCACCCAGCTTGATATCCACACCGCGGCCAGCCATGTTGGTGGCAATCGTCACGGCCCCAAACGCGCCAGCTCCAGCGATGATCAGCGACTCTTCTGTGTGTTTGCGGGCATTCAACACCTGGTGCGGGATACCGCTGTCGAACAGAGCTTTCAGACGTTCCCAATCTTTTTCTTCCAGCTTCAGCAGAGCCAGCAGGTTCGCCTTATTGGATTCATCTGCCAGGTCGAGCGTGGTCATTCCGTTTTGCGTTGCGAGCCGGCGCAATTCCGGCATGCGCAGCTTATCCAGGGGTTCGCTTAAGATTTTCAGCTCGGGTTGATCAACAAAATCAGCCTCGTTGAGCCCCTTGGTTTTGAACCATGCCTGCCGGATCAGTTTCACCTGCAGCAGACGCCGCACCATCTCTGCGCTCAATCGCTCCGAAAGGCGTTCGGAGTTTTCAACCGAAGTTGAGCCCACCAATTGCGGTCGCCCAATCACATAGTAATGGATGATTTCCTGTACAATCGCGCGCACTTTGCCTTCGGTCGTGCGATAGATCACATCCGGATAATCCTTACGCTTATAGAACAGGGGTTTTTTCTGGGGATCCGATTCGGCATAGTAGTAGGTGAATTTGTAGCCTTCCTCATCCTTCACTTCTTCATCGCGCAGACCCGATTCCGGCCGCATTGCCTGGTATTCGAGGTTTGTTGGAATCGGAAGCACGTCCAGTCCGTAGATCCGGAAGAACTCCTCTTTCTCGGTAAGCGCCGTACCAGTCATGCCAGCCAGTTTGCTGTACATGCGGAAGTAATTCTGGATGGTGATGGTGGCATGCGTGATATTTTCCGCTTGCACCTTCACGCCCTCCTTGGCTTCGATTGCCTGGTGCAAACCGTCGGACCAGCGCCTTCCGGGCATCATGCGACCGGTAAACTCATCCACGATGATGACTTCGCCATTCTGGACAATGTAATCTTTATTTCTCCGGAAAAGGAATGCCGCTCGCAGGGATTGCTCCAAAAAGCCCATCAAGCGCGCCTGCTCGGGTTTAATATCTTCCGGTCGCTCAGGGTCAGAGAGTGGCTCCCCGAGCAGCTCTTCCACGTGCCCGATGCCGACTTCGGTCAGGCTCACGGTTTGGTCTTTTTCTTCAACCTCATAATCTTCGGGGTTCAGTGCTCTGACGATCTGCGCCATGCGGATGTAGTTCTCGGAATCCTCATGCGATGCGCCCGAGATGATTAACGGAGTTCGCGCTTCATCGATCAGGATGTTGTCAACTTCATCGATGATGGCAAAATGATGCCCACGCTGAACACGTTGATCCCAACGCATCGTGATGTTGTCGCGCAGATAGTCAAAACCAAACTCACTGTTGGTTCCATAGGTGATATCAGCCAGGTAGGCTTGCTTACGCGGCACAGGTCTGAGCAGATTGGTAGCTTCTGCTAAGGATCTCTCGTTGGGATCGAAGATGAAAGCATGCTCGCCGCCATCTGCACTACCGACTGCCTGGAGTACACCCACGCTCATACCCAACATGGCAAATATCGCGCCCATCCAGCGTCCGTCGCGCCTTGCCAGGTAATCGTTCACCGTGACCAGGTGAGCGCCCTTGCCTTCGAGGGCGTTAAGGTAAAGCGGCAGAGTGGCAGAGAGGGTTTTGCCTTCTCCCGTTCGCAGTTCCGATATACCCCCCTGGTGTAGATTAATGCCGCAGATTAACTGTACGTCGTAGTGGCGTTGCCCTAATACCCGCTTGCCCGCTTCGCGCACGGTCGCGAAGGCTTCCGGCAGAAGCGAATCAAGGGTTTCGCCTTTAGCCAGGCGCTCACGGTATTCAACCGTCTTGGCTGCAAGCCCATCATTGCTCAGCTTCTCAAATTGCCCTTCGAGGGCATTGATCTGGTCTACAATCGTTACCAGTTGGTCAATTTTCTTTTTATGCGGATCTCCTGTGAAGATCTGCCCAATTTTCTTGAACATAATTCAAATCCTGTGAGTCGTAAATTTCAATCAATATCCAGCCGCCAAAACCGGCTGTTATGGCAACCCGTAATGTTAAATTATAGCATACCGCCTGCTCGACGGCTTACAACCGCATGCTGCTTGACATTACAACCGCATGCTGCAACAACCGCATGCTGCAGGTATGTAAAAATAGTTCTTGTGGCGGGTTCTGGTAGTTCGCAAACCGGATTCCTTGCCTGCCCTGGGGCTCTTTTCTCCAGGGTTGAATCCGGCTTTCTTTACTTCCCCGTTCATGCCAGATTGTACTGCACAATCCGGCCAACGGAAACTAAACCAGGTCTGCAATCGCAGACCTGGTTATTAAATAAAGGAACACTATTCAACCGTAACGTTCGTATAAACTGGCGTCACATTCCCATCCAGATCCGCCACCAGGAAACCGACCAGGTAATCCCCGCTCGGCAGCCATTCCTGCTTCCACTGGAACGGCTTACTGCCGAAGGTCAAGACATCTCCATCGGTGGTCGAAATCTTGGTGACCTTTCCGTTAGCATCCAAATCCATCCATTTGTAAGAGATTGTGAAGGTGTCTCCCGGGTTCGGCGTGATTTCCGAAGCAGTTCCAGCAGTGCTGTTGCCCACGAAACCTATCACCTGGAACAAATACTCATCCTTGAACAGGAGTTGCGCGGTGCGGGTCTCGCCGGTTTCGCTGAAGGTGTAGGTCCCATCCACCGCGTAAACAGCCTGCTCAGCCGACGCGCCATAAGACACCGGATTGAGCAGCGCAATGCCTGATTCGGTCCCATCCGTGATGGTGAAAACCAATGGTTCGAAATCAAAATTGAGCTTGAAGGTCTCCGCGTCTGGCCAGATGGGGTAATAAACGCCATTTTCAGTTCCCGTGGACGGGCTTTCAAGATAATCGGTGTCCGCTACGTAAATACTATTCGAAGCCGTATCAACCAAGCCAGTAAACAAGTAGATATAGCCGATGTTTTTACCAGTGATGGTTGTGCTCAGCGTGATTGAATCACCTGGTGAGACCCTGTTGGCGCTTGCACTGATGTCAGTGACCGTAACAGTTCCCGCCCCAGGTATCTGGCTGGCACGGTTGATATTGACCGCTTCCACGGCATTTTCCGTGAACTTCCGCCCGGCATAGTGATAGCCCAGGAAGTCATCCCAGAGCGACGCCCTGCTAAAGGTGTTAGCAATCACTGAGTAGGATGCCATGCCCGTTGAGTTATTGCTGTAAAGTTGGGAATTGGGGAAGTAAACGGCAATACCGGTTGAACCGGGCTTCGAAGGACCATGCTTCTCCGCTACAACCACCTGCTGAATAGCGCTGAGCACGTTATTTGCCTGTTGGCGCGTGGTGCTGTCGCCGGCATACTTGGCTGTCAGGGCTGCAAAATGACCCAGGTCAATGAATGAAGGCGGCACGTTGCTGCCGAAAATGGAGGTATAGGACTGGGCGTAACTACGTGCCTGCGCCACCGCCCGCTGATCGACATTTTGCAGGTAGTAAGAGAATTGATTGATAGCATTCAGCAGTGGCTGCAGGTCATCGAGATTCACTGCGGTCAGAGTAACATTCTCCTCAAGCTGGGCAGCCAACTGCTCCGCGCTCATCCGATTGACATACCATCCACCCCCACTGGAGTTTTGCGCCAGGAAATCCGCACGTGCCTGGTCATCGACCACCCGCTGATCCTGGCTGATGTAGGAATCGACGATATTTGCCGCCAGTTCTTCCGTGGTTACGTCCGGGTTATAGACCATTAAGCTCAGGAAGGCGGTGTAAGCCCAACCCAACCCAGGTTCAGTCTCTTCTGATGCGACTGCATAATGTGCATAAGGTTCCAGTGCGGTATACACTTCCATCTGGCTCATCAGGCAGGCATCCAGACCGATCAGGTCGAATTTATCGATCCCGGTTGTCTGAATGGTGTTATCCAGTGCCTTTTCCAATTCGTTGAGATAGATAATGTCATCCTTCATGGCCGAAACCAAAGGCGCGTTGGTGCTGCGGTCTTGCTCAGCGGGGGAAGGATCGCTCCAGCCGCCCGGCCATCCCATGCCGTGGTCCGACATGACCAGCACATACTTATCTGCTGGATAGCTCTTGATCGCCCAGGTCAAATAGTCCGAGAGAGTAGTGGCATCGCCCATATTCTTCTCGCCCAGATCCATCAGTAATTCGGAGCCGAGATTGTTCAGGTCATTATCATAGGTCACCAAGTAACGGCGGGTTGTGTCCCAGTTGCCATCGCCGGAATATCCCCCACGATAACGATCTATCTGACTGACGATCACAACCTGATCCGTGGAGCCTATCATCTCCATTTCATTCAGGTCCATCATGATGTCCCGTTCGAGCGCTGGGTCATCGGCATCCTGGTACATCATTACCAACCACTTCTGCCCGGAATTTGCACCGGTATTGAGCGCTGTCGGCCAGGGGGTGCCTGTGGCACGTGGCTGAGATGGCTGCAATGGTTGTGTTGGTTCTGTAAAAAAAGGCACATTCTGCGTAGGCTCAGCCTCAAGACCGGTCGTACCCGATAGCAATGATCCACCCTGGCAACCTCTCAAGAGAAAATAGAGCACTATTACCAGGATGATGATCCCAATGATTCCACCGCTGCGACCTCGCCGGCTACCGCTGGAGCCCGTCAAACCGCCAAGCCCACCTGAACTACCAGAGCCGCCCGAACTGCCCGATCCGCCAAGCCCTCCGAGCAGACCGCCAAGCCCACCCAAACCGCTGCTTCCGCTCGAGGAGGAACCACTCGGGTTACTGCCAGAGCTTTGACTGGATCCATTTGGATAGGTTGGCCTGGTGGGTTTGGCGCTTGGTTTAGCCGAACCGGCTGGCCTGCGAATCGGTTGTTCCGCTTGTGTGGTCGGACGATTACTGCTCTTCCGACGTCGGCCTGCATTTATTTCAGGGATTTGATCAGACATGACTACCTTCCAATCTTTGTTTAAATGGTAGATGAGCTATATTAGAGATTTTAATCCATTTATGACTTGCAAGATATTTTTGATTAACGCGCACAGTCTCAAGTTCCAGCCGGGTTATTGCCTGCATCCGAAGGATGCGAGTGGTCATGATCTTCTTCGTCTTCCCGCTGATGGGCATGAAAGTGCGTATGGGTATATTCGATTATCTCTGGGACGAGATCGTCGCCCCTGCGTTTGACCACCATTTTGGTATGTGTATGGGGATGCGTGTGCTGGATGCTAATTGTGTCGGTTACCAAAAACCAGCTGGCAGCGGCCATCAGGATCAATCCCACCCAAAAAGTTGGCAGAGGAAGCGTCCGGAAAATCAGGAAGGAGAAAATCACTCCCAGAAATGGAGCTACGGCATAGTAG
>WOYI010535200.1_pt1 | contig 10459 bp, 12 predicted proteins | sample 6423411 | NCBI WGS metagenome assembly WOYI01 (sample SAMN13441803, study PRJNA592873) | oil field metagenome | biome: oil field; feature: oil-well bore; material: oil-contaminated soil; isolation source: oil-contaminated soil from oil-well borehole | place: Germany: Wietze | collected 2016-10-18 ... | reverse complement strand
GGAATACCTTAAACGCTCCTGTGGGTCCATTCCGGAGGGTATGGTCCTCCCGCGCCGCGCCCGGCCACCGCAGACGCTTAATAGCGGGCTCGCGTTATAACTCCTGCAGGAAAACGGGATGAGCGGCAGAAACTACGTCCACGGGTATACAGAGCGGGAAGCGGAGCGGTTGCACGACCAGGCGGAGACCCTGACCGGGCTCCTCCACGGCGACACCCGGTATCCGGCGGAATCAAGGGTGCTCGAGGCTGGGTGCGGCACCGGCGCCCAGACGGTCATCCTGGCGCGAAACAGCCCGGAGGCGCGGATCACGTCGGTCGATGTATCCGAAGCCTCACTGGCCCAGGCAAAACAGCGCGTACAGGCCGAAGGCATCACGAACGTCACGTTCGAGGCCGGGGATATCTTCGACCTCCGGTACGAGCTGGAGAGTTTCGACCACATCTTCCTCTGTTTCGTCCTCGATCACCTGGCGGAGCCCCGCCGCGCACTCGAACGCCTCCGCCCGCTGCTCAGGGAGGACGGCACGATCACGGTGATCGAGGGAGATCACGGCTCGGCGTACTTCCACCCGGACAGCACCCATGCCCGCCGGGCCATCGGGTGCCTCGTCGACCTCCAGCGGGAGATGGGCGGCAACGCCCTGATCGGGAGGGAACTCGACCCGCTCGTCGCCGGTGCCGGATACCGCGACGTCCGTGTCTCTCCGCGGATGGTCTACGTGGATGCGTCCCGGCCGGACCTCGCCCGCGGGTTCACGAGACTGACCTTCACCGCCATGGTCGAGGGCGTCGGGGACGACGCGGTGGGCCGGGGGATGATGAGCCGGGAGGACTGGGAGCAGGGCATACGCGACCTCTACCGCACCTCCCGGCCTGACGGGGTCTTCTGCTACACGTTTTTCAAGGCGACGGGAAGGAAGTAGCCGCCGACGAGGAGGCCGGCAGCGAACAGGGAAGAAAGCCACCCCGGCCTTCGTGGCGTGCCCGGACTGCCGTTAACGAGATCCGGGAGCGGCACCGGGCGCCTACTTCGTCGCCATCGCCTGCAGGATCGACATAATCCCCGGTTTTTTCTTCCGCCCGAATGGCGAACCGAACCCGCCCATCTCTATATCCGGAGAACCGTACATCTCGTTATTCAACCGTTCAGTGATCTCGTCGAATATCCGCTTGTACGCAATACAGTGAGGATCGACACCCCGGACCTCGCCGTCCGTGGGCGCTATCGCGTTGTAGGGGCACCCGCCCCGGCAGTACTTGATATGGGGGCACTCGCCGCATTCGCGGTCGACATACTCCTTGAACGCGTGCATGAGTTTCCAGGCGTCTGATTGGGCGAGGTCGTCGGCTGTGGGGCGGTCGTAGACGTTCCCCATCACGTACTCAGGCATCCCGACGAAGCGGTAGCAGGGGTATATGCTCCCGTCCGGCCCGAAGGCAAGGGTGCTTCCCATGCAGTCCACGAATGTGCAGACGGTGCCGTGCCGGGTAAAGATGCACCTGCAGAGGTCGTTGATGTTCATGACCTCGATGTTGCCCAGGTTCTCCAGGTACTTATCGAGGAGGTAGACCAGCAGTTCCCCGTAGGCCTCAGGCTCGAGCGCCCACTCTTTCGGATCCTCGCTCCGGAGAGACGGCAGTGCCGGGTGCAGTTTGAGCGGGAACCCCCTCTGCAGGAAGAAGTTGAAGATCTCCTCCTTATGCTCGACCGACCGGCAGGTGAACGTGCAGATGAACCTGACCTCAAGTCCGTTTTCTCGTGCTATCTCGTAGCCCCGCATGGTCTTCTGGTAGTAGCCCTTTCCCCTCTGTGCGTCGTTGATCTCCTCGGGGCCGTCGATGCTGGAGCCGACGGGAATATTGTATTCTGCAAAAACCTTTGCCATCTCCGGGGTGAGCTTCCAGAGGTTGCTCTGCAGGGCGAACGTCGGTTCGAGATGGGCGAGCCCCTCGGAGAGGATGGGGAGAGCCTGCCGGTAAAAGTCCGCGCCTGCAAGGAGCGGCTCTCCCCCGTGGAAGGTGATGGTGATCTGGTTGGACTGGTAGTCCTTGAGCCACTCCGTTATCTCCCGGACGGTCTCGATACTCATCTTCGGAGACCTTTCATCAGAACTCCAGCAGTAGTGGCATTTGGACGGGCAACCGAGCGTGGGGATGATCATGACGTGAAAAGGGCTCTTCATCACATTCAGCTTCACGTTATGAGATGTAAAATTTATTCATGCGGCATCAAATCCTGCGGCCCTGGCGAGTGCGTCTTTTCAGGTAAGCGAGGCCATTTGCAAAGATTGCAAATTTGCATGGAGTGTACCGAATCGCTGCTGAAGCGCCAACGTGCGGTGTTCTGGTTCAGGTAGCAGAATGAACTGCTCCGTCACGTATACCCCCTTTTTAAGGCGATAGGATTAAGTAATCGTATAGGGGGTTTCGATGTTCATATCCGTCATACTCGCACACCCGCACGGAGGAAGCTTCAACCATGCGATAACAGAGGTCGCCGTCGCTGCCCTCAGAGAATGCGGGCATACCGTTGCATTCCATGATCTCTATGCCGAGAACTTCGACCCACTGCTGCCCTACGACGAGATTCTCCGCGATGCGCCGCTGCCTCCGTCCGTTGCCGCGCACTGCGCGGAGATTGCCGCCGCCGCCGGTCTTGTGGTGGTTCACCCGGACTGGTGGGGGATGCCCCCCGCGATCCTGAAAGGCTGGATCGACCGGGTCCTGCGCCCGGGCGTCGCGTACCGTTTTCTCGAAGGGGATGCCGGAGAAGGCGTTCCGGTGGGCCTGCTCAGGGTGAAAGCGGCGCTCGTCTTCAATACCTCGAACACCCCTGGTCAGAGGGAACTCGAGGTCTTCGGCGATCCCCTCGAACGGCTCTGGAAGGACTGTATCTGCACGTTCTGCGGAATTCCGGCCGTTCACCGCCGGATGTTCTCCGTTGTGGTCACGAGCACCGACGGGCAGCGCAGGGCCTGGCTCGACGAGGTGCGGAGGATGACCCGCGAGGTATTTCCGCCGGATTCCGCCTGAGGCGGCCCGGAAACACTTTTTACGTCCTCTCCGTACGGATGTACGAGGAAGGAGAATGGACTTTTCCGAATGCGTGAAGTTCGCAAACGCCAACCCCGTGACCTACATCGCGACGATGGACGGCGACCAGCCCCGGGTCCGGGCGTTTGCCATGTGGTTTGCCGATGCGACCGGGTTTTATTACCATACCGGAACCCCGAAGGCCGTCTGGCAGCAGCTCACCAAGAACCCGAAGGTCGAACTCTGCTACAATCCCGAGGGTAAAGGAATGATGATGCGGATTGCGGGAGCGATCGAGTTTGTCGAGGATGCGGACTTAAAGGAACGGCTTGTTGCGGAGCGACCGTGGCTCCTCCAGATCGGGGTCTCCGGCGCGGACGACCCAAAGCTCGCCGTATTCCGCGTAGCCCACGGCGAGGCGTACTTCTGGACCCTGGAGTACAACATGCGGGAAGCCGATGCTCCCCGGGTCAGGTTCTGAGCCTCGCCACCCCTCACCAATCCTTTTTCATCGCCTCGGCCTTCAGGTCCTTCGGCATCAACTCGATCGCGTACCGGAGCGCCGTCCGGGGCATATCCCTCTTGTTTGCCATGACGTAGGAGAAGACCTCGTCCGTGTGCTTTCTGCTCGCCTCCTTTAGGAGCCACCCGTAGCCTTTCTGCACCAGGTCGTCCGTGTCGGTCAGGAGAAGATCGGCAATCTCGACGACTTCGGCGAGGAACATGCCGCGCTTCGCAGGCACGATCAGCGAGACGGCCGCCGCCCGCCGCATCCAGCGGTTCTCCGACTGCGTCCAGCGTTTCAGCTCCTCGATCTCTTCCGGGTACCGCACGATGAAGTCCCCGACGGCATGGTTGCAGAGGCCGTCGCAGGTGGCCCAGTTGGTGATGTAGGTCTCGATCCAGTGCCGGAAGACGGCGATATCTCCGGGCTCGTAGCGGTCGGCGAGCCGCGGAGCCCATTCGGAGACGACGAACGCCTCCTCCATCATCCCCGATGAATAGAGTTCCTCACAGAGTCGGAAGATCTCCTGTTTGTCGCGGGTTTTGACCTCTTTCCAGTACTTCTTTGCGATCAAGATCGCGGTTGCGGTCTTCATCCCGTAGCACCGGACCTCCTCCTTGAAGAACCGCTGGCCTTTCTCGCAGATCTCAGGGTCTGCGTGCGCCGCAAACTCCTGCCGTATCGCTTCGATGATCGGGTCCATGTGGAGATCTACGAAGGGGCGACGGATAAACGATCCGGGAGGAACGGGGGCGTCCCGGCGCGTTTCACAGGCCTATCTTCCTGCTCCTCCGCTCCAGAAGCAGCACGTCCCGCCATCTGCCGTCCTTCATCCGACCCGGACGTTCGCGGCGGCCGATGACGCGGAAGCCGTCCTTTGCATGGAGGGCGAGGCTCGCTTCGTTCTCCGGGAAGATGCCCGCCTGAAGCGTCCAGAACCCTTCCCGTTCCGATGCGGCGATGAGTGCGGAGAGGAGGCCGCTCCCGACCCCCAGCCCCCGAGCATCTCTCTCGACGTAGATGCTGACCTCGGCGACACCGGCGTAGGCCGGACGCCCGGAAGTGGGGCTCGCCGCCCAGCCAACTACCCTCCGGCCATTGGCCGCAACGAGGCGACAGGACCGAACATGGGCCGCGTCCCAGCGCTCCCATGAAGGTGCCTCCGACTCAAACGTCGCGTTGCCGGTGGCGATCCCCTCGATATAGATCCGGCGGATCTCTTCCCGGTCAGCGGCGTACATCTCCCGTATACTGCACACCACACCAGGGGATCTCGTGTCTCCGGCCGGCCGCGGGGGTGCACTCTCCCGACCTGCTCGAGCACCGTCCGGCGGGGGTAGAACTCGAACCGCCGGTAGAACGAGAAGACCTCCTCGTTCCCCTCGGCGACCGACACCCGGTTTTCGACCGAGCCGTTCTCGTCAAGCCACGCAAGTGCCCGGTGGACGAGTGCCGTGCCGACATCCTGCGAGCGGTATGCCTCGTCGACATAGACGGACTCGATCTCGCCCGCCGACTCCGGCGAGAGCGAACTTACGCAATAGCCCACGCACCGCCCCGCCGCCGGATCGAAGGCGAGGTCGATCCGGAGGGCCCCTGCCTCTGCAAGTCCGGCGAAGTACGCCTTCCGGTCGTCGAAGGTCATCCGCGCGTAAAGGTCCCGGAACGCCCGGGCATGGGCACGGTGGTGGGCGTTCAGTCCGGCCCAGAGTGGGCGGATAACCTAGATCTCGGCTATATCTGTGGTGCGGTACTCGACGGGAGGCGCCGGTGCGGTCATGCCTTCTCTCTCCCCACCTTCGCCGGGCACCCCGGCGCGGCCGCGTCGTCGATGCCGAGGTACTGCGTTCCCCAGGCGCAGAGCGCCTCCATGATCGGGAGGAGGGTCCTGCCGAACTCGGTGACGGCGTACTCCACCCGGGGCGGCACCTCGGGGTAGACCGTCCGCCGCACGACCCCGTCCCCCTCCAGTTCCCGGAGCTGCCGGGTGAGCATCTTCGCGTTGACGCCGGGGAGTTCCCTCTGCAGCTCGGAGAAGCGTTTGACGCCGTCACAGAGATGCCAGAGGATGAGCGGTTTCCATTTGCCGCCGATGACGTCGAGGGCTGCTTCCACGGGGCAGTGGAAGGTCCTGCCATTCTTTGTGTAGGCCATGGTTACACCAATGAAAGTAAGTTACCGGAATGCCTGTATTCCCTATATCTCCTCTTATGGAATATTTTATCCTGATGGTCCGGATCGTTGCGGGCGAAAGGATTATCTATGCTGACGCGCCCGGCACCCTGCCGGGAGTGAGGTATAACCATGGAAAAGAACGAGATTGGAAGGAACTTCTTCATTCCGATGCCGGTCGTGCTTGTCGGGACGCAGGTGAACGGAAAGGCGAACTTCATGGCCGTGGGCTGGTGTTCGCGGGCAAACGCCAACCCACCGATGATCCTCTGCGGGATCGCGAACGCCCACCACACGCCCAAAGGGATCGCAAAGACAGAGACCTTCTCGGTGAACGTCCCCTCCTCGACCCTGGTGGAGAAGACCGATTACTGTGGGCTGGTGTCGGGGAATACGGTCGACAAGTCGGGCGTCTTCGATGTCTTCTACGGGACGCTCAAGACCGCACCGATGATCCGGGAGTGCCCGGTCAACCTCGAGTGCCGCCTTGTCGAGACCGTTTCGCTCCCGACCCATACGGTCTTCATCGGCGAGATCGTGGGGGCGTATGCGGATGAAGGGGTGATCCGGGACGGGAAGCCGGACTACGCGGCGATCGACCCGCTCCTCCTGACCATGCCCGATAACCGCTACCACAGGCTCGGGGAGCACGCCGGCGACGCCTGGAGCGCCGGCAGAAGCCTGGTGCAGCAGACGCAGAGGGCCTGAATGGAGACCACAATCGTCGATGAGGACCTCTGCACCCGCTGCGGGGTCTGCTCGGCCGTCTGCCCGACGGCAATCGTCGGTGCCGCGGACGAAGACACCCTCCCCGGGGTCCCTGAGGAGAAGGCCGGCATGTGCGTCGCCTGCGGCCACTGCGAGGCTTTCTGCCCGGCGCAGGCGCTTACCCTGAACGTCAGGCCGGAGGAGAAGGCGGAGGTCCCGGCCGGTGCGGGCACGCTCCCGCCCGGCGACCTCGGCGTCTACCTGCAGAAGCGCCGGTCGGTGCGTCGCTACACCGGTGAGCCCGTTCCCCGGGAGACGATCCTCGCGGTCCTCGACGTCGCCCGGTATGCACCGTCGGGAGGGAACGGACAGCCGGTCCGGTGGATCGTCGTCCACGACCCGGAAATGGTCCGGAAGGTTGCCGGGCTGATGATCGAGTGGATGAAGACCCTGGTGGAGAGCAGCCATCCGATGAGCGGCTACGTGCCGGGGCTCATCCGTGCCTGGGAGGCAGGCAACGACGTCATCTGCCGCGGCGCCCCGCACCTTCTCGTCGCCCATATCCCGGAAGGGAACCCGGTCGCGTCCGTGGATGCGATCATCGCGATGACGCACTTCGATGTCGCCGCCCCGGCGTTCGGCATCGGCACCTGCTGGGCCGGGTTCGTCTCGATGGCCGCCGCATCCTACGAGCCGCTCCAGAAGGAGATCGGCATCCCTGAAGGTCGGAAGTTCGCCTACGCGATGATGTTTGGCAACCCGGATTACGTGCCCCGGGGCATCCCCCGCCGCAACCCGGTGCAGGTGGCGTGGCGGTAAGGAGCGTGCGTGAACGTGGACGTTTTCGACGCGATCCACCGGCGGCGGGCTGTCCGCCGGTACCTTCCCCGGCCGGTCGAGAGAGAGGATATCTACCGTATCCTCGACGCCGCGAATTGGGCTCCTTCGGCCATGAACCTCCAGCAGTGGGAGTTCCTGGTGGTGACGGGGGAGAAGATCCGCGAGATGGGGGAGAGTTTTCATGCCGTCGTCAGGGCGTACGCGGAGAGCCGGGCCTCCCCGGCCGCCGGCGAGGAGTTCCTCCGGTTTGCCCTGACTTACGGCGGCGCACCGGTGGTGATCGTCGTCCTGACCTATGCGGCCGACGCCCCGAACATGCAGAAGGCGAACCTCGAGAGCGCAAGCGCCGCGATGGAGAACCTGCTGCTCGCCGCAACCGCGCTCGGGCTCGGCACCTGCTGGATGACCGGGCCGCTCCAGGACGAGAGGTCGCTGCGCACGATCCTCGGGGTCCCCGACGATAAGGAGATCGTGGCCGTCACGCCGCTGGGGTATCCCGACGAGGCGCCGCCGGCCAGGCCGCGCCACGACCCGGACCTCGAGCGGAAGGTGCGGTGGGTGGAGTGACGCTCAACGGGGCCGCACCGGAACCCGGCCGCCGAGATACCGCTCGATGTGCGTCTTCCTGATCCCCATCGCGAGCAGGCGCCGGAAGGCCTCCTCCCGGCCGAGGGTCGCTATCTCCAGTTTCGCCCGCCGCAGCGCCTCGACTTCGTCAGGATACGGGAGCGATCCGCGGCCCCCCGTCAGGCGCCGGAGTTCGGCCGGGTCGCAGCCGGTCGCGGCAACCCCCTCCTCCGGGCGCATCTCGATCCGGCACGTCCCGGCGGCGTACTCGATCCGTCGCCATCCCTCGTCCCAGGCGATAACCGCCCAGGAGGCCGGGGAGCAGTCGAGGGAGAGGTAGGCCTTCCCGGCAACCTTGCCCACCATCATCCCGTAGTGGCCGGTGATAACACACGCCGCGGGGAGGTCGAAGAGCCAGACCCGGTTCGCGAGAGGTGCGTGGGCCACCACGATATCGACCGGCCCTTCGGCCGAGCCGCCCATCCGCCTCTCCCTCCCGGTCGGGACGCCGAGGAAGCGTATGCCGCGGACGTCCTGCACTTCCCCCGAGATCTCGTGGAGATAGGGGCTCTCCCCCGCCGCGTCCCGGATCCGCTCGGTGCACGGGAGGTAGGGCTTGATATCGAGCACCGGCGTGCAGTCGTCGGCGTCGATGTAGGCGACCCTGATCACGCCCGCGGCGGCATCGATGCCGAGCACCGGAACTGCCGAGAGCGCGATCGGGTTTGGCCGGACCGGTGACCGGGTGGCGAAGATCCCGATCATCTCCGGGCCTTTCGTGTATGGTTTTTTACAAACAGTCTCGTTCCGGCACTCTTTCGTATCAACCCGGTCGCACCACCAGAGCACGAGCATATGGCTGAATCCGTCAAGGCCCAGAAGGGCGGGCCGGAACGGTTCGGCGATCTCAATCGAGAACGATCCCTCATCGGCATGCACGATGCCGGACCGGGCAGAGAGATACCCGTACCTGGTCCGGCATCGTCCTGATCAACTCAATGATCGGCGCAACAGGAGAAAATGGGTATGAGTCTGCCCCGGGACAGGGATGCGGCATCTGCCGGTGTTGCCTCTATTCCGGCCTGCCGCGTGCAGCAGATCTCACGGAAGGTACTCGTCCACGTACTCAAGGAACTGCTCCACAACGGCCGTCGAGTAGGGCCCCTCCTCGTACGCCGTCATGATCGTCAGGCGGCCGCGGAACGTGGAGGCTAACAGCAGAAACCCATACGGCCAGCAGGTGCAGGGGAGGTATTGGATGTCCTGGATATCGAGCGCCGCACCGTCCTTTCCGGGGACCGGAAGGTAATCGCCGGGGTCGAAGACCCCGAGGTTGGAGAAGACCGGGTTTTTCTGGCCGGATGCCTGGTACCTTCCGAGCATCCCGTCGTAGAACGCTCTCACCGCCGGCATCCCGCCTGCCAGGATCTCTTCGTAGAAGAGAATGGCCGCAAGGCCAAGATTTCCCGCCTTGCGGCGGGTCGTTATGACTGTCACCTGGTCGATGACATCTGCCAGTTCCGCTCCCACTTCTGCAGAGAGGGTGATCTCGTAGGCGATGGAGAGGTTCATGGGCAGGCCCTCGCCGTGGCACCCGGGGTGCTTCCTGCGCAGGTCGGCCGAAGTCAGGAGCGATAAAGGTGCTCCCCGGTCCGATGGGTTGCCCCGGACCCTCAGGAGGGCGAGGAAGTACGCGCCGATCAGGACATCGTTCACCGTCGCCCCGTGCAGTTTGCCAAACGCTTTTGCAAGTTCGAGGCGTTCGGGCGGGAGCGTCCGGCAGGCGATGCGAGGCGTCCCCCTCCCGGTCCGCTCGACCGGGAAGCGCCACCGGTCGACGAAGGGCTCCTCCCCGGCGAGCGCCCGTTCCCGCTCCTCCCCGGAGTAGAGCGCAAGGATGTGGTCCGTGCTCCGGTCATAGGGCTCGCGGGGGACCGGCCGGAAGTCCGAGTTCTTCAGGATCTCCCGGTAGATCGCAAAGAGGTCCCGGGCAAGGATCATGGCACCGGAGGCGTCGCAGAAGCCGTGGTGGCAGGTGACGGCCAGATGGTCTCCTTCCCCTCTCCGGTAGAGGCCGACCCGCACCTGCGGCCCGGCGCGGACGTCGAGCGGCGGCGGGGGCAGGTTCTCGACCTCCCCGGCCGGGACAAGGACGAACGCTCCTTCCCACAGTTCTTCCGGGATCTCCTCCCAGACGGGCCGGCCGTCCACCTCTGCGTACCTGGACCGGAGGTAGGGGTCGGACGCGATCAGCCTCTTCGTCGCCTCCCTCATAGCCCCGGCGTCGACCTCGCCGTCGAAGACGAAGACGACGTGCATCGTCGGGTCGTAGATCTGCTCGAAGTATACGTTGAAGACGTCGAAGGCGGGGGCAGGATGGCGGACCGGCGGGGGGGACATTCTCTTAAGAATCTCTCCGTCCATGGATAATTGCTTTCGTCCCGGATACCGGGGTCGTCAACCGAGCGGGAAGTGTCCGGCGAAGTTCCGGAGCGGAGAGCCTGTGATGTCCGGGGCCTTGATGGGGGCCTGATTGATTAAGTGATCGATGTGAACTACCCCGCCCTGAAGGGTGGAGCTTCCTGCTTCATGGACAACACTTGCACCACAGAGATGTGATGTAGAGGCATCG
>WOYI010779820.1_pt1 | contig 10461 bp, 9 predicted proteins | sample 6423411 | NCBI WGS metagenome assembly WOYI01 (sample SAMN13441803, study PRJNA592873) | oil field metagenome | biome: oil field; feature: oil-well bore; material: oil-contaminated soil; isolation source: oil-contaminated soil from oil-well borehole | place: Germany: Wietze | collected 2016-10-18 ... | reverse complement strand
CGCATGCCCAAGGTTTGATTGTGGATGCGCACTGCAGCGCCGAAAAAGCTGTGTCACTTGGGTTTCCTGTTGAGAAAATTTATACTTTCCCATGGGGCGTTGATCTTGAGCACTTCAATAAGGCTGCCTGGCAGGCTGATGCCGCGGAGATCAGGCGGGAACTGGGCTGGGAAAACTCCAAAGTGATTTTTTGCCTGCGTTCCTGGGAGGCCAAGTATGGCGTGACCGATCTCTGCAAAGCTTTTGTGGAAGCGGCAGCTATCATCCCAGAACTGAGGTTGCTTCTGGCAGGGACTGGTTCACAGGTGGAAGCCGTCAAAAACATCTTCAAGCAGGCCAAAATGGAAGATCGGGTGAAAGTTCTGGGTAAGCTTCCCAATGCGGAGATGCCCAGGTATTTTGCAGCTTCAGATATCTACGTCAGCCCCTCGCATGTAGATGGTTCATCCGTTTCATTGATGGAGGCGCTGGCGATGTCTGTACCGGCTTTGGTGACGGACATACCTGCCAACCTGGAATGGGTTCAGGAAGGTAAAAATGGCTGGGTTTATCCAGATGGTAATATTGAGAGCCTTACTGAAAGCATCCTGACGGCTTCAATGGCTCATCTTGAACCGATGGCGAAAGCAGCCCGCCGCACCGCGACATTAAAAGCGGACTGGCAAAAAAATAAGCAAGTTTTACTGAATGCCTGGCACGACCTGCTGGCAAAGGATTAAGAAATGAAAAGGAAACTCATCGCAGTAATCTGCGTTTTACTCTTAACAACAATTGCCTGCGGCTTGCAGTCTATGAGCGGGCTGTTAGGGATGACCCCTACTGCAACCCCCACTCCCGATTTGGGTTTGGTGCGTCTGCAGGGGAGGGGCATGTCCATCATGCTCTCGAACACATATATCGGTGCGGATATCACCCCGGACCTGCCCGGAATCGTCGAAGTGATCAAGAATTTCTTTGGCGAGGGCAGCGAAATCTACAATAAACTAGTGGATGGCATTGAAGAAAACATTGCCTGGTGGGGTTACGACTCTGCCACCCCTGAGCCGACCAAATTGCTGGTGTTTAAGAATGACCAGTTCAGTTTTTTGCCGTTGACGGCCATCCATTTGGCTATCCAAACAGTGATCCAAAAACAAAATAACGCCATAGAATCTAAACAAATCACCCTCGAAGGCCGAGATATGATTCGCTTGAATTACACCAAAGATGATGGTGCCTGGGTGGTTTACCTCTTTAAGGAAGGCGATCAGCTTTGGGGTTTCCTTTGGATGACCTCCCCGAGCACCATGCAAATTACCACTTCCATGTACGAGACTTACATGGGCACGGTGATTATCGACCCGGTTGCACAGGGTAATTAAATTATGGGAAAGACGGTTGCCATCATCCAGGCCCGCATGGGCTCCAGCCGCCTGCCAGGCAAAGTATTGCTGGATTTGGGCGGGCAGACGATGCTGGCAAGGGTTTTTAAGCGCGCTGAGCGGGCAGCCGACCTGGATGAACTTGTGGTAGCCACTACGACCGATCAGGGAGACGACGCCCTGCAGAAATTTTGCGAACAGGCGGGTTATACCTGCTTTCGAGGCCACGCGTTTGATGTGCTGGACCGTTATTACCAATGTGCCAAAGCGGTTGGGGCTGAGACGCTGGTGAGGATTACGGCGGATTGCCCTTTCATCGCGCCTGAAGAAATTACGCGTGTGCTGAAAGCCTTCAAAAAAGGTAACTATGACTTTGTGGCCAACCGACTTCCGCCGCCCTTCAAACGTACCACTCCGATTGGCATGGATACTGAAGTTGTCTCATTTGCCAATCTTGAACGCGCCTGGCAGGAAGCCAAAGAGCCCTACCAGCGCGAGCACGTGATGCCTTATTTTTACGATACCCCTGGCCGCTTTAAAGTGAAGCTGGTACAGCGTCGGCCGTCGCTCGGCCATTTGCGTTTTACTGTGGACACTCCGGAAGATTTGACTCTTGCACGGGAAATTTACACATGCTTTGGCAATCGGGATGATTTTTCGCTGGCTGAGTTGCTGGCGGCCAATGCTCTGCATCCGGAATGGCAGGCCAGCGTAGAGGCAGTGAAGCATAAGAGTTTTAAAGACCTGGACGCGCGCAGGCCGGCTGGCCAAAGAGAAGCACATGGTTGAAACAAGTGCCTTCAAATGCCCCTTGTGTGGGTCGGAAAATCACCAGCTCTTTCAAGAACTAGATTCTTTTGGGCTGACCGTAAGGTACTACCTGTGCCAAAAGTGTGGTTTGGTCTTCCAGAACCCTGCTGAAAGCCAAGCTGGCGACCCTGCATTTTACGCAAACGTCTATCGCCAGGTTTATCAGCACAGTGAGCAGCCTACACCTAAGGACCTGCGCCAACAGCGCCTGCGGGCAGAACATGCCAGCCAATTTATAAAAGAAAATGGCATCAGCAAACTCGGACGCGCGCTGGATATTGGCGCTTCAGCGGGTCTATTTTTGGAGAGCTTGCGAAAAGATCTGGGAGCCCAGGTTTACGGCGTGGAATTAGGGCAAGCCTACCGTGAGGTGGCGGCCGCCAAGGGTATTAGCATGTTCGAAAGCCTGGAAGCTCTCGAAGCCAGCCAGCCCGAGAAATTTGAACTCGTCAGCCTGATGCACGTATTGGAACATCTCAATAACCCGGTAGAAAAACTGGTGGAAATCAGGGAACAACTGCTTGAAGGAGATGGCTTCTTGCTGGTGGAAGTGCCCAACCTGTACGCGCATGATTCCTTCGAGATTGCGCACCTGACCTGCTTTAGCCCGCATACGCTTAAAGCGTGCCTGGCCAAAGCCGGGTATCAGATTGTGCGTTTCCATGCCCATGGGCTGCCCCGTTCGCAAACGCTCAAACTCTTCCTGACCGTTCTTGCCAAACCAACCCGGGAGCTGCCGTCAAACTCGCACGTGAAGCCGGAACATTTTGTGCACATAAAACGACAGATAGGCATGCTCTGGAGAAAAATCCTGAGTAAAATATTGCCCAAGATTAGCTGGCTGCCGTTGGAGGCCGCGTGAATCCTACCCCGCTACTGACCCTTTTCACTGCCCCGAAAGCTTTTGAGGATGCGCATATTTCGATGATTCAAGAAAATGCCATCAAAAGCTGGCAGCAGTTGGGTGAGCGGGTGCAGATTGTGGTCATCGGTAATGAAAATGGGTTGACAGAAGCATGCGAACGCCTGCAGGTGCTGCACCTGCCGGGGGTGGCACGCAGTGTCTATGGCACACCGCTGGTATCTTCGATATTCAGCCTGGCAAGAGGTGTTAACCGCAGCCCCTTCCTTACTTATCTGAATGCGGATATTATTCTTTTTCCGGACTTTCTGGAACATATTATCAAGGTCAGCCGGCTGGCGGATAAGTTTTTGATGGTTGGTCAGCGCTATGACCTGACGGTGACCGAAGCTATCGATTTTTCGGAAGGCTGGGATACCAGGTTGCGGGAAAGGATGAAAAAAGAAGGCAAGCTGCACACAAAAACAGGCAGCGATTACTTTGCTTACCCAAGGAATACTTTTGACCAAATTCCCGAGTTTGCAGTTGGCAGAGCAGGTTGGGATAACTGGATGATTTATCGTGCCCGCCGCATGCATTGGACGCTTGTGGATGCCAGCCCCAGTGTTGAGATTATCCATCAGGATCACGATTACGCGCATTTACCGGGAGGGCATACACATTACCGTCTGCCTGAATCTGGTGAAAACATCCTTCTGGCCGGCGGCAGACGCACGATATTCGATTTGAACGATGCCACGCATCTACTGGTTGATGGACAGTTAGTCCCCCTGGGATCCTCCTGGACGCGCTTCTGGCGTGAACTGGAAATAGCACCCCTGGTGGGGCGCGGCAATTACAAACTCACCCAGTTCCTGTTTGTACTCCTGCACCCTGTAAAAGCCTGGAAAGAACGCAAGAAGGAAAAAGAGATGAAGGCCAGGATGATGGCATCACGCCAGGGAGGGCATTAATGCCCAGAATCGGCACAAATCCATCCCGGGGCAAGAAACTGGATTTTAAACCGCCCAGGGTGACTGTGGCTGTGTTGGTTTACGAACCACATGAAGCTGGTTACTTTCAGCACCGCATGGCCGTGACCAGGCTGACACTTGAGAGCATCCTCGCCAATACACCCAGGCCATATGAGTTACTGGTGTTTGACAATGGCTCCTGCCCGGAAATGGTAACAGAACTAGAAACCATGCAAGCAGCCGGGCAAATTGACACGCTTATCCTCAGCCGGCACAACATCGGCAAGCTTAACGCCCTCTGGCGTATTGCCCAGGTAGCCCAGGGAGAGCTGATTGCTTATTCCGACGACGATGTTTACCATCTGAAAGACTGGCTGGATGAGCATCTCAAGGTGCTGGATGCCTTCCCCAACGTGGGGGCTGTCACTGGATTCTACATCAAGCAGCGCGTGGGCATGTCCTCAGGGAAAACCCTGGAATGGGTAAAGACCTACGAAGAGGCAAACCCACAGCTGGTGGAACGAGGAAACCTAATTCCGCCCAAATGGGAGGAAGAATACAAAATAAATTCCGGACGCGATGATGCCCGCTACCAAAGTGAAATTGCCGGGCTTGAAGATATTGTAGTGACTTACAACGGTGTGCCGGCCTTTGTCTCAGCTCATCATTTTGAAATGATGCTGCCCAAGAAAGTAATGACAGAGACCCTCCGTGAAATGCTGGTGGAAGGCTGGTCGGACCAGTTGATGGGGCGGATGGTTGAATTTGACGACCGCATAGATGCCAAAGGCCACCTGCGCCTGACTACCTTTAAGCAGACCATGCGCCTGCTCGGTAACGTAATCGATGCTGAAGTGGCGGCGATTGCCAAAGCGGATGGCATCGAGACGATTTCTTCTCCACATGAAACCCAGCCAAAAGGCTTGATTTCCCGGCTGGCGCGGCACCCAAAAGCGCGCAATTTGCTGCAAGGGATCATTAACCGGCTTTACGGGCTTTTACACCAGGAGGGAAGATGAAATTTCTGATTTGCGGTTTGGGGTCGATTGGCAGAAGGCATCTGCGCAACCTGAGACAACTGGGTGAAGAGGATATTATCCTTTACCGAACAAGGCAATCCACGCTTCCTGACGAAGAATTGGCGGCTTATGCCACCTTTACAAACCTCTCGGAAGCACTCGCTCAGAAACCCGACGGCGTGATTATTTCCAACCCCAGCGCCCTGCATATTCCTGTTGCACGTGAAGCAGCCAAAGCTGGTGCCCATTTGTTGATCGAAAAACCTGTTTCTCATAACCTGGAAGGGATTGCTGAGCTAGCGGAAATCTTGAAACAGCAAGACCGGCAGGCTTTGGTGGGCTTTCATTTCCGCCAGCATCCGGTATTACGGGAGATCAAAGCCGAGTTGGAGTCGGGTACGCTGGGTAAGCCCCTTTCGGCAAGTGCCCATTGGGGGGAGTACCTGCCGGGTTGGCATCCTTATGAAGACTATCGCAAGGCTTATGCCGGCCGGGCGGACCTGGGAGGCGGGGTAACGCTCACACTTTCTCATCCAAGCGATTATTTGCGCTGGTTGCTGGGTGAGGTCGAGGCGGTTTCTGCCACCCTCTCCAAACTCTCCGATCTGGAAATCGATGTTGAAGACAACGCGGAAATGACACTGCAGTTTGCAGGCGGCGCCATAGGACAGGTGCATTTGGATTATTACCAGCGTCCTACCCGGCACACTCTGGAAATTCGCTGCGCAGGAGGCTCAATAGCCTGGGATAACAGCACCGGAACGGCCAAGGTTTACCAGGCAAGTACGGACAGTTGGCGGGAGTTTATGCTGCCGGAAGGTTTTGAGCGCAATGACCTCTTCCTGGCGGAGATGCGTCATTTTATCGAGGTGATCAAGGGAGAAACGCCAGTTTGTACGCTCGAAGATGGTGCGGCTGCCTTGCAGATAGCCATGTGCGCATACCATTCTTCCAACAATCACTCAAAATTGGTGCGCCTGCAAAAGCCCTGGCGCCTGGATGGTAAAATCGTTAACAAATCCGACCCTGAGGAGCAAGATGAGTTCAAACGTCCTTGAGAAATTCAAGATGCACGGCCGTACTGCCATCGTCACCGGCGGAGCAGGCTTATTGGGCAAGCAATTTGCTTTGGCCTTAGCTCAGGCTGGCGCGGATGTGCTGCTGGCTGACCTGGCATTGGAAGGTGCGTCTGCCCAGGCAGAAGCCATCCGAAATGAAGGCTTAAGCGCCGACGCTGTGTCGGTAGATGTGACCAATCCTGATTCGACCCAGGCAATGATTGAAACCGCCCTCAGCCAATTTGGACGGGTGGACGTGCTGGTAAACTCAGCCGCCCTGGATCCCAAATTTGACCCAGCCCACAAGGACACGCAGGGAGCCAATGCTTTTGAAACTTACAGTCTGGCCAATTGGCGGCAAGCACTGGACGTGAACCTGACGGGCATGTTCCTGACCTCCCAGGCGGCTGTCAAGCCCATGCTGGCGCAGGGTGCAGGGGTCATCGTCAATATTTGTTCAACCTATGGGCTAAACGGACCGGACCAGCGTCTTTATGAGCGCAAAGACGGCAGCCGTTCTTTCAAGCCAGTCTATTATTCGGTCACCAAAAGCGGTGTGCTGGGCTTTACGCGCTACCTGGCGGCTTATTATGCTGGCAAGGGTATCCGGGTGAACGCGCTGACACCTGGCGGGGTCTATAACGGCCACGATGAGGAATTCACTACAGCCTATTCCTCGCGCACAATTTTGGGACGCATGGCGCATCAGGATGAGATGAACGCGGCAATGTTGTTCTTGTGCTCAGAAGCTTCTTCCTATATGACCGGGTCCAACCTGGTGGTGGATGGAGGTTGGACCGCATGGTAGAAAAACCTGAAGTTCTGGCAATCATTCCAGCTCGCGGTGGTTCCAAGGGTATTCCGCGTAAGAATATCAAGCCTTTTGCAGGCGCGCCGCTGCTGGCCTGGTCTATCCAGGCTGCTAAAGACGCCAAAACCGTTACCCGGGTCATTGTCTCAACGGATGATGAGGAAATTGCGCAAGTCGCCAGGCAGTGGGGCGCGGAATTACCTTTTATGCGGCCGGCTGAAATTGCTGAGGATAGTTCGCCCGATTTACCATTATTTCTGCATGCTTTGGATTGGCTAAAAGTGAATGAAGGTTATGAACCGGATTTCCTCGTTCAGCTCAGACCGACCTCGCCCATCCGTCCGAAAGGGTTGGTGGATGAGGCGGTGGCGTTGCTACTGGCGCATCCCGAAGCCGATTGTGTGCGTGGGCTTGTGCCCTCCGTGCAAAACCCCTACAAAATGTGGCGTTTGGACAGTTCCAGCGGCCGCATGCTGCCGCTATTGAGCGCACCAGGAATTGCAGAACCCTATAATGCTGCCAGGCAAAGCCTGCCCAAAACCTACTGGCAGACCGGGCACATCGATGTGATCCGTACCAGCAGCCTGCTCGAAAAGCACTCACTGACCGGAGATATTATCCTGCCGGTGATGATTGACTCGCGTTATGCCGTGGATATTGATCAGCCCGCGGATTGGCCCAGGTATGAAGCATTGGTCAGCAACCCTGACCTTGAGATGGTCGACCCCGTAAAAGGCCGGCGTGCATTCCCTAAAACCGTCTCGACGCTGATTATGGATTTTGACGGCGTTTTCACCGATGACAAAGTCTACTTGGATGATGAAGGGCACGAATTTGTGCGCTGTGACCGCGGTGACGGGATGGGGCTCAGCCTTTTAAGCCAGCATACGCACATAACCCCAATGATTATGTCCCGCGATGTCAGTACGATTTCAATTGCCAGGGCTAAAAAGCTCAAAATTGAAGCTTTCAGCAGCGTGCTGGAAAAAGGCAAGGCTGTTGAGGCTCTGGTTTCGGAGCGCAATCTTAATCCTGAAGAGATCATTTTCATGGGCAATGACTTGCCGGACCTGGATACATATCCGCAGGTGGGTTATTTTGTTTGCCCGGCAGATGCCCAGCCGGTCGTCCGCAGGCGCGCGGACCTGGTTTTAGCACATCGCGGCGGCAAAGGCGCTATCCGTGAAATGACAGACCTCTTGATCGACAAATTCAATAAGGAAGCCTAAGGAGACTCATGGCCCGAGAACTAAAAATTGGCAATCGATTAATTGGCGATGGACACCCCACTTACATCATTGGTGAAATTGGTATCAACCACAATGGCAGCCTGGATATTGCCAAGAAATTAATTTATCGGGCAAAAGATGCCGGCATGGATGCGGTTAAGTTCCAAAAACGCACTCCGGAAATCTGTGTGCCTGAACATCAGCGCAACCTCTTGCGTGAAACCCCCTGGGGCTTAATTACTTATCTCGAATATCGCCACAAGGTAGAATTTGGGCACGAAGAGTACCAGGAAATTGACCAGTATTGCAAAGAATTGGAAATTGACTGGTTTGCTTCCTCATGGGATTTGCCTTCGCTTGAGTTCATGGAAAAGTTCAATCCGGTAACGCATAAATTGCCCTCCGCATTGCTGACGGACCTTGAGCTTTTGCGTGCCTACAAAGCGACTGGCAAGCCCCTGATCATCTCGACTGGGATGTCCACCCTGGATGAAATCCAGGTGGCCATGGACATATTGGGGGAGGATAATCTAATCCTTTGCCATGCCACTTCATCCTACCCCTGTCCACCGGAAGAGCTTAATCTGAGAATGATTGGCACATTGAAGAGCATATATCGCTGCCCGATTGGCTACAGCGGCCATGAAGTAGGCCTGGTGCCTTCCGCGGTAGCAGTAGCACTGGGCGCGTGCCTGGTGGAGCGGCACATCACCCTGGACCGCGCTATGTGGGGTTCGGATCAAGCTGCTTCTGTGGAGCCGCAAGGCATGGAGCAGTTGGTCAAGTACATCCGCGTGACCGAAGCCGGCCTGGGAGATGGGGTCAAGAAGGTTTACGACAGCGAGCAATCCTCCATCAAGAAAATGCGCCGGTACACGAACTGATGAATCTCCTGCAAATGGCTGAAAAAGCCCGCAAACATTTTGCGGTGGAAAAGATCCATGAAGAAAACAACGCGCAGGTGCGTGCCATGGCGCACACGGTGGCAATCAATGCCCTGAGGGAACAGCACGCACCGGTGCTCTTCTTTGAGGCTTCCACGCGGTTGGCCGGAATCAGCCTGAACGCGGCCTACAATTTGTTAAGCTCGTGGTCTTTAAGGCTGCAAGGTGTGCCGGTGATCCATCTATTTTGTGACAGGGGCATGCGCAGTTGTGTGTTGGGAACCAGCCGAAGTGAAATCGCGGCCAAATTGCCTTGCAAAGCCTGTATGAAACAGTCCGATTCTCTCTATGTGGAATCCGAAGCTTTACGCTTTCAATATCAGGAAGACGAGGCTTTCGAGGAGGCCATCGCCGGTTTAGTACTGGACGGCTGTTTGGGTTTTAGTTATCAAGGTTTGCCACTGGGCGAGTTGATCACCCCTTCCCTGCGCTGGATCCTGAGGCGCCACAACCTGGAACGAGAGCCCATTACGCTGCGCATTGCCAAGGATTACTTACGCTCGGCCTGGTCGATTGCCGGGCAAGTGGAACTAATAATTGATGGGCTCAAGCCCCAAGCCCTGGTTGTGTTTAACGGTATGCAATTCCCTGAAGCTACCGCGCGCTGGGTTGCCCGCCAAAAAGGCATGAAAACTTACAGTCACGAGGTCGGCTTACAGCCATTTTCAGCATTTTTTACGGAAGGGGATGCGACCGCTTATCCGCTTGACCTGCCCAAGGATTTTGCTTTGGATGAAAGCCAAAACGCGCGCCTGGATGAATACCTGGGCAAACGCTTAAAAGGCAAATTCAGCATGGCAGGCGTGCAGTTTTGGCCCGAAATGAGCCAGTTGGATGCCTCCCTGCTAGCAGATATGGCTAAATTTGAACAGGTCGTGCCGGTATTCACCAATGTGATCTTCGACACTTCCCAGCCGCATGCCAATGTGATATTCCGGGACATGTTCGAATGGCTGGATAATGTTCTCGAGATTGCCAAAACTCATCCCGAGACGCTCTTTATCATTCGCGCCCATCCCGATGAAGCCCGCAAAGGCAAAGCCAGCGAAGAGAGCGTGAGCCAATGGGCGCAGAGCCGTGAAATCGGCAAAGTTTGGAACCTGCGCTTCATACCTCCTGAGCAATTCTTAAGCTCTTATGAGCTCATCGACCGCTCCAAGTTTGTGATGGTCTACAACTCCACTATCGGTTTGGAAGCATCCATCATGGGTAAACTGGTGCTTGCTGCTGGAAAATCGCGCTACTCTCCTTATGAAACTTGCTTACTGCCAGAAAGCCGGTCCAGCTACATCACCAAACTTCTTGAACTTTTAGTCGACAAAACGGTGGGGGTACCAACCATATACGCCGCAAATTCCCGGCGCTTCCTATACTTCCAACTTTACCGTTCTTCATTGCCGTTTGATCCATTTAT
>WOYI011378447.1_pt1 | contig 10463 bp, 8 predicted proteins | sample 6423411 | NCBI WGS metagenome assembly WOYI01 (sample SAMN13441803, study PRJNA592873) | oil field metagenome | biome: oil field; feature: oil-well bore; material: oil-contaminated soil; isolation source: oil-contaminated soil from oil-well borehole | place: Germany: Wietze | collected 2016-10-18 ... | reverse complement strand
GAACTACTACTGCCGGACACTAAAAAAGCACCATTGGGACTGGAGTTTGCAAAGGCGAAGTTTACAGAGCCGGATACGGGCTTGCCTGAGCCATCGGTCAGCGTTGCCGTAATGACACTGCTCTGTCCGGACAGTACAGAAGATGGATTTGCTGTAATGGCCAACTGATATCCCGATGCTGAGGAAGAAGATGCCGTTATTGTGATTATAACTTTATTTGAGGCGTCGGAGTAACTGGCCTGAATAATATCCTGAGCAGTCGAAGTGACATTATTTGCCTTGTAGGCCACAACAGCGTTGCCTTTGGCATCAGTTGTAGCGGTAGTGGTAGAACTACTACTGCCGGACACTAAAAAAGCACCATTGGGACTGGAATTTGAAAAGGCAAAGTTTACAGGCGCACCGGATATAGGATTGCCCGTGCTGTCGGTTACTGTAGCTGTAATAATACTAGCTTGCCCTCCTGTCATGGATGTTGGCGATGCAGCAATTGATAGTACTTCACCGGTGCCAGTGGTTGTTGTCGTTGTAGTTGTATCTCCACCATTGCCGCAGGCGGTAATAAAGCAAAACAGGAAGGAAATCAGCAGTAATAATAACTGTGGGAATTTTACCTTGATAAATTTTGCCATTTTACTCTCCTTATTCCCGAGATTAAAAACGATGTCTTTTATAATTTGAAATATATTAACAGAAATATTATCATTTTCCAATCTATTTCCTTGCAATAATATAAAAAGATTGATAAAAAAACAACGAAATAGGGAGGTTTTATTGTTAGAGATAAATAAAGATATAAACTCAACAGAGAAGCTTCTTAATGCTATACGCAGAAAAGATGAAGAATCTTTCAATTCATTGCACAGACCGGAAGTTTCTTTGTCTAATAAAAAACCGGCTAAAAAGATCAAAATTATTTTACCTGAGCGTTTTTCTAATAAAAAAAATTACACCGTTGGCGTTGATATTAGCGGAAAATTTATTCGTCTGGTTAAGACTACCAAAGGTCCGGGCGATAAGCCGGTTTTAGTTGACCATAAAATCATCGAATACGGCCACCAGATATCTAAAGATTCACAAGAATTTAGAACACTTTTAAAATCTTCTTTGGTTTCTTTTTGCGGTTCGGTAGCCAATTGCGATATCTGGACGAATGTACCGACGAGCGAAGTTAACGTCTATTACCTTAAAGTTCCGCGCGTACCTAAAAAACAACTGGAAAATGTAGTCTATTGGACAGCGAAAAAAGAAGGTTTCATTGATGATGAAAAATCGATTTTTGATTTTGAATTACAAAACGAGATTGTTGAACAAGTTAATCCCAAATATTCCGTTATGGTTTACACCGCTCCCAAAGCGGAAGTTGAAAAAATTAAAACCTTATTTTCTGATATTGGAATAACTCTTACCGGAATTACAATAGTTTCTTTTGCCATTCAAAATATTTTTCGTTCCAAATGGGTGCCGGCAACCAAAGAAGTATTTGTCAGTTTATTTATCGGCAATGATTTCTCCCGCATCGATGTCTATAATAAAGAAAATCTGGTAATGACCCGCAGTATAAAAACCGGCAACAGCAGTATGATGGAAACAATTGTCGAGTCCGTATTAGAAAAAACAGGCAATGTAAGACTGGCAAATGATGAAGCAAAGAAAATTCTTTGCAGTCTGAGCCCTGATTCAGAAAAATTAAATGATTATGATGTCGGTTGCGATTTTAGAAAAGAAGAAATACTGGATATGATCTTTCCGGTATGGGAAAGATTGGCCCGCCAGGTAGATATGACATTAAAGCATTACACATCTACCAGCGAAAATAAAAAATTTGAAAAGATCTACATATTATCATCAATTAATATTTATGATTCTATTCGGGATTACCTGAGTGATCAGTTGGAAATAAAAACAGAGTTCTTTGATCCTTTTAAGCGGCAGACAGTTTCGTCTACTGTCGAGTCTTTAAACATTTCCGAGAGAATGTTTCTGACTTCAGCTCTGGGACTTTCCTTGTCAGACAATAAACGTACACCCAACGCTATTTTTACTTATTCTGAAAAAGACAAAGAAGTAAACATAAAACGAATTAACCGATGGACTTTTTTATCCTTTTTGACAGCTCTGTTTATTTGTCTTACCTTATTAATCTATCAGGGCTCTAAAATAAACCTTATTGCAAAGCAGCATGAAACATTAAAAAAAGAGTTGGATCTTTACAATCCGCTTTTGTCGATTGATAAAGTAACTAAAGTTGCCGGCGAAGTGAAGATGAAAAGAACAATTGACCGTCAATATGCACAGAGGTATTTGGGAATCGCGGTGATTGGAGAAGTTTCTGATATTACACCATCCAACATAAATCTGATCAGTCTTAAAATAGCCGAAGGAAAAGCTTCGCCAAAGGCCGATGACAAAACAACAAAAGAAACGAAAGCCGGTACAGAAGTTATAATACAAGGCGTTATTTCGGGGACAGGCAATATGCTTGATTCACTTTTATCGCAATATGTTATGAAACTGGAGAGTTCACCAATGTTGAATCAGGTATCGATACAAAAAAACAGCATTGTAACTTTTAAGAAGAATGAAGTCCTCCATTTTATTTTGAGCGCTAAAATAGGTTAGTCATGATGAAGAAGTTTAATATTAAGGAATTTAATATTAACGTAGATCCGAAAAATTTTTGGTACATTGTAATTTATGGAGGAATTATATTCCTTGTTGTTCTCGTGGGAATTTTCCCTTTGTATAAATATAATTCTTCTCTGATTGATAAGAATAAAGAATTGAAATATCAAATCGGCGAGCAAAAAGAACTGGGTCCTGTATATTTAAATTTACTCAAAAGTGTTGATGATAAAAAAATACGTCTTTTGCCTTGTCCTGAGAAAACAATAATTCCTCGTTCAGAAGCAGGAAAGTTTCAAGATGATTTTCAGGCAATAGCGGGGAAGGCCGGGTTAACGATAGTATCTTTTACGCCGGACTTGAGCGCCTTGGCCGGCTCTTCCACATCCTTTTTACATAACGCCGTGTTGAAAGGAGAATTGCCCAATTTCCGAAAAATGTTAATGGGATTGGGGGCTGTTCCTTATCTGGATAGGATTGAGGAAATTAATATTCAGCAGCAGCCCTATTCTATGGAATTTAGAATGAAGATTTGGATAGCGATTAAGTGACGAACCCGTAAAAAGTTCAAATGTCGTCATACCGGCGAAAGCCGGTATCCAGAAGTCATTGAAATAACTGGATTCCGATTTTCATCGGAATGACAAAATGTGAAAATTCCGACTTTTTACGAGACCATCATTAAGTAGTTAACGGACAAAGGGTATTTATGGGTAAGTTAAAAAAGAGAGAGATTATAATTTTAGTAATTGCCGCTTTGTTTGTTTTATATGCAGGCTATGAATTCTTAATTGCCCGTCCTGCAGATAAGAAAGTTCAAACAAGCGCCAATGCCGATTCTGCAAAAAAAAACACTTCAATAAGCGAACTGACAAATGATTTAAGTAAAGATAAATTAAACGATTTTGATGCATACGTGATCAGGAAAATAGAAACTGATTGGAGTAAAAATCCTTTCTGGAAAAAAGATTCGTATAAAGAATGGGCGGCCAAAGAAGATGCGGCCAAAGGCGGCAGTACTGCGGCTAAAATAATTTATTCCGGTTATGTGGATTCCGGGAAAAATAAAATGGCCGTCATTAACGGTTTGGAATACAGGATAGGAGAACAATTGGAAATAGAAGGCTATATCTTAAAAAAGATTACATCTTCCAAGGTTGTAATTTTTAATAAAAATACAGGAAACAATGAAGAAATTCCCCTGCAGGAATAAAAATTTCATTGGAGGTTGTCAATTTGAAATACTCTGCAAGAAATAAAAATATCGTGATGTCAGGTCTTGGTCTTTTCGTGCTGATATTTTTTTTCGGCTGTGCTGATGGACTTAAAAGCGAGAAGAGAGATTCTTTCTTTGAAAAATGGACTACTCTAGCCGAAAAATCTCAAGGCCATTCTCCTTCCGCGGAGCCCAAGAAAATTTCTATAACGGCGAAGCAGGCATCCGTTCCGGTAACTGAAACAGCAGTGAAAAAATTACCTGTCGATCGAATTAATCTGACCATGCGCCAGGCGGAGCTCAAGGCGGTGTTAAGGGCTATGGCGAAATCCGTTAACTTAAATCTTCTGGTCAAGAATGAATTAAAAGGTGAAATCAGCGTAGATTTCCGGGGAGTTCCCTGGGATTCGGCATTTACCGGATTACTGCGCACCTATAATTTGTCTTATGTCTGGGAAGGCAATGTAATCAGAGTACTGACCAGTGATGACGTTAAGCTGGACTTGGAGAGGAAACAGCAACTGCGTGATACTCAGTGGGTTGAATCTCTTATAGATCCAGTGGTGGTAAACATTAACTATGCTGATACCAAAAAACTGGCAGATACAGTTCAGGATTTCTTGACAAAAGATAAGGATAATAAACCGCGAGGTTCCGTTAAGGTTGATGAACACACCAATTCTCTGGTTATTTCGGCTCTGCGTGATGATCTGACCAAGATCATACCCATTATTGAAAAATTGGATAAACCTACTCCCCAGATTTTAATAAAAGCTAATATCGTGGAGACGACCAAAGGTGTCGCCCGTGACCTGGGAATTATGTGGGGGGGGTATAATAAGGGGTCTCCTGGTAACGACGATTTTATTATTGGAGGTGGAGGCACCCGTACAAGCTCCACGTCTGAAATTACTCCGATAGGCGGTGGACCTTTTGGTATGGGAGGCACTTCTCTGGGTGTGAATTTTCAAGCTAATAATTTAGCAAGTACAGCCGCTGCCTCTTTAGGTTTATTGTTTGGGAAAACCGGAGGAAATTTTCTGGAAGTACAATTAGAAGCCTTGCAAAAGGACAATAAATTAAATATCTTATCCAGTCCATCCATAACAACTTTGGATAACCAGGAAGCCTTCACCGAAAATGGTGAAAGGGTTCCATTTGTAACGCTCGAGACATCTCAGGGCAGCGCACCTACTCAAACCACCAGTTTTGAAGATGTTTTATTACGTTTACAGATTAAGCCTCATGTAATTGACGGTAAAAATTTGAAAATGGAAATTACAGTCAAAAAAGATGAAGTGGATATGACACGAAAATCATCGCTGGGAGATCCTTATATTATTAAAAAGCAAACAAAAACGATATTGATTGTTGAAGATGGTGAAACAATTGTTATTTCCGGGTTAACCAAACAAACTAAATCCGACTCAGGATATGGCGTACCCTGGTTAAAAGATATTCCTGTCTTAGGCTGGGCTTTTAAATCTGATGGTAAAAGCGATAAAATGGAAGAGGTTCTAATATTTATTACTCCTCATATATTGCCGGTAGTAAAGTAAGCAAAAGGAATTTATACAGGTTTGGGATTATATAAAAGAAAGAGGTAATTGCAAAAGTCAAAAAAAGCATCAACTGTCATTTCGACCAAAGGGAGAAATCTTTTGATATCAATACCTCTTAGATTCCTCACTTCGTTCGGAATGACAAACGAAGGACTTTTGCAATTACCTCGAAATTAAATAGAATTAAGATTGTCATTGCCACATCTAAAAATAAAACGGGGTTGGACTATAAGCAGTATCCTATGTTTTAAAAAGCAAGATGGCATCTAAAAATGGATTATTACAATATTCTCAATTTTAAAAAGGAGCCATTTTCCAACTCGCCGGAACCGGAATTTCTTTTTCAGTTACCACAGCAGACAAGTTGCCTGCAAAAGCTGGAGTTAGCTGTTCGTCTGCGCCGTGGAATTAATGTAGTAATAGGGGATATTGGTACCGGCAAAACCACTTTGTGCAGGAAACTTATCCAGAATTTTTCTTCTATTTCAAAAGATTCTGTAGAAATTGAAACTCATCTCTTGCTTGATCCGGCATTTAACAGCGTTATTGAATTCCTGCAAACGGTAGCCTTGATGCTGGGAATTAAAGATTTAAATAATTGTGAAAGTGAATGGCATTTAAAAGAAAAAATTAAAGATTATCTCTTTGACAAAGGAATAAACGAAAAAAAAATAGTTGTTTTGATCATTGACGAAGGCCAAAAAATTAGCGAGAATTGCCTGGAAATTTTGCGCGAGTTTCTCAATTATGAAACAAACAATTTTAAGCTGCTGCAAATAATAATCTTTGCTCAAAAAGAATTCCAGGCAATCCTTAAAAGGCGCCCCAACCTTTTTGACAGGGTTAATCTTCTCTTTTGTCTTCAACCTTTGAGTTTCCAGCAAATGCGGGCAATGATCAATTATCGTCTCAGTGTCGCCAGGGACCATGAAATTGCACCTTCTTTATTTAGCTTATCGGGGCTTGCGGCGATTTATCTGACTACCGGCGGTTATCCGCGCAAAGTTGTTATTCTCTGTCATCAGGTAGTTTTGACGATGATCATTCGCGGTAAGAACAAGGCCGGCTGGTTTTTGGTCAGAAGCTGCATAAGTGATATGGAAACACCGTCGTTCAAGAAGTTAAAGTGGGCGCTGGGTAGCGTTTTTATTTTGATTGCCGTGGGTCTTTCGATAGGAGCGATTATGTTGCAACGTCAGGATGCAGGCGCACACAAACAATTGTCCGCAGCGTCGGTTCTTCCTGTTGTTCCGGAAGTTAAACAAACCGCTTCGCTTCCTGATGTACCTAATGAAAAAATTATCCGAGAAAAAATGCAGAAGGTAAAGATGCCTGAGCATCTTGGAAATTTAACAATGACAAAAAGAAGAACTCTTTGGTGGACTCTGAATAATATTTATGGTGATATGAATCCGAAAATCACTAAAGCAGTGATTATGGCAAATCCTCATATTAAAGATAAAAATAGAATAACGGAAGGGGATAAAATTATTCTTCCATTTATACCCGCAGATATAAACCCGATAAATAAAGGTGATATAATTGTTGTTGTGGAAAGTGGAAAAGATCTGGAAATAATGTATAATAGATTTTGGGGAAATCCTGGTCAACAAAATATGCCTCCGCTGGTTTTCTTCCCCTTCTGGAATAAAAAAGAAGGCATTAATTTTTTGATTGTCATTGATAAATGTTTTGAAAATATACGCGCCGCAAAAGAAGCATCTGGCAAATTACCACCTGCGGTTGCCGCCAGAGCAAAAATATTATCTCAATGGGATGCAGATACGGTTTTTTTCAATCGCCGTAAATTGCAGCATTGAGGTAATAGTCGTCCGGAGGATAGAGGATAAATGAAAAATAAAAGACGTTTGGGTGAAATACTTGTAAAAAGCGGGCTTTTGACCGAGGAAAAGCTTGGACAGGCATTGGAAAATCAAAAGAAGACAGATTTGAAGCTGGGCCAGTATCTAATCCGCCAGGGACTGGTTCATGAAAAACAAATAATAGATTTGATAAGCGATCAACTCAACATCAGGAAATATCATATCAATGATTTTCCGCTGGATCTGGAACTGATTCGTTATCTGCCGATTGAAATTGTGCAAAAAAATCAGGTAGTTCCTTTAAAATTAAAAGGGAAACTTTTAACAATTGCAATTGTTGATCCTCTGGATATACAAATCCTTGATTCTCTTGAAAAATTGACCAATCTGGAAGTTGAACCGGTAATTTGTTCGGAAGTGGAAATCAATCAGTTGATAAATAGTATGTACGGCATGCAGTCCGATCTGGGCAATATTATGGGAACCATGGAAATAGAATCCAGGGATGAAGATGATGAGCCGGACAACAAAGACGAAATCCAAATCGCGTCGTTGCAGGATATGGCGGGAGAAGCGCTGGTTATTCGTCTGACCAATTCCATTTTTGCTCAGGCTATCCGTGATAATGCCAGCGATATCCATATCAGTCCGCAACAGAATACAGTGCAGTTGCGTTATCGTATTGATGGTAAACTGATAGAAATGCCCTCGCCTCCCAAGTCAATATTTTTATCCATCATTGCCCGCGTGAAGATTATAGCTAATATGGATATTACTGTTTCCAGAGTCCCTCAAGACGGCCGGTTCACCCTTAAAATAGAAAAAAAGGAAATCAATGTTAGAGTTTCCTCAATTCCTACAATTTACGGTGAAAATATTGTCATGCGTCTGCTGGATATGGGCGCTGGTTTTTATACACTCGATCGTCTGGGTATGTCTGATGAAGATCGGGCAAAAATAGAATTGATAGCCAACAAACCATATGGAATGATTTTAAGTACCGGACCCACGGGAAGCGGTAAAAGCACCAGTCTTTATGCAATTTTGAGTTCAATAAACAAACCGGATATCAATATAATAACACTGGAAGACCCTGTCGAGTATAGAATCAATGATATTCGCCAGGTGCAGTTAAACCGTAAAGCAGGGATGACATTTGCCGGTGGTTTGCGTTCAATCCTTCGTCAGGACCCGGATGTAATTATGGTTGGTGAAATCAGAGATGCGGAAACCGCTGCCGTAGCCGTGCAGGCGGCACAGACCGGGCATAGAGTTTTAAGCACGGTTCATACTAATGATGCCGCAGGAGTCATAACACGATTTATTGATATGGGTATCGAACCTTTCCTGGTGTCCTCTGTTTTGATAGTTTCTTTTGCTCAACGATTAGTACGTACCATTTGCCCCTATTGCAAAGAGCGTTATAATCCTCCGGCAAGCGCTCTTGCTGCTTTCGGAATAACGCCGGAACAGGCGGCAAACGCTAATTTTCAACGCGGCAGAGGCTGTAATAATTGCAGAAATACCGGATACAAGGGAAGAACCGGTATTTTTGAAGTTTTAGTCAATGACGAAATGATTCAAGACATGATTATCAAGCAAAGGCCCAGCCAGGAAATTTCACGCGCGGCAGTAGCTGCCGGAAAGTTGAAAACTCTGAGAGATGATTCTGCCCGCAAAGTAATGCAGGGAATTACAACCCTGGAGGAAGCGGCCTCTGCCGTCATGTCTTAGCCTAAATCAAGGATAAAGAAATGCCCAACTATATTTATCAAGCAATTAATGAAAGTGGAGATACGGTATCCGGTAGTTTAGACGTTGAATCCGTTGAAGTAGCCAACTCCATATTGATGGCGCGCAATCTTATACCATCAAAAATAAAAGAACAGAGTAAAGCAGGAGATGAAAATTGGTTGCAGTCTATTTTAAGATCGGACAGAGTCAAAATGGTGGATCTGATCATTTTCACAAAACAATTACGTTCCATGCTGGTTGCCGGCGTGCCAATGCTCAGACTTTTGGATATTTTAGGTAATCAGACAGAAAGCCATGGTTTAAAGAAAGCAATATTGAGAATAATTCAAGATATCAAACAGGGACTGTCTTTTTCGGAAGCATTGGAGAAATTTCCCAGGATATTCTCAAATCTATACTGTGACATGATCAAAGCAGGTGAAATCAGTGGAAATGTCCCCATTGTTTTAGATCGTTTGATTTACATTATTGAACATGAAGAAAAAGTCAAATCAGATATCAAGTCGGCAATAAGATACCCGATGATAGTTCTTATCGCTTTAAGTTTAGCTTTTGTTGTTCTTTTAACTTTTGTAATACCTCAATTTGTTTCTGTTTTTAACACCGCTGGATTAACTTTACCGTTACCCACAAAAATTGCCATGTTTTTATACACTTTCCTGGCAAAATACTGGTATTTAGTTCTTACTGTAATAGCAATAATTGTTTTTGGCCTGGCTTACTATCTCAAGACGAAAAATGGCAAGTTTGTAAGAGATTCTTTGTTATTGGAACTTCCTGTAATAGGGCCATTATTTAGAAAGGCGGCATTATCGCGTTTTGCCAGTATTTTTGCCATTTTGCAAACCAGCGGCGTTCCTATTATGCAGTCACTGACTATTCTTTCTTCCACAATGGGTAACGAGGCTCTTGCACGATCTTTTGAACATATCCGTGAACGAATTAAAGAAGGAGCCGGAATTTCAGCACCACTGAAATCGGCAAAATATTTTACTCCAATGGTTATCGATATGATCGCGATTGGTGAAGAGTCTGGAAATATTGATGAAATGTTGCGCGAGATTGCCAAACACTATGATGATGAAGTTGAGTATGCAATTAAAGGCCTTTCCGATGCCATAGGCCCGATTCTCATTGTCGGTTTGGCCGCGATTGTCGGCTTCTTTGCCCTGGCCATATTTATGCCCATGTGGGATCTTACAAAGATAGCAACAAAACATTGATGTCTACAATAATTGTAGATAAAACATCATTTTTTGCAACATATATGCAGGCGACGGAAGGTAGTGTCGTGTCAATCCAGAAATGTCATTTCGACCGCAGGGAGAAATCTAAGATTTCTCAGTTGTGAAGGCTCCTTCGAAATGACAGAGTATCGTTGACATGACAGTAGCTTATATAAATATTAAATTTGACAAAAATTAAAACCTAGTGTAGTGTTTCAATAACAGCTTTACAATATGTCATTTCGAAGCGAAGCGA
>WOYI011163041.1_pt1 | contig 10466 bp, 12 predicted proteins | sample 6423411 | NCBI WGS metagenome assembly WOYI01 (sample SAMN13441803, study PRJNA592873) | oil field metagenome | biome: oil field; feature: oil-well bore; material: oil-contaminated soil; isolation source: oil-contaminated soil from oil-well borehole | place: Germany: Wietze | collected 2016-10-18 ... | reverse complement strand
CTCAACCCCGCGGCATCCCCGCGCAGCAGGTTAAATCCACCCAACACGGCAAAAAGCACCCCACAAATGGTGACCACCAAAGCGGCTGAGCAGCCAAGGATCCACCCGGTGCGGCGCTTCTTCTTGCCTTCTTCCTTTACAGGATAATTAACATCCGTCATGATTCATCATTCCTGTTTCTACCAATAACGACCAGCTTGATGCGTGTATGATCTATTAAGACCTATCCAAAATGTCATTCAGCGAGGAACACAAGGAAATTACAACAAAACAAAGAAGGAACACGCCGACGGCCATCGATTGATTGGTGTTGGACCCGTAATCAAATCAGCGGCGCCTTTTCGGGTGTTCTGCCGTTTATACCCTTTCCATTGCTTTCAATTCATTCCATCCGAACCTCGCCGGCCGGACAATGCAGTTCCAAACTGCTTCTATAAATTTACCTTGCAACTTCGGATTCAGCAACCCTTTTCTCGTATAATTAATAGAGAATAAATGAAGATTGAAAGGAATTCATCGTGAAGAAAACGGCTCTTATCCCCTTAATGCTGCTGGTCGTGATGGGATTGGCCGTCACGGCATGCAGACTGCCCGTTGTCAACGTCACCCGCGGCTCAGGTGTCCTGGCTAGTGAATCCCGTGAGGTCAGCGGGTTTGACGCCATCCGGCTTGATGGCGCCGGGACCCTCAAGATCACCCAGGGTGAGACCGAAACCTTGACGATTGAGGCTGAGGACAATATCCTGCCCAAGTTAAAATCCGACGTGCAGGGCGACACGCTTGTGTTGGGCCACCAGGATAGATTCTGGCAAAACACATTGATCGCAACCCGAGAGATCACCTATACACTCACTGTCAAAGATCTCACGAGTCTGACTTTCAACGGCGCGGGCAACCTGGACATGGCCGACCTGGAAACCGATTCGCTGACGGTCATCATCAACGGCGCCGGCCAGGTCAATATCCATGATCTGGTGGCCGACTCCCTGTTGGTCAGGATTTCCGGCACGGGCAACGTCCAATTGGGCGGCGAAGTGACCGAGCAGACCATCACCATTGATGGCGCCGGGAACGTCAAGGCCGGCGACCTGCGTTCGGCAAGCACCACCATCACCTTCAACGGTTTGGCGAATGCCACTGTCTGGGCCACGGAAAGTCTGAATGTCACCATCAACGGCGGCGGCACCTTGAATTATTACGGCTCCCCCACTATCAGCCAGGATATCATCGGCGCCGGCCAGGTCAATCATATGGGCGAGAAATAACGCATATAAGAAAAGGACCGATCAGCGCTCGCATGACAAGCCTGGTCGATCCCTCACATTCATCATAAAAGGAGATTTGACATGAATAAGAAACCGGGAATCGCGGGCGGGGTTATCCTGATCCTGCTGGGACTGTTCTTCCTGGCAAGGGAGATCTTCCCTCAGGTCTTTCAATTCTGGAGCTGGCCCTTCATCATCATCGGCGTGGGCCTCGTCTTCATCCTCTGGGCCATCTTCAGCGGGATCGGCGGCCTGGCCATACCGGGGACCATCCTCTCAGGCCTGGGCACGCTCTTCTATTTCCAGGCCCAGACCAATAACTGGTCCTCCTGGTCCTTCGCCTGGGCGTTGATCCCGGGTTTCGTCGGCCTGGGGATCATCCTCAGCGGCCTCATCGACCGCCATTTCAAAGGCAATCTCATGCCTGGGCTGACCCTGATCCTGATCAGCGCGATCCTGTTCTTCGCCTTTGGGTCCGCCTTCGGCCTCGAATATAGAATCACCCGATATTGGCCCGCGCTCCTGGTCATCCTCGGAGTGGTCTCCCTGGTGAACGCGCTTCAGCCCAAAAACCGTTAAATGTAAGCCATGTAGGGCCCACCTTCGTTCTTGAAACGAAACATCGGGATGCTTTTTAGAACATCCCGATGTTGTCAATAATAATAACTTTTGGATTGCTATTCGGGCCTAAAGGCATCCCAGGCCAGTTTAACCCGTTCGTAGGTTTCAGTGAGCGATTCCGGCAACACCCGGGTCTCCCCTACCGTGGACATAAAGTTCGTATCCCCACCCCAGCGCGGCACGATGTGCATATGCAAATGATCCGCCAGGCCCGCGCCGGCCATCGCGCCGAGGTTGAGGCCCACGTTGAACCCTTCCGGCTTATAAACCTGCTGCAAGACGTCCACAGCCTTATTGGTCAACTCCATCAACTCCGCCCGGGCGGCTTCCGACATGGCATGCAGGCGGTCCACATGGACGTAGGGCACACACATCACATGCCCGCTGGTATAGGGGTAGCGGTTGAGGATCATAAAAACATGCTCGCCCCGGTAAAAAATGAGGTTCTTCGGGTCGTCAGCGTCCGCTGCAGCGAGGCAAAAAATGCAGCCCTCATAATCGTGATGCTCTTGTATGTATTTCATGCGCCAGGGTGTCCAGATATGATCCAAAACGACGGCTTCTGCTTTCTTTATATTTTGATTAACCATGATTGTATCAGATAATTAAATCACAGGTTTATGATTATACTTAATAACGTTTTCTTTGCATAAATGCCTATGGAACAATACACTTTTTTCCAACCCAAGAACACCCTCGCCGTCAGCCAGCTGACGACCTATCTGCGCGAGCTGCTGGCCAGCGACCCGATCCTGCAGGATATCTGGGTCGAAGGAGAGATCTCCAACCTCTCACGGCCGGCCTCCGGGCATCTCTACTTCACGCTGAAGGACAGCCAGGCCGCCGTCCGCTGCGTGATGTGGCGCAGCGCCGCCCAGCGGCTCAACTTCGCGCTTCGTGAAGGCCAGGCGGTGATGGCGCACGGCAGCATGGGCGTCTACGAGGTCAGCGGGCAGGTCCAGCTCTATGTGGACACCCTGCGGCCGGCCGGCGAAGGCGCACTCTATCAGGAATTCCTGCGGCTCAAGGCCAAGCTGGAAGCGGAAGGCTTATTTGATCCGGAAACCAAACGCCCTCTCCCCCCGCTGCCGAAGGTAATCGGCATCGTCACCTCTCCCACCGGCGCGGCCCTGCAGGATATGCTCAACACCATCCGGCGGCGTTTTCCCGTGGCGGAGGTCGTCCTCTCGCCCACGCTGGTGCAGGGCGCCGATGCACCGGCCGCGATCGTGGCCGCGCTCGAGCGCCTGAACGAACGGGAGCACCCCGACGTGATCCTGATCGGCCGGGGCGGCGGCTCGATTGAAGACCTCTGGGCCTTCAACGATGAAGCAGTGGCAAGGGCGGTGGCCGCCTCAGCAGCGCCGATCGTCTCCGGCGTGGGACATGAAACTGACTTCACCCTGACCGACTTCGCCGCCGACCACCGCGCGCCCACCCCCACGGCCGCAGCCGAGGTCGCCACGCCGGACAAGCTGGAACTGCTGGCTTCCATCGCCGAATTCAGCAGCCGGCAGACGGCTCGCCTGCGGGAGCAGCTGGCCGACCGGCGCTGGGAGACCGGCCAGCTGACCCATGCGCTGGCCCGGCTTTCTCCCGCCCATCGGGTGGATACCTACCGCCAGCGGCTGGACGAGATCACCTTTCGGATGGCAAAAGACATGCAAACCCGCCTGGACCGTACCCATCTGCGGCTCGACCATGCCGCCCGGTCCCTCAACAGCCTCAACCCGGCCGCTGTGCTCAACCGGGGCTATGCCATCGTCACCCGCACGGCTGACGGCAAGGTGGTCCGGCGGGCGGAGCAGGTGGCGCTTAATGAATCCATTCATATCCGGGTCAGCCAGGGCAGCCTGGACGCCCGGGTTTCGAAGACCAACCAGGAGCAATCCAATGACTGAGCTGAATTTAGAGGAAATCAAGAAATTAGACTTCGAGACGGCTTTCACCGCTTTGGAAGAGACCGTCTCACAACTGGAAAACGAAGAACTGGCGCTGGAGGAAGCGCTGACGCTTTACGAACGCGGGCAGCTGCTTGCACGGCACTGCGCCGATCTGCTGGAAACCGCCGAACTCAAGATGCGCCAACTCTCTCAAGACCCCGAGGAATAATCCCATGCCGCTGATCGACATTATCCACAATCCCGTCTTTATTGCCGTTATCATCTCTTCTTTGCTGGCGCAGGTCCTCAAAATGCCCCTGGAATACCTTCGGACCGGTGAGTGGAACTGGTCGTTACTCTTCAGCACCGGCGGCATGCCCAGCTCGCACTCCGCCGTCGTGACGGCAGCGGCCGTCAGCGTGGGTCACTATATGGGCTTTGATACACCCGTTTTCGGCCTGGCTTTCGCCATCGCATCGGTGGTGATCTACGACGCCACCAACATACGGCGTCAGGCTGGTTTCCATGCCCAGCGGATCAATCGGATCGTCAAGGAAGTTTTCCGGGGCACGACAAAGCCGGCCAATGAGGTCGGCGAACTGAGCGAGATGCTCGGCCATTCCCCCCTTGAGGCCTTCGGCGGTGTGGTCCTGGGCATCCTGGTCAGCATCGGCACCTGGCTGATCTGGCCATAGGAGGAGAGACAATCCCCACCCATCTTTCTCTATTCAACGCAAGATAACCCAAAGGGCATCAATCCCAAACTACAACAATATTGTCATTGCGATGACAGATGATGATCCAACTTGGATTCAACTCGCAAGTGCAACAAAGACAACCCACCATAAAAGCTTTCCAACGCAGAAAACATGCGCCCTATCCCCCTCGCTTTCTCACCGCCGCCTGATCCGCCCCACCACCGCGCGCACCATCCCGCGCAGCTCCGGCACCTTCAGCGCCCACATCAGCCCGCCGTAGGACGCCACGCCCAACCCCAGCGAACCGAACACCACCAGCACGACCGAGCGGCCGGCGAAAAGAGCCTGCCAGCCCAACACCACCGCGCTCATCAACGCCGTCCCGAGCAGCGAAAGCGCCACGCCCTTCAAGATCGTGTTGCCCTCAATCCCATTCAGGCGCTTGCGCATCAAAACGATCAGTGCGATGCTCTCCAGCGCCGTCGCCACGGAGTTGGCCAGCGCCAGTCCGCCGTGCGGCATCCAACCGATCCGCGCAAATAATGCCGAGAAGGCCAGGCTGAGGCCCACGTTCAACCCCATCGCCACCACGCCCACCGTGACCGGCGTGCGGGTGTCATGCAGGGCATAAAAGGCTCGGCTGAGGATTTCCACCAGGGCATGCCCCACCAGGCCTGCGGCATACCACAGCAGCGCCCAGGCAACCAATTGGGTGGATTGTGAAGTGAACTCCCCCCGCTGATAAAGCAGCTGCACCAGCGGCACCCGCAGCAGGATCAACCCCACCGAGGCCGGGATCGCCAGCAGCAGCACCGCCCGCAGCGTGGTCGCCAGCGAAGCGCGCATCTCTTCCAGCTCACCCCGGGCCACCTGCGCCGAGAAGGTCGGCAGGGAAGCGATCGCCGCCGACTGCGCCACAGCCATCTCCGGCATCAGCATCAGCGAAAAGGCCAGCGTGATCGCGCTGACGCTGCCTTCCGGCTGGCCCAGCGCGATGACGGTGTTAACGATGAAATTGACCTGCACCACCGCCACACCCAGCAGCCGCGGCCCCATCAGCCGGAAAACGCCCAATACCGCCTTATCCCGTACGCCCAGGAAGAAACGGTAAGACCGGCTGGGCAGCCTCAACAGCCGGGGGAACTGTACCAGCAGGTGCATCAACGCGCCGCCCACCACGCCGACGGCTAACCGCCGGATGCCCCAGCCCGCCGGCAGCAGCAGCGTCCCGAGGATCATCCCCAGCGAATACATCGCCGGTGCAATTGCCGGGATAAGGAAGACCTGGTGCGCGTTGAGGATGCCCATCACCAGCCCGCTCACGCCAAAGATCGCCACCGAAGGCAGCATGATCCGCAGCAGTGAGATCGTCAGCGCCTCCTGCCCCAGGTTCACATCCGGCGCCAATACATAAAGGCCATACCGGACGATCTGGGGGGCGAAGACCCAGGCCAGCGCACTGATCAAAATCAGCGCCAGCAGCACGAGGTTCATCACACCGGAAGCCAGCCGCCAGGCGCCCGGGCGATCCTCACGGGTCAGGAAGCCGGTAAAGGTCGGGATAAAGGCCGACCCCAACGCACCGCCGGCCACCAGGTTGAAGAGCAGCTCGGCAATCCGGTTGGCCGCGTTGAAGGAATCCAACTCCGCCGAGGTGCCAAAGGCATCCGTGATCACCATGCCCCGCACCACACCAAACAGGTTGCTGATGATGAACGCCGCCATCACCGTCCCGGCGGCGCGGGCGATCTGTTGGTTTGCTGTTGTGGGTTGGCTGAGCGGGTCGGTCATGCGTCCTCATCGTCCATCTGGCCGGCCTCGGCCCAGCGAGCGGCCTTTTCCGCATCGGAAAGGTCCACCAGGGCTTTGCCGTCGGCCAATACGCCTGCTTCCATTTTATCAAACCGGACCCGGAAGCGGTTCAGCGCCTCCCGCAGCGCGTTTTCCACACCCACCTCGCGGGCGTGCGCGAAACTGGCAATCCCCAGCAGCAGCTGGCCTAAAAGGCCCGGCAGCGCCTGCGGGCTGGCACTCTCGAGTGCATCCAAGGCCTCCCGGATATTCGCCAGGCTGCCTGCCTTTTCCAGCTGGTCAAACTTCACCCGGCCCACGCGCTCCACAATCTCTTCCGCCTGGAGCAAGGCCGGCAGGGCGCGGGGAACACCATCGAGCAACCCCTTCTTGGCAGATTCGCCGTTTTCCTGGCGTTCTTCCGCCTTGATCGCTTCCCAATTCCGGATCACGCCGGACACATCCGCCACTTCCACCTCGGAGAACACATGCGGGTGGCGGCGGATCAGTTTCGTGCCGATCCCGTCGATCACCTGGTTAATATTGAAATCCCCCTCCTCCACCGCGATCTGGGCGTGCAAGACGATCTGGAGCAGGAGATCGCCCAACTCCTCCTGCAAATCGGCCATATCCTCCCGGTCGAGAGCATCCAACGCCTCATACGCTTCCTCAATCAGGAAAGGCCGCAGGCTGAGGTGGGTCTGGGCTTTATCCCAGGGGCAGCCATCCGGCGCACGCAGCCGGGCAATAATCTCCTGGAAAGCCTCAAACGAGGCGGTTTCATTCAGCGCGGGGACAAACAGCGTACTGAGCAGCCCCAAATGCGGGCTGTGATCCATCTCATAAAGCGGCAAGTCTTCCACCACTTCAGCATCCGTCCCCGCCCCGTGCACCAGGCGCACCGGGTGCTCATCGGGATAAATCGTCATCAGAGTCAGCTTAACGTCCGAGGCGACGCCTTGCGAATAGATTTGTGCGATCAATGCGGGTGTGGAAGGCGGGAATCCCGGCGTCTGGCGCATCGAAACCGTGATCGCATCCGCCAGGGTAAGCTCGGGGAAGGGGTCCATCCCCAGGGCGCGGCAGGTCGGCTCCAGGAAGCTCAGCCCATCAATCACCCTGCAGGGAATCCCCTCCGCAGCAGCGCGGCGGGCGATCTCCGGGCAGGTCGCCTCCGCCACAAACGGATGGCCCGGCACGGCATAGGTCACGCCCTCAGGCGTTCGTCCCTTTTCCAGGATCGTTTCTACGATCTCGGCATAGACCGCTTCAAAAGCATCCTGCCGCTCATAGACCTCATCAAAGCTGTGCAGCGTCAACCCGTCGGGCAGTTCCGCCACAGTGGGATGATGCTTCGTTCGCAGGTAGAGCGTGTCAACCGACTCCAACCAGGCCCAGGCTTCGCGCGTCAGCGCACCGGGGTCGCCGGGGCCAAGCCCAATCAGAGTGATGCCGTTTGCGTTGTTCCGGGAGCCGCTGCCAGAGGTCATATTCCCTGCTTCCATACTACAACAAATAGAGACGTTTCAGCAACGTCTCTATTCTACTCTTTTTATGATTGATGCCTTGTTGAACAGGCATTTCCTCACGCCAGATCAGGCAGCCGCAGACCAGACAACGCTCCGGGAGGCTGCCGGAGAAAACGCTAGCGTTTGGTGTAGGTTGGGGCCTTGCGGGCGCGTTTGAGGCCGGGTTTCTTGCGTTCCTTGACGCGCGGGTCGCGGGTCAGGTAGCCGTTGTGGCGCAATGGAGGGCGCAATTCCTCGTCCATCTTCACCAGGGCGCGGGCCAGGCCGAGCTTCACAGCGTCACGCTGGCCGGTCACACCGCCGCCCTGCACCATCACGGTCACGTCGTAATTATTCTGCGCCTGGCTGGCGATCTCGAATGCCTTGATGATCGCGGGCACATCACCCATACGGGTGAAATAGGCTGCCAGTTCCTTCCCATTGACGGTGAAGTTACCGGAGCCAGCCATCAGGCGGACCCGTGCGGAACTTTCTTTACGGCGGCCAATGCCTTCAAAATATTTATTATCCATAAATCCGATACTCCTCTTACTCAACTAACTCTGGCTGTTGAGCCTGATGCGGATGTTCAGTCCCGGCATAGACATGCAGGTTCTTGAAAATCCGGCGTCCGAGTTTGTTCTTGGGGATCATACCCCAGACGGCGCTTTCGATCACGCGCTCGGGGAATTTTGCCAATTGATCCCGCAGCGTGATCTGCCTGAGACCGCCGGGGTAATTTGAATGGCGGTAATAGATCTTGCTATCCAAACGAGTTGGATAAACGGCGACCTTCTCTGCATTGATCACGACAACATTGGCACCGGTCATCACGCCAGGCGTGTAGTTGGGCTTGTGTTTACCAATCAATAACTGGGTAATCTTGGTCGCCAAACGGCCCAGGTTCTGCCCTTCGGCATCCACCAGGAGCCATTCTCGCTCAACTTGTCCCTTTGGTACGTATGTTTTTTTCACTGTCTAACTCTCCATCATTCAAAGATCCACTCCAGGCAACGCCTGAAAGATGAACTCCATCTTGAAACTCACGAATAACGCACTTCTTCCAATACAAGCCCTGCGGCGGGCGCCATCCCCGTCAAGGGCGAGCTTCCGGTTTGCAGGCTTTCGGCGATGAGCGCTTCCGGTGCCGCCCCCTGTCCAACGGTCACCAGCATCAGGGTGATCCTGCGTACCATGTGATAGAGGAAGGCGTTGGCGGTGATGTCAAACTGGTAAACATCACCCTGCTGCTCCCAAACGGCCGAATAAACTTCCCGAATGGTCACACCGGAGTCGGTCGTTGGGCGGCCGAAGGCTTTGAAATCATGCGGACCGACCAGGGCCTGGGCGGCCCGGTTCATCTTCTCCAGGTCCACCTCCGGCCAAACTCGCCAGGCGAATACTTCGCCGATCGGGTCTCGAACCGGCCGGCAGATCAGGTGGTAACGGTAACAGCGGCTTTTCGCATTGAAACGAGGATGAAAATCCGCCGTAACCTCTGCCGCCGACTGCACGGCCATATCGCCCGGCAGGTAATAATTGAGCGCTCTGACCAGGTCGTCGCAGGAATGTTCCCACGCCAGCCTGAAGCTCACCACCTGCCCCCGGGCGTGAACGCCGGCGTCGGTGCGTCCGGCTGCATGGATGCTCTGGTCCTGCCAGCCCAACTGCCGCAGTCCGGCTTCAAACTCACCCTGGACCGTTCGCTCTGCCTCCGTCTGCCGTTGAAACCCGGCAATCCGGGAGCCGTTGTATGAAAGAATGACTTTGTAATGTGCAAAGCCCATCCGGTGTTATTCCGGCAGGCTACTCTTCAACCAGTTCGATCAACGCCATCTCAGCCCCATCACTGCGGCGGGGACCCAGTTTGAGGATCCGGGTATAGCCGCCGTTGCGGCTGGTGTAACGCGGCGCGATATCATCAAATAATTTCTGAACGACGGGGCGGCTGCCGTTGCCCAATTTGGCGACGGCCTGGCGCCGAGCATTCATCATCTTGATCTCATCCGCATCCTGGCTGTTGCGGGCCAGGGTGATCAACTTCTCAGCAGCTGCCTGGATTGATTTTGCTTTCGGCAGTGTGGTTTTGATCCGTTCGTTTTCCAGGAGTTGCCGGATCATCGTACGACGCATCGCGGTGCGATGGCCTGTGTCACGATTGAGCCGATAACCTTTTACTTTATGTCGCATCTCGTTAACTCTCCGTTGTTTCTTCTTCCTCGTCCAGGAAGCCTTTTTCAGCCATCTTTTCCTTCAGTTCGGTCAGGCTTTTCTCACCGAAATTCCGGATGGAAAGAATCGCTTCTTCACCTTTATCCAAAAGTTCCAGGACATCACCAACGGTGGTAATGCCGGTCCGCTTGAGCGAATTGAAAACCCGCACTGTCAGGTCCAGATTCTCAATCGGCATCTCGGCGACCTCGCTGTTGATCGTGCCAACAGGCTCAGCCTGCTCGATCGGCACAGAAAGCATTTCTTCACTGACGCCAGCGATGAAGCGCAGGTGCTCGATCAGGATCTTGGATGAATCACTCATGGCCTGCTCGGGCGAGATGGTTCCATCTGTCCAGATTTCCAGTTCCAGCCGGTCGTAATCCGTGCTCTGACCCACGCGCGCCGATCCAACGGTCCAATTGACCTTACGGACGGGAGTGAAAATGGCATCGACCGGCAATTCGCCGATCGGAAGCCGATCACTGC
>WOYI010978869.1_pt1 | contig 10466 bp, 11 predicted proteins | sample 6423411 | NCBI WGS metagenome assembly WOYI01 (sample SAMN13441803, study PRJNA592873) | oil field metagenome | biome: oil field; feature: oil-well bore; material: oil-contaminated soil; isolation source: oil-contaminated soil from oil-well borehole | place: Germany: Wietze | collected 2016-10-18 ... | reverse complement strand
TATACTCTTCTGATCAGGATGGGGGCTCTGCCAGGGGACGGGCCCGATCAGGGACGGCTGAGAGGATCAGGGCGATGCAGAAAGCCGTCTTGACCGGAATCTGGTCGATCCCAATCTCCGAAAGCAGCCTGCGTATCTCCCTAGCGGCATGACTGTCGTTCACGGCGGCGAGATTCTCCAGTGTCCTGGTAAAATGGGGAAGTGGCTGCTCTTGTCCCGCCATTTTGGCAAACATGCTGATATCCTCTTTTCTGAAAGCAACACCGTCTAGGTCGGAGATGAACTCTGTTGCCCCGACATACCGGTTTCTGTTGTACTTCTGGAGAAAATGGTACCACCGCTGCTCCAGCGACACGGTCGCTGCCGCGGCAGTGAGCACCTCGTCCACTACAGAGGTCGGGAGTTCGGGATCAATCGATTTGCGCAGGATTACCGTCAGGTACGTCGTGCCGTCCATGAGCGAGAGGGCCTTGGCTCCGTGAATGATAATCCTCGGATTATCTGATGCTTTGAAGAGCGAGACAATCTGAGCATAGGAGGCGGTGTCCCCAAGCCGGACGAGGGCCACCATGCACTTGCCCTGGAAAAAATGGTCCGAAGAGCCCAGCCCCCAGCGCAGCAATTCTGCACCCCGTTCGATCCGGTGTTTGCCGACGATTTCTGCCGCTATCCAGGCGGTTGTGTGCTCCCCGCAGGAGAGCTGGTCGAGCACAGCATCCTCGGTCTTCCTGCCGAAAGAGATGTTCCCGAGCGCCTGCAAAGCATTAACGCGGACAGTGAGCAACGGAGAGTCGAGCTGCTGCCGGAGTTCGGTCTCCGGGATGGTCGAGCCGATGGCCCCGAGCCGTTTCAGGGTCCGGGCGTCCTCGCCGCTGTCATCCTGGTTGCGTAGACGTTTGAGCACATGGATGGCGTAGAGGTCCCGAGGTGCCATGAAGAGGCTGATCACACTCGTCAGGGGCCACTCATTGAGCTTCTCAAGCGATCGGACAAGAAGGATCATCACCGCCAGCACCCCGAGGATAATCCTGAAATAGAGGCGGTAGCCGTCCATCCCTTCAAAGCCCGAGAATTCCAGCCAGGAGAGCAGTCCCCCGCCGATGACCGTTCCCGAAAGACCTGCAGCCACACCGGAGAAGACGCGGATGAAAAGCGAGCTGCCGACCCGGTCGGTATCGCCGATTGAGGAGAGAAAATAGTGGTTCAGTCCGACAATAATGCCGAATTTGCAGTATCCGGCAATGAAGAAAGCCGTTCCCACCAGCAGGGGACTGAAAATATCCGGGGCGACGGCCCACATACCTGCCGGCAACAGGAGGCCTGCGGTGCTCATTAGGAGGATCGGCCGAGGTCCGACCTGGTCGGCGATCATTCCGTTGATCACCGACGAGGAGACTCCCCCGACCAGTAGAATGAGCGAGAAAATCAGGACTTTGGAGTCCTCGATCCCGTAGCCGTTCTTCACCGCTATCATCATGAAGGGAATGACCATCATGAAGCTCACCAGACCGCCGCTCCAAGCGAACAGCAACCCGCGGGCCTGTCTCTGCCCCCACAGCCGCCTGAATGACTGGACCAGCGGTATGCGGGCGGAGACCTGCGGCATCTGCGATTCGGGGATCCGGGCGAGCACTGTGGAGGAATATATGCCGATGAGGCAGGCGATGGCGATCACCAGTTGATAAACCCAGATCTCGGCGGTGTAGCGGGTTATGAGGATAATCGTCAGAGTAGCGAAAATTTGTGTCATGGTGATCCTCAGGTGGTTGCCCGCGAGAAAAGCCCCCCTGTTCTCTGGGGTGGTGACCTCACCCTCAAGCGGCGAGGTCGCCACAATTCCCATGCTCCTGAAGAGCGCGAAACCGAAAGACGCGACGAGGATGATCGCCGAAACTGCCACCTGGGGCACATGGGGAGCAGCCATCGGGGCAACAATCAGAAGGGAGGCAAACACGTAGCGGAAGAACCACCCCAGTGCCCAGGTGCGCGCCCCCCCGATCTTCGATACCAGATGCTTGCCGACGATCATGAATGGCATCGTCAGATTGACGAAGGAGGAGAGCACTGCAATCAGGGGATCGGAGACAGAATTGGCAATGGCGTAGAGGATAAGGATATTCTCCATGAGAAATGCGATGGAGATACCGTTGAGGGTATTGAATCTTTTGATAAGGGCCCTGCCTTTTGCGCGCGCCCGTGTTGAGAGGGTAGGAGGAAACTCCCTGCTCTTGCCTGAGAAGAGGGCTGCCAGTCCGTGAAAAAACTCCATGTTACTACGCTCCTGTGCTTATCCTGATTATAAGTCATACCACATTTGCACAGGTACGTACATATCCTCAAGAAGAGGTGGCTACATGGTCCTTATCTACTGCCAGGAGGAGGCCCTCGATAGGATCGAGCAGGCCATAGGGCTGGTCAAGAAGAAGTATGACCATGAGGGTATCGGGTATTTTGTCCTGTAAGTTCTGAAAAACTAGCAATGCAGGGGGATTATCCTCCTGCATTGTTTTTGGTTTGCCTTGTCTCAGCCTTGTCTTTTGCTTCTTGTCTTGAAATCCTTCTCTATCCTTTCTTTCCACTTGTCCGATACGACGCTACAGCAACGTATCTGACTCATTGTGCTGTTCAAGACATCGAAGTTCACCTCCACTCCTCTTGCGTCAGCATGATAGGAGGCTGCCCGGTCCTTCCCTATGCCGATGTCAGAAGCAGCTGCAAAGGCATCGATATTGGCTCCTAAATAAAAGAACTCCCAGAGCTCGCTTTCCTTGCAGAACCCAATGCGTTTGCGGATCCTGTCCAGTGAATAGTCCTTGCTTGCATTCTCTTTGCCATCGGTGATGATGACAAACATGACAGAGGGATATGCTTCCTTTGGGATGCCGATAAGGCTTTCCAAAAGCGAATCAATTGTCCTGCCCACAGCATCAAGCAGGGCAGTAGTCCCTTCAGCTCTGTAGTCCTCCTTGGTGAGAGGTTGCACTTCCTGGATGGGAAGCCTGTCGTGGAGTACTTGGTAACGATGGTCAAACAGGACAGTCGTTACCCTAGCCACGCCCTTTGTATCCTTCTGCTTTTTCAGAAGCGAGTTGAAGCCCCCAATGGTGTCATTTTCAAGACCAGCCATCGAACCGCTCTTATCAAGGATGCATACCAGTTCAGTCTCTTTATTGTGCATACCGTCCTCCTAGATGTACAGTATAGGAGGAGACGGTGGTGAGGAGGTCACTTGGAAGGCGACATCTTACGCACCCAAAAGAGGCTGGTCATAGGAGAACAGGGCTTCGTTGATCGCATAGAGGTCATACTGTTTCTCTGCTATGAAATACTCAATGATGATGTCAAAGATATAGCTATGGCTCAAAGAATACCCGGCTGTTTCGAGAAGAGCGGATGTTTCCTTGGCATTGAGCTTGAGTGAAAGGGCAAGGGCAATGACAGTCCGTTTGTTCGGCTGATAGGATGCATTGCTTCGTATCTTGGAAAAATGCTTGCGGTCAATGTTTGCCCCTTTATAGACATCCACCTCATCAAGGCCTTTCTCCCTGATAAGAGCCATGAGGCTTTGGGAGAAGGACAGAGCGACTTCATTGATGATGCCATCAAGGGGTTTGTCCATACAGGATTTGCACTCACAGATGTCGCACAGTATATTGGAAGTAGGTTCTTCCTCAGTCAGACTGTTCTTCACATAGTTTGCAAGAGGTTTCCTGCTTACTTGGTCCTCATCGAAAAAGGTTTTCTCAAAGAGGACCAGATTTACCGTAAGCTCGTGCTCTTCAAGGAAGGAGAGAATGGTGGATACTGCTATCTTGTATGCCTGGTCTTTTGGATAGCCATAGATACCTGCAGAGATGAGGGGGAAGGCGATGGATCGGAGGCCTTTCTCGTATGCCAACATGAGGGCTTTCTGGTAACAGGAGGCAAGCAGAAGATCCTCATTCTTTTTGCCTCCTTCCCAGCGTGGCCCCACGGCATGGATGACATACTTGCTGGGAAGCTTGAAGGCAGGGGTGAGCGCGACATCCCCAACCTCGACAGGGGAGAGTGCATCGCAGGCTTGTTGCATAGGCAGGGCACCTGCATTTCTGAAGATGGCACCACAGACACCGCCCCCCTGCAACAGGGCACTGTTTGCAGCATTGACGATAGCATCAACCTTACTGTGGGTAATGTCACCTTGAGACAAAAAGAATGGCATGGCATTTCTCCTTCTCTGGTATTCTACCATAGAAACAAGCAAGCTAGGCATCAGGTACAGATAAACAAGGGCTGGATTATCCCGACAAATGTCGGTATGGTAGCTTCAGGAAGAGGATGTTTTCCCATGAATACATTTGTGCTCAGAATGCTACGGCTGTTTTTCGGGTTGTTTCTCTATGCAATAGGAATTGTACTCACCATGAAGGCCAATATTGGCTATGCCTCTTGGGAAGTCTTTCATGCCGGGCTTGCAACAGTCTTTGGCATCCAGATAGGTACCGTCTCCATCCTGGTAGGATTGGCACTCTGCCTTGTCTCCCTGCTGGCAGGGGAAAAACTCGGATTGGGTACCCTGTGCAACATGATCTTCATAGGGCTGTTCATGAACCTTCTGCTTGGATTGGATGTGTTCCCCACGCTCACCAATGTATATTTTGGCATGGTGCAGATGGTAGTCGGATTGTTTGTCATTGCAGTAGCCTCTTTCTATTACATCTCCTCCGGCTTTGGAGCAGGGCCACGCGACAGCCTCATGGTGGTGCTCACCAGGAGGACCAAGCTCTCGGTTGGAACTTGCCGAAGTGGTATTGAGATTCTTGTTGTCATCATCGGAGCCCTGCTTGGTGGTTCCTTTGGCATAGGAACCCTACTTGCGTCTGTCCTTATCGGCTTCTGTATCCAGATAACCTTCAAGATGTTCCGTTTCGATCCCACAACCATTGTCCATGAAAACTTCGCCGATACGTTCAGGAATCTTACCAAGGTGAGGACAGCAAAACAGCCTCCCCTAATCTGAGGAAGGCTGTTCTGGTACTGAGATAGGAGTCTTTACCCTTTTTCAGCTACTTTTTTCTTTACTTATGCTCATGCAATGCTGTATCAGCTTCTCTACCCAAATGTTCGATCATGTGTAACAGCTTATCGAGCTTCTGATGGTCCAGCAGGGGATTGAGCAGGGTAAACTTGAGAAACGTCTTTCCTGCATAGACTGTCTGGCCGATGACCACACCCTTGTGGTGCAGCAAGAGTCTGCGTACTCTCTTGTTGACCTCATCGGTATCCTGCAGTCTGAAAACTACTGAACTTATCTCAGGTGCTATGGCAACCTCAAAAGAAGGATTACTTTTCAGCTGTTCGTACAGATAGGAGGCATTTTCGATGCAGGTGTCTATGATGGCACCATATTCATCCCTGCCCCGGGTAAGGAAAGCCATCCAGACCTTCAAGGCATCGAAACGCCTTGTAGTCTGCATCGATTTGCCTACGAGGTTGGTGTAGCCATCCTCTTCATCCTCTTCACGGTTCAGATAGTCAGCATGGAGGGAGAAAGCCTCCAGGCTTTTCCCCTCCCTGACCAGGAATGCCCCACAGCTGATGGGAAGCAGGAACATCTTATGAAAGTCTACGGTGATGGAGTCACACACCTCAATGGGGCCTAGGCGGGAGGCATATTCCTTTGATAGCTGTAAACCGCTACCATAGGCAGCATCCGCATGGAGCCAGAGATTGTACTTCTTTGAGACGGCACTCAATTCTTTTACAGCATCGATGCTGCCATAGTCAGTGGTCCCCAGGGTAGCAACAATACAGAAAGGAATGAGACCGGCCTCCTTGTCCAAAAGGATGAGATCTTCCAAAGCCTCGCAGTCCATCCTGCAAAGCCCGTCCACAGGAACTTTCCGTACCGCATCATAGCCAAGACCCAAGAGGTGCGCGCTCTTCTCCAGGGAGAAGTGTGAAATCTCTGAGGTATAGAGGCGAAGCTTGGCAAAGGACGGGGGAAGGCCCAGCTTCTTCACATCATGCTTGAGGACGGTATTGGTGTACCAGTCCCGGGCAAGGGTAAGGCCACTGAGGTTTGACTGGCTTCCCCCGGAGGTGAAGACACCGTCACTACCAGAGCCATACCCATACAGCGTACACAGCTCCCTGATTACCTGCAGCTCAATCTCTGTGGCGATGGGTGACTGGTCCCAGGAATCCATCGACTGGTTGAAGGTTGCGATGACCAGTTCACTACAGATGCCTTCCAGAAGGGCCGGGCTGTGCAGGTGTGCCAGGTAGTCTGTGGAGGATGTCCGTAGGAAATTCGGCAAGATGGTTCTCTTGACCTCTGAGAGGACTTGGGAGAACCCAAGACCTTGGACGGGAAGCAGGGTAGGCCGCTTGATAAGCTGCTGCAGTTCTTGAGGACTCGCCCCCGCATATGAGCTGCCATCAGAGAGAGAAGAGAGGATAGCATCGACGGTATCACCAATCATCTTGGTGTAGGCATCCTTGGTATCCTGCTCGTTATTCAGGAAGTACAGCTTTTTTTCAGTATCAGCTTTCATCCGCATCCACCTTGCGTATTGCCTGTTCAAAGGTTGCAAGCATCAGGTCTATCTCTTCATAGCTTACATTCAATGCACACAGGCAGCGCATCACAGAGCCGTATCGCCCTCCCTTCTCCATAATGAGGCGGTGCTCGAAGCACTCCTTCTGGATCTTTGCGGCAAGGGTACCGCTGGGAGGGAGGGAGCCCAATGCGTCAATTGTACCATTGGGATCGACAAACTCAATGCCGATCATCAGGCCCTTGGCACGAATGTCCCCTATGATGGAGATCTGACTCTTCAAGAATAGCAGCCTATCTTCAATCACTTTCCCTTTTGCCGTGACCTCCGAAAGGAAATTCTTGTCACTGACCCGGTTCATCACCACAGTTCCTGCTGCCATGGCAAGCTGGTTCCCACGGAAGGTGCCTGCATGGGCGCCTGTTTCCCAGAGGTCGAGGTCCTTGTGGTAGATGACCACGCTCATAGGCTGGCTACCTCCGATGGCCTTGGAGGCAAGGATGACATCGGGGGTTATCCCTGCGTGTTCAAAGGCGAAGAATTTGCCAGAACGTCCGATGCCGCACTGGATTTCATCGACAATCATGGGGATGTCCAGTTCCTGGGTAACACGCCTGACAGTCTGGAGAAACTTTACAGGGGCTGGAATGACCCCTCCCTCTCCCTGGATAGGCTCAAGGATGACCGCTGCAGGCCTGGTTATGCCACTTTCGGGATCCTTAAGCGTCTTTTCAAAGTAGGCGCAGGCAGCATCGATGCCGGCCTCCCCACCCAAGCCAAAGGGACAGCGGTAGGAATATGGATAGGGCATGAAGTGCACATCGCTCATGAGGCCGGCGACACGGCTCTTTGCATTGAGGTTGCCGGTAAGGGCCAAGGCTCCATGACCCATGCCATGGTAGGCCCCGCCGAAGGCAATGACCGAGGAGCGCCCTGTTGCTGTCTTACACAACTTGATGGCTGCATCGACAGCATCGGTTCCTGAAGGGCTGCAGAACTGTATTTTTCCGTTAGTCTGCAGTTCCTGGGGCAGAAGGGAGAAAAGGGTCTCTACAAACCTGTCTTTTGTGGGTGTGGTAAGGTCTAGTGTGTGTAAGGGGGCTCCGGATTGGATAAGGTCTACCATAGCCTGGTTTACCTCATCATCGTTGTGCCCGAGGGCCAGTGTCCCTGCTCCGCAGAGGAAGTCGAGGTAGGAGGTTCCCTGTACATCCTCGATCCAGGAGCCTTTGGCCTTGTTGATTGCTATGGGGAATTTTCTCGGATAGCTTCTTGCGTTTGATTCTGTTCTGTTCTGACGGTCAAGGTAGGTCTTGTTCAGTTGTACCTGCAGGTTTTCGTTCATTACCTTATGCCCTTTCTAGTCCATGTTGAATTTTGTACCAAAAATTGGAGTATCTGGCCCTTTTTGTATTAAGTTTTCCCAACAGCCGAGGCTCTTGGGATGTTCTGTTGCGTATAAACGAACCGTCCATGCGCGAGAAAAGATATTACCAGCTTATGGGGGGTTGTACCAGCGTAAAGCCTCAAGAATTGTGATAAAAATGTTTGGAGTCGAATTTTCAGGATATTTTGAAAAAAAATTAGCAAAGAGGGTAGACAGTCCTGCAAGTATAGTGTATTAGTTAACTAGTTCACTAATGTAACCGAGGAGGCATATATGGCCAATGAGATAGAAAGCGGACAAACAAATCTTACAGAGGTTGTTTCGACTAATAATTCAGTAATCCTGATGCAGGACATTGGTTTTTCTTATGGGAAAACCCCCCTGTTCACCCACCTGGATCTAGAGATCAAGCAAGGAAATATCTATGGCTTGTTAGGAAAAAACGGGTCCGGTAAGACTACCTTGCTCAAGTTGATCAGTGGCCAGCTGTTTCCTGATGAAGGCTTCACCTCAGCCTTGGGATTCGACCCCATGAGGCGCAAACCTGCAATGCTCAGTGAGATATTCTATCTTCCTGAAGAGTTCCCTCTTCCCAAGATGAAGGCTACAGAGTACCTGAAGATGCGCTCGGTTTTTTATCCCCGCTTCGATAATTTGATGTTCGCGCAATACTGTAAGGATTTCGAACTCGATATGCAACAGAACCTCAATGAGATGTCCCTCGGTCAGAAAAAAAAGCTCCTGCTGGCCTTTGGGCTGGCTTCCAACACCTCTCTGCTCTTTCTTGATGAACCGACCAATGGTCTGGACATCCCCTCCAAGAGACAGTTCCGGCAGACCGTCGCCTCTGCGATGACCGAAGACAGGACGTTCATCATCTCCACCCACCAGGTGAGGGATATGGAGAACCTGATAGATCCCCTCATCATCCTGCATGATGGGAAGATCATATTCAACGATACGGTGGACTCCATCACTGACAAGTATGTCATGGCCCTTGTCACCACCGATCCCCAACAGGATGAGAAGGTGGTCTACAAGGAGAAGGTCCTCGGGGGTTGGATGGTCCTTAGACAGAGGAGTGAGCAGGAAGAGGGGAACGAGGGTCAGCCTTTGGATCTGGAGACGCTCTTCAATGTGGTGGTTGAACAATCCACCCGTGTGCAAGGAGGTATGAGATGAATCGATTTGGCTTATTGATAAACCGTGAGATACAGACCAGCAAGCGGGATCTATCGTTCTACGCACTGACGCTCTTTTTGATTTTGTTTGCGAGTGAGACCATTCGCTCGTTTGTCTCCCAATATTCCCAAATTGCTTTCGGGCCCGCTACGTATGCCAGTCTGTTCCCAAATTTTCTTTTTCTTGGAGGTCTGATCATAACCAGCCTCTCCTTCGCCACTGATATGTTCAGCAAGAACGGGCAGCAGGAGTGGCTGATGCTTCCTGCAACTTCCCTGGAGAAATTCCTAGCCAAAGGGGTGCTTACTGCCTTTGCCTATCCTATAGCCATCACCGTGGTGTTTTTCCTTGCTTCCGTAATAATTGAGCCAATACAGTTGCTCCTCTTTGGCAATCCTGTCACCTTGTTCAATCCATTTACTACGGGCATTGCAATTCAGTTTGCCGTGTATTGGGTCTGGCAATCGATTTTCCTCTTGGGTGCCACCTATTTCCATAAGGGACATTTCTTAAAGACGATCCTTTCGCTTGGGGTCCTCGGTATTGCCCTCGCCACCCTCTTTCTCCTGTTTGTGAAGGTCATATTCTCCATCAAGTACGGATCATCACTACGGACGTTTGACATAGTGTTCTCCTTTGATTCACTGCTGTTCAAACCTGCTTCTGGGGTAATAGGGACTTTCAGGGTAATCGGTAAGATACTCTACTTTGTGGTTCTCCCCCTGTTCTGTTGGGTTACGGCGTTCTTTAGGGTTGAGGAGGTCCAAGCTACAGATGCAGTTTAACAATCGATCACCTATCTATTTACAGATAGCACAGTACATCCATGGCCTTATCACCAACTCCACGTGGGTTGAGGAGGAGAGAATTCCTTCTGTTCGTGACATGGCGATGCAGTTGGAGGTTAATCCCAATACAGTCATCAGGGCGTACTCGATGCTGCAGGACGAAGGTATCCTGGAGAACCAACGAGGTATCGGATACTTTGTCGCCAAGGGTTCCAAGACCTTGGTCCTCAAGAAAAGACGGGACCACTTCATAAAAAGTGAACTCCCCGACCTATTCGATTCCATGAGGACCCTGGAGATCACCCTCGAGGAGATAGAGACCTATTTCCTCTTATTCAACAAGGAGCACAACTACAATGAAGTCCAATCATAAAAAAAGTAATCGTATGCTTGCCATAGGGGGGATTTTCCTTGTGGTCTATCTCCTTTCAAGTGTCATCTTCGGGTCGTTCATGCTGCAGAAGCAAACGTTACAGGATCCAAGAAATAGGAATATTACCTACACGAATGTCACCGTACGACACGGAGACTTTCCAGGGGTATATTTCTTAGATTGATAAAGAACTTGGG
>WOYI011203555.1_pt1 | contig 10469 bp, 6 predicted proteins | sample 6423411 | NCBI WGS metagenome assembly WOYI01 (sample SAMN13441803, study PRJNA592873) | oil field metagenome | biome: oil field; feature: oil-well bore; material: oil-contaminated soil; isolation source: oil-contaminated soil from oil-well borehole | place: Germany: Wietze | collected 2016-10-18 ... | reverse complement strand
GCTCTTCAGCGCAGGGCCCTCAGCGCGGGGCCCTTCAGCGCAGGACCCTCAGCGCGGGGCTCTTCAGCGCAGGGCCCTCAGCGCGGGGCCCTTCAGCGCAGGACCCTCAGCGCAGGGCGCCGACGCTGGCGAGGGCGAGCCGGATGAGACTGCCGCGTCCGCCCTCCATCTCGGCGGCGAGGGCGTCCGATGCGGCCTCGGCAGGCAGCATCCAGGTCACCTCGAGCGCGTCCTGCCGCGGCTGGCAGGTGCCCGTGACCGGCACGACGTACGCGAGCGAGACGGCATGCTGCCGGTCGTCGTGGAAGGCCGAGACGCCCGGCATCGGAAAATACTCCGCCACGGTGAACGGCACCGGCTGAGGCGGCAGCAACGGGAAGGCCATCGGACCCAGATCGTTCTCGAGGTGCCGGAACAGGGCGTCGCGGACGGTCTCGCCGTAGCGTACCCGGCCGCTGACGATCGTGCGGGTCATCTCGCCGAGCGGCGTCGCGCGCAGGAGGATGCCGACCTCGGTCACCGCGCCGACTCCGTCGGTGCGCACCGGGACGGCTTCGACATAGATGATCGGCATCCGCCGGCGGATCTCCGCGAGCTCGATGTCGGACAGCCAACCGGGGTTGGACGAGCTGTCGGGACTCGGCGAGCCGAACGACCCGTCCCCGAGAGGGTGTCCGCGCCGACTGTACGAGGCGCCGATGCCGTCGAGCGGATTCTGCGGCGTGCCGTCGTCGTCGCGCTCGTTGGGGTCGGGGTCGGGGGTTCGGACGGCCATGTCTCCTGTATACCTCAGCCACTGCGCGCATTACTCCTGCAATCTGCCCGAACCGCCCGCGCAGACGCGCGGAATTGCGCCGGCAGCGCCCGGTCCGCCGACAAGAATGCCGGAGTTATGGGCCGGTATGTCGCCGCACCGAGCGCGCACCGGCGACGACTGAGAGGATGGGCGCATGCCAGAGATCCCCGCCCTCGACCAAAGCGCCGCGCTCTGGTCCGCCGAACCCCCCGACCGCGCCGGGCGACCGGTGCTCGTGCTGCTGCACGGCTACGGATCCGACGAGCGCGACCTGTTCGGCCTCGTGCCCTACCTGCCGCCGGAGTTCGTGGTGGCGGCGGTGCGCGCTCCGCTGACACCGCCGTTCCCGGCGCCCGGGTTCTCCTGGTATCCCGTCGAGGGGCTCGATGGGCGCGGTCCACAGCACACGACGGATGCCGCATCTCTGGTGATCGCGTGGCTCGACGCGGTCGCGCCGGGCGCCGTCGTCGGACTGCTGGGCTTCTCGCAGGGCGCCTCGGTCGCGCTGCAGGCGCTGCGGCTGCAACCGGAGCGCTTCGCGTTCGCGGTCAACCTCAGCGGGTACGCGACCCCGGGATCGCTGCCGAACGACTCGGCCCTCGCCGAGCGACGTCCGCCGGTGTTCTGGGGACGCGGGACGCGAGACGACGTGATCCCGCCGTTCCTCGTCGAGCACACCGCGGCGTGGCTCCCTGAGCATGCCGACCTGAGCGGCCGGGTATACCCGGGACTCACCCACAGCGTCTCTGAGCAGGAGCTCGACGACGTACGCGTCTTCCTCGAGAAGCAGCTGGCCGAGATCGAAGCCGAAAACTGACCAGATGCGGCGGCATCCGTGAGGGCCCGGCAAGACCACGCTGCTCGGGGCCCGGCTCTGTCGCCGAAGCCGGAACACCGATACGTTTCAGGGGCCGGTCAGCACGGCACCGGGCTCGAGATTGGACCTCCATGCACGCGCAGCCGAACGTCGCGACGGAACGCAGAGTCCCGCTCCTCATCATCGTCGGGATCGTCGTGGTCCTCGCGGTGATCGTGGCGGTACTGCTCACGGGTCGTGGCGGCGCAGGAACGGCCGCGCCAGTGGATTCGGAGACCCCGGCCGCCGCCTCACCCTCGCCCGAGACCACCGCACCGCTCGACCCGCAGCTCGTCGCCCAGCTCGACGCCGCGCTCGACGAGTCGTTCGCAGCCTCCGGCCTGCCCGGAGTGATCGTCGGGCTCTGGGTCCCCGGACAGGGCGAATGGGTCGCCGCCCGCGGCACAGCCGAGCTCGGGGCCGACGACCCGATGACGACCGACAGCCAGCAGAAGATCGGCAGCATCACCAAGACCATCACGACCACGGTCGCCCTGCAGGTCATCGACGAGGGAACGTACGATCTCACGCTCGACGACACGATCGACCGTTGGTACCCGGACTTCCCCGAGGCCTCACGGATCACCGTGCGGATGCTGATGAACATGTCCAGCGGCGTGGGTGAGTCGGGCATCGCCCAGGTCGAGCGGATCTGCGCCGACCCGCACGCCGTCGCCGATCCCGAAGCCACCATCGCGATCGGCGCCGCCACGCCCCGCACGGGATTCGCGCCCGGCGAAGGCTTCACCTACGCCAACACCAACACGTTCCTGCTCGGGCGCATCCTCGAGCAGGTCACCGGCGAGAGCCTCGGCGATCTGATCGAGCAGCGGATCACCGAGCCGTTCGGGATGACCCGCAGCCGTTTCGCCGCGGACGGTCAGCTGCAGGCGCCGCTCACGCACGGCTACACGCTGTTCTGTCCCGGCATGCCGCAGCCGACCGACACCGTCGACTGGTCGAATGCGGAGAGCTGGGCCGCCGGAGGCATGGTCTCCACCCTCGACGACATCCACAAATGGGGTTCCGCCCTCGGAGCCGGCGCCGGGCTCTCCCCCGAGATGCTCACCGCCCGCTACGGCGACACCGCGCTGCCCCTGGACGCCGGCGGACTCGGCTATGGCCTGGGTGTCAGCGTGCACCGCGACCCGGCGACCGGCTGCCTGCTCGATCTCGGTCACACCGGCGCCGAGCCCGGCTACGGCACCAACCTGAACTGGTTCGCGACCACAGATTCCGTCTTCGTCGTCTTCAGCAACGGAGACGGCGGGACCGGCGAGCAGGTCTTCGATGTCGTGCGGGCCCTGTATCCCGTCTTCCAGTCGACGGTGACGGTCGCGCCGACCGAGCCGTGCGCCGGCTGATCGCCCGCTCCGCACCCTGACCGAACCCGCCCGGATGTCGCACCGACCGACGAAGATGGACGGGTGAGTGATGTGCTCGAGCGGTTCGGTCCTGCCACGCAGGACTGGTTCCGGGGCGCCTTCTCGGCACCGACGCCCGCGCAACTCGGCGCGTGGGATGCGATCTCGCACGGCAAGCACGCCCTCGTGGTGGCGCCCACCGGCTCCGGCAAGACGCTCTCGGCATTCCTCTGGGCGATCGATCGCGTGTTCCATGAAAAGGATGCCGCAGCGCCGGCTGCGGCACGCGAGAAGCGACGGGTCGCGGACTCACCCACTCGCATCCTCTACATCTCGCCCCTGAAGGCCCTCGGCGTCGACGTGGAGCGCAACCTGCGCTCACCGCTCGTCGGCATCGGCCAGTCGGCGCGCCGCCTCGGGATCACCGTGCCGAGCATCAGCGTCGGAGTCCGTTCGGGGGATACGACCTCGTCCGACCGCCGCAGGCTCGTCAGCGCGCCGCCCGACATTCTGATCACCACTCCCGAGTCTCTGTACCTGATGCTCACGAGTCAGGCCGGCGAGACCCTCATGAACGTGCACACGGTGATCATCGACGAGGTGCATGCCGTCGCCGCGACCAAGCGCGGCGCCCACCTCGCGGTCAGCCTCGAGCGGCTCGACGCGCTCCTGGAGAAGCCCGCCCAGCGCATCGGACTGTCCGCGACTGTGCGCCCGATCGACGAGGTGGCGCGATTCTTGGGCGGCTCGGCGCCGGTCGAGATCGTCGCGCCGCGGTCGACGAAGGCCTTCGACCTCACGGTGGTCGTGCCCGTGGACGACATGCTCAATCCGCCGCCCCCGCCAGGTGCCTCCGATTCGCCCACACGACCGGATGCCGCCGCCGAGGCCCCGATCGACGAGGACTGGTTCGGCGACGGCGGCACGAAGGCGCCCGAGCCGACCGAGATGACCGGGTCGCTGTGGCCGCACGTCGAAGAGGCCATCGTCGACCGCATCCTGCAGCACCGCTCCACGATCGTCTTCTCGAACTCACGGCGACTCGCCGAGCGGCTGACCGGCCGGCTCAACGAGATCTACGCCGAGCGGCTCGGCGCAGGTGTTGCGGATGCCGCCATCCCAACCGCGACGATGGCCGGCCTCGAGACGTCGCTGCGCTCCTCCTCGACCTCCGATTCGGTGGACGGCGCCGACCCGGTGCTCGCGAAAGCGCACCACGGATCGGTGTCCAAGCAGCAGCGGGCGCAGGTCGAAGAGGAGCTGAAGTCGGGCGCACTGAGGTGCGTGGTCGCAACCAGCAGCCTCGAGCTCGGAATCGACATGGGTGCCGTGGATCTGGTCATCCAGGTCGAGGCGCCGCCGAGCGCGGCATCCGGTCTGCAGCGCATCGGACGTGCCGGGCACCAGGTGGGCGAGGTGAGCCGGGCGGCGCTGTTCCCCAAGCATCGCGGCGACGTGCTGCACACCGCGATCGTCACCGAACGGATGCTGGCCGGTCAGATCGAGGCGATCGCGGTGCCGCAGAATCCGCTCGACATCCTCGCCCAGCAGACCGTCGCGGCGTGCGCGCTCGGCCCCATCGACGTCGAGGGCTGGTTCGAGAGCGTCAAGCGCAGTGCGCCGTTCCGCACGCTGCCGCGCTCGGCGTACGAGGCCACACTCGACCTGCTGGCCGGCCGCTTTCCGTCCGACGAGTTCGCCGAGCTGCGCCCGCGGCTCGTGTGGGATCGCGACAAGGGCACGCTCACCGGCCGGCCGGGCGCGCAGCGCATCGCCGTGACCAGCGGCGGCACGATCCCCGACCGGGGCCTGTTCGGCGTCTTCGTCGCAGGGCAGTCCCAGAACGCGCGGGTCGGCGAGCTCGATGAGGAGATGGTCTACGAATCGCGCGTCAATGACGTGTTCACGCTCGGCACCACGAGCTGGCGGATCGTGGAGATCACCCACGACCGCGTCAACGTCCTGCCGGCATACGGGCAGCCGGGCAAGCTGCCGTTCTGGCACGGCGACGGGCTCGGCCGACCCGCCGAACTCGGCGAGGCGCTCGGCCGGTTCTCGCGCGAAGTGTCGGCGGCCACGCCTGAGAAGGCCCGCGCGCGGCTGCGGGAGGCGGGACTCGACGACAACGCGTCGGTCAACCTGCTGGCGTACCTGGCCGAACAGCGCGAGGCGACCGGCACGCTGCCGACCGACAAGTCGCTCACGGTCGAGCGGGGCCGCGACGAGGTCGGCGACTGGCGCGTGATCCTTCATTCCCCTTACGGCATGAAGGTCCACGGTCCGTGGGCGCTGGCCGTGAACGCCCGCATCCGCGAGCGCCTCGGAGTCGAGGGCTCGGCGGTCGCGAGCGATGACGGCATCATTGCGCGGGTGCCCGATGCGACGGCCGAACCGCCGGGCGCGGAGCTGTTCGTCTTCGAGCCCGATGAGCTCGAGCAGATCGTGATCGACGAGGTGGGCGGCTCGGCCCTGTTCGCCTCGCGCTTCCGCGAGTGCGCTGCGCGCGCCCTGCTCATGCCGCGCATGAACCCGAACCGCCGCTCCCCGCTCTGGCAGCAGCGCCAGCGCTCGGCGCAGCTGCTCGAGGTCGCACGGCGATACCCGACGTTCCCGATCATCCTCGAGACGCTCCGTGAAGTGCTCCAGGACGTCTACGACGTGCCGGCTCTGCTGCGCATCGCCCGCAGCATCGGCGATCGCAGCATCCGTCTCGTCGAGACGACCACGACCTCGCCCTCGCCGTATGCGCGCGATCTGCTGTTCGGCTACGTCGGCGCGTTCATGTACGAGGGCGATTCGCCGCTGGCCGAACGCCGCGCCGCCGCGCTGTCGGTCGACCCCGCGCTGCTGAGCGAGCTGCTCGGCAAAGTCGAGATGCGCGAGCTGCTCGACCCCGAGATCATGGCGCAGTTCGAGCGCGAGGCGCAGCGCCTCGACCCCGACCGCCGCGCCCGCGGCCTCGAGGGCGTCGCCGACCTGCTCCGGATGCTCGGTCCGCTCGATGCCGAGGAGGTCGCGGCGCGCCTGGATCCCTCCGACGTCGCAACCTCGCGAGAGCATCTGGCCGAGCTCATCGACACGCGCCGGGCGATCCCGGTCACGATCGCGGGGATCGCGCGGGTCGCGGCGATCGAGGACGCCGGACGGCTGCGCGATGCCCTCGGCGCGGCCCTGCCGGTCGGCATCCCGAACGCGTTCCTGGAGCCGCTCGCCGATCCGCTCGGCGACCTGGTCGCCCGCTACGCACGCACTCACGGCCCGTTCACGAGCACCGCCGTCGCCGAGCGACTGGGCGTCGGCGCCGCGGTTGCGCGCCTCACGCTGCAGCGCCTCGAGGCGCAGGGGCGCCTGTCGAGCGGGTTCTTCCTGCCCGCCCCCTCGACAGCTTCGGGGACCGGGAACACGTCCGATGAGACAGAGTGGTGCGACTCCGAAGTGCTGCGGCGCCTGCGCATGCGCTCGCTCGCGGCGATCCGCGGCAGCGTCGAGCCGGTCTCGCCCGAGGCGTTCGCCCGGTTCCTGCCGGTCTGGCAGCACATCGCCCGTCCGCTGGACGGCATCGACGGCGTCGCGGCCGTGATCGAGCAGCTCGCGGGTGTGCCCATCCCGGCCAGCGCGTGGGAATCGCTCGTGCTGCCCGCGCGCGTCTCGGACTACACCCCGGCGATGCTCGACGAACTCACCGCGACCGGCGAGGTCATCTGGTCGGGGCACGGCGCACTGCCCGGGCGCGACGGGTGGATCGCGCTGCATCCGGCCGATGCGGCGCCTCTCACGCTGATGCCGCCCGAAGACGAGATCGTGGCGGGCTCGCTCGAGGAGCGGATCCTCAAGGCCCTCGCGAACGGCGGCGCCTATTTCGCCGCGCAGCTGCGCCAGCTCGCGGCTGCTCCTGAAGGACCGGCCGAGAACGAAGCGTCCGTCGTCGAGGCGCTGTGGAGCCTCACCTGGGCCGGGCGCGTCACGAACGACACGTTCGCGCCGGTGCGGATGCTGCTCGGAGGCGGCTCGCAGGCGCACCGCACGGCGCGCAAGGCTCCCCGTGCGCGGATGTACCGCGGCGCATCCGTGGGCCGCACGAGCACACCGCCCCGTCCGCCCGCGATCGGCGGACGCTGGTCGCTCCTGTCTGCGCCCGAGCCGGAGCCGACGCTGCGCGCGACGGCCGCCGCGAGCCTGCTGCTCGATCGGTACGGGGTCGTGACGCGCGGGTCGGTGCAGTCCGAGGGCCTGCCCGGCGGCTTCGCCCAGGCCTATCGCGTGCTCGCCGGCTTCGAGCAGGCCGGGCATTGCCGTCGGGGTTACGTCATCGAGAAGCTCGGCGCTGCGCAGTTCGCGGCTTCGCCCACTGTCGACCGGCTGCGCGAGTTCGCCGGGCTCGGCGATCCGCCCCCGCTGCGGACGTTCACGCTCGCGGCGACCGATCCTGCCAACCCCTATGGGGCCGCGCTCGGCTGGCCCGCCCTCGAGGGCATCACGCACCGGCCCGGGCGCAAGGCCGGCGGTCTCGTGGTGATCGTAGACGGATCACTCGTGCTCTACCTCGAGCGCGGGGGCAAGTCCGCCCTGGCATTCACCGACGACGAGGCGGTGGTGGCCGCGGCGGCGCATGACCTCGCCGCCACGGCGCGCGCCAGACGCCTGGCGACCCTGACGATCGAGCAGGTCAACGGGGCGTTCGTCTACGGCACCCCGGTCGGGCGAGCGCTGCGGGATGCCGGATTCGTGGAGTCGCCGAGAGGCCTGACGCTGCGCCGCACGACAGCGGGTGACACCCTGCGGGAGTCGGCGCGTGCCTGAGACCGGACCGTCGCCCGATGCCTGAGGGCGACACCGTCTATCGCGCCGCTCAGCGGTTGGACGAAGCGCTGGCCGGCACCGAGCTCACCCGCTTCGAGCTGCGCGTGCCGCAGGCCGCAACGATCGATCTGACCGGGATGCCGGTGCACCAGGTCCTCTCGCGCGGCAAGCACCTGCTGCACCGCATCGGCGACTGGACGCTGCACACCCACCTCAAGATGGAGGGCGAGTGGCACGTGTACCCGCGGGGCGGTCGCTGGCGCCGACCCGGCTTCACGGCGCGCGCCGTCGTGGGCAACGCCGAGTGGGACACCGTCGGCTTCGACCTCGCAGACATCACGGTCGTGCCGACGCGTGACGAGGAGCAGCTCGTCGGCCATCTCGGTCCCGACCCGCTCGGCGAGCACTGGGACCCCGCAGAAGCCGCCCGACGGCTCGGCGCCGACGAGCGCGCGGCGCACGTTGCGCTGCTCGACCAGCGCAACATCGCCGGGTTCGGCAACGAGTATGCCAACGAGATCCTGTTCGTCCGCGGCATCCTGCCGACGAGGCCGGCCACTCAGACGGATGCCGCCGCCATCGTCGATCTCGGCGCTCGCATGATCCGCGCGAATCGCGAGCGCTCGCGCCGAACGTTCACCGGCGACGACCGGCCGGGTCGGTCGACGTGGGTCTATGGGCGTGAGGGGCGGCCCTGCCGCCGGTGTGGAACGATCATCGTGGAGGGGTCGCTCGGGGCCGACCCGACACGCGAGCGCAACACCTTCTGGTGCCCGAACTGCCAGACCTGACAGGGAGCCTCCGGTTGGCGCCGGCCCGCGCATCCACGGGAGGATGGACGCACCGAAACGACAGGGAAGTGATGCCCGTGGGCACGACCGTCTTCGAACGACAGCGGCCGGCAGCATCCGTCATCCGGCGCAGTCTCGCCCAGACCCGCCAGAGCGTCTTCTGGCTCGACGACGTGCCCGATCAGCCGCAGCGGCCCGCGCTGCGCGGGCACCACGACGTCGACCTGGTGATCGTCGGCGGCGGGTACACCGGCCTGTGGACCGCGCTGCTCGCGCGGCGGCGCGACCCCGACGCGCGCATCGCGCTGATCGAGGCCAAGTCAGTCGGGTGGGCGGCATCCGGTCGCAACGGCGGATTCTGCGAAGCGAGCCTCACGCACGGACGCGACAACGGACTGAGCCGCTGGCCCGACGAGATCGACCAGCTCGACCGCCTGGGCCTGGCCAATCTCGACGCGATGGGCGCCGACATCGCCGAATGGGAGGTGGATGCCGACTGGGAGCGCGTGGGCGCTCTCGCCGTGGCGACCGAGCCGCACCAGCTGGAGTGGCTCGATGACTGGGCGCAGGATGCCGCGACGCGGGGCGAGCAGGGCGTGATCCGTCTGGACCACGCCCAGACACAGGCGGCCGTCTCTTCGCCCGCCTACCTCGGGTCGGTGTTCGAGACGCATTCGAACGCGCTGGTGCACCCGGGCAAGCTCGCGGCCGGCCTCGCCCGCGCGGCCGAGGAGCGCGGCGTGCAGATCTTCGAGCACTCGCCGGTGCGCCGCCTGAACACGTCCGGCAACGGCGGCAACGCCGGTGCGGGTGTCGAGGTCATCACCGACAGCGGGCGCATCTCGGCGGGCAAGGCCGTGCTCGCCACGAACGTGTTCCCCTCGCTGCTGCGGCGCAACTCGCTGATGACCGTGCCGGTGTACGACTACGTGCTGATGACCGAGCCGCTCACCGCGCAGCAGCGCGCGGCGATCGGCTGGAACGATCGGCAGGGCCTCAGCGACCTCGCCAACCAGTTCCATTACTTCCGGCAGACCGTCGACGGCCGCATCCTGTTCGGCGGGTACGACGCGGTCTACCACTATGGCGGGCGCGTCCGCGCACAGTACGAGAACCGACCCGAATCGTTCGAGAAGCTCGCGAGCCACTTCTTCACGATGTTCCCGCAGCTCGAGGGGCTGCGGTTCACCCACCGCTGGGCGGGCGCGATCGACACGTGCTCGCGCTTCTGCGCGTTCTACGGCAGCGCGCGCCACGGCAAGGTCGCGTACGCGGCCGGGTTCACCGGTCTCGGCGTGGCCGCGACCCGTTTCGCGGGCGAGGTCATGCTCGACCTGCTGGGCGGCATCCCGACCGAGCGCACGTCACTGCGCATGGTGCGCGAGAGGCCGCTGCCGTTCCCGCCCGAGCCGGTCGCAGCCCTGGGGATCAACATGACGCGCTGGTCACTCGACCGCGCCGACCACAACCGCGGCCGCCGCAACGTGCTGCTGAAGACCCTCGATGCGCTCGGGCTCGGGTTCGACTCATGATCGCCTGCTGAGCCGAGGGCCGTCGACCTGGTCGAGGCGCGCACGTACGAGCGCCGTCCTGACCGCGACCCCGACCGGGCATCACGGCGCCGATGGTGACGCCCTCACCGGCATCCGTGGGCAGGTGAACGTCACCATCCCGCTCACGACCGCCGCAGGTGTCGACGAGCAGCCGGCACTGCTGAGCGGGTACGGACCCGTCGACACCGGCCTCGCCCGCTGCCTGATGGCCGAGGCTCCTGCGTGGAACCTCGTACTCGTCGACATCTCTACCGGAGCCCCGGTCGCCGTCACCCGCTATCGCCCCTCGGCGGAAGTGCAGCGATTCGT
>WOYI011143835.1_pt1 | contig 10472 bp, 7 predicted proteins | sample 6423411 | NCBI WGS metagenome assembly WOYI01 (sample SAMN13441803, study PRJNA592873) | oil field metagenome | biome: oil field; feature: oil-well bore; material: oil-contaminated soil; isolation source: oil-contaminated soil from oil-well borehole | place: Germany: Wietze | collected 2016-10-18 ... | reverse complement strand
CCGCAGCGGTCCATTTTGGCGAAACCTTCGGTTTTCGCTGATCGACGCTCCAAGTCCGACAGTAGCAACGGCAACCTCAGGGCGGTCAACTGCCGTTTTTAGGTTGAAAGGGGTGGTTCTCAAACCGGCCATCAGTGCCGGTGGCCCCAGTACAGCAGGGCATCGCGGTCTTCCACCGACAGCGACACCTTCGCCCCCACCGGCAGCACCACCTTGGTTTCCACATGCCCGAATGGCAGGTTGGTCAGCACGGGCGCCTTGATCTGGCTGCGCAGCCAGTCCACCACGGATTGCAGCTTGAAGCCCTTGTCGTGGGGCGCCAGCCGGTAGTTGGTGAACTGGCCCAGCACCACTGCTTTCTGCTGCGCCAGAATGCCCGCGTGCAGCAGCTGCGTGAGCATGCGTTCGATGCGGTAGGGGTGCTCGCCCACGTCCTCCACGAACAGGATGCCGCCGCGCACCGCCGGCAGATAGGGCGTGCCCACCAGGCCGGCAAGCACGGCCAGGTTGCCGCCCCAGAGGGTGGCGTTCTTCACGTACAGACCGGGCACTGCCGGCTTGCCGTCGGCCTGCGGTTTTTCTTTCGCCATGCGCCAGCCGGTGCCCTCGCCGTGGCCCGTCAGCAGGTCATCAAAGCAGGCCAGCATGATGTCGTCGGGCTCGCCCTCGACACCAAAGTCGCCGATCAGCCCGGGGCCGGCCCAGGTCACGGCCCCGGTCTGCGCCAGCACGGCAATCTGGAACGCCGTGAAATCGCTCAGCCCCACGAACTTCATGCCGCCGTCGATGGCCTTGGCCACGGCCTTGTAGCGAATGCCCGGCAGGATGCGTGTGAGCCCATAGCCCCCCCGCGTGATCAGCGCCACATCGGCCCCACTGGCCGCCGCGCGGTGGATGGCGGCCAGGCGCGTGGCGTCATCGCCGGCAAAGCGCGTGTGCACGGCCTGGGCGTCGGGGTCCAGTTCCACCTCATGGCCCATGGCCTTCAGGCGCGCGATGCCCCGCTTGAAGGCGGCCTTGTCGCGGATGGCGCCGGCGGGCGAGTAGATGTAGATATGCTGCGGGCCGTGGCTGTGTTCGCAGTGCGACGGGTCTTGGTGGCGGGGCAAAGCATTCAGGCCAGGCAGCGGCCTGCTCCGTAGGAATGGGGTGCGCAGCCTCGCGGGCATGCGCAATCAGGGCCTGAAGTATTCCACAGCCTGCGCGGCAATGGCCTGGCCATGCTCCGGCACGAAATGCCCCGCTTGTGGCAGCACGATGGGCGGCGGGCAGCCCCGAATATCGCGCTGCAGGGCCTGCATGACAGGCAGGCCCAGAACCGGGTCTTGCGCGCCCACGAACATCAGGCTGCGCCCTTGCCAGTCGCGCTGCCAGAAACCGCGCGCCGCCCGCGACACTGCAGCACCCCCGGCGTGCGGCTGCCCGGGCACCAGCGCCGCAAACGCGCGCAATGCGGCGCGGTAGCCGCGGTCGGGAAACGGCGCGTCGTAAGCGGCGCATTCCTCATCCTGCAGATGTGGATTGCCGCGCGCAAGCAGCCGCCCCACGCCGTACAGCGGCTTTTTGGCACATATTTCGCGCCACTGCACCAGGCCGGGCGGCAGTGGTGCATCGCCCGTGGCCAGCAAGGTGTTCATGACCAGCAGACCCGCAAAACGCCCGGGCATGGCCATGGGCAAGGTCAGGCCCAGCATGCCGCCTGCGCCCTGCACCACCAGCACCGTGTGGCGCAAATCGAGATGGTCGATCAACTCCAGCAGCACCTGGCGGTGCCATGCGAACTGGTGAAACCCCTCTTTCTTGGGCTTGTCGCTTCTGCCAAAACCAATCAGGTCGGGCGCCACCACGCGGTCACCCGCCGCCAGAAACACGGGCAGCATGCGGCGATAAAGATAGCTCCAGCCCGGGTTGCCGTGCAGGCACAGCCAGGTGCGCGCTGCGCTGGGGGGGCCCTCGTCCAGATAATGCATGCGCAGCCCCGCCAGGCTGGGCAGGTCGCTGATGAAGTGCGGCGCCCAGGGGTAGCCGGGCAGATGGGCGAAGGCCGCGTCGGGCGTGCGCAAGGCGTCGTCGCGCAGGGGATGGCGCGCCAGGGCCTCGGCGCGCTGCTGGGTGCGCCGGGCACGAAAGAACGCGCTCAGCAGGGCGCCACATTCCTGCGCCAGCACCCCGCCCCGCACCTCGGTATGGTGGTTGAGCCCGGCATGCCCGAAGAGGTCGAGCACCGAGCCTGCGGCACCGGTCTTGGGGTCTGTAGCGCCAAACACCACGCGCGGCAGGCGCGCATGCAGCATGGCGCCGCTGCACATGGCGCAGGGCTCCAGCGTGACATAGAGCGTGCAGCCATCGAGCCGGTAATTGCCCAGCCGCTGCGCCGCGGCGCGCAGTGCCACGATTTCGGCATGCGCGGTGGGGTCGTGCCCCAGCACCGGGGCGTTGCGGCCGGTGGCAATCACCTGGCCGTCCTTCACCACCACCGCCCCCACCGGCACCTCGCCCGCCAGCGCGGCGGACTGCGCCTGGGCCAATGCCTGGCGCATCCAGTGCGCGTCTTGCTCCAGCTCCATTGCTATATAATTTATAGCTGCAAGCGCTTTACCAACAAGCGCTACAGGCCATTTTCATTCAATATTTACCTGGAATCGTCGGGCATGGGCCGGGCTTGCTGCATCAAGCCCTCCACCTGCTGCCTGACCTGTTGCTGCACCTGCTGGCTTTGCTCGCGCACCGTGCCTGCCGGTGCCGGCAGGGCTGCGCCGCCCGCCACCGCAGGCGGTTGAAGGGAAGGCACCGGCGTGCGCGTGGCCGCCAGTTGCTTCTTGGCCAGAACACCCACGATGGCCAGCGCCACCAGCAAGCCCACCAATCCAAAAACAGCACGCATGTCAAAACCCTCCAATGGATACGCAGACATTGTCTTTCATGCAACGGTACACCCGGCCGATTTCACAGGGCCCTCACAGACCCCTTGCGCGGCGGGTTTATTTGCAAGAGACAAGGGCCAGTCCCGCCTGCCGGCCAGCGCCGGGATAATCACCCCCATGTCCTTGCTGCCCCACCAGATCGAACTGCTCTCCCCCGCCCGTGATGCCGACATCGGCATCGAAGCCGTCAACCACGGCGCCGATGCCGTGTACATCGGCGGCCCCGCCTTTGGGGCCCGGGCCGGTGCGGGCAACGATATTCGCGATCTGGAGCGCCTGATTGCGCACGCGCACCGCTTCAACAGCCGCATTTTCATCACGCTCAACACCATCTTGCGCGACGACGAGCTGGAAGCCGCGCGCCGCATGGCCTGGCAGGTTTACGAGGCGGGGGCCGATGCGCTCATCATCCAGGACATGGGCCTGCTCGAAATCGACCTGCCGCCCATCCAGCTGCATGCCAGCACCCAGACCGACATCCGCACGCCCGAAAAAGCCCGCTTTCTGCAAGACGCGGGCCTGTCGCAACTCGTGCTGGCGCGCGAGCTCACGGTGCAGCAGATCGCCGCCGTGCACCAGGCGCTGGGGCCGGTGGATGCGCCGGGGCGCGCCAACATCGAGTTTTTCATCCATGGCGCGCTGTGCGTGGCCTACAGCGGCCAGTGCAACATCAGCCATGCGCAAACCGGCCGCAGCGCCAACCGCGGCGACTGCAGCCAAGCCTGCCGCCTGCCCTACCAGGTGATGGACGCGCAGGGCCGCTTCATTGCGCACGACAAGCATGTGCTGAGCATGAAGGACAACAACCAGAGCGGCAACCTGCACGCCCTCATCGACGCCGGCGTGCGCAGCTTCAAGATCGAAGGCCGCTACAAGGACATGGGCTACGTGAAGAACATCACGGCCCATTACCGCACGCTCATCGATGAAATCCTGGATGAGCGCGAGGCCTCGGGCCACCCGCTGGCGCGCTCGTCCAGCGGCCGCACCCGCTTCACCTTCACGCCCGACCCGCTGCAGAACTTCAACCGCGAGTTCACCGACTATTTCGTGACCGGGCGCAAGCAGGACATCGGCGCCTTCGACAGCCCCAAGAACCCCGGCCAGGCCATCGGCTGGGTGACCAAAATGGGCCCCGACTTTGTGGAACTGGAGGTGAGCGACCCCGGCACGGTGCTGCACAACGGCGACGGCCTGTGCTACCACGACCTGCACAAGGAGCTTGTGGGCATGGCCATCAACCGGGCCGAGCCGGTGTCGGCGCGCAGCCCAACCGAGCTGATCACCCAGTGGCGCGTGTACCCCAAAGACCCCATGGAGGGCTTGAAGGACCTGCGCAAGGGCACCGGGATCAACCGCAACCGCGACATGGACTGGGTGCGCACGCTGGAGAAGAAATCGAGCGACCGGCGCATCGGCCTGTGGGCCCATCTGGCCGAAACACCCGGCGGCTTTGCCCTCACACTGACCGATGAAGACGGCCACACCGGCAGCGCCCAAGTGCAGCATGCCCACCAACCCGCCACCGATACGGCCAAGGCCGAGGCCTCGCTGCGCGAGCAACTGTGCCGCTTTGGTGCCAGCATTTTTGCGGTGCATGACATTGCGCTGCAGCTCTCACAGCCCTGGTTCGTGCCCGCCTCAGTGCTCAACGCGCTGCGCCGCGATGCGCTGGCCGGCCTGGAGGAGAACCGCGCGCACAACTTTGTACGCCTGCCGCGCGCCACACCCGTCGAGCCCCCTGTGCCCTACCCTGAACACACACTGAGTTTTCTGGGCAATGTGTTCAACCACAAGGCGCACGCCTTTTATGTGCGCCATGGTGTGAAGGTGATCGCCGCAGCCTACGAGGCGCACGAGGAAGAAGGCGAAGTCAGCCTCATGATCACCAAGCACTGCGTGCGTTTTTCGATGAGCCTGTGCCCCAGGCAGGCCAAGGGCGTCACCGGCGTGCAGGGCACCATCCGGGCCGAACCCCTGCAGCTCATCAATGGCAAGGAGAAACTGACCTTGCGCTTTGACTGCAAGCCCTGTGAAATGCATGTGGTAGGCTGCATGAAGCGCCATGTGCTGCAGCAGGCAAGCGAGTTTCCCGTCAAGTTCTACACCACCCGCCCCAGCGTCCCGCCTGACCCCGCTGGAAGCGAGCCGAAAGGATGCAACGCCCCATGACCCCGGCATTTCTGATGATCGCAAGCTTCCCAACCGCCCGGCACCAGGGGATGGCGGCATGACTGCGCCCGTCTGGGCCTGGCTGCAGTTCGTTGCCTGCGCGGTGCTCATCGGCGCGGCGGGTTTTCAGCTCTCCCGCTACGGCGATGCCATTGCGCGGCAAACCGGGCTGTCCGGCAGCTGGATCGGGCTGACGCTGGTGGCCAGCGTCACGTCGCTGCCCGAACTGGCTACGGGCATCACCGGCGTAACCCTGGCCCATGCGCCCAACCTGGCCGTGGGCAATGCGCTGGGCAGCTGCGTGGTGAACCTGGCTTTCCTGGTGCTGATCGACCTCATCTACCGCCGCGCGCCCGTCTGGAGCCGGGCGAGCAAGAGCCATGTGCTGACGGCCGCTCTTAGCCTGGTGCTGCTGGGCTTTTTGCTGATGGGCCTGCTGATCGGTCAGCTGGGCCCTCAATCGGGCTCCCCGGGCGCGTCCCTGGCATCGGTCTGGGCATCGGTCTGGGGCGTGGGGCTGATGACGCCCATCATGCTCATGCTGTACCTTGTCGCCATGCGGACCCTGTTTGCCTACGAGCGCTCGAACCCCGACCCATCGGCTGCAGAGGATGCCCCGCCCGCACTGCCACTGCGCCAGGCCCTGATGCGCTTCGCCCTGGCCGCATCAGTGGTGGTGGGCGCAGGCTTATGGCTGCCGTTTGCTGCTGTGGAACTGGCCAATAGCATGGGCTGGAACCGCAGTTTCGTCGGCAGCCTGTTCGTGGCCACGGCCACCTCGCTGCCAGAGCTGGCGGTCACGCTGTCGGCCCTGCGGCTGGGCGCGCTGGACATGGCCATCGGCAACCTGCTGGGCAGCAACCTGTTCAACGTGACCATCATTGCCGTGGAAGACTTTTTCTACCGCCCGGGCATACTGCTGTCCGATGTCTCGCTCGTGCATGCCGTGACCGCCAGCTCGGCCATCGTGATGACCGCACTGGCCCTGGTGGGCCTGTTCTTTCGCCCGAGCGGCCGGGTGTTGCGCGCCGTGGGCGCAGTCAGCCTGGCCCTGGCGGCGGTCTATCTGCTCAACACCTACGTGGTCTTCCTTTATGGTGCCTGAAGCTCCTGCCCCGCGCTCCGGCATTCCCCCGCCAGACAACGCGCACCTGCGTGATGCACGCGAGCTGGCCCGCGAGCAGGGGGTGGACCCCCGCACCGGCCTGCACGATGACGAAGTCGCGCAGCGCGCATTGCAGCACGGCGCCAACGAGCTGCAAGACCACAGCCGCCGCGGCCCCCTGGCGCTGCTGGCCGACCAGTTCAAGGACTTCATGGTGCTGGTGCTGCTGGGTGCCGCCATCGTCTCTGGCATGGTGGGCGAGCTCACCGACACGCTGGTCATCCTCGTCATCGTGGTGCTCAACGCCGTCATCGGCTTTGTGCAGGCCTGGCGCGCCGACCAGGCCATGGCCGCGCTGCGCCAGTTGGCGGCGGCGCACGCCACGGTGCTGCGTGGCGGCGAGGTGCAGGTGGTGCCCGCCAGCGTGCTGGTGCCAGGCGACATCGTGCTGCTGGAGGCGGGCAACCAGATACCGGCCGACCTGCGCCTGATCGAAATCGCGCAACTGCAGGTGGATGAATCGGCCCTCACGGGCGAGTCGGTCACGGTGGCCAAGCAGACAGACGCCCTGACCGGTGATGCCCCCATCGCACTGGGCGACCGCATCAACATGGCCTTCAAGGGCACCACGGTCACCCATGGGCGCGCACGCGGCCTGGTGGTGGCCACCGGCATGCACACCGAGCTGGGCAAGGTGGCCGCCTTGCTGGACACCGACGACCGCAGCACGCCGCTGCAGCGGCGCCTGGCGGCCTTTGGCAAACGGCTGGCGCTGGCCGTGCTGGGCATTTGCGCCATCGTGTTCGTGGTGGGCGTGCTGCGCGGCGAGGCCCCGCTGCTGATGGCGCTCACCGCCATCAGCCTGGCCGTGGCCGCCATCCCCGAGGCGCTGCCCGCCGTGGTCACCGTGCTGCTGGCGCTGGGCGCGCGGCGCATGGTCGCCATCAATGCACTGGTGCGGCGCCTGCCGTCGGTAGAGACGCTGGGCTCGGTCACCACCATCTGCACCGACAAGACCGGCACCCTGACGCAAAACCGCATGCACGCCGAACTGCTGGTGGCCCAGGGCCAGCGCTGGACACCCGGCGACCCACTGCCCAGCGCCGTCCATGCCGAAACGCTGCGCGCCGCCGCCTTGTGCAACGACGCCAGCCACCAGGGCGCCCATGACGAGGATGACGGCCATACCCACGTACCCGCCGCTTGGCTGGGCGACCCCACCGAGACCGCCCTGGTGCTGGCCGCCCATGCCGGCGGCTTCGAAAAAACCGAGCTCGACGCCGCACAGCCGCGCGTGCAAGAGCAGCCCTTTGACTCCGGCCGCAAGCGCATGACCACCTTCCACAAGGAAGGTGCCGGCTTTGTGGCCTACACCAAAGGCGCCCCCGAATCGGTGCTGCCCCGCTGCACCGCGCAGTGGACGCCCGATGGCAGCGCCCCCCTGGACAGCGCCAGCGTGCTGGCCAGCGCCGACGCGCTGGCCGCACAAGGCCTGCGCGTGCTGGCCCTGGCCCGGCGCAACCACCCGCGCCTGCCCGACACCAACGCCATCGACGCCGTCGAGAGCCAGCTCGAACTGCTGGGCCTGATCGCCCTCATCGACCCGCCCCGCCCCGAGGCCAAGGCTGCCGTGCACGACTGCATCACCGCCGGCATCACCCCCGTGATGATCACCGGCGACCACCCTGCCACTGCGCGCGCCATTGCCCGCCGGCTGGGCATCGTCGGCAGCAGCGATGCCCCGGTGCTCACCGGCGTCGAACTGGCCGAACTCGACACCGCCACCCTGGCCCAGCGGGTCGAGCAGGTGCGCATTTACGCGCGCGTCGATCCGGCGCAAAAAATCCGCATCGTCGAGGCGCTGCAGGCGCGGGGCCATTTTGTGGCCATGACCGGCGACGGCGTGAATGACGCCCCGGCCCTGCGGCGCGCCGACATTGGCGTGGCCATGGGCAAAAATGGCACCGACGTGGCGCGCGAGGCCAGCAGCCTGGTGCTGCTGGACGACAACTTCGCCACCATCGTCGCCGCCGTCAAGGAAGGGCGGCGCATCTACGACAACATCCGCAAGTTCGTGCGCTACGCCATGACCGGCAACTCGGGCGAGATCTGGACCATCTTCCTGGCGCCGCTGCTGACGCTGCCCATTCCGCTCTTGCCCATCCACATCCTGTGGGTCAACCTGGTGACCGACGGCCTGCCCGGCCTGGCGCTGGCGGCCGAGCCCGCCGAGCGCGGCATCATGCAACGCCCGCCGCGCCCGCCCACCGAGAGCCTGTTTGCCGGCGGCATGTGGCAGAGCATTCTGGGCATCGGCCTGCTGATTGGCGGCCTGTGCCTGGCCGTGCAGGCCTGGGCGATCGCCACCGGCCATGCCCACTGGCAGACCATGGTGTTCACGGTGCTCACCCTGTCACAAATGACCCTTGTCATGGCCATCCGCTCCGAAACCGAGCCACTGTGGCGCCTGGGCCTGGCCAGCAACCGGCCCCTGCTGGGTGCCGTGCTGCTGACGTTTGCACTGCAGATGGCCACCATCTACGTGCCCTGGCTCAACCCCATCTTCAAAACCGAGCCGCTGAGCGCGGCCGAGCTGGGCATCTGCCTGGCGGCTGCGATGGTGGTGTATGTGGTGGTGGAGCTGGAAAAAGCCTGGCGCCGCAACCGCCGGCCCGCCGCCATGGCCCTGGACGAGCCGCCCGCGCCCACATAAGCACATAAGCACATAACAAACGATTTGCAGCAGTAGCCCGGCGCGCCATGCACAATGCCCCAGGGCCCTGCACCCGTGCGGGGCCTTGCCACACATACCAAGGGACACCCATCCATGCACATCGAAACCCTGGCCGTTCACGCCGGCTACACGCCCGACCCCACCACCAAGTCTGCCGCCGTGCCGCTGTACCAGACGGTGGCCTACGCGTTCGACAGCGCCCAGCATGGCGCCGACCTGTTCGACCTGAAGGTGCCGGGCAACATCTACACGCGCATCATGAACCCGACCACCGACGTGCTCGAGCAGCGCGTGGCGGCCCTCGAAGGCGGCGTGGCCGCGCTGGCCCTGGCCTCGGGCATGGCGGCCATCACGGCGGCCATCCAGACCATTGCCGAGACGGGCAACAACATCGTCTCGGCCAGCACGCTGTATGGCGGCACCTACAACCTGTTTGCCCACACCTTTCCCCAGCAGGGCATCGAGGTGCGCTTTGCCGACCCGCGCGACCCGGCCAGCTTTGCCGCGCTGATCGACTCCGCTACCCGGGCCGTGTTCTGCGAATCCATCGGCAACCCGCTGGGCAACGTGACCGACATCGCCGCGCTGGCCAAGGTGGCGCACAGCCATGGCGTGCCGCTGATCGTGGACAACACCGTGCCCAGCCCCTACCTGTGCCGTCCCATCGAGCATGGCGCCGACATCGTGGTGCACGCGCTCACCAAATACATGAACGGCCATGGCAACAGCATCGGCGGCATCATCGTGGACAGCGGCAAGTTCCCATGGGCCGAGCACAAGGCCCGCTTCAAGCGCCTGAACGAGCCCGACGTGAGCTACCACGGCGTGGTCTATACCGAGGCCCTGGGCGCTGCCGCCTACATCGGCCGCGCGCGCGTGGTGCCGCTGCGCAACATGGGCGCGGCGCTGTCGCCATTCAACGCCTGGCTCACACTGCAGGGCATCGAAACCCTGCCGCTGCGCATGGACCGCATCTGCGACAACACCCTGGCGCTGGCGAAGTTTTTGCAAAGCCACCCCAAGGTGGAATGGGTGCGCTACGCCGGCTTGCCCGACCATGCCGACCACGCACTGGCCCAGCGCCAGATGGGCGGGCGCGCATCGGGCATCCTGTCGTTCGGCCTGAAAGCCAGCGACGCCGACCCGCGCGCCGCCGGCGCGCGCTTCCTCGACGCCCTGCAACTGTTCACGCGCCTGGTGAACATCGGCGACGCCAAATCCCTGGCCACGCACCCGGCCTCCACCACGCACCGCCAGCTCAACCCCGAAGAACTGGCCAAGGCCGGCGTGAGCGAGAACATGGTGCGCCTGTCGGTGGGCATCGAGCACATCAGCGACCTGCAGGCCGACCTGGCGCAGGCACTGGAAAAAGTGTGAGAACCTGAACACGATCTGAGGACGCGAGGGGCTGGCGTGGCACGCTGCAAGGCAGTTGGGGCATTGGTCAGAAGGCAACAGCCCTCAACAGCCCTCAATAGCCCACACCAGCCCTGAATAGCCCTGCCATTGCCGCCCAGGCAGGGGCCAAAATGACCGC
>WOYI010633459.1_pt1 | contig 10482 bp, 8 predicted proteins | sample 6423411 | NCBI WGS metagenome assembly WOYI01 (sample SAMN13441803, study PRJNA592873) | oil field metagenome | biome: oil field; feature: oil-well bore; material: oil-contaminated soil; isolation source: oil-contaminated soil from oil-well borehole | place: Germany: Wietze | collected 2016-10-18 ... | reverse complement strand
TGCCCCTGTCGTGGCTGGTTTATGCTGCAGCCGCCGATCAGCTGGGTGCCAACCCGGCCGAGGCACTGATCCGCGCCACAGGCGACTGGACCTTGCGGGCCCTTTGTGTCGTGCTGGCCGTGACACCGCTGCGCGTGATGACCGCCAGCCCGCAACTGGCGCGCTTTCGCCGCATGCTGGGCCTGTTTGTGTTTTTCTACGCGCTGCTGCACCTGTTGGGCTATAGCTGGTTCGACATGGGGTTCGATCTTGCCGAGACCGCCCGCGACATTGCCAAGCGACCCTTCATTTTGGTGGGCTTCCTGGCGTTTTGCCTGCTCACGGTGTTGGCGGCAACCTCATTCAACCGCGCCATCCGGGCATTGGGGGGGCGCCGCTGGCAGGCCCTGCACCGGGCGGTGTATGGGGTGGCCGGGCTGGCGATCCTGCATTTTTTCTGGATGCGCGCAGGCAAGAATGACTTTGCAGATGTTGCGGTCTATGGCGCCATACTCGCGGCCCTGCTGGGATGGCGCCTGTGGCGGCGCTTGGCCACCAAGACAGCCCGACCCGCAGAGCAGGGCAGAGCTGCTTCGAAAGCTTGATTTGCTATATTATTTGTAGCTATCAGCGCTTTATCAACAAGCGCTAGAGCCTGTTTTTATTAGGAAAATTTCTATGCGTTGACCGCACGCAGCGCCGGCCGCAGTTGCCGGCTGACCGGGTCGATGTAGGCGGTCGGGATCTGGTAGGCGCGATCATCGAACAGGTCGATGCCGCACATGAGGTTTTCGATCCAGTCCATAAAATCGCTGATGGCCTTCTTGCCAATGATGGGCGCGCCGTGCTGGGGCACCAGCATGGCGATGTCCAGCTGGCGCGCCATGCGCACCCACAGCCGCAGGATCTTGTTGGACACCATGTAGCGGCGGTGAAAAGCCTCCATGCGCGGAATGTGCGGGGCCAGATCGGTGACGGGAATGCGCGCCTCGGCCCCCGATGTCATCGACACCCCGAGGTCGCCCGTGAACAGGATGCGGCTGACCGGATCGTAGAAATGGAAGTTGCCCTCCGAGTGCATGAAATGCGCTGGCAACAGCACCAGTTCATGACGCCCCAATGGCAGATGCCCACCACCGTCCGGCACACCGATCACCCGGTTTTCCGTCTTGCCCACCTTGGTGAAATGCGGGGCAAACCGCTCCCATACCCGTGAAATCACCAGCAAGGCCTTGGTGCTGGTCATCCAGCGGTCCAGCGAGGCAATGATGTCCGGATCGGCGTGCGATGCGATCACATACGACAGCTTGCTGGGCATGAAATGTTTGGACATCCCCATGAACAGTTCATTGAAGGCGAGGTTGCCGCCGGGGTCGATGATGGCGCCCGTGTCGCCGTCCACGATCAGAAACTGGTTCGATTGAACTGCTTGCCCATCTTCCTCGATGAGGTCGGTGAACATCAGGCAGGCGTGATTCTTGTCGCGATAAAGTTCCAGTGCCATGTCGAAGCTGTCTCGTAATAAAGTATTCACTGTATGACAGCATTGTTTCCAGTGCTTGATACAAATCAAACCTGCAGCCCTCGCCCTTGGCGATAGCCGTCAACCCCGTCGTTAACGCGGCACCGATGCGGGCGGCGTAGCAGCGGCGGGCGCCGGTGCGGTCTTTGCGGGGGAGAGTGTTTCAGGCAGCGTGGCCCGTTGCCTGGCCTCAGGCGCGCCGGGGAGGTACAAGGGGCCACGCTGGCCGCAACCCGCCAATGCTGCCGCAATCGCAGCAAGGGCAATGGTTCTGACTAGAATTTGGGAAACTTTCAACATGCGTAAATTGTAATGACCGACCTTGAATTCCTGGACCAGGCCGAAAAACTGCTGCTTGCCGTTGAACGCAACTGTGATCGCATCAACGACGATGGTGATGCGGATGTGGACAGCCAGCGCACAGGCGGCATGGTGACCCTGACATTTCCCAACCGCAGCCAGATCATCATCAATCTGCAAAAACCGCTGCATGAAGTGTGGATGGCTGCCAAGTCGGGCGGCTACCATTACCGGTTTGACGGATCGGCCTGGCAAGACACCAAAGGTGCCGGCGAATTCTTCAGCCACCTGAGCCGGGATGCTTCGCAGCAGTCTGGCATATCTCTTCGGTTCGCGGCCTGAAAAAAAGCGCCCTTGCTCCTCCTGCCATATTCGCCGGATCCGGGCGTTTGACCCCGCCTTGCGTTGGCAAGGGCAGGGATCGCATGTCAAAAGGGGTATCCGTGTTGAGATCGTGAACAGGTTCTGAGGGTCCCGCACGATTTCAGGGTGCAGAGGTTCAGTTGCGGAACAGATCGAGGATGCGATTGCGCTCCTCGGTCGGTGGTGGCGCCTGGGGTGCCACGGTTGCTGGCATGGTGGAGCGATCTTGCAGGCCCACGTTCGCAACCCCTGCGTTGCGTGCATATTCCTCATAGAACCACTCACCACCCACATTCACCACACCTGGCGGCACGGTGGTTTCCATGACTGGCACTCCCTTGAGGGCGCGTTCCATGAAGTTGATCCACACCGGCAAGCTCAACCCGCCCCCGGTTTCACGGCTGCCCAGGTTGCGAGGCTTGTCGTAGCCAATCCAGGTCACTGCGGTCAGGGTGGGTTGATACCCTGCAAACCACGCGTCCACAGCGTCATTGGTGGTGCCTGTCTTGCCATGCAGGTCCGACCGCTTGAGGGTGGCTTGCGCCCGTGCGGCAGTCCCTGAGCGGGTAACCTCTTGCAGCATGTTGTCCATGATGAAGGCATTTCTTGCATCGATGGCGTGTGGCAGGTCGCTGGAAGCGGGAGGAGGGTTTTCGGAAATCACACGGCCCTTGTGATCGGTCACGCGGGCAATCAGCCAAGGGTTGATGCGGTAGCCGCCATTGGCAAACACCGAGTAAGCCGATGCCATCTGCAATGGAGTGACCGAGCCCGCTCCCAATGCCATGGTCAGGTAGGCGGGGTGTTTTTCTGCCTCGAATCCGAACCGGGTCACCCATGCCTGCGCCGTCTTGGGTCCTACCGCCTGCAAGATGCGGATGGAGACCATGTTCTTGGATTTGGCAAGACCCGTGCGCATCGTCATGGGGCCATCGTACTTGCCGTCGTAGTTCTTGGGCTCCCAGGGTGGGCCGCCGGTAACGCCTGCATCAAAAAAGAGAGGGGCGTCGTTGATGACGGTGGCCGGGGTGAAACCCTTCTCCAGTGCGGCAGAGTAGATAAACGGCTTGAAGCTGGACCCTGGCTGGCGCCAGGCCTGCACTGCGTGGTTGAATTTGTTCTTGTCAAAATCAAAACCACCCACCAGTGCCTTGATGGCGCCACTGCGCGGATCCAGCGCTACCAAGGCGCCCTCCACCTCGGGCAATTGCGTGATTTCCCAGGCGTTCTTGGGTGACCTGACCACACGAATCACGGCACCGCGGCGAATCTTGATGTTGGGCGGGGCCTTTTCGCTCAACCCGGATTGGGCGGGTTTGAGCCCATCGCCCGTGATCTCCAGAGTATCGCCATTGGCGCGCGCCGCCACAATCTTGCGTGCCGTGGCCTGCAGCACCACCGCTGCCATGACATCGCCATTGTCCGGATGACTGGCCAGCGCTTCGTCGATTGCGTCCTCCACTTCCTCTGGAGCCGCGGGCAAGGCCACGAATTGTTCAGGGCCGCGGTATTGCTGGCGTCGTTCATAGTCCATGATGCCGCGGCGCAGGGCCGCATAGGCGGCATCCTGGTTGGCTGCGTTCAGCGTGGTGTATACGTTCAAGCCGCGGGTGTAAGCCTCATTGCCATATTGGCTGAAGATCAGTTGCCGCACCATCTCGGCCACATATTCGGCATGGACACGGGTGTTGTCCTGACCTGAGCGGATTTTGATTTCTTCCTTCTTTGCGGCTGCTGCTTCCTCGGCTGTGATGAAACCGTTTTCTTCCATCCGTTCAATGATGTAGAGCTGGCGTGCCCGGGCACGCCTGGGGTTGCTGATGGGGTTGTAGGCAGAGGGTGCCTTGGGCAGGCCTGCCAGCATCGCTGCTTCGGCAATGGAGACCGACCTGAGCGGCTTGCCAAAATAGGCCTCGGATGCGGCTGCAAATCCATAGGCCCGGTTGCCCAGGTAAATCTGGTTCATATAAATTTCGAGAATCTGGTCTTTTGTGAGCAAATGTTCGAGTTTGAATGTCAGTAAGATTTCGTAAATTTTTCGCGTAAATGTTTTCTCTGATGACAGATAAACATTGCGGGCTACCTGCATGGTGATGGTTGAAGCCCCCTGGCTTTTCACGCGCCCCAGATTGGCCAGAACTGCGCGCAGCATTCCCTTGTAATCGACGCCACCGTGCTGGAAGAATCGGGTGTCTTCAATGGCCAGCACCGCATCTTTGACCACGGTGGGAATCTCCCGGATGGGGGTCAGATTGCGCCGCTCTTCGCCGAACTCTCCCAGCAGCGCGCCTTCGGCTGAGTACACCCGCAACGGCAGCTTGGGCCGGTAGTCCGCAAGGTCAGAGACGTCTGGAAGATTGGGGTAGGCCATGGCCAGCGCAACGCCGATGGTCAGAAGCAAGGCCAGTGCCCCCGCCAACCCGAGCCCGCCGATCCACAGGAATGCGCGAAAAATCCAGCGTAGCCAGCCAGGGCGTCGGCCAGTCGCGGAAACAGCTGGCTTGTGAGGTTGTTTTGGGGAGGTGGGGGGCGCCATATCGCTCCGGAAGGAAAAGAGCCGCCATTATAAAAACGGCAATCTCGGGCTTGGTTATTTGGGAAAAATCATGCAGTCACGGCCGCCATCGGTGGTCGGTGACTACGTCAAACGCATTGCGGCATGATGAAGAATCGTCTGCTTTTGGCAACATTCGAAAGAATGCCGGTGGCCAAAACGCTTTGCCGGAGAACTATCTTACTGATAGCATTTATGTGAAATGTTAAGTTTTGTTGCATCATTTTGGCAAGTTACAGGAGACCAATTTTGTTCTCAACGGGGTCTTTTTTTAGTCGCCAGCCCGCACCGCTGCTGGGTATCGACATCAGTTCCTCCAGCGTCAAGCTGGTGGAGTTGGGGCATGACAAGGCTGGTGGGCTGGTGCTTGAGCGTTGCGCAATCGAGCCGTTGGAGCGTGGCTGGATCACGGACGGTAACATCGAAAAATTCGATGAGGTGGCCGAAGCGCTGCGTCGGCTCGTCAAAAAAAGCGGCACCCGCACCAGGAACGTTGCCCTCGCGCTGCCTCCATCGGCGGTCATCACCAAGAAGATCACATTGCCTGGTGGCATGACGGAGCAGGAACTCGAGGTCCAGGTCGAGTCCGAGGCGAACCAGTACATTCCCTTTTCCCTCGATGAGGTCAGCCTGGACTTCTGTGTGATCGGGCCCAGCAAAAATGCGCCCGGCGACGTGGACGTATTGCTTGCGGCCTCGCGGCGGGAAAAAGTGCAAGACCGGCAAGGTCTTGCCGAAGCCGCTGGCCTCAAGCCCGTGATCGTTGACATCGAGTCGCACGCATCCAGGCTTGCGGCCGGGCGGCTGATCGAAGCACTGCCCAACAAGGGTGTGGACGCATTGGTCGCGCTGTTTGAGGTGGGTGCGCTCACGACGAGCATGCAGGTCATCCGCAATGAAGAAGTCCTTTATGACCGAGACCAAGCCTTTGGCGGAGCGCAGTTGACGCAACTTATCGTGCGGCAATATGGTTTTTCCGTCGAAGAGGCCGAAAGCAAGAAGCGCAGCGGCGATCTTCCGGAGGATTACCAAGGGGCAGTCCTTCGTCCATTCGTGGAAAGCATGGCGCAGGAAATTGGCCGGGCACTGCAATTCTTCTTTACCAGCACACCGCACAACCGCGTGGATCACATCATGCTGGCTGGCGGATCGGCACCATTGCCCGGCTTGACAGAAGCCGTCACCCAGCAAACTGGCTTCGCTTGCAGTACAGCAAATCCGTTTGACGGAATGGAGATCGGAAGTTCCGTGCGGCTGAAAAAAATGGTGCGTGAAGCGCCCTCCTATCTCACTTCGTGTGGTTTGGCAATGCGGAGGTTTCTGCAGTGATACTGATCAATCTGCTCCCGCACCGGGAGGCTGCGCGCAAACGCCGGCGTGAGGTCTTTCAGGCGACCATGTTTGCATCGTTTCTGTTGGGTATCGCCATTGCGGGGGCCATTTATTGGTGGTTTCAGGTGATGATTGCAGACCAGCAAGACAAGAACAATTTTTTGCAAAGTGAAATCAAGGTCCTTGAAGGGCAAATCAAGGAAATTGCAACCATTGAAGAAGAGATTGCCGCCTTGCGTGCACGGCAGAAGGCCGTGGAGGACTTGCAGTCTGACCGCAATTTGCCCGTGCATCTGCTGAACGAACTCGTCAAGCAATTGCCGGATGGTGTCTACATCACCAGCCTGAAACAGGCCGAGCAAACCATTTCCATGCAAGGCATGGCGCAATCCAATGAGCGCGTTTCGGAAATGTTGCGCAATCTCGCCAACAACTCCCCCTGGTTCTCGAAACCGGAGTTGGTGGAAATTGTCGCCAGCAATGTCGCGCTGACTCCCCGTGATCAACGCCGTGTTGCCGCTTTCAATCTGAAATTTCAGCTCGTGCGGTCCAGCGAAGCCCAAAAGGCCTTGGATGCTGCCAGCTCGGTTGCGACTGCCTCTGCTGGAAAGTAAGCCATGGCAAAAAAACAAGCTTCGAAAATCGATTTTGCTGCGTTGCAAAGCAACCTGGAGCGGCAGTTTAAAAATCTCGACACCAAAGATCCCTCCCTTTGGCCGCCATTGCCGCAGTATCTGCTGTGTGCGTTGATCGCGATTGGTGCGGTAGTAGTTCTCTGGTTTGTTCAGCTGACCGATTACCAGGCAGAGCTCGACATGGAGCGTTCCAAAGAAGTCACCCTTCGGGAAGACTACACAAAGAAACTCGTCAAGGCAGTCAGCCTTGAGGCACTCAAGAAGCAGCGCGAGCAGGTGCAGCAATATGTGATTCAGCTTGAAAAACAATTGCCCAGCAAGGCAGAAATGGCCGCATTATTGTCTGATATCAACCAGGCAGGTTTAGGCCGGAGTCTGCAGTTTGATCTGTTTCGCCCTGGCCAAATCGTTGTTCGTGATTATTATGCTGAGCTTCCCATCGCTGTTCGGGTCACCGGAAAGTACCACGACATAGGGTATTTTGCGTCTGATGTTGCCCATCTGTCTCGCATCGTCACCTTGAACAATATCTCCATTGCGCCCGCAGGCAAGGAGGCAGGCACGCTGACCATGGACGCCACGGCAAGAACTTTCCGTTACCTGGATCCTGAAGAGGTTCAGGCGCAGAAGAAAGCCGGAGGTAAGAAATGATGCGGACTGGCCGACTTGTATTGATCTGTTGTGCAGCGGTTCTGAGCGCTTGCGGTCCGACGGCAGAGGGCGAGCTGCGCCAGTGGATGGCCGAGCAGCGCGCAACCACCAAGCCACGCATCACACCCCTGACCGAACCCAAGCAGTTTCAGCCGCAAGCTTATACGGTGGAAAGCGGTGTAGAGCCCTTCAGCCAGATCAAACTCACGCAGGCATTGACGCGCGACTCGGTTCAGTCGGCCGCCAATGCAACGCTGATTGCGCCAGAAATGGCGCGCAGAAAAGAACCATTGGAGGCATTTCCCCTGGATGCCATGGCAATGGTCGGAAGCCTGAATAAAACAGGTACTCCCACGGCACTTCTCAAAGTCGATAACCTGCTGTACCAGGTTCGGGTGGGTAATTATCTGGGGCAGAACTACGGGAAAATCATCAAGATTTCTGAAAACGCGATTGTTTTGCGCGAAATAGTGCAAGACGCCACGGGGGATTGGATAGAGCGCACCGCATCGCTTGATCTGCAGGAGGGAAAAAAATGACAATGAAAAATATCTGGATTTTGAGCCGCTACCGAAATGTCGCATTTGCAATGGTGGCCGTGCTGGCCACAACTGCTGCCATGGCGCAAAGTGCCATTGAGGCCGTCACCGGCACCATGCAGGGTGGTGCAGAAGTTGTGCGTGTAGAGCTATCGCAGCCACTCTCCGCTGTTCCTACCGGCTTTGCCATTCAATCGCCGGCGCGCATTGCGCTGGATTTCCCGGGAACCACCAATGCAATGGGGCGGTCCGTTATCGATGTGAACCAGGGAAACCTCAAGTCCATCAACGTCGTGCAAGCTGGCGATCGGTCTCGACTGGTGTTGAATCTCAAGCAGGCCACCTCTTACCAGGCTGAACTGCAAGGCAAGACACTGCTTATTTCACTATTGCCTGTTGCCACCTCGGCAGCAGCTTCGCCGCAGTCCACGACCACGATCTTTGCAGAAGGCGGCGGCGGCAGCGACTCGCATCCTTTGAAGGACATTGATTTTCGCCGGGGTGCGGACGGTTCTGGCCGCATCATCGTCAGCCTTGCCAACAGCCAGGTCGGTGTGGACCTGCAACGGCAAGGCAAGGGGCTCAACGTCGATTTTCTGCATTCATCCTTGCCAGAAGGGCTGCGCCGGCGCCTTGACGTGACCGATTTTGGAACCCCCGTTCAGCTGGTGACAACCTCCCAGCAAGGTGACCGCGTTCGCATGGTCATAGAGCCCGTTGGCGACTGGGAGCACAGCGCCTACCAGAGCAACGATCAGTTTGTCGTGGAGATTCGCCAGAAGAAGGTGGATTTGAGCAAATTGACCCAGGGGCCTGGCTACAGCGGCGAAAAACTCTCGCTGAATTTTCAGAACATCGAAGTCCGCTCCTTGCTTCAGGTCATCGCAGATTTCACCAATTTCAACATCGTGACATCCGACACCGTGACGGGCGCGCTCACGCTTCGCTTGAAGGACGTCCCATGGGATCAGGCCCTGCAGATCATCATGGATGCCAAGGGCCTGGGCATGCGCAAATCAGGAACGGTGCTGTGGATTGCTCCCAAGGATGAGATTGATGCACGCACCAAGAAAGACCTTGAAGCTGCATTGGCCATCCAGAAACTGGAGCCCCTCAAAACGCAGGCTTTCCAGCTCAATTACGCCAAAGCGGCAGACATGCTCACACAACTGACAAATAGTTCAAGCAGTGGTGGCAGTGGTACTAACACACGATTCCTGACCGAGCGGGGGAGTGCCATTTCTGAGCCTCGCACGAATCAACTCTTTGTGACAGACACGCCCAGCAAACTGGAAGACGTGCGCCAATTGCTCTTGACGCTGGATGTTGCAGTGCGTCAGGTTTTGATTGAGGCGCGCATTGTCGAGGCGCGAGATACATTTGGTCGCTCGCTGGGGGTGCGTTTGGGTGGTGCCGACCTGCGTGCCAACCGCGGTGGCGATGGCGGCTACAGTATTGGCGGCGACAACCGCGTGGTGTTTGGTACCGGTTACAGCAATGCCGTGGCATCCAGCGGTGCGGGCGGCACCACCAACGTCGATGGCAATTTCGTCAACCTGCCTGCCAGCCTGTCCAACGTCAGCAGTGTGGGGAGTTTTGCACTTTCCATATTCAACTCCGCTGCCAACAGATTCCTGACGCTTGAACTTTCGGCCATGGAGGCTGACGGCAAGGGCAAAATCATATCGAGTCCCCGAATAATTACCGCCGATCAAACCAAGGCCCTGATTGAGCAAGGTACGGAATATCCTTATTCAGTAACCGCTCCCAATGGGGCCACGACATTGGCCTTCAAGAAAGCAGTCTTGAAGCTGGAGGTGACTCCACAGATAACCCCCGAGGGAAACATCATTCTTGATCTGGACGTCAATAAGGACAGCCGGGGTGAAACCACCACGCAGGGTGTAGCCATCGACACCAAACACATCAAGACACAAATCCTGATTGAAAACGGCGGCACCGTGGTGATTGGCGGCATTTTTGAAATGGAAGACACCAATCAGGAAAACAAGATTCCATTGCTGGGTGATGTGCCGGTGGTGGGTAATTTGTTCAAGAGCCGGACGAAAGAGTCTTCGAAACGTGAAATGTTGGTTTTTATTACGCCGAAGGTCATTACTGACCGTGGGCCAGTGCGATAAGTAAATTCATGAGGGGTGAAAAAATGCGAAAACTATTCAGAATATTGACTGTGCCGTTGATGGCCGTATTGGTTGCATGCGGTGGTGGTGGTGGTGACCCCGGCACTTCCAGCAGCGGTGGTGGCTCGGGTGGTACTGCGATCAGTGGGACTGTGACCGTCCAGGCGTACAGCCGCGTCGCTGGCGAGGATGTGGCGGTGAGCAGCTTCTCATCCTCCGATCTCACAGTGCGCGCCAAGGCGACCGTCAAAGACTCATCCGGCAACGCCATAGCGAATGCCATCGTCACTTTTTCTGAAAGTGGTCCTGGCTTGCTGGCATTCATGCCGGGATCGGCGACGGCCCTCACCAATAGTGCTGGCGTTGCTGAGATCGATTTGAAGGCTGCAACCGTGACGTCGCAGGGGGCAACACAGCTTGTCGCAACGGCGGCCGTGACCAGCAAGACGGGCACGGAAGTCTCTTT
>WOYI011187961.1_pt1 | contig 10484 bp, 11 predicted proteins | sample 6423411 | NCBI WGS metagenome assembly WOYI01 (sample SAMN13441803, study PRJNA592873) | oil field metagenome | biome: oil field; feature: oil-well bore; material: oil-contaminated soil; isolation source: oil-contaminated soil from oil-well borehole | place: Germany: Wietze | collected 2016-10-18 ... | reverse complement strand
TATCATTATTCCACCGGGCGATTTCCGCAACTTTGCCTTTTGTGTGGATCACATTGAGGAGATCGTCAACAACCCCCTTTCGGGAAAAGAAAAAAAACTTCTCGACAGTGAATTCCTTGCTGTAAAAGAGTATCCCTTTTTTAATCCGCAAACCTGAATTAGCGCCTGCTGCCACTCATGGCGATCATGATGTAGTAAAAGAGCGTTGCGAGAGATCCGAGGGCTGCGACCACATAGGTGTAACCTGCCCACCGGAGAGCATCCTCGGCCTGATGATGATTACTCATATCGGTAATTCCGGCACTGCTAAGCCAGCGAAGCGCCCGGTTGGTTGCGTTTTTCTCCACAGGCAGTGTAACGAAGCTGAAAAGGGTGGACAACGCAAATATGGCGATACCGAACCAGAGCAGCATGGGAAAAGTTTGAACCAGGATAATACCCAATAACAGTACCCACATCACCCATTTAGAAGTGGATGAGATGATAGGCACCAACGCAGAACGCATTTTTAACGGAGCGTATCCTCTGGCATGCTGCAGGGCATGACCTGTTTCATGAGCCGCCACGGCAGCAGCTGCCACGCTGGAACTTCCAAATACCGGTTCACTGAGGTTGATGGTTTTATTGAGCGGGTTATAATGATCGGTGAGTCGCCCTCGCACAGATATCACCTGGACATCGTAAATCCCGCTGTCGTGCAGCATCTTCTCCGCGACATCCTTCCCGGTCATCCCATTACGCAAGGGAATTTTTGCGTACTTTTTAAATCGGTTCTGCAGACTCGCCTGCACAGCCCAACCCGCCAGGGCAATCCCTATAAAAATAATCCAAATTAAAGCCATAAATTTATTTTATATCTCTGTTTAACATATTAGTTCTTTTCAAAGCTGAGTCTCCTCCGATATCTCTTTTATGCTCAAAAAGCACCGAAATAAACCCTGATTTTCAATATGATGCAATTCATTAAAATCGGTTTCCGAGGTTTTCGGAATGGACTTAAAGTTCACCTTCTCCTGAAAGTGAACGCTTTTCCTAAGCGTGAAGGAGCAAAAACCATACCACTGCAACGACTCATTGTCATAGTGGAAGCACAGCGCATAAAGCGCACAAAAGGAACACTTTAAGCAGTGGTGAAACATGTCAACCGCCGATCTGACGGATAATTGTCTGTGTTCGGTCGGCTCCGAGAGAAACAATGGCGATGGGTACACCCAGTTCTTCTTCCAGAAATGAGACATAGTTGTTAAATTCTTCTGGAAATTCGTCTTCCGATTGCATTTTAGACATATCGGTCTTCCAGCCGGGCAGCTCTACATACACTGGCTCAATACCCTGTGAAATATCGAATGGCAGATCTTCCGTTTCTTCCCCGTTTATTTGATACGCTACACACGCTTTGATGGTATCAAAGCTGTCCAGCACATCACTCTTCATCATTACCAGCTTGGTCACCCCATTCAGCATCACAGTATAGCGCAGTGCCACCAGATCTATCCAACCACAACGGCGCGGGCGACCGGTTACGGAACCATATTCCTTTCCCCGATCCCGCAACAATTGCCCGTCATCATCGAACAACTCGGTAGGAAACGGGCCACTGCCCACCCGTGTGCAATAGGCCTTGAAAATGCCGTATACTTCCCCGATCATTTTCGGTGCAATACCCAGGCCTGTGCATGCACCAGCGCAGATGGTACTGGAAGAGGTTACAAAGGGATAAGAACCAAAATCAATGTCGAGCATTGACCCCTGTGCTCCTTCAGCAAGCACCTTTCCTCCTTTGGCAAGATGTTTATTGATGAAATGTTCGCTCTCGATAATCTGAAATGATTTTAATTTTTCCACACCCTCAAACCATTGCTTTTCAAGTGCAGGAAGGAGCTCATCAATATCTGACTGAGCTAGCGATTCTTTGTGGCGTTGTACTGCATTCCGATATTTTTCGTCAAAATTGTGAAACAAATCCCCCACCCTCAGCCCGTGGCGGCTCACCTTATCGGTATAGGCAGGTCCTATACCTCTTCCCGTGGTGCCAATCCTCGCATCACCCATTGCCTTCTCCGAAGCAGCATCCAGCAATCGGTGCGTAGGCAGAATCAGGTGTGCCTTTTTGGAGATGTAAAGTCTGTCGGTGAGCGTGTGCCCTGTTGCTTCCAACGCTTCCACCTCCTGTTTGAATAACGCAGGATCAATCACAACCCCGTTGCCGATGATGTTTATTTTCCCTTCCTGAAATATTCCGGAGGGGATCGATTTCAGGATGTATTTTTCGCCTTCAAACTCCAAGGTATGTCCGGCATTGGGACCGCCCTGAAAACGTGCTACTATTTCATAATCGGGGGTAAGCACATCCACCACTTTTCCTTTTCCTTCATCGCCCCACTGAAGACCTAAGATTACATCAACTTTCATATTCACCTATTTGTTATCGGTTTTATCACTTCTGCTGCGTACCAGTTTTCTCAATTCCATTTTTTTTGCATGACTGCATTTGCTGCAGATGCCGTAGATATACATACTGTAATAATTGACCGTAAATTTTTTAATTTTTTTGAGTTGCGCCTGTGTGAGCAAATTGTTGTTCCCGATCTCCCACACTTGTCCGCACGTGGTACAGATCAGATGATTGTGGTTTTCATTCCCATACGCTCTCTCATATTTTGACATATTACCGCCAAACTGATGCTTCACAACCAGACCACAATCCAACAACAACTCAATGGTATTATAGAGGGTAGCTCTGCTTACACGGAAGTTCACATCGATCATCGATTTGTAAAGCGTATCCATATCAAAGTGCCCTTTGGTGGTGTAAATATGATCAAGTATCGCAAATCGTTCGGGTGTTTTCCGATGTTTATGAAGCGTGAGATACTCCATAAATTCATCCCGTACTTGTTTTTTTAATTTTTGATTGGCGTCCATTGTTACAAAATTATTCCAATTTATTGATTAAACCTAACGATCCGATCTGTTTTTTTTATTTGATGCCAAACATAGACAACATGCTGAAACAGTGATCACTACTTCACTGTCTCAGAGTGATAAAAGAAAGCGGGAATACTTACTTCACTTTCATTATGATAGGAATCCGAAACGGTAATATAATAGTAAAAAGCTTTGTCATTATCAGGGATATGTAATTCCACCAGCGGTTCACGTAAACCCACTGCCAGGATATTTTCAGCTTTATCTGTACTGAATTCCGTGGTAGTGCTTCGGTAAACATTGTAGGTGATTCTGTTGTCTTTGTTTTTCACCTCCCATTTAAGTTGAAAAACACCATTCGTCAGTTTTTCAGCCCGAAGATCGTATGGTTTTTCCGGTATTGAATCAGACAACCAGGTCATTGAAGGGAGCTTTGCCGGATACTTATAATATGCTTCAAGTGCGTTGAGAATACCTTTTGTGTTGGAAAGAACATTCCCTGCCCGGAAATAAGCCTGTCCATCAACATTTTTCCTGCGTGTGTAATCCAGTTGATTGAGGATGTCCTGACGTGACCATCCCAACTCTATCATCTGATAAGCACCCAATCCGGGAACCACAATCCGTCCGTTTCCATGGTTCACCCAATCATCCACATACGGATAGAATAGCTGATCCTTGTAATACATCATCGGATAGATTGCATCGTGTATCCCTGTTTTCATCCATTTAGCGGCATCCTGGTATACTGTCTCGAATGCTGTCCAGCCATGTCCCTGGGCTCCCAATGCACGATATCTTCCCAGCGGTGAACTGCTCACCTGTATCCATGGCTTTATCGACTTCACCTTATTGTATGCTTTTCCCACAAAGCGGGTAATGTTGTCTCTACGCCAATCGGCACGTGTTTTTCCTTTTCCGTAAATCCGGTACATACCGTCGTCCGGAAACTGCCCTCTGTTATCCGGATAGCGGATATAATCGAAATGAATGCCATCCACATCGTAATTGGTAACGACTTCTTCAACCATAGAGAGCAGATAATCATCTGTCTTTGGATTCCCCGGATCCAGGAACCATTCACCTTTAAACTTTTTGGCGATGGAAGGGTTCTTTTTGACTACCGATGCTGCACCCAGACTTTTGACATGTTTGTCTCCTCCCAATGGATAAGTCACCATCCAAGCATGGCATTCAAGCCCACGTTTGTGGCACTCTTCTACGGCAAATGCCAGCGGATCGAATTTAGCACTGCCTCTCCCTCCGGATATCACCATAGACGACATCGGCTCAATGCGGGAATCATAAAACACTTCTCCACGTGCCCTCACCTGAAACATCACGGTGTTGAAATTGTTTTTCTCCAGATTATCCAGTATGGAAATCAATTCTCTTTTCTGTACCTCCTGACTGATTCGATTTCGTGGCCAGTCCAGTCCATAGTTTGTTGTCAGCCAGACAGCTCTTATTTCCGTTGCCGGCAGACCGGAGGGAAAAATTTCCATTGTACTGCATAACAAAAGAATGAGCAAAAGATATATTTTGTTCATTAATTATACTCGATCTAAACTTTTGCCTACAAACTTACATAAAAATATTGGTTTCACACTGCTGGAGGAAGAGGTTTTAATAGCAAATACGGTCTAAAAGAGCAAAGAGGATGGCCTTTAATGACAAAACGCTCCTCCACAAGTATGTAGAGGAGCGTTTTTATACGCTTGGAGCGGAAGACGGGACTCGAACCCGCGACCCCGACCTTGGCAAGGTCGTGCTCTACCAACTGAGCTACTTCCGCAATATTTTTTACTTTACCTTGCCAAGGTCGTTTTTCACTTTTCCTTGTGGGGCAAGGTCGTGCTCTACCCATCCTGAGCTACTTCCGCAATATAATATCCCTGGAAGAATGATATCCTCCCGAATTTGCGGCAACAAAGATAGTGTTTTGTTTTCTGAATTCAAACAAAACAATCTAAAAATTCAGCAACGCAACGATCTTTTCCAGATAGCGGGCATCCACTTCACCAAAGCTGTTCTCCACGTCGCTGTCCACATCAAGCACTGCCCGCACGATCCCATCTTGCAGGATGGGAACCACAATCTCGGAACGTGAAAGAGAGCTGCAGGCTATATGCCCGGGAAACTGATCAACGTCAGGGACAACAAGGGTTTTCCTTTCTTTCCATGAAGTACCGCAAACACCTTTACCGTAAGCAATGCGCGTACAGGCTACCGGCCCCTGAAAAGGGCCCAACACCAGCCTGTCGTCCACCACCCGGTAGAATCCGACCCAGAAAAATCCAAAAGCTTCTTTCAGCGCGGAGGCTATATTTGCCATATTGGCAATCAAATCGGGTTCATCTGCCGTCAATGCTTTCAATTGAGGATAGAGCGATATATATATACCTTCTCTTGAACCATACTTCGGGATAAATAATTCTTCGGCCATGATATTGCGTAAAATAAAAAAAAGCGTCACCCTTCAGGCAACGCGATTTTATACGTTTACAAAACGATTACATCTTATTGAGCCTGTTCCTTGGCTTCCTGAATCATCTTGGCACTGGGCATGATAAACACCTCTACACGGCGGTTTTCAGTTCTCCCTGCTACAGTACTGTTGTCAGCCACGGGCTGTGAAGAACCAAACCCCTCGAAGGACATGCGATTACTGGAAACGCCCTTTGATAAAAGATAGTTGTAAACCGACTCGGCGCGTCGTTGCGACAATGGGTTGTTAATGGCATCGCTGCCGGTACTGTCGGTATGTCCGTAAATACGTATATCAGTATCGGGGTTGTTTAACAGGGATGTGGCAAATTTGTCGAGTGATGAGCGGGATGCAGTATTCAAGGTACTTGAATTGGTTGCAAACAGAATACCCGATTCAAACGTAACTTTGATGGCTTGGCCTTCGTTTACCTTTTCAACCTGAGCGCCTTCAATCTGTTCCAGTTCGGCAGCCTGCTTATCCATTTTATTTCCGATAATGGCTCCGGCAGTACCACCTAAGATGGATCCAATGCCGGCCCCAATGGCTGCACCTCTGCCGCCACCTGCAATAGCACCCACGCCTGCTCCTACGGCGGCACCGGTACCGGCGCCTATTCCGCCGCCTTTCACGGCTCTGCTGGCTCCGCAACCGGAGAGTATCAATGTACCCCCTAATAAACCAATGGTAAGTAATTTTGAAAATTGTTTCATAGTTCGTTTTATATTAATTAAATGAATGATTATGTTAAGTACCCGAAAATATTTAGATTGCTTTAATCGAACAGACTAAGTGTATCACAGTATGCCAGTTCGCCGGAAACAATGGCCTCTATCTGTTCATCGGTATAATCTCTGATAGCATCTTTACGGGCATTCTTATAGATGTATTCCAGTAGTTCGTCTTCGTCGATTTCAATCTCTGTGTCATCATTTTCGTCCAGAAAGCCTTTTTCTTCGTAGAACTCATAAATCAAATCCACAATGTAATTGATTTCATCGTCGGAAAACTCACCCTGCATCTCTTCCGGTAAATGTTCCTGTATAAATCTCAGAGAATCATCCTCGTCGTACTCAAGTACTTCCTTTTCTTCGCTCATAACACCTTTTTTTAAAGAAAACTTCTGTATTACTTATAACAAATATCGGAAAAATAAGTTCACTTTTTCTTTTTTCAACCCTTTTTTCCGGGGATATGGGGATTTTATCTACATCGCAAGCGGGGTTATGTCAGTTCCGGTAGTTGCGTTTTGCATTAGCTTTGGCCTGCTCGCGTGCCTGTTTTTCCTGTAGTTTTTGCGCTTCTGCCAAACGAGCCATGAATCCTGACTTCTTCTTTGTTTTTTTCTTATTTTCTTCCAGCTGTGCCAGAATCTTATCTTCGTTGATGAACTGTTTCATCAGGAAGGTAAGAACGATGGAGTACAAGGTAGAAAGAAAATAGTAGTAGTTCAAGCCTGCGGGATATGAATTTAGAAAGAAAAACATGAATATCGACATGAATATCGGCATTTGCTTCATGCCGGGTATTGTTTGTTGTCCGGTGTCGGTCATCGACATGTTATATTTCGTATATATCACATTCACAATTGTCATCAGCAGACAGAAGAGACTGATATGATTCCCCATAAAACGGGTAATAAGAGGGATGTTGCCGCTCCAGGAGATGATGGAATCATAGGTCGACAGGTCATTCGCCCAAAGGAAGCTCTGCTGGCGCAGCTCTATCGCCGACGGAAAGAAGAAAAAGAAGGCCAGCAACACCGGCATTTGAATAAGCATCGGAAGGCAACCACTCATGGGGTTTACGCCTACCTTTTGATAGAGCTCCATCGTGGCCTGCTGGCGTTTCATCATCATATCCTGTTCTTTGCCGGGATATTTCTTTTCAATTTCCTGGATCTGTGGACGCAATACCCGCATCTTGGTCGAGGAGATATAGGATTTATAGGTAAGCGGGGTGATAATAAGTTTTACCATCAGGGTAAGAATAAGAATAATCAGTCCCATACCCCATCCCAGTGACAGAAAAAAATTGAACACAGGAATCACAAACCATTTGTTTACCCAACTCAACCAACGGTATCCCAAATAAACAATCTCTTGCAGTTCGAGTTTCGATGAACTGTCGCTGACCTCTTTGTCGTAAGCTTTCAACGTTTTGTAATGAACAGGTCCGAAATAGTAGTTGAATCCGGCAGCGATCAGGTCGCTGTCGGCACTCACCTCACCCGGTACCCATATTTCAGCCTTGTAATCCTTCGTATAATTTGCATCTTTCAGGACTTCCGACGTAAGGATGGAATTGCTGAACGGCCGTTCTCCGATGACAATGGATGAGAAATACTGGTCTTTGAAAGCGAACCATTTTAGCGGCTCGGAAAGCTCTTTCCGGTCGTTTTTGGATTCACTCATTTTCTGGACCTCCTGCCGGTCATATTTATAATGTATCCGTGAATATCGTTCTTCAAACTGGCGTCCTTTTTCCTGTTGACGCACTTTTTGTTCCCAGTTCATCCTTAAATTGGCAAGGCTTTCCGGATGGAGTCCGTTTCTCATTCCCACTATCCGGACATCGAAATCCATCATATATTCATCGGCCGGCAGCGTGTACACAAAGTCGATATATTGCTGCGGTGAGTGTTGCAGACGCATGATAACCGATTTTCCGTCCGCACTGCGGATAGGGGTAAAGAACTCCTGCTCTGAAGATAAACGGACACTATTACGGTTAAACAGATCCAGATTAAATCGGGCTTCATCTTCTTCAAACAGGTAGAGACTGTCTCCGGTATACCGTAAAAACTCTTTCAGCTGTACGGATTTGATGCTTCCGCCAAGCCTGTCCAACACCAGACGCACTTTTTCATTTTCCAATATCACAGGCTCTTCCGATGCAGGCTCTGGTGGCGTTGCAACCCCTGAATCTGCCGACGATGTCATGGCAACTGTGACACTGTCGGGCACAGATGATTGCAGCGATTGACCTGCACTGAAAAAATCGGAGACGTTGCTTGATTGCTCTGCCTGCGCCTCCCTGTTACTATCAGCAGCTATACCGCTTTGTACCTCCGGTGTTGCAGGAACAGGCACCCCTTGCGCGATGGAATCGCGCATTCGTTGTTGTGATTCGATCTGTTCCTTGCTCGGTCTGTTGTATAGGGAAAAGCCAATGATAATCGCAGTAATCAGAAGCAATCCAATAATTGTATTTTTATCCATTTCCTATTGACTGCAGCATTGCTGCCAGTTATTAACACATTTGGTTCATTTATTTTTTCTCTCTTCACTCATGCCTGCAGCAGCCGCCATAAAACTCATAAACAAAGGATTAGGCGAAATAACGGTGCTGTTGTATTCCGGATGATACTGCGTACCCAAATACCAGCGCAGGTGTGGCACCTCAACCACTTCAACCAGGTCTGAATCGGGGTTGATACCGGTGCACTTCATGCCGGCAGCTTCAAATTGATCTTTGTATTTGTTGTTGAACTCATACCGATGCCGGTGCCGTTCCTGTATTTTTGCTTTCCCGTATGCTCTGTACGCCAGCGATCCCTTTTTCAGGGTACAATCATACGCACCCAACCGCATGGTAGCACCCATGTTGGTTATGTGCTTTTGTTCCTCCATCAGATCGATGACATTATAAGGAGTCTTCGGATCCATCTCCGTGGAATTGGCTTCCGCCAGGTTCATCACCGAGCGTGCATATTCAATCACCATGCACTGCATCCCGAGGCAAATACCAAAAGTGGGAATATCATTTTCCCTGGCATAGGTTAATGAGATGAATTTCCCTTCAATACCCCGTTGTCCAAATCCCGGCGCAACAACGATACCATCGGCATTCCCCAATGTCTCTGCCACATTCTCTTTTGTGATCTTCTCAGAATGACACGTCTCCAACACCAGTCGCCGGTCGTTATAAATGGCTGCCTGAGATAGTGACTCATTGATCGACTTATAGGCATCCGGTAATTCAGCGTACTTGCCGACAAGTTTGATGCGCACCTCTTTCTTCGCATCTTTGCGCTTCTGAAGGAAAGCATTCCATCTTTCAAGATCAGGACTGCCGCCTAAGGGCATATTCATCTTGCGAAGAACCACCTCATCCATACCCTGCTTCTGCATCATGACAGGTACTTCATAAATAGTGGATACATCAATTGACTGCATCACTGCTCCCTTCTCCACATTGCAAAATAAGGCAACCTTATCCAGAATAGCATTATTCAGTTTGCGATCTGTTCGCAACACGATCATATCAGGCTGTATACCAAGAGATTGCAATTCTTTCACGGAATGCTGTGTGGGTTTTGTCTTCACTTCTCCTGCAGCAGCAATATAGGGTACATAGGTAAGGTGCAGACAAAAGCAGTTTCTCCCTAACTCCCAGCGAAGCTGACGCACTGCTTCCAGAAACGGAGTGGATTCAATATCTCCCACCGTACCCCCAATTTCGGTGATCACGAAATCGAACTTACTCTTCACCCCCAATGATTTTATATTTCGTTTGATTTCATCGGTGATATGCGGAATTACCTGAACTGTTTTTCCCAGATAGTCACCGCGACGTTCTTTCTTAATTACATTTTGATAAATGCGTCCGGTGGTGACATTATTGTCCTTGGTGGTCTGGATATTCAAGAAGCGTTCATAGTGCCCCAAATCCAGATCAGCCTCGTGTCCGTCAACAGTCACGTAACATTCGCCATGTTCGTAGGGGTTAAGCGTTCCCGGGTCCACATTGATATAGGGATCGAACTTTTGAATGGTTACTTTGTATCCTCTTGCCTGCAGCAATTTACCGAGGGACGAGGCGATGATTCCTTTTCCCAATGAAGAAACAACACCGCCCGTAACAAAAATGTATTTTGTATCAGCCACGATTGTGAAGTGTTATTGTGATAATTTTTTCAAAGATGCAAAGGTACAAAGAAGAATTAAAAATCGGAAATCTGAAATTAGCTTTCAGTAATCAGCAGTCAGTAATCAGTAATCAGCAATCAGTAATCAGCAATCAGTAATCAGTAATCAGTAATCAGTAATCAGTAATCAGTAATCAG
>WOYI010905071.1_pt1 | contig 10486 bp, 9 predicted proteins | sample 6423411 | NCBI WGS metagenome assembly WOYI01 (sample SAMN13441803, study PRJNA592873) | oil field metagenome | biome: oil field; feature: oil-well bore; material: oil-contaminated soil; isolation source: oil-contaminated soil from oil-well borehole | place: Germany: Wietze | collected 2016-10-18 ... | reverse complement strand
ATCCTGATACGTGCCGGGAGTTGATTACGCTGATCTTCTTCCCCCTTAGTCGCTCGGCAGCCTTTTTGCTGGCATTCCATGTACCGCTTAGTTTATCCGAAACATGAATTGCTATTATTGAATCATAGTGCGTTCCGAGAAAGTGATAAAGATTCTGAAATGTGTTCATACCAGGCTGCGCTGAAACAGGGTAATCATCTGCAGAGTCCAGCAAAGAATAGAATTGATCGGCCTTCATCGTTATTTTGTCTAGATATTGGCTTTGACCAAAGTTGAAATACAATGGAACCATCTGGATCTGATAATAATCCATAACTTCCTTTGGTAAATCGCATACTGAGTCTACGACGAGAGCGATAGGATATTTCCGTTTCTGGCTAACTCTATACTGCATTTCCATGTCGTCAACCTTCTGCTGAGTCACATTTCCAAAGTCCTTCAGTCTGAAAAACAACTCTGCCGGTTCATTTGTGTGAACATGGATTCTTGCTTTGTTCTCCGTGCCGGCAACAAGAGCGGAGTCTCCAGATTCGCTAATGATTGACTTTATTCCTTGGATATTTAGTTTAGTACCTTCAATTATCGCTTCAGTACAGAATCTATTCTCAATGTTCCCTTCGTCAATGTGAACGTGATTTCTTAGCTCAATATCCGGGATTATCTCGTCTTCAAGATTCACACCCTTGCCGCTTAGAAAGGTTTTGATCCCTTCAATGAATGCAACAAAGCCCTTTGCGCCGGCATCGACTACGCCGGCCTTTTTCAGTATGGCGAGTTTCTCAGGGGTTTCTTCAAGCGACTTCTGGGCGACGGCGTTGGACTGAGCTATCACTTCGAGCAGTGATTTGTCGGAACCATCAATACTATTGAGAGCATCGGCCCAGTCCTTCATAACGGTCAGCATGGTTCCTTCAACTGGGGTAACCATTGCGTCATAAGCGTAGGATATAGCTTCTTGAGCTGCTCTTGCGAAAGTCTGCCTGTCGATACTTTCTCGATTTCCTATTACATTGCTGAGCCCATGCATATACTGGGCGAATATCGCTCCGGAATTTCCCCTCGCTCCAATTAAAGCGGCATCAGCGATTGATCTAGTCGTCTTCCTATTGAGTTGGATACGTCGGTTAGCTCGAGAATATACCTCATCGTCGAAGCAAGATTTGTTCCAGTATCGCCGTCGGGAACAGGAAAGACGTTTAACTTGTTCAGATCATTCTGCACCTTTATTACGGCACTGGCACCCGAGGAAAAGGCATTGAAGAACATGGTTCCGTCAAGTAGATTCGTTGATCTGGAGTCCATCGTTTCCTCCCGTTATTTGTTTTGATTATTGATATGTTAGCACAAGGAAGAGAGATTGGTCGGATGATTACAGGAGAAAACAAAAAAATCGCCCGCTAAAAGCGGGCGATCCGGTTCCTATATGGGCAATCGATTACTTCGCAATTCTAACTTTTGCTGCCTGAGGACCCTTTGGACCGTCTTCAACATCGAATTCGACTCTCTGTCCTTCGTCAAGGGTCTTGAAACCGTCCATCTCAATAGCTGAGAAGTGAACGAAAACATCCCCACCGTCATCCTTAGTAATGAATCCATAACCTTTTGTTCCGTTGAACCACTTTACTGTTCCTGTCATACTTAAATGTTCCTCCTTAAAACTACCTTGCACCACTTGCAAAGCGATAGTGTCCTTTGGACAGATAGATTATAACACAGACTTTCGAATAAAATGCAAGCCGACCGCAAGATTAATTTGTTTATTTGTAAGATTAGGGCCTTTCAAGCTTTGCTAATCTGTGGCGATTTAGATTATTGTGTTCTGTCAAAGGCTTCACTTGAGTTAGCCAGATACTCCTTCAGCTCTGAGATAAGACTTCGAAATTCTCTGCACTGAGCTGCGTCTGGTTCGCAATTGCCATATTTTACCGGAAGATAGATCTCTGTAAGCTCTTTAAGAAAGAGATTAGTTTCGTTCTTAGTCTGTTTGACTAGTTCGAACGGTGTCAGATGGCGCCGGTCATCAAAGTAAATGTCTCTGAGCAACTGATAGCTTGAGATGATTAACGCTCTGCCCTCGCAGTTATCAGGGATAATCATACTCTTTTGACAGCCTTCCGTTCTGTTTGATTCTTCAACGGGTGGTGAAGAAGGTGCTGTTTGCCGCTTTCCCGTGATTACAAATACAATGTAGGCAAGAAGACATGAGAGAATCGCAATGCCAACAAGTGTTGTCCACCTGAGGATGCTGTAAGCCGAAAGAGCCATGCGCGGTCCCGCTTCGAAATGAGCTTCTTCGTCTTCCTGAACCCTAGGTTCTTGAGGAGGAGATAGAGATGCTGAGGGTTCACCTGAGATGCCGCCGGCGCCAAATACAATGTCTTCTGAAAGAGGCAAGGATCTCAGATACATGAAGCCACCAACTAGAACAAGCACAACGGAAATCAAAATCACAAAGGGAGGAACAAGGCGCCACCAGCTCCTGAACTCTCTGACAGCCTTTCTCGCAACGGAAACAACAAGAACCAGAGTGATTACGTAGAACCCGAAAAGAAAGAGGGAGTCTAAAAAGTCTATCTCCGAGGCTTCTTCTATCATTGAAAACTCATTAGGATTTTCTATAGCTTTTATTCCAGAAGGTAACGGAATTTCTGTAGCTGCCACGGACACTTCGTCTCTTATAGATATTTCAGATTGACTTTCGTTGATGTCAGAGTCTGAGGACTTCATTCTTAAAGATAGTAGCCCTCCTCTGTAGTTGCCCAGAGACAAAATGGCTACTAAAGGAATTACGACTCCGAGAACCACAAAGGTCTTGGGAACATTGGGTATTAAGAGCACCCGTATTAGAATAACCATAAGTGTAATGTAAGCTCCCGTGTATTGCAGTACAGGAATTGCTGAAAGAGAGATACCGACAATGAACAAACCGAGAACAGATAGATATTCCTTTCTGTCCATCGTAAGTACGATTCCCACTATTGCTCCCAGTGCTGAAAGCGACAAAGCGACACCTGTTCTCAGAACACCAAGAAGCAAAATCATTATCGTGAAGAAGAGAATCGGTAGCAATAGATAAATACTGCAGCCAGCTTTCGTCCTTCCAAGGTAAAACAAAAAGGCTACGAGCCCCGCAAGGATTCCCGCAAACAAAGCTCCTCCGGCTAAGAAAAGCACCATGAAACTTACTGTAAAGACAGCACATGCTTCAGTTAACGAAACCTTATCGATTCTCAAGATCGACAAGCACCTCCTGGATCGACTGGTTATCGCCGACAACTCTGACAACTATCTGCTCCTCTTCAAGAAGAGCGGCTCGTCTTTTCAATCCCTCGATTGTTCTTGGAAGCATCTGATAAGAAACGGTTCGCTTTGTCCAGGGTTCTCTAGGGCTGAAAGGAATAATTATTACTACGACCCTGCTGGAATGAGATTTCGCCCTTAGGAGCTGGGGAAGAATATCCTCTCCGAGATACATAGAAATAATCACAACCGTTGTTGCCGGGTCGAATCGTTCAAAATCTTCTTCTATTATCTCGGAGAGCTGTGGACCCTGATCGCTGCCTCTAGTGTCGGCCAGCACTTCGGCAAAGTCAGTCCAGTCCCTACCCAGGCCACTCAACCTGATAACCTCATCACCAACAATCACCAAGGCGATTCTACCTCCTGATCCATATGTGAACCTGACCAAGCTAAGGGAAAGCTGTACGGCGATCTCTTCATAGTCGATCCTGATCTTCTCCCAAACGTCGCGAGCGAAAATCTCTCTTGAAAGATTCAAGTCGAGGTAGAGGATGGTGTCACTGACAGCAGTGTATCCGAACTCTTTTATCATAAGCTTACCAAGCTTTGCCGAGGCATTCCAGTGAATCCGGTTAAGAGGTTCCCTTTCATACTCCTTTATGCCTCTAAAATCTACGGGATCCTCCATCAGCTCAAAATCGCTACGGCTACCGGGTAGCAGCTCCCTGAGTCTTAGAGGAAAGTAATCGATATTCATAACCTTTGGGAGCACAAGTACGGATTCCGGGGCAGAGTATTTGGCGGTGTGTGAGAAGAATCTCAGAGGATCCTTTGAAGTAAGAAAAAGCCCGGACAAATCTTTCTTTCCGCGTCTCCTGAAAGTCACTTTAGTCTCAACTTCTCTGTTCCCGTTTGAGGACAAGACGAATGAGCTTTCTTTCGGTACGAAGTATTCTCTATCGCCCCTAATTACCGGGAAGAGAGTTGTGCTCAGTGAAATGAAATGGCTTCCTTCGACAGAGTATTTTAGGGTGAGAGTCTCACCCGAGAAAAGCCTTTCTCTGTCAATAGAACGAGTTATAGTAAGTGTTTTGAGAGTCGTTCTAGACAAATAGTAATAAAGCCAAACAATCGCAGAGAACAGTACGAATGTTACTGAGTAAGCATTGAAAGAGAGCAGTGACCAGCAAACTGAAGCGACCGTTGCAACTATTAGCGGTCTTTTTTTGGACTTGATTTCCTCAAGTTCAAGCCTTTTCATATTCTAAAGGGATTGGAATAGACTGCACTATATCCATAACGATATCTCTATTCGTTCTTCGCATTAGTCTAGCCTCCGGCCTAATAATAACCCTGTGAGAGAGAACATCCGGCGCTACTTCTTTGACATCGTCGGGGATTGCGAAGCTCCTCCCCCTCAGACCTGCGAGGGCTCTCGCTGTTTCCATCAAGGCTATTGATCCCCTTGGACTCGCACCCAACTGAACCTCTCGGTGCTTTCTCGTCTCATTAACAATGGAAACAATGTACCCAAGTAGAGAGTCCTCAACTAGTATCTCTTTTGTCTGCTTCATAACATCAATCAGTTCCTCCCTACTTGAGACAGGTTTCAAGGCAGTTATAGGGTGTTCTGACGAGATTCCCTTGAGCAGTCCCTTCTCACTCTGTTCGCCGGGATAACCCATTGCAAGTGAAATAGAAAATCTGTCCAGTTGGGCTTCAGGGAGTGGGAACGTTCCTTCGAACTCGACTGGGTTCTGAGTCGCAATAAGGAAAAACGGAATCCCCATTTTGAGAGTCCGGCCTTCTACAGTTACCTGTCTCTCGGCCATAGCTTCGAGAAGGGCGGACTGTGTTCTGGGAGTCGTCCTGTTAATTTCGTCCACAAGAAGAATCTCAGTGAATATCGGACCTTTTCTGAAAGTGAACTCATGTGTCTTAAGATCCAGGATGTTGAAACCGGTTACATCTCCAGGCAGGAGGTCTGGAGTGCACTGTATTCTGTTGAAGTCGAGCCCGAGCGAGACGGCGAGACTTCTAGCCAGCATAGTCTTGCCAACGCCGGGAACGTCGTTTATCAATACATGGCCACCGCTTAACAGGACGGCAAGGACTCTTTCGATTACTGGGTCTTTGCCCACTATCACTCTGGATATGTTGTTCACTAGTTTGCTTCCAAAGTCTTTGATGGAAATCATACCTCACCTCTCGGAAAGTCAGTGGTCTGTTGAGTTTAGCACAGAAAAAACCAACTATCTAAAGATAGTATATATTCTTCCAAAAAACGCATCTCCTAACTCAATGGAGATGCGCCTAAGATCATACGATTCTAGTGAATGCTTTCTGGTCTAAGACTACAACCCGAATCTAATTTCATTCCAAAGGGTGTTGTAAATACGAAGATCCTCTCCAAGATCTTTGATCAGTTCGGTATTCTCGAGATCTTCGGCAGAATAAACAGGTTCTTCCTTGATCAATTCTCTCGCAGGCACATTTGGAGAAGGCAGAAGAAGGTAATCGGATACCTCTGCCGCAACGTCAGGCCTGAGTATGTAATTTATGAAGAGATGTGCATTCTCCAGGTTAGTAGCACCTTTGAGAATTACGAAACTGTCTATCCACATTGTACTGCCTTCCCACGGAATGAAGAAATCAATATTCTTCAGCTCTTCTTCTGTGGCTTCATAGAAGATGTTTTCACCGTAACCGTGTACCACCCAGAACTCTCCTGAAATTATTCCCTTTGCGAAAAGCTCATTATCGAACTTGGCAATATTATCTTTCCATTTTAGAATAAGATTCTTCGCTTCCTGGAGTTCATCTGGATCGGTTGAGTTTACTGAATAACCCAGGTACTTAAGAGCGGCACCGAAAACTTCTCTCATGTCATCCAGGAGAGTCATCATTCCCTGGAATTGTGTCAATTCGAAGATCTTCCATGATCTCGGATAGACCTCGACAAAATTCGCGTTAACCGCAATTCCCGTTGTCCCGACCATATAGGGAATACTGTAGGTATTCTCAGGATCATAGTACATTTGTTCTACAACATCAGGGTCGATGTTTGCGAGATTTGGCACCAGAGACTTGTCTATAGGGATCAACATGTCTTCCTTGATCATGATACTCGTATAATCTGCCGAAGGCATGGCAAGATCGTAACCACGGGCTCCGGCTTTGATCTTGGCGAACATTGTCTCGTTCGAATCATAGGTATCGTAAGTCACGTTAATACCGTACTCTTGAGAGAAGGCCTCGATAACTTCGGCTGGGATGTAGTCCGACCAGCCGTAAATAATTAGATTTCCCTGTCCAAATACAAGAACGGCAAAAAAAAGTAAGATACCAAAAATTGATAACCTTCTGATCAATATTAACACCTCCTAAAAGATCAACTTTCTGAACTTGCTTCCAAAGAAAGAGATGAATAAGGTTCCAACAAGAAGCAGAGTCGAAAGCGAGTTTATCATCGGGGAGACCCCGAACTTAATCATTGAATATATCTTCAAAGGCAAAGTAGTAGATCCCGGACCGGCAACGAAAAAGGTGATGACAAAATCGTCAATGGACAGTGTAAGACCGAGCAGGAAGCCTGCCATTATTCCAGGCATGATCACAGGGACGATCACTTTTCTGAAAACTTGATGACTCTTTGCACCTAGATCTCGGGCGGCCTCTACTATAGAATAGTCAAAGTCTTCGAGTCTTGTCATTACTGTTACAGTAACATAGGAAACGCAGAAAGTCACGTGCGCTATAAAAATCGTGATAAGCCCCAGAGGAATACCAACGGCAACGAAAAATATAAGCATCGATACACCCATCAAGATATCAGGAATCATCAACGGTGTGTAGACCAGCACTGCCAAATAGCCCTTCAGTTTTGATTTGTACCAGTAGAGAGCCACTGCTGTAAAGGTTCCGATCACTGTTGCTGCCAGAGAAGACGTGAGTGCAATGATGACGGTATTTAGAAAGGCTTTCCAAATATCGGCCTGTCTGAATAACTCAGAGTACCACTTCAGAGTAAAACCTGTCCAAGCAACACCTTGTCTTGCGCTGTTAAAGGACAGTACGACAAGGGCAACAATGGGAAGGTATAGGAAGGCGAAGGTAAGAGTGGTAACCGTTAAAGAAAATCTCCGCTTTCCAATTACTTTCTTGGTCTCCATCAGATCTCTTCCTCTCTCATGTAGCTTTCGCGAATGGTGAGCCGTCTCTTGCTTTGAACCTTGTTTATTCTCATGTAAAAGAGTAGTCCCAACGTTGAAATCAGAAGGAATATCATTGAAATTGCTGAAGAAGACGGCCAGTTTCTCGCCACAGTCAGCTGTCTGGCAATCAAATTACCCAGCATTGCTCCATTCGTTCCACCAACCAGGTCTGGAATTGCGTACGATCCAAGGGCGGGAATAAAAACCAAAATGATCCCGGCTATTATACCTCCCTTAATTGATGGCAGAAGAACCTTCAGGATAGCCTCAGTTCTCGTTGCCCCCAAATCCATTGCTGCCTCGACAAGCCTAAAATCGAACTTCTCGATTGCGCTATATAGAGGAAGTATCATGTAGGGAAGATACATGTACACGATCACAAGAATTACTGCTCCTGGTGTGTACATTAGAGCAAGAGGCTCAGCAAGCCCCAGTAATTGCAGGAAAGAGTTGATGACGCCGTTTCTTCCCAATATGACCATCCAGCCGAATATCCTTACCAGAAAGTTTGTCCAGAATGGGACGATCACCAGGGTGAGAAAGACGTTACTCTTTTTCGAGGTGGCTATGAAATAGGCTGTGGGTAAGCCGATTCCAAGACAAATAACAGTGGAGATCATAGAAATCCAGACGGTCTTCCATAGAATTTGCCAATATCCTACGTTGCCCAGCATTCTAGTGTAGGCCTCAAAAGTGAAGGGAAGCTCTACGCCTCCATATATTCCGGATGTTAGGAAGCTGTACAGGATGATTATTAAATAGGGTATGAGAAAGAAAACCGTCAACCACAGAACGCCAGGCATTGACAAGAGAAACCCTGCGAGATCTCGCTTACTCTTCAAAAGCAACACCTCCCATCTCCCTCAAAACATAACTGTCATCCGCGAACCACCAGACATAAACATTGTCTTTCCAGGAAATAATCACTTCGTCGAGTAAATATCTGACGTGCTGTTTGAATGCCTTTATGTAGGATTGACCAACAGCTACTGTGTACTTAGTTTGACTTCCGAGATAAATAGTTTCGTCAACTACTCCCTTCAGAACGTTTAGCTTCACACCTTCGGGAACGATTGGTTTGTCCTTAGTTATCTTGACCTTTTCAGGTCTCAATGAGATTTGAATTTCCTGGCCTTCCCTTACGTCCATATCCTTGTAGAACCAGATCTTTCCAAATCTTTCCGTGTCCAGAAGAAAGTATTCATTTTCGACTCTATCTACTTTTCCTGTGAAGAAATTGGTTTCTCCGATGAAATTGGCCACAAAGGCGTTTACGGGACTTTCGTAAACTTCGAAAGGAGTTCCAAGCTGGATCACTTCGCCCTCGTTCATAACGGCCACGTGATCGGAAATCGACATAGCTTCGCTTTGATCGTGAGTGACGTATATGAAAGTAATCCCAACTTCATCGTGGATCGTATCAAGCTCGACCAACATATGTTGCCTGAGTTTTGCATCTAGAGCTGCAAGCGGTTCGTCGAGCAGCAAGACTGTGGGTCTTCCTACTAGAGCTCTGGCAATTGCTACGCGTTGCTTCTGCCCTCCTGAAAGTTGCGAAGGCATTTTCTCGACATGCCCACTAAGACGGGTAAGGTCAATCATTTCCTTCACCTTTCTCTTTATTTCATTTTCAGGTTCCCTTCTTAGTCTCAGGCTGAAAGCGATATTCTCGAATACGTTCAGATGTGGAAACAATGCATAATTCTGGAAAACGGTATTTACTTCTCTTTCGTTGGGGGGCGTTCCGATAATGTTTTTTCCACCAAGAGTTATGTTTCCGGAGGAGGGGTCCTCAAATCCGGCTATCATTCGAAGGATTGTCGTTTTTCCGCAACCGGAAGGACCAAGAAGAGAGAAGAACTCGCCCTGTTCAATATTGAGAGAAACGTTGTCCACGGCAGTGAAAGAGTCATCGAAGATTTTCGTCACATTAGAGAGGACAACGGAGTGTTCTTTCAATTCATTCTCACCTCCAGTCATCGTTAGAGCAAGTAACAGTATATACTACTCGGGTCTTTAGTTGTGTTAATTCAAGTTGACTTAAGGAGTACAAAGACAACAACACTAGCGGCAATCGAGAGCAGCGTGACTACCGATATTCTCTTGATGATTCTAGAATACTCGACCTTGAAGTATTCGCTAGTCAAAACGAGACACAAGTGAACCGGCGAAAGAAGCACTCCAACAACAGCAAACGTGTAAGCGAGAATCGTTGTAGAAAGTGTGCCGTAACCGTTACCCATACTTAGAATCAGAGGAAGACTCAGTCCCACCCCCGCTTGAGTCACACCGGTCATGAATCCCATAAGAAAAGGCAGAAGAACTACTAGAGTAAGAGGCGGTATTGACCATGCCATAAGCTCAGCGCCCATAGATTGGGGAACCTCGGCGATCTCGACCAGGTTTTTGTAGAAGAAGACCGTAAGAAGCAAGATGAACGTCTTGTACTTGAGAGACGCTACCAGTACCTTTTTCTTGTTCTTATTAATGAGCAAGTAAATGATCGATGTACCTAGGACGGCCAGCCAGCCCGGTTGATTCAGCATCACCAGTATGATAACTGCGATAATCGGCCAGGCGCTTATCATAAACTCCTTTATCGCGGAGTGACTGTATCTGAGCTTGATCGGCTTTCGAATCATCAGTAGATACCCGGCAACCAGAGCGACAGCCCCGATAGGCATTAACCAGAGCACAAGCGTATTGAGTCTTATTCTCGATATGCCGGACGCAATAACCAGGGCGGGATATAGGGGCCAGAAAAACTCCATTGAGTGCCTGAACCAGTAATTAAAGACGAGACCGTCTTCATTTGATATTGTCGGATCGGATCTTGCCAGATCCTTAACCATTGGGGCAGAAAACATCGCCCCACCCGGCATTGGAAGAAGACCAATTATTGCAGGCATCAAGGCAATCGAAACCCTTGGTTCAGGGAAAAGTCTTTCAACGGCTCTCACGAACCTCGAAGAATTACCGCTCTTATCCATCGTTTCTCCCAACAAATAGATGGAAAAAACAGTGATGATTAC
>WOYI010653953.1_pt1 | contig 10492 bp, 10 predicted proteins | sample 6423411 | NCBI WGS metagenome assembly WOYI01 (sample SAMN13441803, study PRJNA592873) | oil field metagenome | biome: oil field; feature: oil-well bore; material: oil-contaminated soil; isolation source: oil-contaminated soil from oil-well borehole | place: Germany: Wietze | collected 2016-10-18 ... | reverse complement strand
TCCTGCCACTGGCTGACAATGCCGGGCATGGAACTGTGACACCCCAGGCAGTCCTGGGTCTCCTTGGAGATACGCGGGGTCTGCGCCAGCGCCGCTTGCGCGAGCAGCAGGCAGAGGACGCCGGTCAGCACCGGCAACAACCAGAACCTTCTCATCTTTGCCTCCTCGACAGGTTTTCGGCCGCGCCGTGGCGACCGGTGGCTGGGGACCTTCGTCGGGGGGGAATGGCAGGCCGACGAAGCTCATGACAATCTTTTCATCGGACCTTACCAAGACTTCTTTAGCACGCATTTGATGCAGGTCAATTTTTTGCGAAGAAAAGAGGGGCCGTCACCATGGAAAAAGCCCACGCGGGACGTGGGCTGGAGAAGATCCGAATGACGCGGTAAGGCTACCAGGAGGGGGTCAGCTCCCGGGTCCGGATGTATTCGCGGATCTGCTGCATTTTTTCAAGGGGAAGGTCGAGAAACTGCACGCCGACGCCACTGGGGAGTAGTGGCTTGCACGGCGCAGCGGCAGCGTTCACCCAGGCGACCCGGGCCCGGCAACAGATCGGCTCCGGCAATCCGGGGAGAAAGAATTCGAGGAACAGGGGGGAGTTTTCCGCCAGCGGCCGGGAGGTCTCGAGAAAGAGACCGCCGGTACTGATATTGATGCTGAAATGCTCGAGCAGGTCGTCCGGGGAGATGCCGAACCGAACCCTGAGCCTGGCTTCGACGCGGGGGGCCGTGCGGGCGGGAATCGCCAGGAAGCGACGGGCGGTTTCCATGAACTGGTGCCGGTTGATCGGCTTCAGCACGATTTCGTCGCACCCGGCCTGGCGGCAACGCTCCAGGTCCTCCTCGCGCCCACCGTGGGTCACCATCACTACCGGGGTAAAGCGCAGCTCGGGGTCGGCCTTGATCTGGCGACAGGCCTCGTCACCGTCAAGCTGCGGCATGTAGAGATCCATGAAAACCAGGCGCGGGCGCTCGGCACGAGCCAGATCAACCGCCTCCTGGCCGGTACGGGCGATCAGCAGCGTCATGCCTTCGCGGCAGAAAAAGGTCTTTTCCAGTTCGAGGAAAAGTTCGACATCGTCGGCCAGCAGAATCTTCATTGGGAGCATGACGGTGACTCCTGGGCCGGGGGAGCTTCCCCCTGCGCACAATCGGATGGGTCCCCCTGCAGTTTGGCCAGCGCGTGGGGAAGGGCCGGCAGAATGACCGAAAAATTCTCACGGACGGCCTTGGGACTCCCCGGCAGGTTGACGATCAGGGTCCGGCCGCGCATTCCGGCAACCCCGCGCGAGAGCATGGCATGGGGTGTTTTGCTCAGGCTCGCCGCGCGCATCGCCTCGGCCAGTCCGGGGACGAGGCGATCGATCACCTGCAAGGTCGCTTCCGGGGTCACGTCGCGGGGGGAGAGGCCGGTTCCGCCGGTGGTCAGGATCAACGCCAGCTGGTCCCCGTCGGCCCAGGCCGCAAGGACCTGGCGGATGGCAGCGGCCTCATCGGGAAGGACCCGGTAACGGACGACCTCACCGAGATCCGCAACCAGCTCCATGAGGAGCGCACCGCTTGCATCGGTGCGTTCACCGCGGGCGCCCTTGTCCGACAGGGTGAGAATGCCGATGCGGAAGTCTGCCCTGTTCATAAGGGGACCGCCACCACTTCGATCGGGTCGCCGTTGGCGACCGGGCCGCCGTCGATGACGACGGCAAAGATGCCCTCCTTGGGCATGACACAATCCCCGGCCTGGTAGAAGATGGCACAGCGCTCGTGACAGATCTTGCCGATCTGGGTGATTTCGAGCAGGGCGCTCCTGCCGACCCGGAGGCGGGCACCGACCGGCAGGTGACAGAGGTCGAGCCCCTCCGTGGTGAGGTTCTCGGCGAAATCGCCCGGACCGACGTCGAGACCGGCGGCCTGCATCTTGGCAATACTCTCAAGGGCGAGGAGGCTCACCTGGCGGTGCCAGTCGCCGCCATGCCCGTCGCCGGCCAGGCCGAACCCGGCCACCAGTTCCCCCTGGCCGACATCCTGTTTCCGTTCGCCCTTGCCGGGGCTGGTACAGACCGCCGTCACCACCCCCCGGCCGAGGGTTTCGCGCGCGCTCATCCGCCCTGCTTCTTCTGCTTGGCAAGGAGCATGCGGCGGGCATTGTTGGTCAGCACCTGGGAAACCCCGCGGCTGGTGGAGAGGTGCTTGAGGTCCTTGTCGGACAAAATATTCATGTAGCGCAACGCCTTTGGCAATGGGGTTTTCGGATGCAGGACCAGGGCTTTTTTGATTTCGTAATGCTTGACCCAGTCCTTGTTCAGGGTTATCAGGCGGATCAGCTCCTCATTGGCGCTCTTGTTCTTGGCGACGGCGAGGACTTCACCGTCCGTGATCCGGGGATTCTTCATCACCGCTGCAGAAACCAGCTTGTTGGAATCCTTGAGGAAAATACTTCGCCACTCCTTGTCACCGGACATCGCGATCTTGATCTTTTCGGAGACCCCCAGCTCCATGGCCTGCTGGTACTTGGAGAGGTTCATCTCCTCTTCATCGATTTCCCCATCCCCTTCGCCGGGCTCCGCCCCATCGTCCGGGAGAGCATCGGTTGCATCGGCGTCGAGGTCGGTCTCCCTATCCCCCGTTTCCCCCACCGCCGCAGCCGGGGCCTCTTCCTGCCAGCCGAGGCGGAACTTGAGGGGACGGTCGGCCTTCGGGTTTGCGAGCAGCGCGGCAACAATAGCCGGCGCCGCCGCCAGGCGCCGGTCGTTATGGGCGACCAGTGACAGCACGCCACCGTCGCTGTGGCCGGCTACATGCACCAGGGTCGCATCGGCAACGGCCGGGTTGGTCAAGAGCGGCTCCATTACCGCAAGCTCGGTGAGACGTAGCCGGGCAACGAAGTCGAGGAGCTGGGGGTGCACCGACGGGTCGCGCAGGGTCGGCCCGAGGACCGACGCCGGCAATTCTCGACAGGTCGCCAGCGCGTGGGACCGGATCTCTTCATCCCCGCCATGGCAGAGGAAAAACAAAACCGTCACCAGGTCCTTGCCGGAGAGAGGCAAGGCGCCCCGGGAGGCCATAAGGCGCAACTCCCGCGGCGCTTCCTTACCAACAATCCGAGCAACATCCGGCGAGACCTTGAGCCGGACGGTTTTGCTGTCGTTACTCATGAACCCTCTGTTTAGCGACCTTTGATCACAGTCGCAGCAAGGCCCGCAGCCTTCGCCCTGGCCAGGGCCGCATCCGCGGCCTGGCGATCGGCAAATTCGCCGAAGGTGAGTTGTTGCAGGGTTTCGCGCACCATGGCCGGTTCCTCTTCAACGCGAATCCCCTGGCGGTAGAGCTGGTCGGCGAAGCGCCGCCCCTTGTCGAGGATCAGGTAGGAACCGGCATAGACCGTGGCCTGGCCATCCCTGGTCAGGATAAAGGCATCAGGCGCAACGCTGGCCAGCTCGGCAACCTTGGCCGCAGCCTCCGCCGGAGCGTAACTGCCGACCTTGAGGCGGGTCATGGCCACCTCCCGTTCGATCGGGGTCCAGACCGGCTGGTAGCCGAGTTTACGCACGACCTTTTCCGCACTGGCGATCGATGATTGGAGCAGGTAGGCGCCGGAGCGGAGGGTGTACTGGCCTGCCGGCGCAGCCTGCGCCGCCGGAGCCACGACCGGCGCCGCGGGGGCAGCTTCCTTCGCCGGGGCCGGGGCGGCGGGTTTGACGGGAGTCGCCGTTTCCACCTTCGCCGCGGAAGCCGGCTCGGGCTTGGCGACCGGCTCGGGCTTGGCGACCGGCTCGGGCTTGGCGACCGGCTCGGGCTTGGCGACCGGCTCCGGCTCCGGCTTGGCTTGTGGCTTGGTGGCGACCGGCGCCGGATCCTGGGGGAGCGCCGGAGGGGCCGGCAGGTTGACTGTCTGCTTCCTGGCGACTACCGCTGGCCTGGGCGCAGGTTCGGGAACGCCGCCGAGGAAGTAGAAGGCGGCCCCGGCAAGCAGGACCAGCAACAGCAGCAGCAACAGGATGCGCCGCAGCGAACCGGACCTGGCCGGGGGGGGCTCGGGACCGCTCTCCCACTGGTGGGACGGTTCCGCGGTCGGTTCCGCCGGCAGCGGGGCCTCGGGTTCCAGGAAGGTCTCCTCTTCCTCGAAGGTAAAATCGTCTTTATCCGCCATGGCTCGGACCCTCCCTGAATCGAATGGGTAATTAGGACTCTTTATTTCGTTCCGCCAGAATTTTTACGGTCAGGTGCGGCGGGACCTCTTCGTAGTGGGAGAACTCCATGGTAAACAGCCCGCGATCCGAGGTCATCGACCGCAGATCCGGAGCGTAGGAGAGGACTTCGGACATCGGCACCTGCACGCCGATGACCTGGTTGTTCGCCCTCGGTTCCACTCCAAGCACCTTGCCGCGCCGCGAGTTCATGTCGCCGATCACATCCCCGATACAGTCATCGGGCACGGTAATTTCCATGTTCATCACCGGTTCGAGGAGGACCGGATTCGCCTGCTCCATCGCCCGTTTGAACGCCATCGAGCCGGCGATCTTGAACGCCATCTCGGACGAGTCGACCGAATGATGAGAGCCATCGAAGAGGGTCGCCCGCACATCGACGACCGGAAATCCGCCGAGGTGACCATGGTGCATCGATTCCTGGATTCCCTTGTCGACGGCGGGGATATACTGACGCGGCACGACGCCGCCGACCACCTTGTCGACAAACTCGTAGCCGCTCCCGCGCGGCAACGGCTCGATCTTGATGGTGACATCGGCGAACTGGCCACGGCCACCCGACTGTTTCTTATGCCGGTAGGACTGCTCGATCGTCTTCTTGATCGTCTCGTGGTAGGGGACCTTCGGCTCTTTCAGCTCGACCTCGGCGCCGAACTTGCGCTTGATCTTTTCGACCACGACCTCGAGATGAACCTGTCCCATCCCGGAAAGGATCAGCTCCTTGGTCTCCTCGTCGCGCTGCACCTGGATCGTGGGGTCCTCCTCGGTCATACGCTGCAGGGCATTGTGGATCTTGTCCTCATCGTTCTTGCTCTTGGCCTGCAGGGCAAAGGAGATCACCGGCTTGAGCGGCAGGGGGCTTTCAAACAGGATCGGCCTGGCGCCGTCGCAGAGGGTGTCGCCGGTGGCGGTCACCTTGAGCTTGGGGACGGCAACGATGTCGCCGGCCACCGCTTCGGTGACCGGTTTCTGCTTTTTCCCCTCCAGTTCGAAGATCTGCCCGATCCGCTCCATCGTCTCCTTGCCCGGGTTGTAAACCGAACTGTCGGACTTGAGCGTGCCGGAATAGACCCGGAAGAAGGTGAGCTTGCCGGTGTAGGGATCGCTGATGGTCTTGAAGACCATCGCCGAGAAGGGAGCGGTCTCATCGGGGAGACGCTCTTCCATCTGACCGCTCTTGGGATTGGTGCCGAGCTGCACCCCCTTGTCGAGTGGCGAAGGGAGACAGTGAACGATGTATTCAAGGAGCGAGCGGACCCCGATGTTGGCCGTCGCGCTGCCGCAGAGTACCGGGGTAAAGGTCCCGGTCAGGGTCCCCTCGCGCAGGCCGCGGAGAACCTCATCCGTGCTGAGGGTTTCGGTCTCCAGGTACTTCTCCATCAGTTCGTCATCCGCCTCCGCGGCGGCCTCGACGAGCAGCTCGCGCAAGCGCTGCGCTTCGTCGAGGAGATCGGCCGGGATCTCCTCCTCGCGGAAGGTCCCTTTCTCGTCGAACTCGAAGAAACGGGCTTTCATGAAGACCAGGTCGATAATCCCGCGAAACTCCTCGGCGCTGCCGATCGGCATGTTGACCAGCACGGCACGGGTCCCCAGACTCTTCGACATGTCATCGACGGCCTTGAGGAAATCGGCCCGCTCCCGGTCCATCTTGTTGACGAAAGCAATCCGCGGCACCTCGAACTCCTGGCACCACTCCCAGATCTTCTGGGTCTGGGCCTTGACGCCGGAGATGGCGGAGACGATCACGACCGCCCCGCCAAGGACGCGCAGGCAGTTGCGGGTATCGTGCAGGAAGTTGGTGTAGCCGGGGGTATCGACCAGGTGGAGGCTGTGTCCCTTCCATTCGCAGTGGTGCAGGCTGGAGCTGATGGTAATGCGACGCTTGATCTCTTCGGGCTCGAAATCCATGGTCGAGGTGCCGTCATCGACCCGGCCGAGGCGATCGGTCATGCCGGTATTGAAGAGCATCGCCTCGACCAGCGAGGTCTTGCCTGCTCCGCCGTGCGCGACGATCCCGAGGTTCCGCACGTTACTGGTGTCGTACTTGCCCATGGTCACTCCTTTCATTCCATCGGAAGAGGAACTTCAGTGATACAGGACGGCCCAAGGCCAATTCGAAAGAGGCGGTCGCGGTCGGACCTTGATCCCGGGCAGACTTGGCGACCTCTCCGTTTCCCTGCAAGGATGCCAGTTATTTCGATGAATTGGCGATGATCTTAACACCCGCCGCCAGGCCTGTCAAAGGCCCGGACGGTTGCGCTGGTAGAGGATCAGCAGCCCCTCCAGGGTGAGGTTGGGATCGACCTCCTCGATGGTCTGCGACGCCGGCGCCAACAGCCCGGCAAGCCCCCCGGTCGCGATCACGCGCGGCGTCTCCCGTGCCTCCTGGCACATCCTGGTGACGATACCGTCGACCAGGCCGACGTAGCCGTAATAGATTCCGGCCTGCATGCTGTTGACGGTATTCTTGGCGATGACCTGCGGCGGCCGCGAGAGCTCGACGCGCGGCAGCTTGCTCGCCCGCTGAAAGAGGGCATCGGCCGAGATCGTCAGCCCCGGGGCGATCGCCCCGCCCTGGTATTCACCACGAACCGAGATGTAGTCGAAGGTCGTGGCGGTGCCGAAATCGACGACGATCAGGGCGCACCGGTATTTCTCGTAGGCGGCCACGGCGTTGACGATGCGATCGGCGCCGACCTCGCGGGGGTTGTCATAGTGAATCGGCATTCCGGTCTTGATTCCGGGGCCGACAATATAGGGTTTACGCTTGAAATAGCCCCGGCAGAGTCCCTCAAGGGTCGTCAGCAGCGGCGGCACGACGCAGGAGATGATGACATCGCCGATGTCGCTAAAGTGCAGATCGGAGAGGCGAAAGAGCTCGTGAATCAGCATCGCGTACTCGTCGATAGTGCGCGACTTGTCGGTGGTCACCCGCCAGTCCCGGACCAGACACTCTTCCTGGTAGAGCCCGAGAACGATATTGGTATTGCCGACATCAATGACAAGCAGCATGGAAAATCCGATAAGGGTTCAGGTTGCAGGCATCAGGGCGCGAGCGGCCGCACGTCCCCGGCCAGAATCCGTTCGCAACGGCCAGAGTCATCCGCCACCAGCAGGGCGCCATCGCTGTCAATGCCCCGAACCGTGCCGCGGACCAGGCGCTGCTGGCAATCGACCTCGACCGGACAGCCGGCCAACCGGAAGAACGCCTCCCAGGCGATGCGCACCGGTTCGAAGCCCGACTGGAGATATTCGTCGTAGAGTGCATCAAGGTGTCCCAGCAGGCGGCGGGCAAAGGCGCTGCGGCAAACCGCGCGGCCGCTCTCCAAACGGAGGGAGGTGGCGGGATAACGCAGGTCGGCAGGGAACTGGTCAGCCGTCATGTTGAGGTTGACGCCGACGCCGAGCACGACATGGTGAATCCCCTCGGTCTCGGCCCGCATCTCGTTGAGCAGGCCGGCGACCTTGCGCCCCCCCAGCAGCAGATCGTTGGGCCACTTGACCTCCGGCGCCATCCCCGGCTCCTCGGCGATAGAGCGGGCCACCGCGACGGCGGAAAGAAAGGTCAGTTGCGGAGCATCCCAGGGGAGAATCGGCGGCCGCAGCAGAACCGACAGGTAGAGGTTGACCCCGGGCGGGGAGGCCCAGCGTCGGCCAAGCCGCCCCTTGCCGAGACTCTGCTCCTCGGCGATCACCACGGTCCCTTCGACCGCCCCCGCTTCGGCGAGTTCCGTGGCCCGCTGGTTGGTCGAGTCGGTCCGCGGCAACGACACGATCTCCCGGCCGATCAGGCGGGTGGAGAGGCCGGCCTGGATTTCGGCGGCAATCAGGGTGTCGGGCGTGGTGAGCAGCCGGTAGCCGCGGGAGGGGATCGCCTCGATCTGGTAACCGAGGTCGCGCAGAACACCGATCTGCTTCCAGACGGCGCTGCGGGAAATGCCGAGCAGCGCGCTCAATTCGGCACCGGAGACAAAGCTGTCGCCGCGGTGGTGAAAGAGGTCAAGGATCGCTTCACGGGGGGCGGGTCGTTCCAAGCAGGCTCCGGCTGTCAGCGAAAGAGCATCGAGATATCGACGGCGCGGCTGGAATGGGTCAGGGCCCCGACCGAGATCAGGTTGACCCCGGTTTCGGCGATCGCCCGTACCGTCTCGAGGTTGACCCCGCCGGAGGCTTCGGTCAGGGCCCGGCCGGCAACGAATTCGACCGCCGCGCGCAATTCCTCTAGGTTCATGTTGTCGAGCAGGACAATCTCGGCCCCGGCCGCCACCGCCTCGGCGACTTCTTCCCGGGTGCGGGTTTCAACCTCGATTTTCAGCGTGTGGGGGACCCGTTGCCGGGCCCGCTCCACGGCAATCGTGATCCCTCCGGCAGCCGCGATGTGATTCTCCTTGATCAGCACGCCGTCGTAAAGGGAGGTGCGGTGGTTTTGCCCCCCGCCCATGCGCACCGAGTATTTATCGAGGGCGCGCAACCCCGGGGTCGTCTTGCGGGTGTCGACAATCACCGCCCCGGTCCCGGCCACGGCCGCGACAAAACGGGCGGTCTGCGTCGCCACGCCGCTCATCCGCTGCAACAGGTTGAGCGCGACCCGCTCCCCCTGGAGCAGAATGGCGGCATCCCCCTTGAGCCAGCACAGGACCTCACCGCTACGAATCTGCTCGCCGTCAACCTTGAGATTTTCGCAGGCGACGCTGGCGTCAAGGAGCTGAAAGACCCGGCGTACGACCTCGATGCCGGAGAGGACGAAATCCTCCTTGGCGACCAGTTCCGCACGCCCCTGGGTACCCGGGTCGACCGTGGCACGGGTGGTCACATCGCCAAGGCCGATATCCTCCTGCAGCGCGGTGCGGATAATACGTTCAATTTCAAACATCGGGCTCTCCGTCTAACATATTGAAAACGCCTCTTTAATAGCACGTTCACGGCACGATCCGCAACACAAAAGCCGGACTGGGACGGACCGGTCATCACCTCTTTACAATTTTGCTGGATGTGCTACAAAGACGGTTCATCCTGTTCGCAGTTCCCGTCTGTCCAGCTTTCGAGGAGGCCTCGCGTGCGCCTGATCATCTTTTCCGTCGTCTGCTGTCTCGCCCTTTCCAGCGCCGGCTGCGTCGGCAAGAGCAAATTCGAGGAAAAGGTGGCCGAGGCGAACCGGCTCGATCTCTCCCTGCAGCAGCTGACCGAGGACCATCGCCAGCTCGGCGAGGAGACGGCGCGACTGCGGGAGGCCAACGCCGACCAGCAACAGCAGCTGGCGGCCTGCAACAACCGCCTGGCGGCCCTCGACGCCGACCTGCAGCGTTCCCGTGAGGACACCATGCGCCTCGAGACGGTCCTTTCCGACCGCAGCGCCCAGACCGGGGCGGCCATGGCCGAAATGCGCCAGACCATCGACCGCCTGGAAACCGAAAACCGCAGCCTGAGCGCACAGGTGGAGACCGAACAGATCGCCCGGGAGGCCCGGATCGCCCACCTCAAGAACACCTATGACGAGCTGGTCGGCAAGATGGAGAGCGAGATAGCCCGGGGCGAGGTGACGATCTCCGAACTGCAGGGGAAACTGACCGTCAACCTGGTCGAGAGCATTCTTTTCGACTCCGGCAAGGCCGATGTCAAGCAGGCCGGTCTGGCAGTCCTCAAGCGGGTCGGCGATATCCTCAAGAAAGAGGTCGACAAGGAAGTCCGGGTCGAGGGTTATACCGACAACGTCCCGATCAGTCCGCGGCTGCAGCAGACCTTCCCCAGCAACTGGGAGCTCTCCACGGCCAGGGCGACCAACGTCGTTCACTTCCTCCAGGAACAGGTCGGAATCCCCGGCGACCGCATTTCGGCCTGCGGTTTCGGCCCCTTCCGCCCCCTCGCCGACAACGCAACGGCAGCAGGAAGGGCGCAAAACCGCCGCATTCAGATTGTTCTCGTCCCACTGGAACAGCCGGTACCCAAACCGATCGATTAAGGCGGGTCGCACTGCCGCCTCCCCCCGCCCCTCGGGGCAAGAACGCACGAAGGAGACCAGATGAGCCAGACCAATCCCCAAGTCCGCCTCGAAACCAGCAAAGGCGAGATTCTTCTCGAACTCGATGCGGCCAGGGCGCCGGTGACCGTCGCCAATTTCCTTGCCTACGTCGCCGACGGCTTTTTCGCCGGCACGGTATTCCACCTCGTCATCCCCGGCTTCATGATCCAGGGGGGCGGCATGACCGCCGTCCTCAAACCGAAAAAGAATCGGGAGCCGATCAAGAACGAAGTTGCCAACGGACTGCTAAACCTGACCGGGACCATCGC
>WOYI011236333.1_pt1 | contig 10493 bp, 12 predicted proteins | sample 6423411 | NCBI WGS metagenome assembly WOYI01 (sample SAMN13441803, study PRJNA592873) | oil field metagenome | biome: oil field; feature: oil-well bore; material: oil-contaminated soil; isolation source: oil-contaminated soil from oil-well borehole | place: Germany: Wietze | collected 2016-10-18 ... | reverse complement strand
TGGCCGTCAGCACCGGATCGTGAAGCCGCCGGGTACGGATCCGGGATCGGCGGCTTCGGTCCAGACATCGGTCACGCGCGCCGCCCCCGGACCCTCGCCCATCGCGGTGATCATCGCCTCGACCCTTGGCTCCGGCCCCGCGATCAGCGCCTCGACCGAGCCGTCGTCGCGGTTGCCGACCCAGCCCCGGAGGCCGAGGAGTTCCGCCTCCGCCCGCGCCCAGGCGCGGTAGGCGACGCCCTGCACCCGGCCGGTGACGCGCACGGAATAGGCGATGTCCTTCATTCCGGCCCCTCCCGGTTCGATCCTTCAGCCGAGGATAGCACGGATCGGCGCCCTTGACCGCCCGCGCATCGCGGCGATAACGGCAGGAGAGGGGGACGCCATGAAGATCGTACGCACGGACGGTGAACTGAGGGTGCCGCGGATCGACGCGGATCTCGGCCGGCGCGGCCGGCTTGTCGTGCTTCCCGACGGGGTGGACGAGGCGGTGCTGGCCAAGGAGGTGGCCGATGCCGACCTTCTCCTCATGTGCTACACGCCGGTGACCGCACGGGTGATCGGCGCCGCGACGCGGCTGAAGGCCATCGTCAAATACGGGGTGGGCATCGACGCGATCGACATTCCGGCGGCGATGGCGAAGGGCATTCCCGTCGTCAACATCCCCGACTATGCCGAGGAGACGGTGGCAGAAGGCGCCTTCGCGCTGATGATCGCGCTTCTGAAGCGGATCGTGCCCCTCGACCGGCAGATGCGGGCGGAGGGCTGGGCCTGGCCCGAGCCGCGCTGGATGGGCAGCGATATCGCCGGCAAGACGGTGGGGATCGTCGGTCTGGGCCGCATCGGCCGCAGCTTCGCGCGCATGGCCGGGCAGGGGTTCCGCGCCCGGGTCATCGCCTGCGATCCGGGCCTGAGCGCGGCCGGGATGACGGCGCACGGGGTGGTTAAGGTGGCATTGCCGGAGCTTCTGGCGCGGTCGGATATCGTCTCGCTCCACTGCACACTGAACGACACGACCCGCCACATCATCGGCAGCGCGGAGCTGGCCGCGATGAAGCCCGCCGCCATCCTCATCAACACCTCGCGCGGGGCGCTGGTGGACGAGGGGGCACTGGTCGCGGCCCTGACCGGAGGCCGCATCGGCGGCGTCGGCCTCGACGTCTTCTCCGCCGAACCGCTGAGCCTCACGGGCCACCCCATGAGCCCGCTCTGCGGATTGCCGAACGTCCTCCTGCTGCCGCACCTGACCTTCTACACGGCGGAAGCGATGGAGCGGCTGGAGCGCGAGGTGCTGGAACGCTGCGACGAGGCGCTGGAGGGCCGGCCGGTGCTGGTAAGGTCCAGCGACCCGAGGCTGAGGATGCAGAAGCAGGGCGTGCGGTTCGGGTGAGGGACCGGTCGCGGCCCCGGGGGGTGGGACAATGCGGCGACCGGGCCCGCAGGTGTGACGCCAGGACGAATGTCGCTTTTGCGGACGAAGCGGCCGTTGGCACCCAGGCCCTGCTGGCCCGGGATCAGGGGCGAAGCCCGCCGGGCCACGCCCTCCCTCCCCCTTGGGAGGGCGCCCCCGCGACGCTGCACCCCGCACGGTCGGCGGAGGCCTGCCGCACCATAAAGCGCCCATCCCGACCGTCTGAGCGCCTGCCCGAGGGAGGGCGCGGCCCTCCATTGCGGTTCCGCCAAGCCGTTCGCAACGTCCCAGAAGCGCTCCGCCCGCCTTCACATCGTCTTCGCCAGTGCCCTCAGCTCGAACTTCTGGATCTTGCCGGTCGAGGTCTTGGGCAGGTCGCAGAACACCACCTTCTTCGGCGTCTTGAACCCGGCGAGGCGGGCGCGGGCGAAGGCGATCAGCTCGGCCTCGTCGACTTCCGCCCCCTCCTTCAGCTCGACGAAGGCGCACGGCACCTCGCCCCATTTGTCGTCCGGTTTCGCCACGACCGCACAGAGCGACACCGCCGGGTGATGCATCAGCGCACCCTCGACCTCGACCGACGACACGTTCTCGCCGCCCGAGATGATGATGTCCTTCGCCCGGTCGGTGATCTTGATGTAACCGTCGTCGTGCTGGTAGGCGATGTCGCCGGAGCGGAAGAAACCGCCCTTGAACGCCTCGGCCGTGGCCTTGGGGTTGCGATAATAGCCCTTCATCACCGAGTTGCCGCGAATGGCGATTTCGCCCACCGTCACGCCGTCGCGGGGCACGGGGCGGCCCTCGGCGTCATGGACGACGATGTCCTCCATCATCGGCATCGGCACGCCGGTCCGGGCCTTGATCGCGGCGCGCTCCTCTTCCGGCCGCTGGTCCCATTCGCTGCGCCAGAGGCATTCGGTGACATGGCCGTAGGTCTCGGTCAGGCCGTAGACCTGGGTGACGTGGAAGCCCAGGGGCTCGATTGCGGCCAGGGTGGCGGCGGGCGGCGGGGCGCCGGCGGTGAAGACCTCGACCACATGGTCGAATTCGCGGCGGTCGTCGGGCTTGGCATTGATGAGCGCGTTGAGGACGATGGGCGCGCCGCCGAAATGGGTGACGCCCTCGTCGGCGATGGCGGCGTAGATGTTCTTCGCGGTGATGTCGCGGCAGCAGACCACCGTGCCGCCGATCAGCGGCATGAGCCAGGTGTGGCACCAGCCGTTGCAGTGAAAGAGCGGCACGATGGTCAGGTAGACCGGGTGCAGCACGAGGCGCCAGCTGACCACCGTGCCCATCGTCATGAGATAGGCCCCCCGGTGGTGATAGACGACGCCCTTCGGCCGCCCCGTCGTGCCGGACGTGTAGTTGAGCGCGAGGCTCTCCCATTCGTCCTCGGGCATCTTCCAGCGCGCCTTCGGGTCGCCTTCTTTCAGCAGCGCCTCGTATTCGGTGTAGCGGCCGGACGGGGCGATGCCGGCCTCGGCGTCGGCCACCTCGACGATCTCGGGCTTCGGCCCCTCCATTGCCGCGACGGCGGCTTCGGCGAGGGGCAGGAGCGTGGTGTCGGCGAGGATCAGCTTTGCCTGCCCGTGGGACAGGATGTAGGCCACCGTGTCGGTATCGAGCCGGGTGTTGATCGTGTTGAGCACCGCGCCCGCCGCCGGCACGCCGAAATGCGCCTCGGCCTGGGCGGGGATGTTCGGCAGGAGCGTCGCCACCACATCGCCGGGCATGATCCCGCGGAGCGCGAGGGCAGAGCAAAGCCGGCTGACCCGGTCGCGGTATTCCGCATAGCTTCGCCGCGTCCGGCCGTAGACCATCGCGGTATGGCCGGCGAAGATATCCGCCGCCCGCGCGAGGTGCGACAGCGGCGTCAGCGGCACGAAATTCGCCGCGTTGCGCTCCAGCCCCGTCTCGTCCGCCATCCAGCCCATATCGTTCTCCCCCCGACCAGCGCCATGTCGCTAACAGGCGCGATTATTGCCCGGCGGCGGGCTTGAAGGGAACGGGTAAACCGACATCCGGAGTTGACATGGCGACCTTCGCCGAAACTTCCGCCCTCCGGGCGGCCGCCGCGAACCGGACGTTCGCCGCCGGCGGGGCGATCCTCGTCTATGCGGTGATCATCGGCTTTACCGACAATTACGTGCGGCTGGTCGCGGCGACGCACGGGCTTTGGCAGTTTCATGCGACGCGCACCCTGATGACGATCGTGATCTTCGCGGCGGCGGCGCCGCTGCTTGGCCTCGACCTCCGGCCGAAGCGCTGGGGCGGCGTCATCGCGCGGAGCCTGCTGCACGGCTTCGCGGTCCTGATGTATTTCGGCTGCCTCGCCTTCCTGCCGGTCGCGGTGGCGGCGGCGGGCCTCTTCACCGCGCCGATCTTCGTCCTCCTGATCTCGCGGCTCGCCTTCGGGCGACATATCGGCCCCTTCCGCATCCTCGCCGTGGGCCTCGGATTTGCCGGGGCGGTGCTGGTCCTCGGCCCGCAGGGCGGCGCGGGCGTCAGCCTCGCGGCGATCCTGCCGGTGGCGGCGGCGATCCTCTACGCGCTCGGCAACATCGCCACGCGGGAATGGTGCGAGGGCGAAAGCACCGCGTCGCTGACGCTGGGCTTCTTTCTGGCGCTCGGGGCCTTCGGTGCGGCCGGTCTGGCAGTCCTGTCCCTCTGGCGGCCCGAGGTGCCGGCGGGCACGGACGGCTTCGTCCTGCGCGGCTGGGTCGCGCCGTCGCGGGATTTCCTGCTCCTGACGCTCCTGCAGGCGGTGGGATCGCTGGTTGCCATCGGCCTGATGGTGCGCGCCTACCAGATCGCCGAGGCGAGCCGGGTCGCGGTCTTCGAATATGTCATCCTGCCCGCCAGCGCCTTCTGGAGCTGGGCGCTCTGGGGCGAGGTCCTGACCTTCCGCGCCCTCGCCGGCATGGCGCTGATCTTCGCGGCGGGGCTTATCATGGCGCTGCGGGGGCGGTAATCTCGCGCCCATGATCCTCTCGCGCGGCCGCCGCTACATCTTCATCCACATCCCCAAGACCGGCGGCACGGCGCTGGCGCTGGCGCTCGAGGCCCGGGCGATGAAGGACGACATCCTCGTCGGCGACACGCCGAAGGCGAAGAGCCGGCGCGGGCGGATCAAGGGGGCCGCGACCGCCGGACGGCTCTGGAAGCACGCGACCCTCGCCGATATCCGCGGTCTTGCGAGCGAGGAGGAGATCGGTGCCTTCCTCGTCTTCACCCTCGTCCGCAATCCCTGGGACCGGATGGTGAGCTACTACCACTGGCTGAGGGGGCAGGACTTCGCCCATCCCGCCGTGACGCTCGCGAAGACCCTCGACTTCAGCGCCTTCCTGAACGCGCCCGAGACCCGCGCCAGCATCGCCGCCCATCCCTATGGCAGCTACGTGACCACCGCCGGCGGCGCCGAACGTTGCGACCTCTTCATCCGGCTCGAACATTTCGCCGACGACGCGCGCCCGCTCGAGGCGCATCTCGGCTTCCGCCTCGCCCCCCTTGCCGCCGCCAACCGGTCGGACCGCGATCGCGACTGGCGCGGCTACTACCGCAACCGTGACGCCGACACCGTCGCCGAGATCTGCGCCGAAGACATCGCCCGCTTCGGCTACGGCTTCGATCCCGGCTGATCTTCTTCTGTTCGGAAATACCTCGGGGGTCCGGGGGCAGCGCCCCCGTCTCCCTCCGGGTCAGGCCGCCTTCGCGGCCGATCCGAAGCGCCCGTAGAAGGTCTGGCCCTTCGCTGCGACCTCACGCAGGAGCGTCGGTGCCGCGAAGCGGGCCCCGTGTGCCTTCTCCAGCCCGTCGCAGATCGCGACGGCCTTTTCCGGCCCGAGAATGTCAAGCCAGGAGAATGGCCCGCCCGACCAGGGCGCGAAGCCCCAGCCGAGGATCGCGCCGACATCGCCTTCGCGGATATCCTCGAGCACACCCTCTTCCAGCGCCCTGACCGCCTCCAGCACCTGCGCCATCATCAGGCGGTGCTGGACCTCCGGCAGATCCGGCTGCGTCTCGGCCACCGGCCAGAGCCCGGACAACTCGTCCCAAAGGCCGAGCCGCCCGCCCTTGTCGTCATAGGCGTAAAACCCCGCCGCCGACTTGCGCCCGAGCCGGCCCTTGTCGGCCATCGCGAACAGCACCGCGTCCACCGCGCCGTCAGGGTAGGCGTCGCCCATCGCCGCCCTGGTCGCCCTGGCGATCTTCACGCCGAGGTCGATCGAGGTCTCGTCGACGAGTTGCAAGGGCCCGAGCGGGAAGCCGAGAAGCTTCGCCGCGTTCTCGATCAGCGCCGGCTCCACCCCCTCGGCCACCATGCGGATGCCCTCGTTGATGTAGGGGATGATGCAGCGGTTGGCATAGAAGAACCGCGCGTCGTTGACCACGATGGGCGTCTTGCGAAGCTGGCGGACGAAATCGAGCGCCTTGGCCACGGCGACATCGCCGGTTTCGCGGCCGCGGATGATCTCGACCAGCATCATCCTGTCGACGGGCGAGAAGAAGTGGATGCCGATGAACTGCCCGGGCCGCTTCGACGCGCGGGCGAGGTCCGAGATCGGCAGGGTCGAGGTGTTGGTGGCGAAGATCGCCGTCTCCGGGATCGCCGCCTCGGCCTTCGCCGTCACCTCGGCCTTCACGCCCATATCCTCGAAGACCGCCTCGACGATCAGATCGCAGCCGGCAAGCGCGGCATAGTCCGTCGTGGCACTGATCCGGCCGAGCACCTCGGCCTTCTTCTCCGCGCTGACCTTGCCCCGCTTCATGCCCTTGTCGAGGATGCCTTCGGCATGGGTCTTGCCCTTGTCGGCGGCTTCCTGCTTCGCGTCGATCAGCACCACCTCGATCCCGGCATTGGCCGAGACATAGGCGATACCCGCGCCCATCATGCCGGCGCCGAGGATGCCGAGCTTCTTCACGGTCTGATCGGCCACGTCGGGGCGGTTGGCGCCCTTCTCCAGCGCTTCCTTGTTGAGGAACAGGGACCGGATCATCGCGCTCGACGAGGGGTCCATGAGAACGCTCGTGAACCAGCGCGCCTCGATCGTCAGCGCCGTGTCGAAGGGCACGAGGGCGCCTTCATAGACCGCGCCCAGAAGCGCTTTCGCCGCCGGATAGACGCCTTGGGTCTTGCCAAGCACCATCGCGTTGGCGCCGACGAAGGTCATGAAGCCCGCCGGGTGATAGGGGGCGCCGCCCGGCATCTTCCAGCCCTTCTGGTCCCAGGGCTTGACGATGTCGGCATCGGTGGCCGACAGCACCCATTCCTTGGCGCGCGCCAACAGATCCCCGGCCGGCACCACCTCGTCGATCAGCCCCGCCGCCCTGGCTTTCGCAGGCTCGAGCATCTTGCCTTCCAGAAGCACCGGCGCCGCCGCCATCGCCCCGACCATGCGGGAAAACCGCGTCGTGCCGCCGCCGCCGGGGAAAAGGCCGACGAGGATCTCCGGCAGGCCGATCTTCGCCTTCGGATTGTCCGCCATGATCCGCCGGTGACAGGCGAGCGCGATCTCGGTCCCGATCCCGGCGCAGGTGCCGGGGATGGCGCAGACCACGGGCTTGCCGCCCTTCAGGGTCTTGGCGTCCATCCCGGCGCGTTCGAGCTTTCGCAGGATGTGATGCCCCGACATGGTGAAATCGAAGAGCGCCGGGGCCGGGCTGTCGCCCGCCTCCTCGCGGATCCGCGCGAGGACGTTGAGGTCCATGCCGCCGGCGAAATCCTTCTTGCCGGAGGTGACGATGATGCCCTTCACCGCCGGATCGGCCAGCGCCGTGTCGACCATCTCCGAGACCCGCGCGAAGGCCTCGCGCGTCATCACGTTCATCGACTTGCCCGGCACGTCCCAGGTGAATGTCGCGACGCCGTCGGCGTCCACGGAATAGGTGAAATCGCTCATGTTCTGTCTCCCTGATAGGGGGTGCCGTCCTTGTGGGTGAAGCTGGCCTTGCCATCCTTCAGTTCCATTTCCAGATCGACATCGGAATAGGTGACTTTTTCGGGGTTCATGCGGGAGCCGACGACGAGGAACCGGGCCTCCCGGTCGGTCTTGTTGATGAAGCGGTGGCCGTTCGGGTCGCCTGCCGGAAAGGCCGCGCAATCGCCCGGGCGCATCAGGGTTTCGCTCTCGTCCTGCACCAGCGTGCATTCGCCTTGGGTGATCATCACGAACTCATCCTCGCGGTGATGCCAGTGGCGCAGGCTGGATGTCGCGCCGGGCTGAAGGATCACCTCGTTCGCGCCGAACTGCGTCAGCCCGCCCGCATCGCCGAGCCGGAGCGAGGAGCGCCCAGTCATCTGGCTCGCATAGGGTTCTGGATAGATCGAGCCGGTCTTCACCGGCGCCTTCGATTTGTCGATGACGGGCATGATCAGAACCTTTCCGGCAGGCCGCCCCCCACCCCCATCCCCTCCCCACAAGGGGGAGGGGAGGCGAGAGGGTCGGGCCTGGCGCTTCCCTCCCCCTTGAGGGGAGGGAGAGGGTGGGGGGTATCCCGGGTGATGAGCCTCATGGCTCACACCCTTTCGATGATCGTGGCGGCACCCATGCCGGAGGCGATGCAGAGCGTCGCAAGGCCGGTGCCCTTGCCGGAACGTTCGAGTTCATCCAGCAGCGTGCCGATGATGATCGCGCCGGTGGCGCCGAGGGGGTGGCCCATCGCGATGGCGCCGCCGTTGACATTGACCTTGTCCGCGTCAACGTCGAAAGCCTGCATGAAGCGCAGGACGACGGCGGCGAAGGCCTCGTTCACCTCGAAAAGGTCGATGTCGGAGATCGCCATGCCGCTGTCTTTCAGGATCTTCTCGGTCACCGGCACCGGGCCGGTGAGCATGATCGTCGGATCGGTGCCGATCTTCGCCGTGGCCCTGATCCGGGCGCGGGGTTTCAGGCCGTGCGCCTCGCCGAACGCCTTGTTGCCGATCAGCACCGCGGCGGCGCCATCGACGATTCCGCTGGAATTGCCGGCGTGGTGGATGTGGTTGATCCGCTCCAGATGCGGATATTTCATCAGCGCGACCTTGTCGAAGCCGGGCATGACCTCGCCCATGTCCTTGAAACTCGGTTTCAGTGCGCCGAGCGTCTGCATGTCGGTGCCGGGGCGCATGTATTCGTCGTGATCGAGGATCGGCAGCCCGTTCCGGTCGCGGATGGTGATCACGGAGCTCGCGAAGCGCTTGTCCTTCCAGGCCGCCGCCGCCCGGTTCTGCGATTCCACCGCGAGCGCGTCGGCGTCGTCGCGGGTGAAGCCGTATTCGGTCGCGATGATGTCGGCCGAGATGCCCTGCGGCACGAAATAGGTCTTCATGGCCAGCGAGGGATCGACGGCGATCGCCGCCCCGTCGGAGCCCATCGCGACGCGGCCCATCATCTCGACCCCGCCGGCGATATAGGCGGAGCCGGCGCCTCCCTTCACCTGGTTGGCGGCGAGGTTCACCGCCTCCATCCCGCTCGCGCAGAAGCGGTTGATCGCGAGGCCGGGGATGCGTTCGTCGAGATCCGACAAGAGGACGGCCGAGCGGGCAAGGCAGCCGCCCTGTTCGCCGACTTGCGTCACGTTGCCCCAGATCACGTCCTCGACGGCGTGGCCGGAGAGGTTGTTGCGCTCCTTCACCGCGTTCAGGACCTTCGCCGACAATGCGACCGAGGTGACTTCGTGCAGGCTTCCGTCGGCGCGGCCCTTGCCCCGGGGCGAACGGACGGCGTCGTAGATATAGGCTTCGGTCATGGTCTTCTCCGGTTATTCGCCGACCTGGACGCAGGTCGCCTTCACGGTGATCACGCGGGTCCTGAGCTGCTCTTCCATCTTCGCGCGCGCGGTTTCGCACAAGGCTTCGGTCGCGAACGGCATCTCGTGCACCCGCACCTCATGCGGCACGTTTTCGGCGGTGACAGTGTAGGCGAGGGCGACAAGCATCCATTTCATGGCGGTTCCTCCGTTCAGGTCCGGTCCGAGGGGTTGCCGGGCATCAGGTCATAGGGGTGTTTCCAGCCCGGCTCGGCCGCGATGGCGTCGAGCCAGCGGTCGATATGGGGCCAGTCCTTGCGGTCGAAGCCGAAGGGTTCGGGATAATAGAGATAGCCGCAGCACGAGAGGTCGGCGACCGTGGGGCCGGTGCCGACGATCCAGTCGCGGCCCTGAAGATGGGTCTCGAGCGTCTGGTAGGCGTTCTTCAGCCGCGCCTGCATGAAGGAGATCACCTCTTTCGGGCGCTTGTCCTCGGGCAGGAAGTTCATCAGGAAGCGGGTCATGCCGGCCTGGCTCGAGAGCTTGTGGTTGTCCCACAGCACCCAGCGCCAGACCTCCTTGTCCTCGCCGGGCGCCCCGCCGAGTTTGCCGGTCTTGCTGACGACGTGGTACATGATCGCGCCCGACTGGCTGAGGATCTCTGCGCCGTCCTCGAGGACCGGCACCTCGCCCATGACGTTGAGCTTGCGGAACTCGGGCGTGCGGGTCGCGCCGTTGAAGAAGTCGACGTAGACCGGCTCCCAGTCGCAGCCCGCGAGGGTCAGGGTCAGCGCCGCCTTGTAGGCATTGCCGCTTTCGCCGAAGCAGTGGAGTTTCGCGGTCATATCGTGCTTCCTTTGCTGGCGGTCGGAGTGGGGGCTTCGCGCCCCCACACCCCCGCGGAGTATTTCGGCCAAGAAGAACAAGGATTTGTTAACCCTCTTCGGCCATGCTCGATCTTGCGGTACAGGCAGGAGTGCCGATGACCGCCCAAGGAGAAGTCGCTCCGGTCGTGACGAGAAGCACCCCGGGATTGAGGGCCGGCGTCACGTCCGGGGCGCAACTGCTGTTTCTTCTTGGCCCAAATACTCAATTTCGTCCTCTCCCCCCGTCATGCCTTTCGATCTTCGAGCTCGGCCTTGAAGAGCCTGAGCCGATGGGTCAGGTTGTCCTGATCGACCACGGACCCGAAATGCTCGAAGAAGAAGGTCAGCGCCTCGTCGGTCGAGATCCCGGCCTCGGCCGCGAAGCGGGTGAGCGCGCGGTAGGCGTCGTTCGTCACGGCGACGGGAAAGCGGCGGGTCAGGCGCAGGCGTTTCGGCATCTCTCCTCCGGTGTCGCGGTCGGCCCCCGC
>WOYI011009023.1_pt1 | contig 10493 bp, 13 predicted proteins | sample 6423411 | NCBI WGS metagenome assembly WOYI01 (sample SAMN13441803, study PRJNA592873) | oil field metagenome | biome: oil field; feature: oil-well bore; material: oil-contaminated soil; isolation source: oil-contaminated soil from oil-well borehole | place: Germany: Wietze | collected 2016-10-18 ... | reverse complement strand
AACTCCCGCGGGGCGAACGTGTACGGGGCTTGATGCGGGCAATTCCTCTCCCGGCGCTGACAGTGAACCCCGACCGTCGGGGCCGGCCCGGCATACAGGACTGCATCCTCAAAGAGGTTGTAGAAAGCCTTCTCCAGCATCGGATCGGCATAGACCTCAAATCCGTCGACTTCGGTAACGAGGGTGAGATCCCAGGAGTTGAGGCCTGCCGCCGCCCGGGCCACGCACTCACGAAGTCCCTGATACTCCGGGGCCCGGACCCCCAGGTCCTGGTAATCCCGGGTGAATGCAATCTGGCGGCTGACGAATCCGATGGCCTCCTGCTGCCGGTCCAGGTACCCGAGGAGAACCGAATCGGTCACCTGATCTCTCGTGAGCCCCAGGTAACCCTGAAGGACGGTCAGCTGGTTCAGGATGTCGTGCCGGGTGATGCTGGAGAGCAGGTGCATCTTCCGGTTCGCGGCTATCAGGGCAGCTTGTGTCCGCTTCCGGTCGGTGACGTCCCGGACGATGGCCTGAAGCTGGCGCGGGCCTTTCACGTCCAGCCGGCTCGCGCTCATCTCCACATCATAACGCTTCCCGCTCGGTGCAGCGATCCGCCATTCGAAGAACTGCGGCTGCCCGGCATACGCTGCCTGCATCTTCTCAACAGCGCTTTCAAACGCCGGGAGACCGTCCGGCTGAACGGGGCTCGATAGTTCCCAGGGCGACTTCCCGATGAGGAATTCCCGGGTGCATTGAATACCGAACCATCTGCAACGCTCCCAGTTCCTATTATACCCAGGTTACTCCATAATAACCTATCGAAATATCACAACATTACTAGAACGTGGAACTCCGGAGTTAGAGCCCAAGTAGGGATATATTTGATAATACCCGACGGTTCCGACGACCATCCTCGCACAGCCGTGTCATGCGACGCCGGTCCTGCCGCAGAGATCCTCCGCCCCGATGCGCCCCCTGCCGGACCTGTGACCACGGTGCCAGCCAACCGCGGTGAACCCAGGCCCCGCTCGGGTCCATGAAAAAAAGGTTACTTTTTGAGTTCCTTCCCCGCCGAGAAGGCCTTCGCGAGCACCTTCCCGAACCCGTAGTACTCCTGCCGCATCGAGTCGTAGGCGAACGGTCGGACCTTCTCGATATCGGGCTTGCCGTCCAGCCCGAGGACGCTCTCGTCCACTTTCACGTCCAGGATCTCGCCGATGAACTGGGTGTGCATCCCGACCTCGACCGTCTGGAGGAGCCGGCACTCGATAACCACCGGGAACTCCCCGACATACGGGGCGTCCACCAGGTCGCCTTTCACCGGCGTCAGATTGGTCGCGGCGAACTTATCTGTATCCCGACCGGAGACGATACCGAAGTAGTCCGCCTCCTTCACGTAATCCACCGAAGGTATGCTGATCGTGAACTCGCGCCGCTCGATCAGGTTCTCGTAGGTCTGCCGGGTCTTCTGGACCGAGACCGCCACCGCCGGGGGGCGTGAAGAGCAGATGCCGCCCCATGCGGCGGCCATGACATCCGGCCGGCCGGCCGGATCGTAGGTCCCGATGATCAGGTCCGGGTGCGGGTAGAGGAGAGTCCGTGGGCCAATAGATTGCTTCGCCATGGGACTACGTTTCGTCCTCCGACCCGGATAAACCTTTTCAAACCCCGGGAGATGCGGCGCAACGGTGAAAAACAGGCGATGGGAGGCGCGGAGAGCAGGTCACGCGGCGCCCGCCGCCCCCTTCTTCTGCTCCTGCACCGACCGGAAGAGGAAGTACCCGACGATGGCAAATGTCGCCACCGGCGAGAGCCAGGTGGGGATATGGAACCCGAAGCTGTCCGCGAGCATGATCGTCCCGAGCACCAGGATGGAGTACATCGCCCCGTTCTTGAGGTAACAGTAACTCCTGATCCGGTCGACACCCCGGACGGTCAGTTCCCTGACCACGAAGGCCCCGATACCGTTCCCTATCAGGATGAGGGGAACCGAGAGGGTGAAAGCAAAGGCACCGATGACGCCGTCAATCGAGAAGGTCGCGTCGAGGACCTCGAGATAGGCGATCTTCGAGAGGTCCGACATCCCGGGTTTCGTCAGCCGGGCCTCCTGCGCCTCGGCGTTCTGCCTGAACCCGTGGACGATGAAGAAGGCAGTGGAGCCAAGCACGGCCGCGAACCCCATCATGACGTTGATCGAAAGAGCGAACCAGACAAGGGCGGCGAGCAGGATCGAGACGACCGCATAGAACCAGACGGCCTGCCGGGAGAAGAATCGCTCGCTCCTGAGCCCGCAGCTCTTCTCCTCCACGAAGAGCCAGTGGAAGAAGAGAAAGACAAGGAACGTTCCCCCGAAGATCAGGAGGATCGGCGCCGACTCCTCGATCGCAGCCACGACCGCAGGATCGCTTGAAAAAGTCGCGAGCAGCGCCCCGACAGGCCCGAGCGACGGGGTCGTCGCCCAGACGATCACCCACGGCAGGAGCCCCCGGACCACGAAGACCGCGAAGACCAGACCCCATATAAGGAACCACCTGCGGGCCTTCTCCCCCATCGTCGCGAGGACGTCGGCGTTGATGATGGCGTTATCGATGCTCGATACGGTCTCGAAGACCACGAGGCCCGCTACAGTCAGGATGATCAGCAGCCAGTCCATTTCAGCAGTACACGATCTCGATTCGATCACATATAAGGAAGTAAGTCCGGGCCGGGCGGTACGGGTTACGTTCATATATCATACCGGCATGAGTCAGTCGTCGTCAACGGAGGAAACGTATATGGGAATTGTAAAGTGCTGCCGTGAGCAGGTCGTCGCCGTTTCACCGGACACGCCGGCGGTGGAGGTGGCAAGGATCATGGGAGAGAAGAATGTCGGAAGCGTCGTCGTCATCACCGGCGATTACCGGCCCGCCGGGATACTTACCGACCGCGATCTCGCAGTCCGCGTCATGGCGCAGGAGAAGAATCCGGGCCAGGTACGGGCGGAGGAGGTCATGACCCGGGACGTGATCACGTTCCAGGATAACATGGGGATCTACGAGGCCATCACGAAGATGACCGACAGCGGCATCCGGAGGATGCCTGTCGTCGACGACGCCGGAAAGATGATCGGTATCGTCACCATGGACGACATGATCCGCATGCTGGGCGAGGAGATGGCTGTTATTGCAAAAAACATCGAGAAACAGAGCCCGCCCATACCTATGTAAAGAGATGGGCCGGCATCCTTTTTTCTCCAGGCGGGGACTCTCCCGACCCCTTAACCGGTGGCGAAGGCTATGACCTCTCCCGACTGGTTCATCGACCCCTCCATCGCCCGGACCATCTCCTCCCAGGTCGCCCCGGGCGCGAGCGCAAGATCGATGTCGAGCGCGTACACCCGGAAGAGGTATGCCTCGGTCTTCCCGGCCTCCGGGCAGGGGCCCCGGTAGCCGATGCTGCCAAAGTCGTTCGTGCCCTGTACAGCATGGAACGGGGACTCCACCACCTCTCCGGCCGCCAGCCCCTCCGGGAGCAGCGGGACGGCGGGGAGGTTCCAGATGACCCACGCTGCCCGCGACGACCCTTCCTCGGGGCTCGCCGTCGCGAGGACCGCAAGCGACTTGATGTTCGCTAAAATCCCCTCCACCCTGATGGGAGGCGACCGGTTCGCCCCCCTGCAGGTATAGTCCTGCGGGAACTCCTCAAAATCCAGTTTTACTACCAGGTTTTGCATCATACCAGGCTCCGTCGATACTCCCCATCCGGAACCAAGATATAAAAAGAGTTTGTGCGGTCACCGGGAGTACATGGCAACGGTCTCGCCGAACCCGAGGACATGCCCCTGCATTGCGCCGATGAGATCGTGCTTGCCTGCGCCGGCCGAAAGATCGAGCATGGCGTCAAGCCCGTAGACCTTGAAGAGGTAGCGATGCGTCTCGCCCCCGGGAGGACAGGGGCCACGCCAGCCGAGGGTCCCATAGTCGTTCGTCCCCTGGACACCGTCCACCGGAGTCGTCACGACACCCTGCGGCGGAATGCCCTCCGGGATCACGGGTGCCGGGGAAAGGTTCCAGATGATCCAGGTAGTGAAGGAGCACCCGGGTTCAAAGGGGTTCAGCGCAAAGACCGCCATCGACTGCATCTCCTCCGTGAGGCCCCCGACCCTCAGCTCGGGAGAGAGATCGGGGCCGTCGCAGGTGTTCCAGACGGGAAACTCTACGGAGCGGAGAGAGACGATCAGTTTACTGACTCTGGAGCCCATGAGGGGGTTCTCGGTGCCGGGAGATAAAAAGGTGGTGGAGGCGGGGTCTCAGGTCCGGGGTCTCAGGTCCGGGGCCCGGTATCCGGCGGAGCCGCGAGCGCTTTTTTGCGCTCGTAGACCGCCATCGTCTCGCCGTATTCGATGGCGGCGGCCGCGAGTGCATCCTCAAGAAGTGACCGGTCGGCACCCGGCGGGAGGTCGACCTCCCTCCCGGCGCCCCAGACCCGGATGAAGAAGCGGTGTGACGCACCCTTCGGCGGGCAGGGGCCGGCGTAACCGGTCCTTTGGAAGTCGTTCGTCCCCTGGACCGCAGAGACCGGACGGGAGACCCGGCGCTCCGGGGGGATGCCCCCGGGGATCTCATCGGCTGCAGGAATGTTCCAGGCAAGCCAGTGGGTGAACGTGCCCCGGGGAGCATCCGGGTCGTCCACGATGACCGCAAGGTAGGGCGCGTTCGACCCGATTACCCGTATCCGCGGAGAGGTGTTCTCCCCATCACAGGTATGCTCCGGGGGAAAGCGGTCGAAATCGACCTCGATCGTCAGGTTCTGCATAGTTGTTACTCCTCCGGCACCCCATGGGAGAGGTCGCATAAACCAGTTGCGGCGAAGGGACCGGCAAGGGAGAGCGGGTCCCGACCGCTCTCCTGTATCAGAAGAGCCCCATATCCCGGGCCTGGATCAGCAGTTCCTGCACCTCCGGGTCGGTGATGTCGTGCCACCGCTCGTATGCCTGCGCCACCGCGAAGGTGCGGCTGGTCCTGATGTTTAAGCAGACGACGAGGTCCGCCTTCCGGGCGATGAAGTTGACGGCGTGGAGGGAGCCGGTAGGAACCGCCACGACAACCTGACGGGGTGACCCGGTCCGGACCGCCTCGATGGCGGCGAACATCGTATACCCGGTTGCGAGGCCGTCGTCGATCAGGATAGCGGCCCTGTCTTCAAGCCCCGGCTCCTCCCGGCCTCCACCGAACTTCTCCATCCGCTCCTCCACGTTCTTTTGGGCTTTCGCGATGGCAGCGTTCACCTCGGTCTCCGAGAGGTCGAGCCCGTCCATGAGGGCACGGTTCAGAAAGACCCTCCCGTCCCAGGTTACGGCACCGAACCCGGCCTCCGGGTTCCAGGGGATCTGCACCTTCCGCACCACCGCCATCCGGAGCGGCGCCTTCAAGGCCCGTGCCACCTCAAGCCCCGGCGGGACCCCTCCGGCAGGGATAGCACAGATCACCGGCTCGGTGAGTGTCTCCAGCGGCGAGAGGGTCGCCGCGAGTTGCCTCCCGGCATCGGTCCGGTCTTCGAAAACACCCAGCCGGTCCCGCATCGCTTTATCCTCAATGATCCGGCCCGTATCCAGCATAGATCCGCCCTTACTGCACCGGAATATTAACGTCTTCCGGTGGGCGGCCCCTCCCCCGGGGAGCGATACCAATAACCCTCCAGAGATCGATGATTAGCCGGTAGATGATGCAGAGACAGAGAGACCGGAGGGGGTACCGGTGACGGCAACCGATGCGGTGACGCTGTATACCGATGGCGCATCGCGGGGAAACCCCGGAGACGCAGCCTGGGCATACGTGATCGTGCGGGACGGAACAGTCGTGGCCGGCCGATCGGGATTTATCGGGACCGCGACCAACAACGTGGCCGAATACCACGCCGTCATCAACGGCCTTGAGGCCGCCCGGGCGTTCACCTGCGACAGGCTCGAAGTCAGGTCGGACTCAGAACTGGTCGTTCGCCAGCTCACCGGCCGGTACCGCATCACCAAAGAGCATCTTGCAGACCTCGCAGGCGAGGTGCGGCAGCGGGTGCGTAATTTTGCAGAGGTCAGGTTCGAGAGCGTTCCAAGAGAGCATCCCTGCATCCAGGTCGCGGACCGCCTCTGCAACGAAACACTCGATGCAGAGAGGCGGAGGAGGTAGGTGTGACAGCGATCGAGTGCATCCCTATCGGCGTCGTCCGGTCACCCTACCGGATCCGGGGCGACGCCCCCCGGCAAGGGCGCCTCGCGGATACCGTCGCGGAGATCCACATCCTTGACGCCTACGCTCCCGGACTTGAGGACGTGGAGCGGAGCAGCCACCTCATCGTGCTCTACTGGCTCGACCGGGCAGAGCGTGGGATGCTCTTCGCGAAACCTCCCGGGGAGACCCAGGAACGAGGGGTCTTTTCGACCCGCTCGCCTGCCCGGCCGAACCCGATTGGCCTGGGGATCGTCGACCTGGTCGGGCGGGAGGGCAACGTCCTCGTCGTCCGGGGGCTCGACGCTCTGGACGGGACCCCGGTGCTGGACATCAAACCTTACTCCCCCGAGATCGACTGCATCCCCGAAGCGACGGGCGGGTGGCACACCAAAAAATAGATCGGGTCATAGAGAGGGAACCGCCTCCTCCCCGATGCCGAGGTCGCGGAGCCTCTCCTGTGTGGGGCGCCCCTCCCGGTCCCATCCCCGGGCACGGTAGTACTCGTCAAGGAGCGGCTGGCGCTCCCAGACCCGGCCTTTCGGGCCGCCTTCGGTGAGCGGCTCCCGGAGGAGGCGCGGCGGCAGGGTATCGTCCTCCCGGGTGCACCCGGCCTTCAGGTTGAAGACCTTCTGCATATTCCAGATCCGCTCGCCGATCCGGAGCGCCTCCCCGGCATCGATCTCGTAGCCGGTGACCGCCGAGACCATGGCCCCGTAATCCGCCGCCCCGAGCGGGAACGAGGTGAAGAGACAGCTCCCCGACGAGTCGATGAGGGCAGTGAGGTCCTGGAATGTCTTCGTCCAGACCGCCTTTCCTTCGCTTGAGTAGGGGTCCAGCTTCTCCGGCGACCCGAGCACTTCAGGGGCGATCAGGTAGGCATAGACGTGGTCGCCGCCCCGGACCGAGGTTGCGTAGGCAAGGCCGTGCCCCTGCAGCCCCCTGGGGTCGTAGGCAGGGAGTTCCTGGCGTTTGACGCTCATGGAGAGTTCGGGGTGCCCGTGCTTTCTCGCAAAGCGGAAGGAGCCTTCGGCGAGTCTGTCGCCGATGCCGTCGCGGTAGCCGATCCGCCGGACGAGGTCGAGCATCTGCTCCGCATCCCCAAACCGTATCTCCTCGTCGATGTAGCCCCTCTGCGAGAGTTCCATGGCGCAGGCGATCGTCGACCCGGTGGAGATCGTGTCGAGGCCGAGGTCGTTAGAGAGGTTGTTCGCCTCCACAATGGCGGCAAGGTTGTCGATTCCGCAGTCGGGGCCGAACGCCCAGATCGTCTCGTACTCCGGGCCTGCGGTTTGCTTCCCCCCGACCTCAACCTCGCGGCCGCACTGGATGACGCAGGCCTGGCACCCCATCTTTCCGGTGAGGATGGTATCGGCTATCCGCTCCCCCGAGACGTTCTCCGCAGCAGGGAAGTGTGCGCTCTGGAAGTTTTGGACCGGAAGAATATAGTTCTCGTTGATGATGTTCACGAGGACCCCCGTCCCGAACCGGGGCAGCCCTCCGCCAGATATGGCGTTCTCCCGGATCTTCTCCGCAACCTCTCCTTTGAGGGCGAGGAACCTGTCACGGTCGGCAACGGTGATCCGGCCGCTCCCCCGGGCGGCGACCGCTTTTAAGTTCTTCGACCCCATCACGGCGCCGACCCCCCCACGGCCGGCGGCCCGGGAGGTCTCGTTGATGATCCCGGCGAACCTGACGAGGCGCTCGCCGGCAGGGCCGATACTGGCCACGCTGAGGCCAGGGTCGCCGAGATCCTTCTGGATAGCGGAGGTTGTCTCGCTCGTCGTCAACCCCCACAGTTCTGAGGCATCCCGGATCTCTGCATGCCCGTCGTCAAGGAGGAGGTAGACGGGCCTCTCCGCCCGCCCCCTGATCACGACCGCATCGTACCCGGCGCGTTTCATGCTGGTGCCGAACTTCCCGCCGGAGTTCGCGCTGGTCAGTGTCCCGGTCAGCGGGGACTTCGTGACGACGTCGTACCGGGACCCCATGGGGAGACCGCTCCCGGCAATAGGTCCAGTGGCGAAGACCAGCACGTTCTCCGGACCGAGGGGATCGATGCCCGGGTTAACCAGTTCCTGGAGGATACGGACTCCAAGCCCTCTGCCTCCAATATACGCCCGTCTCCACTCTTCGGGAAACGGCTCCTCCATCGTCTGCTCTCTGGCGAGGTCGACGTGAAGGATCTTTTCTGCGTAGCCGTTCATAGGTTATCCACCACACCCGCATGACCTCGTTTTGGGTAATAAGGCTGCTGGACGGAGGAAATAATTAACTTAACCCTAAAAGAAATCATACACTATCCGGGCACCCGGAAGCGATACCAATAAGACCGGACACCTCCATCAGCCGGATGTGCAGGAGGGGGTAACTACGGCTCCCGGGGGAGCGGACGGAGGGGATACCATAAGAGTGAAGGTCAGGGCGTTTGCGATGCTCCGGGATATCATGCCGGCAGAGCATGAAGCGGAGGTCCCCGGCGGATCGACGGTCGGCGACCTGCTCACGCTCCTCGTCGCCCGATACCCCGGGCTCGGCGACGCCCTCTTCACCTCCACGGGCGTGGTCAGCGCTTACGTCAACATCTTAAAGAACGGCAGGAACATCCACTTTAGCGGGGATCTTGAAACATCTCTCAACGATGGCGATACCGTCGCCCTCTTCCCCCCCGCCGGTGGAGGATGACCCGTCCATGAAACGGTCCCCGGGCGGCAGAACGGGATTATTTGCCAACATCTATACCTTTTTGTGGCATTTACCGTTAATATATAGTAGATTTAGATCCTTCTCTAGAAGGATACTATACCGCAGAGGCTATTTCTTATGACTCAAACGAACGAACCTGATAAAGATATATGCACAGGCAACTGCGCCGGCTGCTCGGCTACGACCAAGTGCGACGATCCGAGAAATGCGGACGCCCCGAAAGGTCTCCCCCCGAAGGCCAACGTCAACGTAAAGCACGTCGTCCTCGTCCTCTCCGGAAAGGGCGGGGTCGGGAAGAGCACGGTCTCGGCAAACCTCGCCTACGCTCTTGCCAACCGCGGATTTAACACGGGTCTCATCGACCTCGATATCCACGGCCCGGACATCCCGAAGATGCTCGGGATCGAGGATGCCCGTCTCCAGTCCTATGACGGGAAGATCATCGAACCGGTCAGGGTCACCGGCAACCTTGCAGTCATCTCCATGGCATTCCTGCTCCCTGAGCGCAACACCCCCGTGATCTGGCGTGGCCCGATGAAGATGACGGTCATCCGGCAGTTCCTGGAAGACGTCAGCTGGGGCGATCTCGACTACCTGATCGTCGACCTTCCGCCCGGCACCGGCGACGAGGCCCTCACCGTCGCCCAGCTCGCACCGAACATCGCCGGGGCGGTCATCGTCACCACCCCGCAGGATGTTGCGGTCCTCGACTCGAGCAAAGCGGCCGAGTTCATCAAGAAACTCGAACTCCCGGTGCTCGGGATCGTGGAGAACATGAGCGGGTTTGTCTGTCCCCACTGCAAGGAGGAGATCGATATCTTCGGCAAGGGCGGCGGCGAGAAAGAGGCAAAGGAGCTCGGTGTGCCCTTCCTCGGAGCCATTCCGCTGGATCCTGAGATGCGGAAGGCAGCGGACGAAGGAAGGCCCTTCATCATCCGCCGTGCCGGGGCTGAGGAGAGTCCGACCTGGAAGAGTTTCGATGCCATCATGAATGCCCTGGTAGACCAGATCGAGGGGTAAGATGGATTACCTTTGGATCCTTGCCGGGAAGGAGGAACCCCTCCCGGTATTCTCAAGGGTCGTCGAGGCGCTCGAGAACTACGAGGAGTTCCCCTTCCTGCTCGAGCCCATCTACCATGAGGTCTCAGATCTCGAGGACGAGGATATCGACCGCCTGCGGTTCGGCCTCGTCCGCCTGCAGGTCTACGCCGACATCCACCGCTACGAGGATATGGAAGCGGCCCAGCGGATGAAGTATGTGGCCTCGACACTTGAGAGGGTGCTCTTCGGCAGGCTGCTCCTTGAAGGAGAAGAAGCCGGCGATAAGCACCAGTGCTGCTGAGCGGCCTGAAATCGCAGCCTTTCGGTGCTCGCGTTCACCACGTCCGCGCCCCGAGGGCCACTGATACTCTTATTTTTGTCGCGAGACTGCAGGGCCGGAGGGGGCGTCGTTTCGTCCGCCACCCTTGGAGGCGGTATGGGCACTTGCGCACCCCGGGGTGCGAAAACAGCTCGCACGCCCGAAAAAAAGAGGTTAGTATGTTGCGAGATAGCGGTCGAGTTCCCAGGGGTGGACCGCCGTCCGGAAAGCATCCCACTCGG